>OGJX01000213.1_pt1 | contig 70167 bp, 47 predicted proteins | sample 1572381 | NCBI WGS metagenome assembly OGJX01 (sample SAMEA2582085, study PRJEB24529) | metagenome | biome: Human gut stool | place: China | collected 2011
GTTCTATTTTTTATGTTTATAAATACTTTATAGGCATGCAATTAACATAACCTACAAAAATCCGTAACACAACCTACAGTTGGCAGTTCATAATCTAAAAGTCTTTACATAAGAGAATAATGTATTGAATTTCTTTACATCTAAGACTATAATGAACATATATTCTTATTTTAAAAGAATCAGTCTTAGAAGTTAGGAAAAAGTGCAATTATGATTACATATATTTGTCACAATAAAAATGACAAAACAGGTGAGAATCTGCCATGTACAAATAATCGATGTGAGACAAGTATATGTCCTAGTTGTGGCGGACGGGCAGATGCCATTTCAGAGATTTTCTGGTGCCAAGAATGTCAGGTGCCAATTTATGAGAAGACTTGTCCGGTTTGTGGACAGGAAGGCAAAAAGCTGACCAGTGATGTAAGACCGGTATTTCCGGAAGAACGCCTGCTTTTAGAAATCATTTTGGAAAAGCCGTTTGCATTTGAAAAAGATTCTGTCTGGAACGGCAACGGAAATAATTATTTTGTAAATGGGAAAAAAATTAAATTTTCTGTCAAAGACCTGAAAAATAAGGACGCAGATGTAATTCGAAAGCAATATGAAGAATTAAAAGCGCAGAATACTTATCAGTACTTTGAAGAACAGATGGAATGTTTTATTTTGTGCAATAAAGAACGATATAACCGGATTGTGGAAGAGGCGAAGGGATATATCAGAAGCGTGACAGAGAATTTTAATATTACAGATATGTTTGTTTCCTTCAGTGGGGGAAAGGATTCGACTGTCACAGCAGATCTGGTGACACGTGCTTTAAGCAATCCGCAGATCATGCATATTTTTGGAGATACGACGCTGGAATTTCCGTATACCTATGAATATGTTCAGAGATTCAGGAAGGATCATCCGAAGACACCTCTTATTTCTGCGAGAAATAAAGAAAAAGATTTTGAAGAATTATGTAAACTTGTGGGACCGCCAAGCCGTGTGATGCGGTGGTGCTGTACCATTTTTAAAACGGGAACGATTCAAAAAAGAATTAAATCTTTATATAGGGATAAAAATCAGATTTTAACTTTTTATGGAATCCGGCGCAGTGAATCGTTGAGCCGGAGCAAATACGAGCGGGAGTCTGACAGTCCTAAAATCACAAAACAGCGCATTGTTTCCCCGATCATTGACTGGATGGATTTTGATATCTGGCTGTACATTCTGACATCCGGTATTGATTTTAATGACGCATATCGTCTGGGTTATGCCAGAGTTGGATGCTGGTGCTGTCCGAACAACAGCGGCTGGTCGGAATTTTTGTCCAAAATCCATATGCATGAGCAGTCAGAGCGGTTTCGTGCACTTCTGATCGATTTTGCCAAAAGTATCGGAAAAGAAGATGCAGAAGTATATGTGGATGACGGATTCTGGAAGGCAAGACAAGGCGGTAACGGGGTAGCGTATGCACAGAAATCAGTGATTTCTTTTAAACCATGTGCCACAGAAGAGAATGCCTTCAATTACGAACTCCAGAAACCTGTCACAGAAGAATTATACGAACTTTTCCGTCCATTTGGATATCTGAATTTCGACATGGGCAATGCAAGACTCGGAGAAGTTTTTATTTTGAATAGAGCTGGAAAAATTCTGCTGAAATTGCAGGGAAGAGTTGGAAGCAGGAATCTGAAAGTGACGATCCTGGATCACAAGATCGCCGGTGCGTCCGACATGAAAATGGCGGAGGAACGTGTCAAATGTCAGCTTACAAAGTATCAGATGTGCATGGGATGTCTGGCATGTGAAAGTGTATGCCGTTTCAATGCACTTTCTGTGAAAGAAGAGAAAGATGGAAAAATCGACTACCGCATTTCAGATGAAAAATGCATGCGCTGTGGAGAGTGTGTGAACCACTTTATCGCAGGCTGTTATATGCGGAAAGTATTATCAATAAAAAGAGAGTAGGAAGGTGACGATCCTTGACAGAGAAAAATAAATACCGTTTTAAGGGGCATGAAAGCTTTATTCTCCGTGAGGGATGGCTGAACAAAGGATTATTTGAAATAGAGAAAAATGCAAAAGTTTTTTCTGAAAATTATGGAGCGGATGAACTGGGAGTTGGACCTAATATGGCAAAATCGATCCGCTACTGGCTTAAGACGATGAACCTGACGGAGGATAAGCCGAAGGAGGGAACAAAGCTCACAGAGCTTGGAAGAATCATTTTGACAGGAGATCCTTATCTTGAGGATATTTTTACGATATGGCTTTTACACTGTCAGATCGTAAAAAATTATGCACTGGCAACTGCGTGGGGACTGTTTTTTGATTCTTTTTCTTATGAGGAGTTTTCACGAAAACAGATGAACGATGAGATGACAGAACTTGCAGCGGATTATACAGATGGAGAAAAGTTTTCAGAAAAATCTGTGGAAGACGATTGTGATGCCATTCTCCGAATGTATGCAAAAAGAAAAGAGAAACAGATGAATCCGGAGGAAAAGAACAAGAGTCCTTTCTGGAAATTAAATCTGCTCAAAGTTTCAGGTGACCTGTTTGAAAAACGTCAGCCGGATCTGAATAAAGTACCGGAGGATATTATTTACTATCTTCTGATCGATCTTCTGCAGGAGCAGGACTCGGTTCAGATCGACGAACTTCTGACCATGAAGGGCGGACCGGGGAAGATCATGAACTTAAAGAGAACCATGCTCATCGAATTGCTGGAGCGTCTGGAAAATCAGGACAAAATCATTATCAACCACACCGCAGGGCTGAATATGGTGTATTTAAATGAAAAAACAGATGGCAATTCTGTTGTAAGAAACTATTACGAAAAACATGGAGTGCATTATGAACCCTTTGATAAAACTGATACAAATTAATCATTCCTTTCAGAAGTCTGTTAATTTACAGCTGGATCTGGATAATTATGAACGCATTGGAAGTTATATTCCGACGCGTTCTTCTATTGCAATTTTAAAGCGTTATTGGAATATCGTATCAGGAAAATCAGGGGAGAGTGCCTCTGTTTTGATCGGACCTTATGGAAAGGGAAAATCACATCTGTTACTGGTACTTCTGGCATTTCTTCACGGAAGTATGGAACAGGATCAGGTGATTTTAGGGAAAATAGAAAAAATCGATCCACAGTTGACGGAAGAGATCAGACAGTGGATAAAACAGGGGAATAAATATCTTCCGGTATTAGTGAATTCTGTTTCAGGTGCAGATTTAAATCAGAGTTTTATTTATGCGCTTCAGCAGGCATTAAACCGTGAAGGGTTACAGAATCTCGCACCTGCGGATTATTATTCAGAGGCAGTTAAGGTTATTGAAAAATGGAAGAGAGAATATCCGGAAACATATGCGGCGTTTGAAAAGCTGGCAGAGCAGGCAGGATATGAAATGGCTGGGTTCTGTATGCAGCTTGAAAAGCAGGATCGGGAAAGTCTGGACTTTTTTACGGAAACCTATCCAAAACTGACGGCAGGAAGTCAATTCCAGCCGATGATGCAACTAGATACTGTCCGCATTTATCAGCAGATCAACAGAATTTTGGTGGAAGAAAAAGGTTATGCCGGCATGTTCCTCGTTTTTGATGAATTCAGTAAATATTTGGAGGGACATGGAGCAGAGTATTTTTCAAATGATATGAAAGCTTTGCAGGACATGTGCGAGCTGGTGAACGCTTCAAAAGGACAGATGATATTTACACTGGTTGCGCATAAAAGTATTCATGATTACGGAAAAACCATTGATAAATCGGTCAAGAATTCTTTCCGTGGTGTGGAGGGCAGAATCAAGGAAATTGATTTTATCGTATCAGCACAAAATAATTATGAATTAATCGCAGATACCATTGAGAAAAAAGAGCCAGAGTTTTCAGAGGCGTACAAAGAGTGGAAAAATCAGTCCGTATATGGAGACATTGTGGAGAAAACATATTATGTGCCATGCTTCCAAAAGCTTTTTGCAGAGAATGAATATCTGGAAACACTTGGAAAAGGATGTTATCCGCTATTGCCGTTGACAGCTTATGCGCTGCTTTGCATTTCGGAAAAAGTGGCACAGAACGAGCGGACAATTTTTACATTTCTGGCGGAAGAGGAACAGGGCAGTTTAAGCTGGCTTTTGCAAAAAGGAATAGAGGACTTTATCGGAATCGATAAAATTTATGATTATTTTAAAAATCTGTTTCGGGACAATACGGATCTTCCACAGATCCATAATGAATGGATGAAAGCAGAATATGCAATTTCACAAGTGTCAGAGGATCTGGAGATCCGCATATTGAAGACGATCGCGATTATCCGGATGATCCATAAAGAGGAAGAACTGCCTGCAAAAGAGGAGATATTCAGACTCTCACTTGGCTGTGGAAAAAAAGAATTTCAACATGCAATGCAGCAGCTCATGGAGAAAGATCTCATTATATACAGAAAACGCCTCGGGGTGTATGCGTTCCGTTCTAACGTCGGGGTTGACATAGAAAAGGCGATCGAAAGCCGCATGGGAGAACTGGAAAGCAGATTTGATCTGTGCAGAAGCCTTATGGATAGCGCAGAGATGGACTACGAACTGCCGAAGCGGTATAACCAGAAATTTGCGATCACCAGATATTTCCAGTATGAGATCATGCTGCTTTCGGATTTCCTGAAACTGGAAAACAGTGCATATTTATTTGAAGAAAAATTTGCAGATGGAAAAATTTTACTCCTCATTTATGAAGATGAAACAGATGTGTCTGAGGTACAAAAACATCTGCAGAAATTAGCGGATGACAGACTGATCGCACTGGTATCAGACCATAAACTGTCAGTCAGAAATCTTGCTTTAAAGTATGAGGCAGTCAGAAGCCTGAAAAAAGATGAAAAGTTTATCGAAGATAATGTGGTACTGCTTCAGGAATTAAATTTATATGAGGATGATATTGTTTTTGAGATAAATACAGTGTTGGAACAGGATTTTTCACCGGAAAGCCGGAACACAGCTGTGTTTGGAGGAAATGGAGAAACAGTGGTCTGCGCAAATCCGGCGGACTGGAACGATTATTTAAGCAGTGTATGTGAAAAATATTATGGGCATTCTCCTAAGGTAAATCATGAGCTTTTGAATATCGGGTGTGTTGGTGCCCAATATAAAAAGGCTAGGAATCAGGTCATTAAAAATCTTTTGAATGAAAATGACTGCGCAGGATATATGAAAGGTACCAGTCCGGAAGCAATGGTATATCGAGCAGCGTTTGTCCACACAAAAAATGATGAAGGATGCAATCGTGTCTGCAATGAGATCGAGAGATTTTTTGAACAATGTGCAGGAGAAAAACATTCTTTTGAAATATTATATAAATGTCTGCAGGGAAAAGATTATGGTGCAAGAAAAGGGATCATACCTTTATTTCTGGCAAAAAAGCTGGCTGATACAGAAGGAACGGCCGTTATTTACCTGAAAAATAAAGAATTAGAAGTTTCTTTTGATACATTGAATAACGTGAATGAGTTCCCGGATAAATATGAATTATACATTGAACCGGAGACAGCTGCAAAAGACTGGTATTTAAGAGAATTAGAACAGATTTTCTGTGAGAGGGGAGATTTTACACGCTCCAGACAAAGCAGGATCAATGGAATTGTGGCATGTATGCAGAAATGGTATCGTTCATTGCCGCAATATACGGTAGTTACAGATCATTATTCAAGTGCGAACATTTTAATTGTAAAAGTACTCAGAAGTTTATTAAAGCGTGCAGAGATAAATCCGAGGGAATTGATTTTTGACAGAATTCCAGATGGGATGGAAACAGATGATTATGAACAGGCAATTGTGGGGGTCAAAAATGCTGTCTCGGAGATGAATGGAAAGCTGGATGAACTTTTAACACAGATCAATATCCAGATCAAAAAAGAATTTCATGTGGAAAAAGATACGAATCTGAAGGCATGCCTCCTCGAATGGTACGAGAGACAGAGTCATGCTTCAAAACAGTACATATTAAGTACTGGAATCAGTAAATTCATGTCTTATCTGGATCAATTAGCGACAAATGATGAAGAAGAAATTGTGCGGAAACTGAGCCGGATCGTAACAGATATGTATGTGGAAGACTGGAACGATACTTCTATTGTGCAATTTCAGGAAGAACTGCATCAGATACGTATTGAAATTGAGAATATCCAGGATGCCTCTGCTGCCACTGACAGTAAGAGCAGGTTTATTTTGCAGGATGCAGAGGGAAATGAGGTTATGAAGTATTTTGATGCAGAAATTACAGATTCTACCAGCATTTATCTGCAAAATATGATCGAGGAAGCACTGGATGATTTTGGTGATACGCTGGAGATGAACCAGAAAGTAGCAGTTCTGGTTCAGGCGATCAGGAAGTTATTGTAGAAGGTGGGCAGAAAGAGACCGGATCATTACGAAAAAGATGTGGAGTACAGATATGGAAAAAGTATATTACTTTGATAATGCGGCAACGACATTTCCAAAACATGAAAATGTATATAAGGCAATGGATGAGGCAAACCGGGATTACGCTGTCAATGCCGGAAGGGGCGCTTATGCGCTTGCAGGAAAAGCTTCTGAAGTTATCAGTGGGACAAGACAGCAGATCATGGAATTGACGGAGACAGAGAATGTAGCAGAGGTTGTATTTACAGCCTCTGCTACGCTTGCATGTAACGAGATTTTTGGAGGAATAGACTGGGCGAAAAAACGGACCGTGTACGTTTCTCCATTTGAACATAACGCAGTTATGCGGAGTCTGTTTTTATATCAGAAGCGGTATGGATTTCTGATCACAGAGCTTGCTCTCGATGAAAAAGGGATGGAGCTGGATCAGGAGAAAATCAGATTCCAGTTCATGAGAGAAAAGCCGGATCTGGTAGTGATGTCTCATGTGAGCAATGTTACAGGTTATATTCTTCCGGTAGAAGAAATAGCAGCGTCAGCCAAAGAGTACGAAGCGATTGTAGTTGTGGATGGTGCACAGGCATTAGGATTGGTTCCAATTTCACTTAAAAACAGTCCGATTGATTTTTATGTGTTTGCAGGGCATAAAACCTTGTATGGTCCATTCGGAACCGGAGGTTTTATCTATCATTCCAAATATAAATTAAAACATATGATTGCCGGGGGAACCGGAAGCGATTCACTGAATCTGGAAATGCCGGAAGGAGGAACGGCTGCCTATGAACCCGGAAGTCCAAATGTTGTGGCAATTGCAGGACTGCATGCATCCCTAGAAGAGAGAATGGCATATTTGAAAGAAAATGCAGATTACTTTCTGGACAGGGAAAAAGAAATGACGGAGTATCTGATCCTGCAGCTTAGGAAGATTTTCGGAGTGACTCTGTATTTACCAAAACATCTGGAAAATCACGCCGGAATCGTGTCTTTCAATGTAGAAGGCTATCAGGCAGGGGAAGTGGGAATGATCCTGGATCAGGACTATCATGTGGCAGTCCGGACTGGTTATCAGTGCGCACCGCTCATTCATAAATATCTTGGAAGTGGAAGTTATCTTGGAGTGGTGAGAGCGAGTGTGGGACGGTTTACAACGAAGGAAGAGATTGATGTGCTTGTGGATGCAGTCAGGGAAATTGCGGAAGGATAAGGAGAGGGGAAGTTATGAAAAATGATACAAAAACAAATTTGAAAGAAATGATTGAATTAATACAAAAACAGGAGTTGTTATTACCGGATTTTCAGAGAGGTTTTGTATGGGATATAGAAATGCAGCAAAGACTGGTTGCATCTGTATTAACTAAAATGCCAATAGGAAGCATTCTTGTTTTGGAAGCAGATACAGAGGATTTTGGATGTAGAATTTTAGGCAGAAAAGATGAAGTGGATATATCTGCAGGAAACAGAAATGTAAATGTGCTATTAGATGGACAACAGAGAATGACAGCATTAGCGAATGTATTTTCGAACCAGCTCTTCTATGATTATTCCGGTAGTGGAAAGTTAATGACCGATTATAGGAGACTAATTTCGGTTGATCTGCAAAATCGTTTCTTTCTGCGGATACCATCGGTAGAGAACATGGATGAAAAAGAAGACTGGTTTCATTTGAAAGAATTACAGTTTGCGATGACCAGTCCGGAAAGTGATGTTCCAGAGTTTTTGACAGGGGATATCAGAGAAGATATTGTATATTTTTCTTATGATGAAAAAACACAGGAAGTCTATGCGCCACATGCTGAAAAACCACAGAATATAGGAAATTTTTGTTTGAAAGAAGATTATTATTATATTCCTTTGTTTTTATTGATTAATAACAGAAAAGGGGATTCAAGTAATGAAACCCGTTTGAAAAATATTTTAAAGGACATCGTAACAAGAGTGGTGCGTTACCGTATAGAGAAAGAATTTGATATTTTAACAACGGAAAGTCAGAAGCAGGAATTTGTAAATAAATATATTGAAGATGACTATAAGGGAGAAATTATCAAGGCAGAGAAAGTGGATCGAAGTGAACTTGAAGAAAGCTGGATCAGTATGGGAGAAACCCATTGGGCTGATAAGATGAAGCAATATCTGACATGTTGTATATCGAATTTGGATCTTCACCAAATTGTAGTGTCAAAATCAGATAGAAACAGAGCTATTGATATTTATGAAAACTTAAATATAGGTGGCATATCGTTAAGCACATTTGAATTAGTTTTAGCTAAAGCTGCAAAAAAGAAGCTTGCAAGTAATAAGAATCTTTTTGATTTAATCGTTGATGATATACAGCGGACGAAAAAATACGATGAAAAAATTGTCCCAGACAGGATGAAGAAATATTACAAATGTTTTATAGATACAATTGGAATGTACTCGGCATCGGATAGACTCGGATGTTTTGATGAAAAAAAGAATCAATTGAATAAAAAATATACAGATATTTTTTTGAATGTATTGTCTCTGATTTGTTATGTTCCTGATTATCAGAAAAATAGAGTGGAGTTATCTTATATTAAGAGAGACAAAATATTGTCGTTAACATCGGATGAAATCTGTGACAATTATGGGAAAGCATGTAAAGGAATAGATAGAGCATGTTTCTTTTTGCAAGTGAGATGTGGAATTAGAAAAATACAGGAAATAAACTATAATCTCATGCTTGTTTTATTAGGATACATATTATCAAATGACAGTTTCTATGAGAACGAAAATATAATAAATATATTAGAAGCGTGGTATTGGTGTTCCATATTTTCAGGAAGATACGATAAAGACCAAAGCGAAAATATTATCGAAGACATCAATCATGTATTAAGTATAATTAAGGATCCGGAAGATAAGAACTGGATTCAGGATATGAAAAAAAATGTGTTTCATATGCAGGGCTTTTCTGATAAAGAGACATTGCTAATGAAAACAAGTGTAATTCCAAAAGTAGTTGTAAGAAAGACATTATGTCAGTTTTATCTGGCAGAAACATACACGGATTTAATGACGGATGCAGAGATACAGGTGTTTTCAGATGTGTGTGACAAATTAGAGGAGCATCATATTGTTCCTGTAGGTACATTAGACAGTACATATAAGGGAATGGAAAAGAAACGCAGGGATGATAAAAAGAATGTCTTTAATTCTCCATTAAATTTTATTTATATTACAAAAGATTCAAATCAAAAAATTTCAAATCATCAAGTAGAGTATTACGTTAAGTATTGTAATGATAATTCAGTTTATGATTTGCACATCGACATTAATGGAAAAAAGGAAATTAATGAACTCAATTTAGCTGAGATACTTGAAAAAAGATTTGGAAGCGTAAAAGCGGATGTGGAAAAACGTGTGAATATGTATTTATAGGAGACAGTCGAGATGAAAGAAATAGATGAAAGATTATTGAATACATTAACCTTCGAAGTCCTTAGCGCAGAGCGCAGGAACCTCAGAAGCAAAGCATTGACAGACCAGAAAATGTCGGAGGAGATACAAAAAATAATTATTGACAACTTAAGAACAAGGTAGAGACAAAGGAGAGGGCGGCATGAAGTTTAAAAGTATCACAATGGAAAATTTTATGCGTTACAAAGGGGTAAACACGATTGAATTCAGCTGTGATCCGGGCAAAAACGTGACAGTAGTATTGGGGGATAATACTGTTGGAAAAACAACGATCGCACAGGCTTTCCGCTTCGGGTTATACGGAGCTGTAAATATGGAGAAATGGAAAAATGCAGATGACTACCAGCTTTTAAATAATGATGTTCTGGCGTTCATGGATGCAGACAGTAAGGCAGCGGTATCCGTTATGATTGTGGCTGCCGATGAGGAAAAGCAGTATACGATCTGCCGGAAAACAATTTACAGCAGAAATTATCCACAGATGACATGCAGGGAATTTCAGAAAAAAGTATCCATGAAGATAGCAGATCTTCAAGCACCGGATGTGGTGACAGAAGTAGATGAGAGGCAGGTGGAATATGTTATAAATGAACTATTTCCAAGAAATTTATCTCATTACTTTTTGTTTGATGGTGAGCGTTGGAGTGATGTCACGGTCAACGGTGTCAGAGAAAATATCAAAGAATCTGTACATAGTCTCACTGGATTATCCTCCTATCAGGCAGCACTTTTACATCTGAAAGATATGGGTTCTAACTCTGTCATCCGAAAATTCAAAAGTAAAATCACCGGTGATGGAATGATGTATGATTCGTTGGAAAATGACCGGATGCGGATAGAGCACATGATTGAAAAAGAACAGGAGCATGTTAAGAATATTGATATTAATATAAAAAATTATCAAAAGAAATGTGATGAGATCGAACAATATCTGGAAGAAAATAAGAGTACAGAAATGCTGCAGGGCAAGTTGAAAAATCTGCAGATTGTGAGGGAAGAACAAAGGAAAAGGGCAAATAATCATTATAAAACTTTAGTGTCACAGATCAGTGACAAAGCCTATATGATGTTCTCACAGCCGCTCATTGAAGCATGTGTGAAAATGGTGAAAGCGGTTGTCGGGGAGAGACGGGATATTCCGCATATGCGGCAGGGAACGATCGATTACATTATTAAGACAGGCAGATGTATCTGTGGCACGCCACTTACGGAAGGCTCCCATGAGCTAGAATGTCTTTTAGAACAGAGAAATTATCTTCCGCCTGCCGATATCGGATCGCTGTTAGGAGAATTTGAGAGAACCGGAAATCGCTGGAAAAACCGCACCGATGGAAGTTACGAAGAATTAATTGAAATGGCGCAGAATGTGGATGACAGTGTCCACGATTACGAAGAAACCTGTAATCAGCTTGAAATTTTGAACCGGCAGATGGATGCGTCATTTGATTTCGCAGAAAAAAGAAGATTATTAAGACATTATCGGTCCGAAATGGAAAAAACGAGTGTGGAAAAAGGAGAGTGTACAGGAAAAATTTCAAACTACAAAAAAGAGATTGAAAATATTGAAAATGATATGCGCAGGAGGGAAGCTGTAAACGAAGAGAACCGCAAGTGGAGGGCGCGTCTGGAAGTTGCAGAAGCGCTTTATGCCAAGATGAAAAAAGAATTTGAACAGAAAGAGCGGAAAACATTTCTGGAACTCAATAAAAATGTGCAGCTTAATTTTGAAAAGATGTTCAATGCGAAAGATAAAAAGATCCAGCTGACCGAACAGTATGAAATACAAATGCTTTATCAGACGGAGCGTGGCTACCGGGAAGAAAAAAATCTTTCCGAGGGAGAGAAGATCGCCCGTAATTTTGCATTTATTGTGACTGTTATGGAGTACAGCAGACAGAAAAAGGCGGAAAAGCTTGGAGTCAGTGAACTTGAAGGAGATACGCTGCCTATCGTGTTGGATGGTCCTTTTTCAAAACTGGGAGATGAAAATATCAAACTGATCGCAGGTGTATTACCGGAAGTCTCGGAGCAGGTAATACTTTTTATGCTGAAAAAGGATTGGAAATATACAGGTTTAGATTCTTATGTAGGTGCGGCTTACTGTATTGATAAAAAAGCTGAGGAAGCTTTTGCATCGATCAGAAAAATGGAGGAACTTTAAATGGCTGATTTTGAGTTTTTTAAGAAAGAGTTTGAATTTAAAGGCAAGCATGCGAAGATGGCACAGGAATTGTGGGTGAGAGATGACACAGAACGTACTTATTTTAAGCGACTGATCGATCTGTATGTGGCGGCAGCTGTTGTTGGGTTTCGTGTAGACAGAAAGGCAGAGGAAGATTATTCGCCATTTGAGACAAGCAGTATTTTCCCGGAACAGATGTTGAAAGAAAAGGAAAATCTGGATTTTTTATTACAGATGATGATCATGCTGAATTACAGAGGAACACTGACAGATGAAGAGTGTGTGAAAAAAGCTTTTCAGGGGGCACAGACGAAGGAAGAATTTGAGCAGTATAAAAAGATGTTCAATGATTATGTCCGCGGCGGGGTGGAAGAGCTATACGAACAGCTTATCATACGAAAGGCAGATCCGGATGACAAGTTTCGTGATAACAGAACAGCAAATCTGATGGCACTGATGACAAGATATGGTGCAGGGAAAATGAACGTTATTCCGGAAAATGAAGATGAAACCGTGAGAATTCAGATTTAAAATGAAAAATATTGTCAAAAAACAGAAAAAAGTATTTACAAATGTCGGAAAAAGGATTAGTATAAAGGGGAATTACAACATACCAAATAATAACCGGTTACTACAATAAGGTAGTAAACCTAAAAGCTCTAATCCCATTCTTCGGAATGGGATTATCTTTTACCCGTATTTATTCAAGCGTATGAAATAAATGGCATTGTCCCGAAAGAGGTTCAATGTAGAACGGAAGTGCAAAAACATTTTTACATGTAACGTTATGTCTGTAGTTGATGAATGCAGAACATGGAAAGGAAGGGTTACTTATTATGGAGGAAAATTTTCAGTACAGAATCGGATTAGACATCGGAATCACATCGGTGGGATGGGCAGTTTTACAGAATAACAGTCAGGATGAACCGGTACGGATCACAGATCTCGGGGTAAGAATTTTTGATGTGGCAGAGAATCCAAAAAATGGTGATGCGTTAGCAGCTCCCAGACGGGATGCAAGGACAACCCGCAGAAGATTGAGACGGAGAAGACACAGATTAGAGCGGATTAAGTTTTTATTACAGAAAAATGGATTGATCGAGATGGATTCCTTTATGGAGCGCTATTATAAGGGAAATCTTCCGGATGTCTATCAGTTGCGATATGAGGGATTAGATCGTAAGTTGAAAGACGAAGAACTGGCACAGGTGCTGATCCATATTGCAAAGCACCGCGGTTTCCGCTCGACCAGAAAGGCTGAGACGAAGGAAAAAGAGGGCGGAGCAGTATTAAAGGCAACGACAGAGAATCAGAAGATCATGCAGGAAAAAGGCTATCGCACGGTTGGGGAGATGCTGTATCTGGATGAAGCTTTTCATACGGAGTGCCTCTGGAATGAAAAAGGATATGTGCTGACACCAAGGAATCGTCCGGATGATTACAAGCACACCATTTCGCGGTCAATGCTGGTAGAGGAAGTGCATGCTATTTTTGCTGCACAGCGGGCACTTGGAAATGAGAAGGCAACTGAAGAATTGGAAAATGCGTATGTGGAGATCATGACGAGCCAGCGTTCCTTTGATATGGGACCGGGACTACAGCCTGACGGAAAGCCAAGCCCATATGCGATGGAAGGATTCGGCGACCGTGTTGGAAAATGTACGTTTGAAAAAGACGAATACCGGGCACCGAAGGCGACCTATACAGCGGAATTGTTTGTCGCTTTGCAGAAAATAAATCATACGAAGCTGATCGATGAGTTTGGAACTGGCAGATTTTTTTCAGAAGAGGAAAGAAAGACTATAATTGATCTTTTGCTTTCAAGCAAAGAGTTGAAGTATGAAACGATAAGAAAAAAATTAAACATTGATCCATCTTTGAAATTCAACAGCTTAAATTACAGTGCAAAGAAAGAGGGAGAGACGGAAGAAGAGAGAGTCCGCGATACCGAGAAAGCAAAATTTGCAGGTATGTTTTGGACTTATGAGTATTCCAAATGCCTGAAAGACCGAACAGAGGAAATGCCTGTTGGAGAGAAGGCAGACTTATTTGACCGGATCGGTGAGATACTGACTGCTTATAAGAATGATGACAGCAGAAGCAGCCGTTTAAAAGAATTAGGTCTATCAGGAGAAGAAATCAAAGGATTGCTGTATCTTTCCCCAGCAAAGTATCAGAGAGTATCGCTCAAGGCAATGAGAAAGATACAGCCATATTTAGAAGATGGTTTGATTTATGATAAAGCCTGTGAAGCAGCAGGTTATGATTTCCGTGCGTTGAATGATGGCAACAAAAAGCACTTATTAAAAGGGGAAGAAATCAATGCTATCGTAAATGACATCACAAACCCGGTTGTAAAACGTTCTGTATCGCAGACGATCAAAGTCATCAATGCAATCATCCAGAAATATGGAAGTCCGCAGGCGGTCAACATTGAGCTGGCAAGAGAGATGTCAAAGAACTTTCAGGATCGCACGAATCTGGAAAAAGAGATGAAAAAGCGTCAGCAGGAGAATGAGCGTGCAAAGCAGCAGATCATCGAATTAGGAAAACAGAACCCGACCGGACAGGATATTTTAAAATATCGTTTGTGGAATGATCAGGGAGGATACTGTCTGTATTCCGGCAAGAAAATCCCATTGGAGGAATTATTTAAGGGAGGGTATGACATTGACCATATTCTTCCATACAGTATTACATTTGATGACAGCTATCGGAATAAAGTGCTTGTGACTGCACAGGAAAACCGGCAGAAAGGGAATCGTACCCCATATGAATATTTCGGAGCGGATGAAAAACGCTGGGGAGATTACGAAACGAGAGTCCGGTTACTTGTCCGGGATTATAAGAAACAGCAGAAATTACTGAAGAAGAATTTCACAGAGGAAGAGCGCAAAGAGTTTAAGGAGAGAAACTTAAACGATACCAAGTATATTACAAGAGTAGTTTATAATATGATCCGCCAGAATCTGGAATTGGAACCATTCAATCATCCGGAAAAGAAAAAGCAGGTGTGGGCAGTCAATGGAGCAGTGACATCTTACCTCAGAAAACGCTGGGGACTGATGCAGAAAGACCGTTCGACTGACAGACATCATGCAATGGATGCGGTTGTGATCGCATGCTGCACAGATGGGATGATTCATAAGATCTCAAGATATATGCAGGGCAGGGAACTTGCCTATAGCAGAAATTTCAAATTTCCAGATGAGGAAACAGGAGAAATCCTGAATCGGGACAATTTTACAAGAGAGCAGTGGGATGAAAAGTTTGGCGTGAAAGTACCACTTCCATGGAATTCTTTCCAGGATGAATTAGATATTCGGTTGCTGAATGAAGATCCAAAAAATTTTCTGCTGACACATGCGGATGTTCAGAGAGAGCTTGATTATCCGGGCTGGATGTACGGAGAAGAGGAAAGCCCAATCGAAGAAGGCAGGTATATCAATTATATACGACCACTTTTTGTATCCAGAATGCCAAACCATAAGGTGACAGGTTCGGCACATGATGCAACCATAAGAAGTGCAAGAGATTATGAAACGCGTGGTGTGGTGATAACAAAAGTTCCGCTGACGGATCTGAAACTGAATAAAGACAATGAGATTGAAGGATATTATGATAAAGACAGCGACAGGCTTCTTTATCAGGCATTGGTAAGGCAACTGTTATTGCATGGAAATGATGGAAAGAAAGCATTCGCGGAAGATTTTCATAAGCCGAAATCTGACGGTACAGAAGGTCCGGTTGTACGCAAGGTGAAGATTGAGAAGAAACAGACTTCTGGTGTTATGGTTCGTGGTGGGACAGGAATTGCTGCGAATGGTGAGATGGTGCGGATTGATGTGTTCCGGGAAAATGGAAAATACTATTTCGTGCCTGTGTATACAGCGGATGTGGTACGGAAGGTGCTGCCGAACAGGGCGGCAACACACACAAAACCATATTCAGAGTGGAGAGTCATGGATGATGCCAATTTTGTTTTTAGTCTGTATTCCAGGGATTTAATCCATGTGAAGAGCAAAAAGGATATAAAAACAAATCTGGTAAATGGTGGATTATTGCTGCAGAAAGAAATATTTGCGTATTACACCGGGGCAGATATTGCAACGGCAAGTATTGCCGGTTTTGCGAATGACAGTAATTTTAAATTTCGAGGACTTGGAATTCAGAGTCTGGAAATTTTTGAAAAATGTCAGGTAGACATCCTTGGAAATATTTCCGTTGTCCGCCACGAGAACCGTCAGGGCTTTCATTAAAAAATTGAGGGAAACATATGGGATTTCGAAATATTATGATCACCAGTAATATGAAACTACGCATACAGGATCAGCAGTTAGTTGTAACTGCCGGGGATGAGGTACATATTCCGCTGGAAGATATTAACTGTATTTTGATTGAAAATCAGTCAGTTACATTGTCTGCCTATCTGTTGCAGAAAGCTGCGGATAGCGGTATTGCGCTTTATGTCTGTGATGAAAAACATTTGCCAAATGCTGTGTTATTGCCAATGGTGCGACACAGCCGTCATTTTAAAATTTTAAAATATCAGATGGAGACGGGAAAGCCATTGCAAAAACGTTTGTGGCAGCAGGTTGTGATCCAGAAGATACGAAATCAGGCACTGTGTCTTCAATTACTGGAGCTGGATGGACATGAGGAACTTCTCAGAATGTGTAAGGAAGTACAGTCTGGCGACAGGACACATGTGGAAGCCAAAGCGGCAGCATACTATTTCCGATGTATGTACGGACTTGGGTTTTCGAGAGGAAATGATCATATTATTAACTCGGCATTGAATTATGGATATGCAATCATCCGTGGAATGATCGCACGTTCCATCATATGTTACGGGTTAGAACCAGCGATTGGTATCTTTCATCACAGCGAGCTGAATAATTATAATCTGGCAGATGACATGATCGAGCCATTCCGGCCATTGGTGGATCTATATGTTTCCAGTCATTTTGATATTTCAGAAATAGACAGTACATTGACACCGGAAATGAAAAAGGGATTGTTTGGAATTATAAATTTTGACATGTCAGTGAAAGGAGATATGCGTATTGTAAGTAACTGTATTGATATGTTGATTGCAAGTTACAGCAGTGCATTACAGGGGAACCGGACAGAGCTTGACCTGCCGGAACTGATACAGCTACAGGTACACAGTTATGAATAAATTTATGAGAATTGTTGTCTTTTTTGATCTTCCGGTCGTCACTGCAAAAGAGAAAAAAGCAGCCGCAAAGTTTCGGAAATTTTTGGTAAAAGATGGATACAATATGATGCAGTGGTCCGTGTATTCAAGAATTTGTAACGGAACAGATTCTGTTGCAATGCACAGACAGCGGCTGAAACAGAATCTTCCGGAAAAGGGTTCTGTCAGGGCACTTACTTTGACAGAAAAGCAGTTTGAATCCATTGATATTTTATTGGGAGAAAAAACATTTGCGGATTCACCGGAATCTACGGAACTGATCAATATTTTTTAACTAACACACAGGCTTGCCATCTATCGGTAGCCCCTTTACTATTTTGATAGAAACGAGACATATGCATATAATTATAAAAAGCGAAAAAGGATAGCAAGTAATTGAGATGGAAGAACAGACGATGAGTGCAAGAAAGAAAAATAATGTTAAGAATTATGTGAAAGTGAGGTGAGGTGTGTGCTAATGAATACATCTGAGTATCTTTCTATTATTGAAAATATTAAGAGTGAAATCAAGGCTGCGCAATACCGTGCAGCAGTTCATGCGAACGTAGACATGCTGCTCCTTTATCATGATATAGGTTGTGTAATCAATGAGCATAAATCATGGGGCAACAAGTTTATTGACAATCTTGCCACTGATATTAGGATCGCATTCCCGGAGAGTAAAGGATATTCCGTTCGTAATCTAAAATACATGGCAAAATTTGCAGAGATATATCCGGATCGGGAATTTGTGCAGACAGTGTCTGCACAAATTCCGTGGTCTCATAATATTGCAATTTTGGAAAAAGTCAAAGACCCACAACAGCGTATATGGTATATTGAAAAAACGGCTGAAAATGGATGGTCACATAATGTTTTGATTCATCAAATTGAAAGTAGTTTATATGAACGTCAGGTTTTGGTAGATAAGGTTACAAATTTTGAACACCGTCTACCGTCTCCACAAAGTGAGCTGGCAGTACAGACTATGAAAGATCCATATGTATTTGATTTCATTCCTTTCCGAGAAAATATGCTTGAACGGGACATTGAGCAGGCACTGGTTCGGGATGTCACAAAGCTTCTTCTAGAGCTTGGAACAGGATTTGCATTTTTGGGAAATCAGTATCCCCTAAATGTAGGCGGTGATGATTTTTACATTGATTTACTGTTCTATAATCTGAATCTTCGTTGCTATGTGGTTATTGAATTGAAAACAGGTAACTTTAAGCCGGAATATGCCGGTCAGCTAAATTTTTATCTGTCGGCAGTAGATGGTATTTTGAAAAAAGAACTGGATAATCCGTCGATTGGTTTGCTTCTGTGCAAAAGCAAAAACAATGTGGTTGCAGAATATTCGCTCAAGGATATTTCAAAGCCGATTGGTGTAAGCGAATACAAAATAACCAGTAGTTTGCCGGATGATCTAGAAAAGCAGCTGCCGTCTGTTGAGGATATTCAGAAACGGATTAAATAAGAAACTTACAACAACAAAAATTCTGTTTGACTTTTCCCAAAAACAAAAATATAATAATTCCTGAACGAGTAGCAGACTAGCGTAAATCCAGTTATGTTACTCGTTTTTTTATTTTAAAGTTAATAGAAAGACATGAAAAAAGTGTGTAGCCTATCAGCGTAAGTCCAGCTTATTGTGATAGGAACACACTTTTTTTGTGCCGCAAAACAAGGAGGTCAAATCCTCTGCTCCTGCAAGGGCAGTCGCATTTGCTTCGCAAACAAGGAGGATAAATCCTCTCCTCACTCAAAGGAGTTCGGATTTTTCCTTCGGAAAAACAAGGAGGATGTATGTCAGAAAGTAACAAAATGAAGGAGATGCCGGTCAATAGGCTTATGGTGCAGATGGGAATACCGATGATCTTATCGATGGCATTGCAGGCGGTCTACAACATTGTGGACAGTGCCTTTGTTGGAAACATGAAGGTGGGAAGTGAAGCGGCGCTTAACGCACTGACACTGGTGTTCCCGGTACAGATGCTTATGGTGGCAGTAGGAATTGGAACGGGCGTCGGAACCAATGCGCTTCTCGCAAGGACACTCGGACAGGGAAATGCCAAAAAAGCTGCAAAAGTGGCGGGCAATAGTTTATTTCTCGGAGTAATTATTTATGTGGTATGTTTCTTATTTGGAATTTTTGGAGTAAGAGCATACATTTCATCACAGACCATTGATCCGAAAGTGATTTCAATGGGAATGAGTTATTTAAGAATATGCTGTGTGGTTTCATTTGGAATCATTTTCTTCTCATTATTTGAAAAATTATTACAGGCGACCGGACGTTCCCTTTATTCTACGATCGGTCAGGTGGTAGGTGCGGTCGTAAATATAATTCTAGATCCGGTCATGATTTACGGTATCGGACCGGTTCCTGAAATGGGCGTGGAGGGTGCAGCCTATGCTACTGTAATTGGTCAGGTCGCATCGGCAGCATTATTATTTATTTTTCATATGAAATTAAATAAAGAGTTTGAACATGGTGTGGGATACATGAAGCCTGATACCGGAATTATAAAAGAAATCTATGCGATCGGTCTTCCGGCGATCATTGCACAGGCATTGATGTCTATCATGGTTTATGTGATGAATCTGATCTTAAAATTCAGTCCTTCTGCACAGACCGCATATGGATTGTTCTATAAAGTGCAGCAGTTTGTATTGTTCCTCGCATTTGGACTCAGGGATGCGATCACACCGATCATTGCGTTCGCCTACGGAATGCACAGCAAAAAGAGGATTCAGGACGGAATCAGGTATGGACTGATTTATACGATCGTACTTATGGTCGTTGGTGTGGCAATCACAGAAATTTTCCCGGGTGCTTTTGCGACGTTATTTAATGCGGGGCAATCCAGAGAGTATTTCATTGGAGCGATGAGAATCATCTCCATCAGCTTCATTTTTGCGGGAATCAATGTAGCATATCAGGGAATTTATCAGGCACTGGACGGTGGTATGGAATCACTTGTGATCTCGCTGCTCAGACAGCTTATAATTATATTACCGCTGGCCGGCATTTTCTCTGTTTTTGTCAGAAACGGTCAGATGGGAGTTTCGTTGATCTGGTGGGCATTTCCAATCACCGAGCTTACCGCATGTCTGGTGGGATATGTATTGTTGAAGAGGATCAGAAAAAACAAGGTGGAAAGTTTAAATTAAGGAGGAGTCAGTTATGGAAAAGAGAATCATAACGATCAGCAGAGAGTTTGGAAGCGGCGGCCGTTTTATTGGTGAAGAAGTGGCAAAGAAACTTGGGATTTCCTATTATGACAAGGATATCATCGGACAGATTGCAGAGCAGTCAGGATTTTCACCGGAATATATCCGGGAAAATGCGGAATTATCTCCGAAGAAAGGCTTATTTGCCTATGCATTTTCCGGACGTGATATCACAGGGAAATCAGTGGAAGATATGGTGTATGAAGCACAGAGAAACGTGATCCTGAAAATTGCGGAAAAAGAAAGCTGTGTGATCATAGGAAGAAATGCGGATTTTATCTTAAAAGACCGGGAGGATGTGCTGAATGTTTTTATACACGGGGATATGCCGGAAAAAGTGCAGCGTATCTGTAAATTATACAATGTCGCAGAAGCTGATGCCGCAAAAATGATAACCGAAACAGATAAAAGGCGCAGAACAAACTATAATTTCTACACAGACCAGAAATGGGGAATGGCAAGTAATTATTCATTGTCCTTGAACAGCTCGCAGCTTGGATATGAAAGGTGTGGGGAAATCATTATGGAGTGTGTAAAATAGAGAATAGTATGGATCAATAAAAAAAACTGGGTTTTGAGGTGTCCCCTCAAAAACCAGTTCTTTTTTTATGATGTCTGAAATTCTGTTAAATTAACACTTCTCAGGTTCCGGATAATCAACCCCGAAAGTTTCAACTGTCACGGTTTTCATTACCTGTGGCTGTAACGGACGGTCAGAGTAATCGGTTGCTGTTTCCGCAATTTTATTGACAACATCCATACCCTCGATCACTTTACCGAATGCAGCATAAGCGCCGTCTAAGTGTGGAGAGTTCTTGTGCATGATGAAAAACTGGGAACCGGCAGAATCCGGGATCATAGTTCTTGCCATGGATAAAACACCTTCCGAATGTTTTAAGTCATTCTTGAAACCGTTCTGGGAGAATTCTCCTTTGATCTCATAGCCAGGACCACCCATTCCGGTTCCGTCCGGGTCGCCGCCCTGGATCATAAAACCGTTGATGACACGGTGGAAGATGACGCCGTCATAAAAACCTTTTTTTACTAAACTGATAAAGTTGTTTACAGTATTTGGTGCGATTTCAGGATAAAGCTCTGCTTTCATGATATCGCCGTTTTCCATCTCGATTGTAACAATTGGATTTGACATAATAATTGATTCCTTTCATTGAATATGATATCGTGATTTTTCATATACACACCATATTGTAACGAAAAAATATGTTTTCGTAAAGATAAAACGCAAAAAATCAGATCGTTGTATTCTGAAAGCAGACTCTGATCTTTTGTGCAATGCCTGCATCAATAAAGCCTTTGTCTGCCATATCATCGAGAATATCGCAGGTTTTTTCATGCGAAAAGCCCTGCTTATAAGGGCGGCTTTCGGTGAGCGCCTGATAAATGTCGATACATGCCATAATGCGTTCCGGCTCGTTTAATTCGGCGGCAGTTTTGCCGAAAGGATAACCTTTTCCGTTCAGTTTTTCGTGGTGGAATGCAGCCCAGTCACGGATGTCTTCAAAATCGTTGATATTGGACAGAATCAGATAAGTATAACCTGCATGGTTTTTCATTTTAGAAAATTCTTCGTCGGTCAGCTTATCCGGTTTTTCCAGAATATCATTGTCGATTGCCATTTTGCCGATATCATGAAGTGCGCCAGCCAGATACATTTTCTGAACCTGTGTGGGATCGTAGCCGTTGTACGCTGCAAATGCGGCGGCTTTCTCTGCAACACCAATGGAGTGTCTGCTTGTAAAAGAAGATTTATAGTCGACGATCTGCGCAAAAAAGTCGGCGATATTTTTGCAGGTTTCCCAGTCAAAGGTCTGTTTTTCTCTCGGAACGATCTCCCAGAGTTTCGTTTCAAAGGAGTCATCCCTGAAAGCTGCAAATTCGTTATCTGAAAATATATGGAAAAAAGCATCCACACATGCGGCGTCAAAAAGTTTATCCGTATGCCGGATCAGGTACTGTTTTACCATATCCCATCTCTGTGTTTCAAATGCACCGCTGTGCCCGATGATATCCACCACATCGGCAAGGTGGATAATGCGCGCAGACAGAGGAACTTCATCCCATTTTTTGTGAAATGGTCCTGTGCCGTCCGCATGCTCATGATGATATAAGATTGCGTTGGCTACATCGGTTTTAAAAGGGATTTTTGCAAGATTCTGTTCACCGTAGATGCAATGCAGGTTTGTAGTGTTTGCCACAAGGTCAGCGGTCAGGTCTTTTGCAGAATGCTTCTGCAATTCCTCGGAAATATATTGGGTGAGGGCATTGTCGTGCAGCAGGGCGCAGATTGCGAGATCCTGCAGGGCATCCTCCGGCAGATCAAAATACTGCCCCATGCGCACACTGATATAGGCCACTCGCTTTCCATGTTTATTTTTAATATTCACCAGTTCTGCCTCGATGCAGTCGAGAGCATAGGAACAGGCACTGATCAAACCGATAATATCTATCTCCATAATTTATTTTAATGAAATCGGACGGCATACAAAGCCATGCCTTGCGATTTCATAACCTCCTTAAATTAGTAATAATTCCTATTATTGAATTATAGAATCAGTTACCCCTATTGTCAATATGTTACAGTTCACAGGTTACCCTGCGAACTGTAACTTCGCAGCCCCATATAAAGTTTTGCTTCGCAAAAGAGGGCTGCTCATACCCACATCACGTTCATACGCACCTGAACAGCATGGTATTCAGGTGCTGAGTGAACAGTAACGTCAATATTTGTTACAGTATTCATATGACCATGATTAGTTTTAGCAGGAATAGCAGAAGTTTCATATTTATAGGAAGTATATCGAAAAACTTCCTTGTAAATTTTTTTATTTTATGGTTTGATAAGTACAGAAAAAGAGTATCGGAGAATAAAGGAGAGAAAAAGTATGCCAGTTTTTGATTTCAGCAGCGCTTCAGAGGAAAAAGAAGCGTTTGTATGTACATATACCGCATTTACATCAGACAGTTCCGAAAAAACACCGGACAATCCGATCCTGGTGTTAGACAATCAGCAAAAACAGTGGAGCCATCATTCCACCGGAGTATTTTGCAACCAGAGCCAGTGGACAGCATTTGAGTTTAAGGAGGAGGACGAGACATTCCGTTCCAATATCCTGCGGATCGATGCACGTTTTGTGAATCTGATCAAATGGCTTGGGGAGAACCGTATCAACGTTCTTTTGTCCGGGGAAAACAGGGCGGACGGCTATGCCGTGTACAAGATCAGGGAAAATGCTTTTCACGGTGGAACGAAACTCTCTGCGGCGGATGGATTTTTACAGTATGTGATGGAACGCCTTTTATCGAGCAGTGCACCGGAGCAGGAGGATGAGGACGAAGAGTTAGACGAGAGCGGTGACAGCATGAAGCTTACCAGTATCCAGAGTATTTCGGATTTCTTAAACTGCGCAGGAAGAACCATGCCGGACAATATCAGACTGTGGGCGAGGAGAAATTTAGCAGTCGCCCGTTCCAGCGAAGTGTCTGCAGAGGAACGCCGCCACGCACAGCGCGCACTTTCCATTATGACGAATATCCAGTGGAAAAATAATTATTTTGAAGCAATCGATCCGGTGGAGGCGCGCAGGATTTTAGACGAAGAACTGTACGGAATGGAAAAAGTAAAACAGCGTATCATGGAGACCATCATCCAGATCAACCGCACCCACACACTTCCGGCTTACGGACTTCTGCTTGTCGGACCGGCAGGAACCGGAAAATCGCAGATTGCCTATGCGGTGGCAAGAATTTTAAAACTGCCGTGGACGACACTAGATATGAGTTCCATCAATGACCCGGAGCAGTTGACCGGAAGCTCCCGTATCTACGGAAATGCGAAGCCTGGTATTATTATGGATGCATTTTCCATGGCTGGCGAGTCGAACCTTGTATTCATCATCAACGAGCTTGATAAGGCTGCATCCGGAAAAGGAAACGGCAATCCGGCGGACGTACTTCTTACCTTATTAGATAATCTTGGATTTACAGATAATTATATGGAATGTATGATTCCGACAGGCGGTGTCTATCCGATTGCAACTGCCAATGTAAAAGAAGATATCAGCGCCCCGCTGATGTCACGTTTTGCAGTGATCGATATCCCGGATTATACGCAGGAAGAGAAAAAAATCATTTTCTCCAAATTTGCACTGCCAAAAGTATTAAAGAGAATCGGATTGCTGCAGGGCGAGATCGTTCTGACCGAGGAGGGACTGGATGAACTGATCGAGCAGTATAAGAATACATCGGGAATCCGTGATCTGGAGCAGGCGGCAGAGCATCTTGCAGCCAATGCACTGTATCAGATTGAAGTAGACCATGTAAAACAGGTTGTGTTCGATGCGGAAATGGTAAAAAAATTATTTGCGTAAAAAACAAAATATAAGAAAGGTAAAAAGACCACTTCATGAAATTTTTCGTGAGGTGGTCTTTTTCTGTCCGAATTAATGGACAGAAAATGTGGATAATGGGAAGCAGCAAGAGGGCAAAATGACGGAAAGTGAGGAGCATGGCAGATGAAAACGGAATATCAGATTATTGCGGTAGACTTTGACGGAACACTTTGTACGGACTGCTTCCCAAAGATCGGACAGCCGAATACAGCACTGATCGAACTGCTGAAAGGATTGAGAAGGCAGGGACGCCAGATTATTTTGTGGACGTGCCGCTGTGGAAATCAGTTAGAGGAAGCAGTGGAATGGTGCAGGAAGTGGGAACTGGAATTTGATGCGGTGAATGAGAATCTGCCGGAGATTATCGAAAGATACGGATCAGACGGAAGAAAGATTTATGCGGATGTTTATATTGATGACAAAAGCTGTTTTCCATGGGAGGTAAAAAAGGATGAGAAAGTTGGATTATGAATTTATTTTTACATGCGGTATTGTTGCATTTATCGCAGCGCTTGGAATGGTAGCTGGCATTGTTGTGCTGGCTGGGGCAAAGATTTATGTTTATAACCTGTCTTTGATCGTGGGAAGCTTTCTGGCTATCGGAGGACTTTTGTGGGGATTATTGTTAGTTTTGAACAATGATAAGGTGGAAAAAAGGACAAAACATCGTTACTGCTCAGACAGTATCTGAGCACTTTGCTGTATCATACATATTTAGTAACTATTCAGCACCTCATTCGCAAAATCGCTCTTTCAGAGCTATATTTTTGCTCATGTGGTTACTTCGCCAAAGAAATTTTCAAAATTATGCTCATTCATGCAAGCATGATTCGCAAATTTATGAAAATTGTCTTGGCTCTGAATAGTTACCATATTTACCAGATTAAGGTTGACGCTCTATCGTGAATTACATATAATAAGCATGATTTACTGTGTCTTTTTGGGGAATACCGAAGGCATCTGGAGGAAAAATGAGAAGAAACCTTAATATAAAACAGAGAAAATGGCGGAGCTTTATCTTTGCAACGATTTTTGGTGTGACAGCAGCGACTGCGGTCATTACGGTAAAACCGTTGGAAAGTTATGCGTATACGGAGACGGCGGGTGTTTTGAATGATGGACCGGTACAGATGCGAAAGACTCCGGTAGATGGGGACAAGATCACATCTTTAGCTGCGGGTACAGCAGTCCGTGTGATAGATGAAGTGGATGGCTCCGATGGAATGAAATGGTACAAGGTACAGATTTCCTATAATGGAATGGCATCCACCGGATATATCAGGTCAGATTTTATCACGCTTTCAACAGAAGATACCTCTTCCGGAAGTGCGATCACAGACAGTTCGGCACAGGGAGCGGCCGGAGTGGTCACGAACACCAATGGCAACGTTTACGTGAGAACCGGAGCAAGCACGGCATATTCGCCGGTGACCATGGTAAAAAGAGACCAGACGGTGAATGTGCTGGGACAGACAACGACGAATGGGACAATCTGGTATAATGTGACGTTTAATAAAGATGGGGTGGATTATGCCGGGTGGATCTGTGGAACATACCTTGCGGTAACAGGACAGACTTCTGCGGACGGATCGCAGGGAGCTGCTACAACAGTGACAGATGAAGAATATGTTGCATCGTTAAAATCAGCAGGATTTCCGGACAGCTATTGTAACTCACTTCTGGCATTGCACCAGAAGTATCCAGACTGGCAGTTCGTTCCGGTACAGACAGGACTAGACTGGAATACCGTCATTGCAAATGAGAGTGTTGTCGGAAGAAATCTGGTGCAGAGTTCTTCCAATGATGCGAGAAAGTCAACGGAGACGGGTGCTTATGACTGGGCGACCAACAAATGGTATGGTTATGACGGAGCAGGCTGGGTAAGTGCCTCCTCCAATTACATAGCATATTGCATGGATCCGAGAAATTACCTGAATGACACGTATATTTTTCAGTTTGAAACGTTAGAATATGCGCCATATCAGAACGTGACAGGAGTTGGAAATATTCTGTCAGGCAGTTTTATGAGTGGAAACTATAGCGATACAGACGGAGCATCGCGAAGCTATGCAGATACTTTCATGGAAGTGGGACAGAACTTGAGTGTCAGTCCTTATCATCTGGCTGCAAGATGTAAGCAGGAGCAGGGAAATAAGGGGACAAGTCCTTTGATCTCTGGCAATTACTCTGGCTATAATGGATATTACAATTACTTTAATATCGGAGCATATACGACATCGTCTGCGTCTGCGACGGTCAACGGATTGATTTATGCGAAAAATAACGACTGGAATTCTATTTATAAATCAATTAATGGTGGAGCTGGTATCGTTGGAAATAATTATGTGAAAAAAGGGCAGAACACCTTATATTTCCAGAAATTTAATGTGGTGAATATGAACAGCATATACTCACATCAGTACATGACAAATGTGCAGGCGGCAATGTCAGAAGGAAAAACAATGAGCACCGCTTATGCGGATAAATCACAGGGATTTATATTCCGTATTCCGGTGTATAGCAATATGCCGGAGTCAGCAGTGACGTTTTCAGACAGTGGTAATCCGAATAACTGGCTCTCTTCTCTCAGCGTAAGCGGATATGGACTGACACCGTCTTTCAAGGCAGCAGTAACCGATTATTCCGTGATCGTTGGAACCGAGGTAAGCTCGATCAATGTAGGTGCTTCGGCAGTTGCACCGAAAGCGGGAGTTTCCGGGGCGGGAACTTATGCATTGAATTATGGAAATAATGCGATCAACGTAACTTGTGTGTCACAGAGCGGTTCGGCAAAAACCTACACGATCAATGTGGTAAGACAGCAGCCGGCAGCAGACAATACCCAGACACCGGAAAGTGGTGGAACAACGGTTGCGGACGGCGTATCCGTTTCTACCTCCTATAAACTGGGAGATACCGTGATCACAGGTATTACACCGGGAACAGGCGCTTCTTCTGTACTTGCCAATATCTCAGCGGGAAGCGGCACGGTCAAAGTGCTGAAAGCAGATGGCACAGAAAATACCGGTGCAGTCGGAACAGGTAATAAAATTGCAGTATATGCAAATGGAACACTGGTGAAGCAGTATGACGTTGTCATTTACGGTGACATCAATGGAGATGGAAAAATCTCTGTGGTCGATCTGGTCATGATGCAGAAACAGATTCTTGGAACATCACAGCTTTCCGGTGCGTATGCAGCGGCTGCGGATATAAGCAGAGATGGAAAAGTTTCCGTAAAAGACCTTGTGCTTTTGCAGAAACATATTATAAATGCAGCACAGATTGAACAGTAACAGGGCTGTGTGGATAGAAAGAGTTATTTTAGTGAGAAAATACAATTTTCACACATAAGAATGGAGAGTAGTAAAATGAAAAAGAAATTAGGTGTGATCATTACACTGTTAACATTATGCATCTGCCTTATGACACCGCAGATGCATGCCAAGGCGGCTTCCGGAAAAACAACGATCGCTGTGTCTGCCAGTTCCCTGAATATCGGACAGACTGTGACGGTAACGGCAAAAGCATTAAGTGCATCCGGGGACAGTGCATATGCCAATATGGTTTTGACCTATGATGCCGGCATTCTGGAGTTTGTGAGCTGTAATGCAACTTATGGCGGTGGCGGCGGAAGTATTTCGGTAGCGAGTGACAGCTTCAGTGTGACATTAAAAGCAATTGCTGCAGGGAAAGCATCCATATCCCTTTCTGCTACAGATGGAGTTATTTTCAGCACCGCGGAAGAATTGGATTCCATGGCAGGCAGCAGCACTTCTGTGACGGTCAAAAACGAAGCAGCAGGCAGCAACACAGGAAATAACAGCAGTGCCGGTAACAACGGAAGCTCCGGCAGCAATGGAAATGCGGGAAATGGAAGCAGTTCTGGCACAGGAAGTAACAACAATACTGGAAGTAATACGAATACGGCAGCTTTATCCGCAGATAATTCCTTAAAAGCACTGACAATCTCACCGGGAACATTGTCTCCGGCTTTTAAGGGAAGTACAACAAAGTATACGGCAGCTGTGGATAATTCTGTGACAAGCATTGCGGTCAGTGCAACGCCTGTAAATGAAAAGGCAACCGTTGAATCGGTTACCGGAAACACGAATCTTGCCGTCGGAGCGAATGTTGTGAAGATTGTTGTAAAGGCAGAAAACGGAACAACAGCCACTTATAAAATCACTGTGACAAGACAGGCTGCAGGAACCACCGGAAGTGAGACGACAACTACAGGCGGTGAAAACGGAGACGACGGAAATGGTGACAGCGAGACTCCAGAAGATACTGAGGAAGTGGACACAACAGAAACTCCGGTATCAGCGGCAGATGTTGTGATCAATAACACGACCTACCATATCGCAGACAATTTTACAGAGGAACAGATTCCGGCTGATTTTACAGAAGCAACAGTTAATTTCCGTGGAACGGAATGCAGAGGTCTGACGTTTGACAAAGGAACAATTTCTCTGATCTATCTGGAAACAGACAATGTGGACGCAACGACCGGCAGATTCTTTATTTATGATGAGACCAGGGATGTTGTCTATGATTTTATGAAGTTTACTGCAGGTGAGAGCAGTTATGTGATTCCACTTTTAGCACCGCTTGATTCGGTATTGCCGGACAGCTATGTGCAGGTGTCTTTGCAGATGCCGGAAAGCACGGTAATGACGGCGTATCAGCTTCCGGCAGCAGAGGGAGAGGAAGCTTCGGACTTTTATGTGTTTTATGCAGTAAATCAGGACGGAACCGAAGGCTGGTATCAGTATGATGTGGCAGAGGGTACTTACCAGCGTGTGAATGGAAATATCACCGAGACAGCAGATTCTTCTTCGGATGACCTTGCGGCATTGCAGAGTGAGTATGATAAACTCTCAAAGAAATATAAAGATGCAAAATCCTTTTCCAGAAACATGATCGCTGTGATTATTTTTGTATTGGCAGTTGCTGTGGTGATTGGCTTGAACATCATCTTCTTTGGAAGAAAGAAAAAAGGAAAAGATGAACTCTTAGAGGACGATAACGTCGAACTCGAAGATGCAGAGTATGACGAAGATACTGATGAAGATCTAGATGAGGATGAAGTAGAAGATACCGAAAATAATAAAAAGCATTTCTTTGGAAAATTTCATGGACTTCGCAAAAAAAGAAATAATGCAGATGATTTTTTGATGGATGAGGACGAAGATTTTTCAGAAAATCAGATTAAGAAGAATTCAACACAAGCCGACATCACGATAATAGGCACCCAGCCAGAAATCAGTCAGGAGAAGACGGTTGACTTGATATTAGATGAACCGTCACAGGAAAAAACAAAAAAAGCAGAAAAGATAGAATCAGAAAGAGCAAAAGTAAAAGAAGCAAAAGCAGAAGAATCAGAAGATTCAGAGGACGACGATTACTTTGATGATGAGGAAGAGTATGTCGAGGAAGAACATCCGATCAACAGAGCTTACCGTGAGTGGAATGATTATGAGGATGAATTTCCAACTCCAGTGAAAAAAACAGTGACAGAACAAACATCTGAGCAAAAATCGTCCGAAGAGAATCAGAAAACCCAGCCAGAAGAAAATGAAACTTCTATGAAAAAAGAAAAAGGGTTGGAAGTTTTTGACCTAAATGATTTATAACATAAACAATTTCCGCACATAAAATTCGGCTATGCACCTTGAAAATTCAATAGCGGGCAGTCCAATTCATGCCGGGAGAATGGATGGAATCAAGACTCCAAGTCTATGACAGATTTGGAGTTTTTCTTCTTTTGTGCAATTTCCAAATATAAAAATGGATTGTATAAAAGAAATGGGTAAGCTATAATATGGGTGTGGTCAGATGCCTTTTGGGGATGACTATATCTGTTACAAAAAGGAGGAAGACCAGTGAATACAGAATTGAAAAATGCAGTGAAAGCAACAGACTCAAAAGCACAGTATGATACGAGTGCAAAGCGTCTGTTAGGACAGAAAAGCATACTGGCACATATACTGGTAAAAACAGTTGATGAGTTTAAGGGTATGAATCCCAAGGATGTGGTCGACTGCATTGAGGGAACACCACATATCAGTACAGTACCGGTAGAGCCTGGACTCACAAATGCGGTCAGCGAAAAAAATGGTGAAAGGCTGGTCGGTTTCAACACAGAAAATGAAGAAATCAATGAAGGTCTGGTAAGATTTGATATCGTTTTCTATGTGCGTATGAGAGACGGATTGTCACAGATGATTATAAATGTAGAAGCACAGAAAGACAATCCTACGGGATACGAAATCTTAAATCGGGCAATCTTTTATGTGAGCAGACTGATCTCATCACAAAAAGAACGAGATTTTGAGAACTCCAGCTACGATGACATTAAGCGTGTATATTCAATCTGGGTATGCATGAACATGGACGAGAATAGCATGAGCCATGTGCATCTCACCAAGGAAGATTTGATCGGTTTCTATGAATGGAAGGGAGATCTTGATCTGCTGAATATCGTCATGCTTGGATTGGCAAAGAATCTGCCGGAACATGATGAGACATATGAACTGCACCGTCTGTTAGGAGCGTTGCTGTCACAGGAACTTACTATAGATGAAAAACTAAACATAATCGGAAAAGAATACGATATTCCTATTGAGGAGAACTTCAGGAAGGATGTGAGCGTTATGTGTAACTTGAGTCAGGGAATTGAAGAAAAGGGTATTGCGATTGGAGAAGCAGGACTCATTATGAAAATGTATAAGAATGGTTTCACAGCAGAGCAGATAGCTTCAGCCACAGATAAGGATATAGAAGAAGTGAAAGTGATTATTGCAGGGAAGAAACCTGCACTTGTGTAAAGTTATATAAGAAAAAATTAGCAAATACCGCATCAATTTTTTTGAAATACTAAATATTATAGTTATATGCTTTGGAGCGGATTTTTGCTTTCGCTTGCCAAATTCAATATAAAATAGAATGTAGACAATTGCGAAACTCATAAAAACCTAAATTGAATTGTGAAAAATTGACAAAAGACATGAAAGACACTGGGTGAGCCAAAATCGAACAAGTTCGATTGGTACTTAGAAGACTGGTACAACGGTAAGTTGTGCCTGGCTTCTTAGTACCGCTGCGAGCGACACGTAGCGAGAGCGTGTCTTGAATGTTTTTGTTAATTTTGAACAATTTAAAGAAGATTATGAGGAGTTTCGCAATTGCCTAAAAGTAAAACGTAATGTGAGGAGACAACATGCAATTACCATACACTGTAAAAGCCAAAAAAGCGATTGATATCGCCGGCAAAATGTCAAAATCATTACATCATAATTATATCGGAACCGAGCACTTACTGATTGGGCTATTGAAGGAAAATTCAGGAGTAGCGGCAAAAATTCTGAATGAGAATGGTGTAGAGTTAGATAAAATTGTAGATCTGATCAAAGAATTGATCGCTCCGGCGGAGGGAACAGCAGTAGCAGAATCAGATGGTTATTCACCGAGAGCAGCAAAAGTTCTTGAGAATGCAGAGAAGGAGGCAGTCAGATTCCATGCAGATGCCATTGGAACAGAACATATTCTGATTTCCATGATCAAAGAGACAGACTGTGTTGCATCCAGATTACTGACAACGCTGTCCGTCAATATGCAGAAAGTCTTTGTGGACACTCTCATTGCGATGGGGGAAGATGCAAATCTTTACCGCGAAGAATTTCAGAATGGTCGTCCGGGAAAAAAGAAAAATAATGAGGGAACCCCGACGCTGGATCAGTATTCCAGAGATCTGACACAGCTTGCAACGGAAGGAGCACTGGATCCGGTGGTTGGACGTGAGGAAGAAATCCAGAGAGTGATTCAGATTCTAAGCAGAAGAACGAAGAACAATCCATGTCTGATCGGAGAACCGGGAGTTGGTAAAACGGCTATCGTGGAAGGAATCGCAGAGCGTATCGTATCCGGCCTTGTACCGGACTCTGTTCAGGGAAAAAGAGTGGTATCTTTAGACCTATCCGGTATTGTGGCTGGTTCAAAATACCGTGGAGAATTTGAAGAGCGTATCAAAAAAGTGATTCAGGAAGTGACAAAAGCAGGAAATGTTTTGCTGTTTATCGATGAGCTTCACACAATCATCGGTGCCGGTGGCGCAGAGGGCGCGATCGATGCCTCTAATATTTTAAAACCTGCACTTGCCCGTGGTGAGATTCAGATCATGGGAGCAACGACAATCACAGAATACCGCAAATATGTAGAAAAAGATGCTGCACTGGAGCGAAGATTCCAGCCTGTGACGGTGGAGGAACCGGGCGAGGAACAGACAGTTGCAATTTTGAAAGGGCTTCGCGGTAAATACGAAGCACATCATCATGTAAAGATCACGGATGAGGCAGTCGAGGCGGCAGTCCGCCTGTCAGCGCGCTATATCAATGACCGTTTTTTGCCGGATAAGGCAATTGATCTGATGGATGAAGCAGCAGCAAGAGTGCGGTTTGGCGTGTCTAACCATACAGAGAAACTTGCGGAATTGAGAAATCAGATCACAGAAAAAGAATTACAGTTAGAGGATGCTCTGAGCAATTCCGATATTGCGCTTGCAAAACAGTGCAAGGAAGAAAAAGAAGCATTGGAAGCAGAGCTTGAGAAGCAGACAAAAAAAGCGCAGCGTGAGATCCGCAGAAAGAATCTGTCTGTCACAGAGGATGATGTGGCAGATGTTGTTTCCGGCTGGACAAAAATTCCGGTGAAGAAACTGGCAGAAGGCGAGGCAGCCCGCCTGAAAAAATTAGAGGCAACGCTGCACAAACGTGTCGTTGGTCAGGAAGAAGCTGTGACGGCTGTGGCAAAAGCGGTGAGACGCGGACGTGTCGGTTTAAAAGATCCGAGAAGACCAATCGGTTCGTTCCTGTTCTTAGGACCTACAGGCGTAGGTAAAACGGAGATTTCCAAGGCGCTGGCGGAGGCTGTTTTCGGCAATGAACAGGCGATGATACGTGTTGATATGTCGGAGTACATGGAGAAACACAGTGTTTCTAAAATGATCGGTTCCCCGCCGGGATATGTCGGACATGAGGACGGCGGTCAGCTCAGCGAAAAAGTGCGCAGGAATCCGTATTCCGTGATTTTGTTTGACGAGATCGAAAAAGCGCATCCGGATGTATTTAATATTTTACTCCAGGTGTTAGACGATGGACATATCACGGATTCCCAGGGACGCAAGGTGGACTTTAAAAATACGATCATTATCATGACATCAAATGCAGGAGCACAGTCCATTGTGGAACCGAAAAAACTTGGTTTTGCATCTTCTGATGATGAAAAGCAGAATTACGAGCGCATGAAAAACAGTGTGATGGAGGAAGTGCGCAGGATTTTCAAACCGGAGTTCTTAAACCGTATTGATGAGACCATCGTATTCCGTTCACTGAACAAAAATGATATGAAACAGATCGTCACATTAATGTTGAAAGATCTGACAGACCGTTGTAAGAGCCAGATGGATATCACACTTCATGTGCGTGACAGCGTGAAAAATTATATTGTGGAAAAAGCATACGAACCGAAATATGGAGCAAGACCACTCCGCCGCAAAATCCAGAATGAGATCGAGGATCAGCTTGCAGAAGAAATCTTAGACGGCAAGGTGAAAAAGGGTGATGAAGTGATCGTCACTACGAAAAAGAATGCAGTTGTTTTTGAAGTAAAGGAACAGTAACACAAAAATAAAAAAATCCTTAAAAATGATGAAAATGCTGGCAATCGAAATGTAGTTGAGCTATAATGATTTTACAAAATTTTTACGGTGCAGCAGGCAGAGAAGGACTGTACCACAGGAGGAAAAGATGAGCGCTATTAGTGAATTAATTCGTTCAGAAGCAGATGGAACGATCAGTTTTGGAGATTACACTCTGGATGCAAAGGCAAAGCTTGATAACTTCGGGCATCAGGGAGATCTTTATAAGGTAAAAACTTACAAAGACATCACCAAGCTGGAGCGTAATGGTATGTTTGTTTATGAATCCGTACCGGGAACAGCGGCATATCATTTGAATGCAACGGACACAGGAATTTCTTTTTCCGTGGAAGGACCGGAAGATGCTCAGATCACACTGGAGTTAGAAGAAGAGACTGAGTATGAAATTACAGTGGACGGAGCAAGCGCAGGTAAGATGAAAACAAATCTCGGTGGCAAGTTGACCGTCAGTGTGGAACTTGGAGAGAAACCGGTAGAAGTTCAGATTCAGAAATGCTAAGAAATGATAAGGGGTTGTCAGAAACGGCAACTCCTTTTAATGTCAATCGGAACTATTTGCAGAGTTTCCGGTTATTTTTTTTGATAGGGAAGGTTATATGGCAAAAGGAAAAACAAGTATTTTTTTCTGCCAGTCCTGCGGATACGAATCGTCCAAATGGATGGGGCAGTGTCCGGGATGTAAGGAATGGAATACATTTGTAGAAGAAGTGGTGGACAAAAAGAGTGCGGGCACACTGGCAAAGCAGAAAGCGACAGCGTCAGAGGCAAAGGTATTGCCTCTGTCCCAGATCGAGATGACCTATGACAAGCGTGTGTCAACAGACATGAAAGAATTAGACCGTGTACTTGGCGGCGGTATTGTGCAGGGTTCCATGGTGTTAGTGGGAGGTGATCCCGGAATCGGAAAATCCACATTGCTGCTTCAGGTCTGCAGGAATCTGTCGGAGCATAACATAAAAGTGCTCTATATTTCCGGGGAGGAATCTTTGCAGCAGATCAAAATCCGTGCGGAGCGCATCGGAAATTTCGGGGACAGTCTGAAACTGCTGTGTGAGACAAATCTTGACACCATAAAGGCAGTCATTGACCGGGAAAAACCGCAGATCGTTGTAATCGATTCCATCCAGACGATGTTTAACGAAGAGGTTTCCTCGGCACCGGGCAGTGTATCACAGGTGCGCGAGTCCACAGGTGTTTTGATGCAGATCGCAAAGGGAATGGGAATCTCCATTTTCATTGTGGGACATGTGACGAAAGAGGGAGTGGTGGCAGGACCGAGGGTGTTAGAACACATGGTAGACACCGTGCTTTATTTTGAGGGAGACAGGCATGCGGCTTACCGTATTTTAAGAGGTGTAAAAAACCGTTTTGGCTCCACAAATGAGATCGGTGTGTTCGAGATGCGGCAGGACGGACTTGTGGAAGTGGAAAATCCGTCTGAATACATGTTGAGCGGCAAGCCGGAGGGAGCGTCCGGCTCTGTTGTGGCATGTTCCATGGAAGGGACTAGACCAATCCTTTTGGAGGTGCAGGCACTTGTATGTCACAGTAATTTTGGGATTCCGCGAAGGACAGCGGCAGGAACGGATTTTAACCGTGTCAATCTTCTGATGGCGGTTCTGGAAAAAAGACTGGGCTTAAAGCTGGGTGACTGTGATGCCTATGTGAATATCGCAGGAGGAATCAAAATGAATGAGCCGGCAATCGACCTTGGCATTGTTCTTGCATTGATCTCAAGTTACAAGGACAAACCGATCGATGAGAAAACCATCTGTTTTGGCGAGGTCGGATTAAGCGGTGAGGTCCGCGCGGTAAATATGGCAGAACAGCGGGTGCAGGAGGCAAAAAAACTTGGCTTTGAGGTCTGTATTCTACCGGAGGTCTGCAGAAAATCCATGACAGAAGTAAAAGGTATCAAGCTGGTCGGTGTGAGCAATCTTTTAGATGCCATGAATTATCTGAAATAAAAAAATTGTATGAATTTTATAAAAAATAAAGGAAATTGAAAAATCCTGCCGAATAATAAAAATATGGAGATTTTATTGAAACGATTTTTTATATGGTGCTTCGGGAGAGACTGTCAGATATCAGAGAGGTGATACATATGACAATACGGGAAGAACTTGAAAAAATGGAGCGGGAAACATTAAGCCCTTATGCAACGCTCAGTGTGAACACGAAAGGCAGGGAACGCGAGGAAGAACAGTGCGATGTCCGGCCTGTTTTTCAGCGAGACAGGGACAGAATCCTGCATTGTAAGGCATTCCGGCGGTTGAAGAATAAGACACAGGTTTTTCTGACACCGAAGGGAGATCACTATAGGACAAGACTTTCCCATACCTTAGAGGTATCGCAGAATGCGAGAACAATTGCAAAAGCACTGCGTCTGAATGAAGATTTGGTGGAAGCGATCGCGTTGGGACACGATATGGGGCATACGCCGTTTGGCCATGCCGGAGAGTATGTGTTAAATGAAATCTGTGAAGACGGATTCCGGCACAACGAGCAGAGTGTCCGTATCGTGGAAAAACTTGAGAAAAACGGCATGGGATTAAATCTGACTTGGGAAGTGCGGGACGGTATTTTAAATCATCAGTCTAAGTCAATGCCCCATACTTTAGAGGGAAAAGTAGTCCGTTTATCAGATAAAATCGCCTATGTTTATCATGACGTGGATGATGCGATCCGCGCAGAGATCCTGACGGAGGATGATATTCCATCAGAGATCCGTAAAACATTAGGTTTTACCACAAAACAGCGTTTAAATACATTGATACATAACGTGATCATGAATAGTATGAACCAGGATGACATTCGGATGTCAGCAGATATTCAGGAAGCCATGTTTGAGCTGCGCCATTTTATGTTCGATCATGTATACACGAATCCAATTGCCAAGGGTGAGGAAGTGAAGGCAAAGGCAATGATCCGGCAGCTCTTCGGATTCTACAAAGATCACATTGAGTTTCTGCCGGAAAAATACCTCGCCATGCTTGATGAAGGGGAAAAGACGGAGCGTGTGATCTGCGATTACATCGCAGGTATGACCGACCAGTATGCCATCACCAAATTCAGCGAATACTTCCTGCCGCAGGCCTGGCAAGTGGATGGATATTAAGCCAATATAGCCTGCGGCGTGCGCAGGCGGATGGGTATTATAGACAATTGCGAAACTCATAATAACCTAAATTGAATTGTGAGAAATTGACAAAAGACATGAAAGACATTGGGGAGCCGCCGGCACTTAGAAGGCAGATACAACGGTAAGTTGTGTCTGGCTTCTTAGTACCGCTGCGAGCGACACATAGCGAAAGCGTGTCTTGAATGTTTTTGTTAATTTTGAACAATTTAAAGAAGACTATGAGGAGTTTCGCAATTGGCTAATAGATATTAAAAACGAAAGGAGGACACGCAGTATGCCATATTTTTCGGATGATATAATTGAAGAAGTGCGTTCCAGAAATGATATCGTGGATGTAATCGGACAGTATGTGCATCTGACGAAAAAGGGAAGCACCTATTTTGGACTGTGTCCTTTTCATAATGAGAAAACAGGATCGTTTTCTGTTTCTCCGAATAAACAAATGTACTACTGCTTCGGCTGTGGAGCCGGAGGGAATGTTTTCACATTTATGATGCAGTATGAAAACTTTACCTTCGGGGAGGCAATGGAAGCCTTGGCGGACCGGGCAGGTGTTGCCCTGCCAAAGCAGGAATATTCTGCCGCACAGAAGAGAGAGGCAGATAAAAAACAGCGGCTGTTGGAGATCAACAAAGAGGCAGCCAGATATTTTTATACATTATTGAGGAATGACCGTGGAAAACATGCACTCGCTTATTTCCAGAAAAGAGAATTGTCTGAGGAGACCATGAAAAAGTTTGGTCTGGGATATTCGGATCAGTACAGTGATGACTTATACCGGTATCTCCGTTCCAAAGGGTATGAGGATGAGATCTTAAAAGAGTCGGGGCTTGTGACGATCGATGAGAGACGCGGCGGCTATGACAAATTCTGGAACCGTGCCATGTTTCCGATTATGGATGTCCACAACAAAGTCATTGGTTTCGGTGGCAGGGTGATGGGCGATGGAGAGCCGAAGTATTTAAACTCACCGGAAACACCGATTTTTGATAAGAGCCGGAATCTGTATGGTCTTAATTTTGCAAGGACAACAAAGAAACCACAGTTTTTACTGTGTGAGGGATATATGGATGTGATCGCACTGCATCAGGCAGGATTTGACAATGCGGTGGCATCGCTTGGAACTGCGCTGACGGCAGGGCATGCGAACCTGCTGAAAAGGTACACCAAGGAAGTGTATTTAACCTATGACAGTGACGGCGCAGGGGTGAAAGCAGCGCTCCGGGCAATTCCGATCTTAAAGGAAGTAGGGATTACGACAAAAGTGATCAACATGCGCCCGCACAAGGATCCCGATGAATTTATCAAGGCTCTGGGCGCAGAGGCGTATCAGGATCGTATTGATCATGCGGAGAACAGCTTTATGTTTGAGATACGCATTTTAGAACAGCAGTATGACATGAAAGATCCGGAGAGCAAGTCAGCCTTTTATCATGAAGTGGCAAAGAAACTCTGCTCCTTCACGGAAAAAATCGAGCGTGATATTTACGTTCAGGCAGTCGCGGAAAAATATATGCTGCCAACGCAGGATTTACAGCGGCTTGTCGGTAAATACGGAATGCAGATGGAAGGCATCCGAAAACAACCAACCCAGTTAAAAACCGGTATCAATGAGAAAAACGCCTCCGCCAGAGGAATCAAAAAAGAAGATGGGATGAAGCAATCCCAGAAACTTCTTTTGACATGGCTCATAGAGAATACCGGATTATATCATAAGATAAAAAAATATATCGCGCCGAAGGATTTTACGGAGGAGATATATCATAAGGTAGCTGAAGTATTATTCCAGCAGTTTGAGGAGAGCGGAGAAGCAAACCCAGCGAAGATCGTCAGCATGTTTCCAGATGAGGAGGCACAGAAAGAGATTGCGGCGCTTTTCAATGCAAGAATCCATGAGGTCGAGTCAAAAGAAGACCGGGAGAAGGCATTGAAAGAGACCATTATCCGCATCAAACAAAACAGTATCAAGTATCGGTCCGAGCATTTGGCACCGACAGATATGGCTGGTCTGATGCAGCTTGTAACAGATAAACGTGACCTGGAAGAATTGGAGAAATTGCATATTTCCATTGATTAGGGACAAAATAGTAGAAAACTTGAGAGGATGAAACAAAATGGCAAAAAAGACAGAAAACGAGGTAAAGGAAACCAAAAAAGAAGCAGCAGTGATGGATGAAGCTGCAAAAGAAAAGTTTCAGCAGAAGTTAAAAGATCTGTTAGCCTTGGCCAAAAAGAAAAAGAACATGTTGGAATACCAGGAGATCAGCGACTTCTTTGCGGACATGCAGTTAGAGGCAGAGCAGTTTGATAAAATTCTTGATTTTCTGGAAGCAAACAATATCGATGTACTTCGGATCACAGATGATGATTCTGATGATGAAATTTTACTCGATGTAGATGATGAAGACGAGATCGAAGTGGAAAAAATCGACCTTTCCGTGCCGGATGGCGTGTCCATTGAAGATCCGGTCCGTATGTATTTGAAGGAGATCGGTAAAGTACCTCTTTTAAGTGCAGAGGAAGAGATCGAGCTGGCAAAGAACATGGAAGCCGGTGCTGTGGCAAAGGAAAAAATCGCAATCTTAAAGAGCAGAGAAGAGAATGCAACGGAAGAAGAACTTGCAGAGATCAAAGAAGAAATTAAGAATTTGCAGAAAGATCTTGATGCAGGGGATGAGGCAAAGAAACGTCTTGCAGAAGCAAACTTACGTCTGGTTGTTTCCATTGCAAAAAGATATGTGGGACGTGGAATGCTTTTCCTTGATCTGATTCAGGAAGGTAACCTTGGTCTAATCAAAGCCGTGGAAAAATTTGACTACCGCAAGGGATATAAATTTTCTACCTATGCAACATGGTGGATTCGTCAGGCTATCACAAGAGCTATCGCAGACCAGGCGAGAACGATCCGTATTCCGGTTCATATGGTTGAGACGATCAATAAGCTGATCCGTGTTTCCAGACAGCTGCTTCAGGAGTTAGGACGTGAGCCAAGTCCGGAAGAGATTGCAGCAGAGATGAATATGCCGGTAGAGCGTGTGCGTGAGATCTTAAAGATTTCCCAGGAGCCGGTTTCCTTAGAGACACCGATCGGTGAGGAGGAGGACAGCCATCTTGGAGATTTTATTCAGGATGATAACGTACCTGTTCCGGCTGACGCCGCTGCATTTACACTTTTAAAAGAGCAGTTGGAGGAAGTACTTGGAACACTGACCGAGAGAGAGCAGAAAGTTCTGACACTCCGTTTTGGTTTGGAGGACGGTCGTGCAAGAACACTGGAAGAAGTTGGAAAAGAGTTCAATGTAACCCGTGAGCGTATCCGTCAGATCGAGGCAAAAGCGCTCCGCAAACTCCGCCATCCAAGCAGAAGCCGCAAATTAAAGGATTACTTAGAGTAAAATGGTAAAGATTTCAAATCGTTTAATGACAGCCGCAGCTCTTGTCACACAGGGATATACATTGGCAGATGTTGGAACTGACCACGGATATATTCCAATCTATCTGTTACAGCAGAAGAAAATTCCAGCTGCAATTGCCATGGATATCAATGAAGGACCGTTAGAGCGGGCAAAAAAACATATTGCTTTATATGGATTGCAGGCATACATACAGACACGTCTCTCAGACGGCGTGGCAGCTTTAAAACCCGGAGAGGTGGAAGCTGTCCTCATCGCCGGTATGGGAGGCGGACTTGTCATGCATATTTTAAAAGACGGGGAAAAAGTCTGTCAGTCTGCAAAAGAACTTATCCTGCAGCCTCAGTCCGAGATAGAGCACGTCCGTGAGTTTTTAAGAGAAAAAGGATATACCATTCTCGCAGAGGACATGGTGTATGAAGATGGAAAATTCTATCCGATGATGAAAGTGCAGTATCAGGGTGAAAATGAAAATGCACAGAAAGCTTCGGAAGTGTTGAAACTTTCAGATCTCTATGGTGGATTACTCCTGCAAAACCGCCATCCTGTGTTGAAAACTTTTCTTGAAAAAGAAAAGCTCATATACACAGGCATCAAAGAGAATCTTGCAAAACAGCCGGCGTCAGAAAAAATCAGGACACGGCTCGCAGAAGTGGAAGACATATTGCATTATAATGAACTTGCATTACAGTTTTATCGATAATCCCCTTATTTCAAAAACATCCGCATCATCTTTTCTTTCAATCCGGTATATTTCTGATACCGGATCGGAAGATCCATCCACGTTTTCTTATCGACAATACTGCGGTAATGGCTGAAGGTTTCAAAACCAACCCTGCCGTGGTAGCTGCCCATGCCGCTCTCACCGACACCGCCGAATGGCATATCGCTCGTTGCAAGATGAATGATCGTGTCATTGATACAGCCGCCGCCAAAACGACAGGTATCTAAGACCTTCTTCTGTGCAGCCTTGTCCTCACTGAAAAAATAAAGCGCAAGCGGATGAGGGTGGGATTCCACGGTATCAAGCGCTTCGTCTAATGTGTCGAAGGTGAGGATCGGAAGCAGTGGTCCAAAAATCTCTTCGCCCATCACAGCGTCGTCCCACGTAATATTATTGAGAACGGTAGGCGCAATGCGGAGCGATTCAGGCTCTGACTGTCCCCCATACACAAGCTTTTCCCCATTGATCAGCCCGAGAATGCGTTCAAAATGCTTTTCGTTGATGATCTTTCCGTAATTCGGATTTTTCAGAGGTTCTTTCCCAAACTGCTTTTCAATCTCAGCTAAGATCGCAGTGATAAGCTCATCACGGATGCGTTTGTCACAGAGAATATAATCCGGCGCAACACAGGTCTGCCCACAGTTTAAATACTTGCCGAAGACAATACGCTTTGCGGCAAGCCGGATCTTAGCGGTGGAGTCAACGATACATGGGCTCTTTCCGCCAAGCTCTAACGTGACAGGGGTTAAATATTCAGCCGCATGGCGCAGCACCTCCCGTCCGACGGTCTTTCCGCCGGTGAAAAAAATCATGTCAAAACGCTGCTGTAACAATGCCTGATTTTCTGCGCGGCCGCCATCCACTACCGCCACATAGTGCTTCGGAAAACATTCTTCGATCATGGTTTTCATGACATCAAACGTGCAAGGGGCGTAGGCGCTTGGTTTTACGACCGCAGTATTTCCGGCTGCTATGGCATCGATCAGCGGATCGAGTGTCAGTAACACCGGGTAATTCCATGGACTCATGATCAGCACGGTTCCGTAAGGGGAAGGGGAGCGGAAGCTCTTTGCGGCAAACTGGGCGGCCGGGGTGGAAACACGTTTGCTGCGCATAAGGCTGCGGAGATGCTTCTGCATCCAGGTAAGCTCGGACAGCGTCAGCCCAATCTCACACATATAGCTCTCCATCCGGCTCTTTCCAAGATCCTCCTTCAATGCCGCAGCGAGGTCGGCTTCATGGCGGATCATAGCCTCCTTCAAACTTTCTAACTGTTTCAGGCGGAATTCCGCCGGGATCGTTTTGCCAGTGGAAAAAAAGTGGTTCTGTTGTTGTAAAATATCCTTGATCTCCTGCTCGGTCATGAGGATTCCTCCTTTTATCTTCCGGATCGATCAGACAATTACCTGTTCTGACTCAACCTGTATCCGTACATCTGATACTTATATACTATCGAAAATAACATACTTCTGCAAGTGTTTTACTTCCGGGCAGACAGGAAAAACAATTCTTGAAAAACGGCGCTCATAATGCTACAGTAATAATACTGATGATCTGCAGCAGAGATCATGGCGCAGATCAGTTTGATAATAATGTGACTGCCGGATACGAAGGGCAGATTGCGGAAAGGCATGGAAAATGAAATGAACGATTATAAAATAGGCACAAAATGTGTACAGGCAGGATATACCCCGGAGAATGGACAGCCGCGGCAGATTCCGATCATCCAGTCTACCACTTTCAAATACAGCACCAGTGAGGACATGGGAAAACTGTTTGATCTTGAGGCATCCGGATATTTCTATACACGGCTGCAGAATCCGACGAATGATCATGTCGCAGCCAAGATCGCAGCAATGGAAGGCGGCACAGCCGCAATGCTGACCTCAAGCGGACAGGCAGCGAACTTTTTTGCCATATTCAACATATGTGAGAGTGGAGACCATATCGTGGCATCATCCTCGATCTACGGCGGAACCTTCAACCTCATTGCAGTTACGCTTGCCAAAATGGGAATCACGGCAACCTTCGTGTCTCCTGACGCATCGGAGGAGGAGTTGAACGCTGCGTTCCGTCCGAACACAAAGCTGATGTTTGGCGAGACGATCGCCAATCCGGCATTGACCGTATTAGATATTGAGCTCTTTGCAAAAACAGCACATGCGCACGGCGTACCTCTTATCATAGACAATACATTTCCAACTCCGGTCAACTGCAGGCCATTTGAGTGGGGTGCGGATATTGTGACACACTCCACCACCAAATACATGGATGGACATGGTGCGGCAGTAGGCGGTGCGATCGTTGACAGCGGAAAATTCGACTGGATGGCACACGCAGACAAATATCCGGGACTTTGTACACCGGATGAGAGCTACCATGGCGTGACCTATGCAGAAAAATTTGGCAATGAGGGCGCATTCATCACAAAATGTACAACACAGCTTATGCGTGATCTCGGATGCATCCAGTCGCCACAGAATGCATTCCTGTTAAACCTTGGACTGGAGTCACTGCATGTGCGTATGCCTAAGCATGTGGAAAACGGACAGGCAGTTGCAGAATTTCTGGAAAAACATCCAAAGGTAGCCTATGTGAACTATCCGGGCCTGCCTTCCAGCAAATACTATGAACGTGCCAGAAAATACCTGCCACACGGCGGATGCGGTGTCGTTTCATTCGGATTAAAGGGTGGCAGGGAGGCTGCGTCTGCTTTTATGCAGAACCTGAAGCTTGGAGCGATCGAGACACATGTGGCAGATGCAAGAACCTGCTGTCTGAATCCGGCGACCTCCACGCACAGACAGATGACAGATGAACAGCTGAAAGAGGCAGGTGTTCCGGCAGAGCTGATCCGGATAAGTCTCGGTTTAGAGGATAAGGAAGATCTGATCGCAGATATTTCGAATGCGTTGGATGCGATCAGGGACTAATGGAATCCAATAGCCGGATCATTCCTGCGGAAACATATAGGAAAAATAAACATCCTTAAAATTAGCGTAATTGTCTCTTGAAATCGGAATCTGTGCGCCGGATTTTGTGAAGAGAGAGGTTTTACCGAACTTTTCCACGCAGCTTAACGCTGCAATATAGCTGCGGTGGCATTTATAAAACCCTTTTTCCACTGTGAAAATTGTTTCACACTGGTGAAAGGGTTCTTTTATGGAGATCACCGAGCCGTCTTTCAATGTGACTAACACATTCTTATTTTGCGCTTCCAGATATTCGACATCCTGAAAATAAATCGCCTGGTAGCCGGAATCTGTTCTTGCCGCAAAATGAGCCATGGAAGCCTTGTGGACTTCGTACCAGCTGTCGAGGACCGCATGGAAACGCACTTCGTCAAGAGGTTTCAACAGATACCAGAAAGTGCGGACTTCATAAGATTCCAGCGCAAATTCCGGTGAGGAAGTCAGAAAAATGATCGGAACGTGCGGGTCATGCTGGCGCAGTTCGCGTGCGGTATCCATGCCACTCAAAAGGGGCATGATCATATCAAGCAGGATCAGATCCATGCCATAAGCCCTGTGTGCGGAGATCAGTTCGTCACCGTTTGTGAACCGGTAGAGCTGCAGTGTCAGCTGATGCGCCCGGCACCAGGAATCAAGACTGTCTGAAAGCAGATCCAAAAATTCAGTTTCATCATCACAAATCGCAATCTTTACCATAATAAATTTCCTCGCTTAAAGAATAATGCGGACTACAAAGTCCTCACCTTCCATGTAAAACTGGTACTGTCCGTGTTCCTTCTCTACATAATAAATGACGCTTTGAACACCGATACCGTGATTCTTTGCCGTTGTAACCGGGATACCGTTTGAAAAAACAGGTGTCTCTGAAGCCGGATTCTTCTGCAGGATCAGAAGGTGGTTTCCCTTTTCAAAAATGCTCAGATGCACGATACGTTTTTCCACAGGGAGCTTCGTGACTGCATGCATGGCATTTTCCAGAAGATTGGAAAGGATCGCACAGAAAGTCATCTCAGAGCAGCAGAGTGTCTGCGAAGTCTGGATCTGTACGTCAAAAACGATCTGATTTTCCGCAAACCGTGTCTGGTAAATGGAAAGAACCGAATTCAGCAGTTCATTTCTGCAGAAAGAGTGAATGACCGTGTCGTCATATTGCTTATTGATCTCCTGAATATAATCAAGCGCGCGCTCCGATTCCTGTTGGGAGATAAAAGTCTGGATGGCAGCAAGATGATGGCGCATGTCGTGCCGCAGGATCTTCATGCGGTGTTCGCTGCTGCGGACCTGCTCGATCTCCGAGTGCAGGGAGTTCAACTGCATATTGGTAAGCTGACCATATTGTTCAGCGCGGTTTTTCAACTCATATTCCTGAAAATAGACAAACAGGAAAATGACATAGGAAATACACATGGCAAATGCGAGAAATTCCACGACCACCTTATTTCCGGAGTAAAGAAGCATGGAGAACTTTGTGGTAGAGTAATCAAACACATAATAGACAAATGGCATCGCCCCGAGGATATACAGCTCCCGGTCAGATTTTGCAAAAAGCAGTGCGGTAGTCTGGCACAGATACCGGCTTAAGAAAGCGAAAACGGCAACAGTCACGATAATCCTTACCAGATAATAAACCCATTCCAATCCGCTCAGGGATACGGCAAAAATACCTGCCCAGTTGCTGAACTGGCAGCACAGATAGGCAGTCATAATAGAGATTATGGAAGGCAGCCAGCGGAAACGGTAATAAAACACCAGCAGCAGAAAAAGCGGCAGATGCACGAAAATCGGATAGACGGCTTCCGTGAACAACGAACCGAATACCGTATTGCAGACCAGAAAGAAAAGTCCGGATACTGCTCCACCGCCAAGAAGAATGCAGACATTTTTCTTATTCTGTTTTACTCCGAGAAAAAAGGCGGACAGAAAAATGCCAAACAGCATCGTCGTTAAGTGGTGTGTATAAGTTAAAATCTGAAGCAGCATGTGGCAGTCCTCCTTGTTTCACAGTTATGATACATCCATTATAAAAAATTCCGAAATCCAAAGCAAGCCTGCATCTTACAATTCACGCCATATAATTACAACTCACGCCGAAATCCGGGTTTTGGGTGAACGCTGTGATAAAATGAAAAAAATGGTAAAGCGACATACTATTGCAGGAGGAGAATACACATGATAAGAAAAAAGAGAATGAGCGAAGGAATTGCAAAAATTCTTTCCGGTTTATTGGTGCTCGGAATGGTGGCAGGTGTTGTTCCGGCAGTACCGGGTGGAACAGTGCATGCGAAGGCTGAGGAAACAAGTGGGCAGGATGTGACAGTGGCGGAGAATCCTGAGCATAAGCATTGCGTATGCGGAACTGGGAAGCTTTCGGTTGAAGGGCATACGCATGATGAGGAACAGATATGGAAAGGCATAAATTCGTTAGATAAAATTTCAAGTGCAGGCTACTACTATTTGACGGATAATGTGACAATCAATAGTGCATGGACGTGCAGAGCTAACGTAGTATTATGCTTGAATGGACACAGCATTACCCGCGAAATTAAAAGTGATGGCAGTTTTCCTTACCAGAATGCCGTTATTCACATAGATAGATCGTCTACCCTTACCCTTACGGACTGTAAGGAGAATGGAATTATTCAGCACCTAGGTGAAAAAACCGGTGCAGGTATTTACAATATTGGAAACTTTTTCATGTATAATGGTATGATTTCCAATAACAATTGCGGTGTCAAAAATGCAGGCGATTTCAACATGTACGGTGGAACAATCTCTGAAAATATCAATAAAAAAACCAGTGATTACGGCGGAGGAGTATACGTTGATGCACAACATACCTTTAATATGTATGGTGGAACAATCTCTGGAAATACTGCTGGATATGGCGGAGGTGTCAATAATAAAGGTACATTCAATATGTACGATGGCAGCACAATCTCTGATAATACAGAATGCACTTTACCTGGAGCCTTCTCTCATGGTGGCGGAGCTGTGTATAATGCAGGTACATTCAACATGAAGGGAGGAGTTATTTCTGGAAACACTTCTGAAGGTTATGGTGGTGGAGTCTTCCATTATAATGGTATCTTTAATATGTCCAGTGGAGAAATAAAAGGAAACAAGTCTACTGATTCGAATTACGGCGGAGGCGGAGTATATATTGAGGCTGGTAGATTTGAGATGTCCGGAGGTAAAATAACCGACAATAGTTCCAAACAAGACGGTGGAGGTGTGGATCAGAATGGTGGTACTTTAACGTTATCAGGTACTGCAATCATTATGGAAAACAAAGTCAACAATAATGAGAATAATCTGTATCTTGAGAAAGGCAAAACAGTGTCCGCAAGTGGACTGGCAAGCGGAGCTGTGATAGGTGTGACTACATTTGATGATCCAAAAGAGGGTTCTCCGGTTACGATTACCAGTAATGCTGCAAGTGCAGAAAATTTTAAATCTGATAATAGTGCTTACGAAATAGGTACGGATGCAATTGGAAGAGTTATATTGAAAAAAACGACAACATGTAATGTGATAGTCTCTATTCCTGACAATGGCAGTATAAAACACATAATGAATTATGGTGGATTATCCCAAAAGGTTACGAAGGGAAATAGTATTGAGCCTATCATTTTAGAAGCAGGTGAAGGTTATTATTTCAGTGATGCGGATATTTCAAACTTAACAAGAGATGGGATTAGCACAACGAAACAAGCTGATGGCAGCATAAAAATAGAGGGTACACCTAACAGCGATATTTCATTTACTGCCACCGTATCTAAGAAACCTGATACTACAACTCACACAATTACAGTTACAGTAGAAGGAGGAAAAGGAACAATTTCACCAAACGGTTCAGTAAGTGTCAAAGAAGGTGAAAGTCAGGTCTTCACAATTACACCAAATAAAGGATACGAGATAGCTTCTTTAAAAGTGGATGGCAAAGAAGTAGTAAATCCTTCCAATACCTATACTTTTACCAATGTAACAAGTGGTCACACAATAGATGTTTCCTTTAAAGAACAGGCTGTTGTGCCACCAGCTGTTGAAGCACCGACAATCACAAAACAGCCACAGCCTGTATCTGTGAAAGTCGGAGAAACGGCAACGTTTACTGTAGAGGCAGCAGGTGAGGGTTTGAGTTATCAGTGGATGGTTGACAAAAATGATAATCGAGGATTTGTTGATATTGCTGGAGCAACTAGTGAAAGTTACACGTTAAATGCAATTAGTAAAGAATATAATGGATATCGATATCAGTGTATGGTAAGCATTCCAAGCGGTCATACCGGTCATACCATTTCAGATTGCGTTACATTGACTGTGACAGAAGATGCAGCACCGACACCGAATCCGGAGCCAGAACCAACGCCGACACCAACCCCTGAGCCAACACCAGAGCCAAACCCAGAGCCAAACCCAACACCGGCTCCAAATCCGACACCGGAAGCAACACCCCCGACACCGGATCCAGCACCGGCGACATCAACTCCGGCTGCATCAACTACAACGGCACCGGCAGCTTCGGCAGCTGCAGCACCGGCTCAGGTAACGTATGATATTTTGGATGGAGCGGGCAGTTCATGGACACAGAATACAGATGGAAGCCTTGCAATCAGAGGAAGCGGTGAGATTTCAAAATTCCGTGAGGTCAAGGTGGACGGAGTAACGGTTGATCCGGTGAACTATACGGTCACAGAAGGATCTACCATCATTACATTCAAACCGGAATACCTTAAGAGCCTGTCAACAGGAAACCATTCTTTCGAGCTTGTCTGGACAGATGGAACAGCGGCAACCAACTTTACGGTAGCCGAAAACACTGACCAGAGTGCAAAATCTCCAAAGACAGGCGAAGATTTCAGCATGGCACTTTGTACAGTACTTCTGATGGTTTCATGCGCAGGACTTGCAGGAATGTTTGTAAGAAGAAAAAGAAACAATGTCAGATAAGATGAAAGCAAAGCAGATTACAAGCAGGGTTTAGAAATACAAGGGAGAAATTCTATGAAGAAAAAAATATTTGCATTCCTGCTCAGTGGCATGATGCTGATGGGAATGATGCCAGTCACAGCGATGGCAGATACTTCACACACACATTCAGTGGGACAGGACAATAGCCAAAATGAAACTTGGATTGCGATTTCGAGTCTGGATGGGATAACACAGGATGGCAGTTATTATCTGACACAGCCTGTCACTCTCAATACTACATGGATATGTGATTATAATGTAAAGCTTTGTCTGAATGGAAATAGTATTACTTGTGATGCAAGTGACAGTGACACTATTGTCATAAATAACGACAAAACATTTATCCTTACAGATTGTCAGGAAAATGCCGGAAGCGTTACTCATAGCGAGAGTAAAACAGGTAGAGGCATATGTAATAATGGAACATTTTACATGTATGGTGGGAATATTTCCGGCAATGCTGTGACAGGTTCGCAATATTCAAGCGAGTATGGAAAAGAATATAAAGGCGGTGGTGTCTATAACAGCGGCACTTTTTACATGTATAAGGGCACAATCTCCGGTAACTCAGTTAAGGTTAACGCTAATGCAGATGAAGGAAACTATAGCTATGGTTACGATTATGGCTATGGTTATGATCGATATTATATTCAGTTCAATGGAGGCGGTGTCTACAATGATGGAAGTTTTACTATGTCTGGCGGTTGCATTTTAAATAATGACGCTGACAATGATTATGGCGGTGGCGTGTATAACAGAAATAGATGTGAATTGTCAGGCAGTGCTTTAATTTTCAATAATAATGCAAGATTAGGTGGAGGTATATATAATAGTGGAAGTTTTACCATGTCTGGCGGCAGCATTAATGAAAACCATAGCGGTGGTGCCGGAGGCGGAGTTCTTAATTATACTAGTGGTACATTTACTATGACAGGTGGATTAATCTCTGGTAACGCTACAGAAAGATCCGGAGCTGGTGTATGCAATTGGGAAGGACAATTTATTATGTCTGACAATGCGGTTATCAGTCATAATGTTTCTACGGATACATATGGTGGAGGTGGTGGTGTATTTAATTTCAACGGTACATTCACTATGAATGGTGGTTCTATCAACAATAATAAGGCTCCTAAAGGCGGTGGTGGTGTAGAAAACTATGCGGAGAATAATTATAAAATAATATTTACCATGAATGGTGGAACTATTTCTGGTAACGAGGCAGGAAAGCTTGGAGGAGGAATATGGCATCATGTTTATCACATTAACAGCAGTGATAACGCAGAAGGATTATTTGTCATGAATGGAGGTACTGTGAGCCGGAATAGTCTGACAGATACTTCTTCTGGCAAGGGCGGTGGTGTATACAGTGATGGTGATATGATACTATCTGGTTCACCGAATATAGCTGGAAACACAGCAGCTAATCTGTATCTTGCTTCTGACAAGCTTGTATCAGCATCGGGACTGGCTACAGGCGTGAGAATCAGTGTGAATAAAGAAATAGTTCAAAGCGGAACAACTCCGGTGACTATTACGAATGATATTGTAAAAGAAAACTATTTTGTTTCGGAGAACAGTGCATATGAAACAGGTATGAATTCCGAAGGATATGTTGTCATGAACTTAAAAGATCCTTCATTGATTCCATTGTACGCTTTAACGGTTGAAAACGGCACAGGTTCAGGTAATTATGCAGATAATACAACCATTACAATCATGGCAAATGCACCTGAAACTGGAAAAGCATTTGATAAGTGGGAACTGATATCGGGTGATGCAGTCATTGCGGATGTAAACAATGCTACAACTACTGTGACAACCAAAATATCGCCATCTCGCATTAAAGCTGTTTATAGGGATGAGACTCAGACCCCAGCACCAAAACCAAATCCGGAACCGACACCGAATCCGAATCCGGAGCCAACACCAACACCGAATCCGGAGCCAACACCAACACCGGATCCAGAGCCAAACCCAACACCGGCTCCAAATCCTACACCGGAAGCAACAACCCCAACACCGGATCCGGAACCGGCGACATCAACACCGGCTGCATCAACCACAACAGCACCGGCATCTTCGGCAGCTGCAGCACCGGCTCAGGTAACATATGATATTTTAGATGGAGCGGGCAGCTCATGGACGCAGAATACAGATGGAAGCCTTGCGATCAGAGGAAGCGGTGAGATTTCAAAATTCCGTGAGGTCAAGGTGGACGGAGTTACAGTTGATCCGGTCAACTATACGGTCACAGAAGGATCTACCATCATTACATTCAAACCGGAATACCTTAAGAGCCTGTCAACAGGAAACCATTCTTTCGAGCTTGTCTGGACAGATGGAACAGCGGCAACCAACTTTACGGTAGCCGAAAACACTGACCAGAGTGCAAAATCTCCAAAGACAGGCGAAGATTTCAGCATGGCACTTTGTACAGCACTTCTGATGGTTTCATGCGCGGGACTTGCAGGAATCTTTGCGAAAAGAAAAAGAAACCATGCCAGATAAGGCATTGTACAAATAATTTTTTAAAATGAAAAATAAGCTGATTACAGAGATAAAAGTGGGCAGGAAATTTACAAAAAAATTCTATTTTTATCAAAAATATGAATAGTAGAAAGAGGAGATTCAAATGAAGAAAAAGTTATTAACAGCATTACTTGTTGGAGCAATGACTCTTAATATTACAGCATGTGGTGGTTCATCAGATGCAGCAGCACCAGCTGACAATGATCAGCAGACAACTACAACAGACACAGCAGCTGATGATGCAGCAGATACAGAAGAGGATGCAGTGGATGTGGAAGATGCAGCAGAAGCAGCAGACACAACAGAGGAAGAAGGATTTTCCCTTCTTGATGTAACAGCAGATCTTGTTGATGCAGCATTATATGCAGTGGATGATGATAATACAGAGTATGTGATCACACTCTTTAGAGATCCGGATGGATATAGCTATGTTTCATTAATGATCGTTCCACAGGATGGACAGGGAGATGTCCTTTGTGGAGCATATGATGATTCTAATGTAACAAATGTTACAGATGAAGATAACATTGACTGGACTGAGATCAGCACAACAGATGTTTATACAGGTGATGATTTCTCAGCAGTATTTGTAGAAGCAGATGACGGTTCCGTTGCAATTGCAAATTCAGATTTTTCCCTTGTTATGGAAGGTCAGTATCTGACAGCTGATGAAGCAATCGCTTATATGGGAGCAGCAGCTAACTACATCAACTAGTTTTTTTCAGATATGCGGAGTAATGGAAGAACGGCTGCTTCGCATATCTTTACATAATGTAATTCAAAAATCCTGCACACTTTTATCTCTGTAATCAGCACACATTTATATAGAAGCTGTAAAATTCGCATTGAGTTTTACAGCTTTTTTCGTATGGCTTTAGCCAAAACACAAAGCTAAAAATGACAACTAAGTTTATAATGTGACACATTAAATAATTGCGAAACTCTCGAAAACCTAAATTGAATTGTGAAAAATTGACAAAAGACATGAAAGACACTGGGGAGCGGTCGGTACTTAGAAGGCAGGTGCAATTTTTTTCAATCAGGTCTGTGCATTTACTGCACAGACCGTGCGAAAGTGATTCAAGTGTGAGCAAATTCCTATCTGCGAAGCAGATTATAAATGAATTTGCGAAGTACTGCGAAGAATGAGCAGTACCGTTACCAGCGACACGTAGCGAGAGCGTGTCTTGAATGTTTTTGTTAATTTTTCACAATTTAAAGAAGCCTACAAGGAGTTTCGCAATTGCCTAAATGTAACGCTAACTCTGTTTCTTAAAAAACGCCTTTGTTTCCTTGACAACAACCCCACTCAAAGCGAACAGTGCGATCATATTTGGCAGAGCCATCAGTCCGTTGAAAATATCAGCGATCGTCCACACAGCGCTGACGGTCATATATGGTCCGATAAATACTGCAAAAATATAAATCCAGCGGTAGACTTTCACATGTTTTAAATTACCGCCGCTTAAATATTCAAGACAGCGTTCGCTGTAATAATCCCAGCCGAGAATTGTTGTAAATGCAAAAAATACAAGGCAGAGCATTAATACAAAAGAGGACACGACCGGAGGGAAAGGAAGTCCCTGCTGGAATGCGTAAGTGGTGACTTCCACACCTTCTAAGCCTTCGACCTGCCATGCGCCGGTTAAGACGATAGAGAGTCCGGTCAGTGTACAGATTACGATCGTGTCGATAAAAGTTCCGGTCATGCTGACAAGTCCCTGACGGACAGGTTCTTTTGTCTGTGCAGCAGCTGCTGCGATCGGGGCGCTTCCGAGTCCTGCCTCATTTGAGAAAATACCGCGGGCAACACCTTTTTGCATTGCGACAAACATACTTCCGACAGCACCGCCGGTAACAGCTTTCGGTGTGAAAGCAGCGGTTACGATCACTTTAATAGCTGCAGGAATTTCAGTAATATTGCAGATGATCAGGATAACGGCAAAAGCAAAATAAAGGATCGCCATAAATGGTACAATGATCTGGCTCACACTTGCGATCCGTTTTACACCGCCGATCAATACGGCTGCGACACAGACCGTCAGGATCAGGGATGCGATCACGACTGACCAGGAATATTCTCCGAGGAAAGGAAGGATCTTGACACAGTGTGCATTGTCCGGATCAAAGAAACCGTTGATCGCACTTGAGATACCATTGACCTGGCTGAAAGTTCCGATACCGAAAAGTCCGACACAGACGCCGAAAAATGCAAAAAGCTTCGCAAGCCATTTCCAGTTTTTTCCCATTCCCTGTTCAATATAATAGAAAGGACCGCCAAGGCTGTGACCGTCAGGAGCAACGACACGGTATTTGACAGCTAAAAGTCCTTCGGAATATTTGGTAGCCATTCCGAGAAAAGCGGCTGCGACCATCCAGAACAGAGCGCCCGGACCGCCGGCGCAGACAGCGGTTGCAACACCTACGATATTACCGGTACCGATCGTTGCGCTCAAAGCAGTACAGAGAGCTGCAAAACTGGAAATTTCGCCTTCTGCCTCTTCCTCATTCTGGATCATCCATTTCAGTGCAAGGGGAAGCTTCCGGATCTGTAACAGACCGAGGCGCACCGTAAGCAGCAGGCCGCCCGCCATGATCAGCACCATTAATGGCACACCCCAGACAAAATTGTCAACATTGACAAGAAAATCATTAATTACACTCCACATGTTTCTAATCCTCTATCTTTCTTTCAATATATACATCGAGTGCATGCAGTATCACAGAAAAATATCTTGCAATGAAAATGGGATGATGACCGGAAACAGGATGAACTGACAGAAAAATATCCCATATAAAAATATATGGGATAGGAAGATACATAATCAGAAAACTTCATATAAAATGAAATCTTATGTGTGCAATTAAGATATCTTCTCTGTCCGCTTGCCTGAGAGATTCATACGAAAACGTATGTTGCACCTTCGGCCCCCGGTTCATCCGGGCGTCTCCAGAGAGTCGATCCATTTACAGTTGCACCGGTATGACCGGCACCTGAGAGTGTTACTCCTTCGGTAGACTTGCGTCGTTTTCCTGCAAACTTCATCTCGAAATTGTTGATTCAACTATATCGTGTAAGAATACAAATTGCAAGGAGGTTTTTCCTGTTTTCCTGCATTTATGCAAAAAAATAGGGAGAAAAAACTGATTCATAAGAAACGCTTATAAAAGAAAACAAGTATACGAAAATATAGGAAGAAGAATAAAACTGTCAAATTCTGAAAAAAATATAAAAAGTGTGAAAATGCCTTGATGTTTCGGAAATTTTGAGAGAAACTAAAAGAAGAATGACAACAGAGTAACAGGCAGAAATCCGTGCATCTTCGGAACGTGATCGCGGAGATATGGATTGATGATGAAAAAGTGTAAGAGAAGGGAGATTTTTTTATGCTGCAGGAATGGAAAGCAATGGAAAAACCGGAGGAGGAAGAGATCAGGGCGCGCCTTGCCGCTGCAAAAGAAAAGTTAGCAAAGCAGCAGCTTTTGATCAAAGAGCAGAAGATACCGGTACTTGTGCTCATGGAAGGCTGGGGAACCGCCGGAAAAGGTTCTGTGATTGGCCAGGTGATCCAGAATATCGATCCGCGTTTCTTCAAGGTGGAATCGATGGGGGAAAAGAGTGAGGAGGAGTGCCGGAAACCGTTTTTATACCGCTATTTCAGACGGATCCCGGAAGAGGGAAAGTTCGTATTTCTCGATTCGGGCTGGATGGATGAGATCGTAAAAGACGAGCTGCACGGAAAACTTTCCGATGAGGATTACGCAAAAAGAATCGAGAGTGTGAGACGTTTTGAGCGCCAGCTTACAGATAACGGTTATCTGGTCATGAAATTTTTCCTGCATATCTCGGAGAAAGAACAGGCAAAACGGATCGAACATTTAGAGCATGAAAAAGATACGGTCTGGCGTGTCAGCAAAAATGATCTCTGGCAGAACCGGCATTATGAGAAGTGCGAAGAGGCATTTTCTTCCTATATGAAGAACACGAATCTGCCGTCTGCGCCGTGGTACATTATCGATGCAAAGTCGAGAAAATGGACGGAACTTCAGGTTTTAGAGACATTGACACAGGGGATTGAGATTGCGCTGAGCAATCAGAAGCTGGCAGTGCCTCTTTTACAGAATGTTTTTCCGTTAGTGCGGATGCCGCTTTTGGCAGAAGTGCCTTTGGACAAAGAGATTGAGGAGGATGAGTACCACAAAGAGCTGAAAGAATTGCAGAACCGGCTCGGTGAGCTGCACAATCGTCTTTACCGGAAAAAAGTACCGGTCATCATTGCCTATGAGGGCTGGGATGCAGCAGGAAAGGGCGGCAATATCAAACGGATCGCCGGAGCACTCGATCCGCGCGGATATGAAGTGCATCCGATCGCAAGTCCGGAACCTCATGAGAAAGCAAGGCATTATTTGTGGCGTTTCTGGACGAGACTGCCGAAAACAGGACATATCGCTATTTTTGACCGCACATGGTACGGAAGAGTGATGGTGGAGCGTCTGGAGGGATTTTGCAGTGAAAATGACTGGATGCGTGCTTACAATGAGATCAACGAATTTGAAAAAGAACTTCACGACTGGGGCGCTGTGATCATCAAATTCTGGGTGCAGATCGACAAAGATACGCAGCTTGAGCGTTTTAATGAGAGACAGAATACACCGGAAAAACAGTGGAAGATTACGGACGAGGACTGGCGCAACCGTGATAAATGGGATGCGTATGAGACAGCGGTCAATGAGATGATCCAAAAGACCAGCACCACCTATGCTCCGTGGCATATTTTAGAGTCTGTCGACAAGAAATATGCCCGGATCAAAGCTCTTAAGATCGTTGTGGAGGAGCTGGAGAAGGTGTTGGGGTAAAGGAAAAAGTTTCGTTAAATCTTCACAAAAAATAAGGAAAATGTTTCTGAAATGAAAAGAATATAGTGAAAAAGCACAAAAATAGATATAAAAAAACAACACAATGTACAAGAAACAGAGAAAGCGGTTAACTAAAATCAAGTTGACCGTTTTTTTTGACATTTCTATAATAAAACTATCAAATGAAGCAGGCGCCAAAAGCTCATTGAAAAGAAGGTAACTTATCATAATGATTTATGGAGGTAGATTCATGAGAAAGTCTATAAAAAGAATATATGCACTTCTATGTATGGTTGTAATGTTTGTTATGATGATTCCATCAATGGCATTTGCAGCAGAAGCAGATGAGACAAAAGTGGCAATTAATGTAAAAGTACCGGATGACTGGCAGAATCCATGCGTGTGGGCGTGGGATGAGGATGGCAATAATGCATTTGAAGCCTGGCCGGGGGAAGAGTGTGAGGCAACACCAGATAATGAAGGATGGTATTATGTGTGGGTTCCGGATTGGGCAAATCATGTCATTGTGAATGCAAATGCAGGTGAGGTTCAGACGGGAGAATTAGTATTAGATGGAAAAGATGCATGGATTACAGTAAGTGATGCCGATAATGCAGAAATTTCCTACGATGCGCAGACAACAGGCGACACACCGGAATATACAGAAAAATTTCTGATTCATGCCAAAGTAGATGACAGTTGGGAAAATCCAAATCTGTGGGCATGGTCAGCACCGGACGGAACGAATGCGTTTGAAGCATGGCCAGGAAAAGCAATGACAGCAGGCGAGGATGGATGGTATACAGCAAAAGCACCAACCTGGGTGAACTCCATTATTATTAATGCGAACAATGGAGATGTGCAGACAGAAGATCTCTCCATTGATCCGGCAGAAATCTGGGTAACTGTAGCAGAGGATGGAACAGCAGATTTCGGTTACACCGATCCGGAAAAAGCAGAAATTCCAAATGTGACAGTTCATGTGAAAGCACCTTCCGACTGGGAAAATCCGAATTTGTGGGCATGGTCAGCACCGGACGGAACAAATGCATTTGCATCATGGCCGGGTGAGGCATTAGAAGAAAATAATGGATGGCTTACAAAAGAAATTCCGGGATGGGTAAATTCGATTATTGTCAATGGAAATGACGGAAGTGTTCAGACAAGCGATATATCAATTGAAACAGAAAAAGATGTGTGGGTTGTTGTGACGGATGCCGAAAATTATGAAGTAACTTATGAGGAACCGGATGCAACTGCTATAGATACAACTGCTACAGATGCAGTGGCAGAAGAAACCACTACCGAGACGGTGGCAACTGAAAATACACAACAGAGTTCTACACCGGTTGTTTTGATCATTATCATTGTAATCGTGTTGGCTGTGATTGTTGCAGCAGTAGTTACAAAAAAGAAGAGTAAATAATAGAAATTTTGATCAGGAGGGGCAGCATGAAGAAATTGATATCCATTTTATTATCCGCAGCACTCGTTACTGGTATGCTTGCAGGATGTGGAACAGACACAGGGAATGAGACGGAAGATGGCGTCTCTGAAATTGTGATCTGGCATGACAAAGAGGATGAAGTAGCCGGGATTTTACAGAAAAAACTGGAAACATTAGAGCCGGAAATACATGTAACACTTGAAAAAAAGAGTGACCTTACAGAAAGTTTGAAAATGGTTGGAAATAATCTGAAAGCTGCTCCGGATATGTACTTTTTTGCACATGATAAAATTGGGGTTTACGCAGAGATGGATATTTTAGCACCAATTACAGATATCATTCCACAGGAAGAACTGGAAGGATATATGGATAATACAATTGAGGCTGCTACTTATAAAGGGGAGATCTATCAGCTGCCAATTTATTACGAAACACTGCTATTTATGTATAACCGCCTTTATATGAGCGATGAGGAAGTGCCGTCAACAACGGAAGAATTGTATACTTATATGCAGGGGAATACCAAAGGTGGACATTATGGTTTTGTGGAACAGCACAGTACACCATATTATGCGGCAGGATGGATCAATGGATTTGGTGGAGAGGTTCTAAGCGAAGACGGAAAGCCGGAACTTGATACAGATGCTGTGATTGGAGCTTTGGAATATCATAAAAAGTTTGTGGATCTAATGCCGGGAGAAACAGAGTATGCAACTGTTAACACTTTATTCAAAGAGGGAATGGCGCATGCAACAATTGCAGGACCGTGGTTGATTCCGACTGTAAAAGAAGCAGGAATGGATGTTGGTGTGGCGTCAATGCCTGTCATTGATGAGACAGGAAATCCAATTTCACCTTATATGGGAGTTCAGGGAATTCATGTTTTAAAGAATGCTGCAGCAAATAAGAAAGATGCGGTAGAAAAAGTATTGCGCGCAATTATGGACCCACAGCTTGAAATTGATCTGGCAAAAGCAAGTGGCTGTGCACCGGCTTTGACGGAATGTTATGATATGGATGAGATTAAGTCAGATCAAATTGTCATGGCAATGAAAGAGACGGCAGAACATGCAGTTCCAATGCCGAACCTTCCAGAGATGGATGTGATGTGGACAGTTATGGGAAATTTGCTTACCGATGTGAATATGAGTGGAAAGGATATTACAGAAAGTGCAAAAGCTGCACAGTCTGAGGCAGAACAGCTGATTTCCAACATGCAGTAAGAGAGAGGATGAAGAGAAAAATGGATAAGAAAAAAAGAAAAGAAACATTCTCTGCATATAGCTGGTCAGCAGCATCCCTGATTTTAATTTTACTGATTGTGATATTTCCGATTTTATATACAGCATATATTTCCCTTACAAATATGAATGTATATCATTGGAACAATTACGAATTGATTGGATTGAAAAATTACAAAGATGCATTGTTAGTGTTTGACAATGGTTTTATTACCGCTTTTTTCGTGACGATTTTATGGACAATTGTCAATATGGTATTGCAACTGGTCATTGCCTTTCTTATGGCAAGTCTGTTGAATATAAAGCGCCTGAAGCTGAGAAATTTATACAAAACACTTCTGATTTTTCCGTGGGCAATGCCGGGGTATGTTTCTATTTTATTATGGAAAACAGGTATGTATAATTCACAGTTTGGATTATTAAATCAGTGTCTGCAGAAAATGGGAATGCAGCCGGTGCGCTGGCTGAACACCAATCTTCTGGCATTTATCAGTTGTACAGTAGTGAATTTATGGCTTGCACTGCCATTTATGATCACGATTATTGATGGAGCATTACAGAGTATTGAAAAAAGTTATTATGAGAGTGCATTGTTAGATGGAGCAAACTGGTTTGAAAGAACCTGGTATATCACAATACCAATGATACGGCCGATCATTGCACCATCTGTCATTATTACGACGTTCACGACATTTAAACAGTTTGATGTGATATATCTTTTGACACAGCAGGTGGGCGCGAAAACAGGAGCCAGCGTACATACCATATTGACGTATGCCTATGAAAAAGCATTTATCACAAATAATTACGGCTATAGTTCCGCGGTGTCTATGATTATATTTGTTATTCTGATCATTTTTTCGACACTGACAAATAGGAAACAAAAGGAGGATTAACATATGAGTAAGCGACAAAAAGAAAATATCCTTTTATTTATTGTGAATATCTTTTTTGTGATTGTGTGTTTTCTTGTTTTGGTTCCGGTATTATATGCCTTGTCGGTTTCATTAAATGCGGATAACAGTCTGCTGAGTGCCGATTTTTCCTTTTTGCCGAAACATCTGACACTTGCAAATTATCATGCAGTTTTTTTTGAAGAACCAATTTTGTTATGGTTGAAAAACAGTCTGATCCTTGCTGTTGTTACACTGATCATCTCACTTGGAACAGGAATTCCTGCCGCATATGTTTTTTCAAGAAAAAGGTTTCCTGGCAGAAAAGCGATCCTGAAAGTTTTGATACTGTTGTATGCATTTCCTTCTTTGCTATCTATGACAGCATTGTATAAATTATTGACTGCAATGGGACTGGTAAATACAAAAACAGGATTGATTATTGTGTATACAGGAACAATGGCAGTTTTTGCTCTTTGGAATATGAAGGGATATTTTGATACGATTCCGACGGAAATCGAGGAGGCAGCAATGATCGATGGGGCATCGCCAGTACAGATTGTAACAAAAATTGTACTTCCTCTGGCAAAGCCGACGATAGCAGTCACTGCTATGATGGTACTTGTGTATGTATGGAATGAATATATTTTTGCGGTGAATTTTATGACAGGTTCCGATACCTATACCTTAGCGGCCGGATTATATTCGCTGCAGGCGACAGAGATGAGTGGAAGCTGGCCAGTATTTGCAGCAGCGTCCATTGTTGTGTCAATTCCGATTTTAATTGTATTTTTTGCATTACAGAAAAATATGACAACAGGACTTACTTCAGGTGGAGTGAAAGGTTGATACAGAAAGAATAGATTGGAGTAGATTATGAATAAAAGTGCAGTTTTACACATTCCAATGTCACAGTATGCCTATGGAACAGATGAGACACATGTTACCTTTCGAATCCGTGTTGGCAGAGATGATATGAAAAGATGTGTATTATATTATGGAGATAGAGCGTGCAGACAGACACCTGTCATTTTTACAAAAGCACAAATGCATATTGTTGCCAGTTCAACATTATTTGATTATTACGAGGTTATTTTATATAAACCATATAAAAGAATCTGCTATTATTTTGAATTAGACGATGGGAAAGAAACAGTTTTGTATTATGGAGATCAGTTTTGTGAAAATACCGTGGATGACAGATCGGAGTACTATCAGCTTCCATTTAATCACAGAGCAGATATTGTCACACCACCACAGTGGGTAAAAAGAGCGGTCATTTATAATATTTTTCCAGACAGTTTTGCCAGCGAAAGAGAGTATATCAGCGGAAAAGCAAGTGAGAAAGAATTTGCAGGACAGAGTGTAAAGGGAAAACTCGGAGGCACGATCCGGGGAATTACCGAGAATGTTTCATATATCAAAGATCTGGGAATCAATGCAATTTATATCAATCCTATTTTTGCAGCAGGGGAATATCATAAATATGACCTGATTGATTATTTTCATGTTGATCCATGTTTTGGGACAAACGAAGAATTCAGAGAGCTTGTAGATATATTTCATAAAAATGGAATAAGAGTTATTATAGATGGTGTGTTTAATCATTGTGGCTGGAAATTCTTTGCATTTGAAGATGTTGTACAGAACGGCGTGGATTCAAAATACAAGGATTGGTTCTATGGACTGCAATTCCCGGTTGTCCGACCGGAGAATGGCGAGGATTATCCAAATTATGAATGTTTTGGATATGAGCGGTTAATGCCGAAACTAAATACAGCAAATAAAGAAGTCCAGAATTATTTTTGTAAAGTGGGAAGATACTGGGTAGAGGAATTTCATACGGATGGCTGGCGGCTGGATGTTGCAAGTGAGGTGAATGATGCATTCTGGATGGCCTTTCGTAATGAGGTAAAATGTGTGAACCCAGATGCGGTTTTGATTGGGGAAGTATGGGAAACAGCAACCCATTGGCTGGATGGCAAAATATTTGATTCGGCAATGAATTATGATTTTCGGAAGCATTGCAGAAGATTTTTTGCGGAGGAATCCATAGATGCGGCCGAGTTTGACAGCCGTATCACAGACATGAGAATGCGATATCGCTGGCAGACGGTTTGTGCTCAGTTAAATTTGTTGGATAGTCATGATGTCAGCCGTTTTTTGTCACTGTGTGATGGGGATAAAAGAAAATACAAACTGGCGGTTCTGTTTCAAATGTGCTTTCCTGGAATGCCTTCTGTTTTTTATGGGGATGAACTTGGAGTTGCTGGTATTTTAGAAGATGAATATCGTCAGCCGATGCCGTGGGGGAAAAGGGATACACTGAGTGATTTCTTTCAAAAGATAATAAATCTCAGGCATACAGAGCTGGCGCTGACAGATGGAGATTATCATACATTAATAGCAGAAAAGAATAGTAAATTATATGGATTTGAAAGAATATTTGAAAGAGCGCATGTTCAGGTATTATTAAACATGGGTGAGATGACCAGCGTAGATGGTTTTATAAAAGGACAGGAAATTCTGGTTTGTGAGAATATGGAAGACGGAAAACTTATGCCGTATGGTTTTGTAATCACAAAATCGGTGGATGAGTAGTTGAGATAATGAGCGAAAGAGAGTAATTCTATGGCGGTAACAATCAAGGATGTAGCAAAATTAGCAAACACTTCCACAGCTACTGTGTCAAAAGTAATGAACGGTTCGTATTCGATTTCGGAACAGACAGCACAGCGGGTACGGGAGGCAATGGAACAATTGCATTATCTGCCAAATCAGCGTGCAAGAAATTTTGCAAATCAATCTACACAGATGATCATTTTTGTAACAAGCCTTGGAGAAAATATGGGATTTTCCAATCCGCATATGTTTGAGATTATGTGTGGATTGGAAAATACACTCACGAATAAGGGTTATTCGCTGATGGTCAAAAGTGTATCCCAGAAAAAGGTTTGTGAATTTATCCGGGACACATTTGAAAGGCAGCAGACAGATGGATTTGTGATTCATGCCTCTGTTTTATCAAAAGAATTGGATGAATTAATTTATGAACTGGGAATACCACATCTGGTGATTGGAAATCCTAATTTTCCCAGTCATTTTTGCTGGATTGATATTGATAATCGTCTTGCGGGTGAACTTGCGGCAAAACATCTTCTGGAAAAAGGATATCAGTCACTTGCTTTTATTGGAGGAACAACGGAAGATCAGATTTCCATGCATCGTTTGGAGGGGGTGTTGTCTGTCCTGAATGAACATGATGTTATTTTACCGAAAGGTTATGTCCTGCATGGAGAATCTGAGTGTGATGCAGCATACCTGATGATGGAAAGTGTTCTTACTATGAAAAGTAAACCAGATGCGGTTATCTGTGCAAATAATTACATTGCGTACGGATGTGTCATGGCATTACATGCACATGGAATCCAGATCCCACAGGAGATGGGAGTGATTACTTTTGATGATTTCCCTTTTTCAAAAATTTTAAAACCAAAACTTACGGTTGTAAATATTGATGTATTTGACATGGGAGCACAGGCTGGAAAATATGTAATACAAAAGATCAGGAAAAACAATCTGTATCTTCAGTCGTATATAACATTACCTTCTGTGATTGAAAGGGAGTCCACTAAAAAAGAGTCTTAACTAAGATTCAGTTAAAAAATACCGATCTGCCTTTTTTCGACGAATTTAGCAGAAAAGATCTGCTAATATATCGGGAATCAGTGCAGAAAGGTATTTTTTATATGAAACAGAAAAGTAGCAGTGTATCCTATTTTTCCATGTGTATGGCGATGATTCTGATTTTTGCATTGCTCATCAGCCTGGAATTGTTTTTCGACGCTGCTCATGCCGTTAGGGTTATATGAACCCTTTGTGACAGGATTTTTTTCTGCGCTGAAGTTAGATCAATTCCACCAGAAATATGATAGATAAATGTTAAGCCAGTTCAGCTTCCAGCTTATTAATATGTTTAAATTCAACGATCACCATGCTAAGGCCGACTGCAAAGGACAGAAGGTCGGCAATCGGTCCTGCATAAAGTACGCCCATAATGCCGAAAAAATGCGGCAGTGCAACGATAAGCGGCAGCAGGAACAGGATCTGTCTGGTCAGGGAAAGGAAAGTTCCCTTGTACGCTTTTCCGATGGAACTGAAAAACGTTGAGGAGATCGGCTGCAAAAAGTTTAACCAGGTGAAGAACAGGAAGGCTCGGAAATAGTTGACACCGAACTCAAAATATTCTTCGCTTCCGCTTCCGAACAGACCGAGGATCTGTCTCGGGAAAAGCTGGAACAGCAAAAAGGAAATAATGGATACAACCGCACCGACTGACGCTGCGAGAAGGAAAGCGTCCTTCACCCGTTTGTATTGCTTTGCACCGTAATTAAAACTTTCAATTGGCTGGCTTCCCTGGGACAGTCCGATAATAATAGAAAAATAAAGCTGGTTTACCTTCATGACAATTCCGGCACAGGCGATCGGGATGGATTCGCCATAAACGGACTGTGCGCCGTAGTGTTTTAACAGGTTGTTCATGACGATCTGCACGATCATCATGGCAATCTGGTTAATGCCTGAGGACATGCCGAGGGAACAGATCTGTGCGAGAACTTTTCCGGAAGGGATAAAATGCTGTTTTTCTAATGTCACAGTGCGGTAATGCATGAGGTAACGGATCGCGATCGCAGCGGAGATAATCTGCCCGATGACAGTCGCCCACGCAGCACCGTACATTCCCCATTGGAAACCGAATACGAACAGTGCGTCTAAGACAATATTAATGACAGCACCTGAAACCGTGACAAACATTGCCATTTTCGGGCTGCCGTCCGCACGGATCAGGTGACCGCTTCCGATGGTTAAGATCAGAAATGGAAAACCGACCGCTGTGACGCGGACATATTGCTCTGCCAGTGGGAGTACATCTGCCGGGGAACCAAAGAGCACTAACAGTGGATTTAAAAACAGTTCGGTGATAAGCAGTAAAAGAAATCCGAGTGAGAGCAGCATAGTGATGGAGTTGCCGATATAATAAGGAGCTTCCTCTTTTCGTCCAGCGCCCATATGAAGGTTAAAGCTTGCTGCTCCGCCGATCCCAAAAAGCAGTGCCAGCGAAGTGCAGAGCATAGAGAGTGGAAAGGCGATATTGGTTGCAGCATTTCCGAGCGTGCCGACTGCATTTCCGATAAAAAGCTGGTCAGCGATATTGTAAACGGCGCTGACAAGCATTGCGATAATGCTTGGAACAGCAAAACGTGCCACCAGCGTGGAAATTCTATCGGTACCAAGTGGATTTGTCATTTGTTTTTTCTGTGTCATGTTGATAAACTCTCTTTCAATTATTATAATAGCAGCCATAAAAAAGTTGCTTATTTGTACAAATATATATAAAATTGTAGCAGGCAGAAGAATTGTAAGCTTACTAACAATTTATGTCAAGATAAAAATTTGCAGGAGAAGTGTATGTCAAACACAACAAAGATCGCACTGGAAGCGTCATTGAAAGAGCTTTTGAAAAAGAAACCTTTTGATAAGATCACCATCGCAGATCTGACAGAGGACTGTGGGATCAGCCGTATGGCATTTTACTATCATTTCAAGGATATCTATGATCTGGTGGAGTGGGCATGTGTGGAAGACGGTAAAAAAGCCCTTCGGGATAAGAAAACTTACGATACCTGGCAGGAGGGTTTTGCCCAGATTTTTGAGGCAGTGCTGGAAAACAAGCCGTTTATTATGAACGTCTATCATTCGGTGCAACGTGAAAAGATTGAGAGCTTTCTATACAAACTGACATACCAGCTGATTGCGGATGTTGTCGAGGAAAAATGTTCCAGAGATCATCTGCCGGAAACAGACAAACAGTTTATTGCTGATTTTTACAAATACGGTTTTGTCGGAATCATGTTAGACTGGATCGACCGTGGAATGAAAGAGGATTATCAGAAAATCGTAGATCTGCTCGCAGTGACGTTACATGGCAATATTGCCAATTCCATCCGTAATTTTGAACAGGTGAAGGAAAAAATGTAATTCATGACAATAAAATGAAAACGATCTTTTTATCAAAAAAGGTGAAGTGATAAAATTTTTATCATTTCACCTTTTTTGTAAATTGGCAATCATTTTGGGGCAAGCTATCATAGAGACATCAAAAAAAAAATTAGACAATTGCGAAACTCCTAGAAAATGTGAATTGAATTACGGAAAGTTGACAAGAGCAAAAGAAAACACTGGGGAATCGCCGGTTCTTAGAAGGCAGGAACGACTTATTTCAATCAGGTCTGTGCATTTACTGCACAGACCGTGCGAAAGTGATTCAAGTGTGAGCAAATTCCTATCTGCGAAGCAGATTATAAATGAATTTGCGAAGTACTGCGAAGAATGAGCAGTACCGTTGCGAGTGACACGTAGCGGAAGCGTGTTTTCGTTGATCTTGTTAACTTTTCGTAATATTCATAACATAAAATTGAGTTTCGCAAACGCCTAAAAAGATGATCGATGAAAGGAGTAATGAACCATGGAAAAGAAAAACATTGGACTTGGAGTAGCTGCACTTGCAGCAGGCGCAGGAGCCGTGGCACTTGCCGCAAAGAATCATAAGGATAACGTCAAAAATGAGGTGAAAAAAGCGGCAGCAAATGCACCTGAGCAGGAATACCGCAATACAGAGCGCGGAAAAAATGAAAAAAACAGCAAAGGCATTTATTATACCAACGGTAACTATGAAGCTTTTGCAAGACCAAAGAAACCGCAGGGGGTTGACGAAAAAAGTGCATATATAGTAGGAAGTGGTCTTGCTTCTCTGGCAGCAGCCTGCTTTCTGGTAAGAGATGGACAGATGCCGGGAGATCACATCCATATTTTGGAGGCAATGGACATTGCAGGTGGAGCATGTGATGGCATTTATGATGCGACCAGAGGTTATGTAATGCGTGGCGGACGTGAGATGGAAAATCATTTTGAGTGTCTGTGGGATTTATTCCGGAGCATTCCATCCATTGAAACACCGGGAGCCTCCGTTCTGGATGAGTATTACTGGTTAAATAAAGAAGATCCAAACTATTCTCTTTGCCGTGCAACGGAAAAACAGGGAAAAGATGCGCACACTGATGGAAAATTCAACTTAAGTCAGAAAGGCTGCATGGAGATCATGAAACTTTTCATGACAAAAGACGAGGATCTTTACGATAAGACGATCGAGGATGTATTTGATGATGAGGTATTTGATTCCACATTCTGGCTGTATTGGAGAACCATGTTTGCGTTTGAAAACTGGCACAGTGCATTGGAAATGAAACTTTATTTCCAGCGTTTTATTCATCATATCGCCGGACTGCCGGATTTCTCAGCACTGAAATTCACAAAATACAATCAGTATGAATCACTGATCCTTCCGATGCAGAGATATCTCGAGGAAGCAGGTGTTGATTTCCAGTTTAATACAGAAGTGACCAACGTTATTTTTGAGATCAAAGATGGAAAGAAAGTGGCAAAAACAATCGAGTGTAAGGTAAAAGGTGTGGAAGAGGGCATCACATTAACGGAAAACGATCTCGTATTTGTCACAAACGGAAGCTGTACCGAAGGAACGATTTACGGAGACCAGAATCATGCGCCAAACGGCGATGCCGAGGTTCGTACAAGCGGCTGCTGGAATTTATGGAAAAATATTGCAAAACAGGATCCGTCATTCGGACACCCGGAGAAATTCTGCTCTGATATTGCAAAAACAAACTGGGAATCTGCAACCGTCACAACATTAGATGATAAGATCATTCCTTATATTATGGATATCTGTAAGAGAGATCCGAGAACCGGAAAAGTTGTGACAGGTGGTATCGTGAGCTGCCAGGATTCCAGCTGGCTGTTAAGCTGGACGATCAACCGTCAGGGACAGTTCAAAGAGCAGGATAAAAATCAGGTCTGCGTATGGGTTTATGGATTATTTACCGATGTACCGGGCGATTATATTAAGAAACCAATGAAAGAATGTACCGGAAAAGAGATCACAGAAGAGTGGCTTTATCATCTGGGCGTTCCGACAGAAAAAATCGGAGAGCTGGCAGAACACAGTGCCATCTGTGTTCCAACCATGATGCCGTATATCACAGCATTCTTTATGCCGAGAACCAAAGGGGACAGACCGGATGTCATCCCGGACGGCTGCGTGAACTTTGCATTCTTAGGACAGTTTGCAGAGACTCCGAGAGATACCGTATTCACAACAGAGTATTCTGTGAGAACAGCAATGGAAGCTGTTTATGGATTGCTTGGTGTAGACCGTGGTGTGCCTGAAGTCTGGGGAAGTGTTTATGATATCCGCGAACTCTTAGACAGCAGTGTAAAACTCATGGACGGAAAGTCCCCGCTTGAGATCTCATTGCCGGGACCGTTAAATGCATTGAAGAAACCATTGCTCCGTGTGGTAAAAGGAACTGTCATTGAAAAAGTACTGCGGGATCACAATGTGATCAAAGAAGGTATGATCTGATTTTTTGATCAAAAAATCAGGCAAAAAGAAATGTGATTTTTGGTCAAAAATGATATGTTATATAAATGTATTTATGGTTGTAAAAGATATGTCGAAAAACATATATTTATGATCGTAAAAGATATGTCGTAAAACATATATTTATGATCGTAAAAGATATGTCATAAAAAATGTAATTTTTTGTCAAAAAAGATGTTGACAAATGAAATGTGGTTTGTTATTATTAACAAGCTGTCGCAAGTAAGTGATAACAAACCACTTCAAAGCGAAGTAAAATAAAAAAGTTGTTGACAAGCGCAGATGATCATGATAACATATCAGAGTTGCTGAAAACAACAGAGAACATTGATAACTGAACAGTGAATAACCTTGAAAGATTTTGAATTTCAAGTCATCGAAAGATGAACGAACAGCTTTTAATAAAGCAAACCTTAAAAACAGTAAAACCTGAATCAAGATTCCGGTAGGAACTTGTTTCTGATTTAGAAAGCCAGATATTCTGGTTTGGATTTAACTTTTTAACATGAGAGTTTGATCCTGGCTCAGGATGAACGCTGGCGGCGTGCTTAACACATGCAAGTCGAACGAAGCACTTTGATCGATTTCTTCGGAATGAAGTTTTAGTGACTGAGTGGCGGACGGGTGAGTAACGCGTGGGTAACCTGCCTCACACAGGGGGATAACAGTTGGAAACGGCTGCTAATACCGCATAAGCGCACAGTACCGCATGGTACGGTGTGAAAAACTCCGGTGGTGTGAGATGGACCCGCGTCTGATTAGCTAGTTGGCAGGGCAACGGCCTACCAAGGCGACGATCAGTAGCCGACCTGAGAGGGTGACCGGCCACATTGGGACTGAGACACGGCCCAAACTCCTACGGGAGGCAGCAGTGGGG
>OGJX01000237.1_pt1 | contig 66287 bp, 55 predicted proteins | sample 1572381 | NCBI WGS metagenome assembly OGJX01 (sample SAMEA2582085, study PRJEB24529) | metagenome | biome: Human gut stool | place: China | collected 2011
GCGAGACCCTGCCCATCGAGGTGCAGGTCATCGACAACGGCAGCGGCAAGATCACGGTGACCGGTTCGCTGGGCGATGTGATGAAGGAGAGCGCTCAGCTGGCTGTCACCTGGGTGCGGGTCCATGCGCTGGAATACGGCATCGACCCGGAGCGGCTGAAGAAGTGCGACCTGCACATCCACGCCCCGGAGGGTGCTGTGCCCAAGGACGGTCCCTCTGCAGGCGTCACCCTGACCACGGCGCTGGTGTCCTGCCTGTCCGGGATGCCGGTGCGTGGGGATGTGGCCATGACGGGCGAGATCACCCTGCACGGCAACGTGCTGCCCATCGGCGGCCTGCGCGAAAAGAGCATGGCAGCCTACCGCGAGGGCATGAAAACGGTGCTCATCCCCAAGGACAACGAGCCGGATCTGTACGAGGTGGACGATGAGGTCAAGAAGAATCTGACCTTCCTGCCCATGCAGAACCTGACCCAGGTGCTGAACGCCGCGCTGCTCAAGCCGACGAGCGCCAAAAAGGCCAAGGCTCCTGCCAGCCGCAGCCGCAAAAAGGCCCCGGCAGGGGAGAGCCTGGTGCCCCCTGCTGCCGAAAAGCCCCAGACCGGGGCGGTCTGCTGACAAAACAGAAAGGAATCCCCCATGATCTTCAACAAAGCTGATTTTATTGCCAGCTACGGCATTTCCAGCCAGCTGCCCGAGAGCGACCGCCCGGAGTTGAGTTTTTCGGGGCGGTCCAACGTGGGCAAATCCAGCCTGATCAACAAGCTGTGCTGCCGCAAGAATCTGGCCCGCGTGTCCAGCACGCCGGGCAAGACGGCCACCATCAACTTCTATGCGGTGGATGACTGCTATTTTGTGGACCTGCCGGGCTACGGCTACGCCAAGGTCAGCAACGCCGACCGGGAACGCTGGGATGACCTGATCAACAGCTACTTTGAGGCCCCTCGGCACCACACCCTGCTGGTGCAGCTGTTGGACTGCCGCCACGCCCCCAGTGCCGACGACCTGCAGATGCTGCGGTATCTGCATTACCACCGCATCCCCTATGTGGTGGCCCTGACCAAGGCGGACAAGCTCAAGAAGAGCCAGCTGGCCTCCACGCTGGAACAGTTCGAGGATATCTGCCGCCCCTACGGCTGCCAGAAGGTGGTGCTGACCAGCGGCGAGAACGGCTATGGCATCCCGGAGCTGCAGGCGGTGCTGAACGCCGCTGTGGCTGCCGAGGACCAGGAAGCGGAGTAACACCATGGCGTACAACGAATTTGCCTATTTTTACGATGAGTTCAACGGCGAGGCCGACTACGACGCTCTTTACAGCCACATCCACAGCCAGCTGGAAGCCCACGGCATCCGGGACGGCATCGTGGCAGATTTGGGCTGCGGTACCGGGGAACTGACCCTGATGCTGACCCAGGCGGGCTACGATATGATCGGCATCGACCAGTCGGAGGAGATGCTCTGCGTGGTACGGGACAAAGCCGAACAGCTGGGCCTTTCCGGCCGGCTGCTGCTGCTGCGGCAGGACCTGCTGAAGCTGGACCTGTACGGCACCATCCGGGCGGCGGTGTCTACCTTTGACACCTTCAACCACATCCCGGATCTGGACACGGCCATTGCGAATGCCGGGTTCTTTATGGAAAAGGGCGGCGTGTTCCTGTTTGACATGAATACCCCCTACAAGCACCAGAACGTGCTGGGCGAAAACGAATTCACCTTTGAGGAAGAGGACGCTTCCTGTGTGTGGCGCAACCATTACAATGCCGCCGACCGGAAGGTGGAGATCACCGTGGACATCGACTACCACGAGACGGGTGAGCACTTCCACGAGGAATTCTGCGAGTACACCTACGACCTTGACACCATCCGCGCCACGCTGAAAAAGCACGGCTTTGCGCTGGAAAGCGTCTGCGACGGCGAGACCTTCGGCCCCCTGACCGAGGACAGCCAGCGCTATTTCTTCTGCGCAGTCAAGCAGTATACACAATTGGAGGGATAACGTTATGGCAAACCTGATCCGCGGCCTGTCGGAAAACGGCGGCGTCGTGTTCTGCGGTGTGGATTCCACCGAACTTGTGCGCCGCGCCGAGCAGCTGCACACCACCAGTGCCACCTGCAGCGCGGCATTGGGCCGCCTGCTCACGGGTGCATCGCTCATGGGCGCCATGCTCAAGGATGACGGCGACAAGGTCACTCTGCGGGTGCAGGGCGGCGGCCCGGCCGGTGTGCTCATTGCCTGCACCGACGGCACGGGCAACGTCAAGGGCTGCATCGACAACCCACTGGTGGAGCTGCCCCCGAAGGCCGACGGCCATCTGGACGTGGGCGGTGCAGTGGGCCGCAGCGGTGTGCTCACGGTCATCCGGGACAACCGGCTGCAGAAGGAGCCCACCGTCGGCCAGGTGCCGCTGGTGTCCGGCGAGATCGCCGAGGACTTGACCCGTTACTATGCTACCAGTGAGCAGATCCCCACCGTGTGCGCGCTGGGCGTGCTGGTGGACAAGGACTTGTCCATCCTGTGCGCGGGCGGCTACCTGCTGCAGCTGTTGCCCGGCGCAACGGATGCCGAGATCGACACACTGGAAAAGAATATCGCGGCTATGCCCTCGGTTACCGAGATGCTCCATGCCGGCAAGACCCCCAAGGACATGATGGAGCTGGCTATGGCCGGTTTTGCCCCGCAGGTGCTGGATGAGCGCACGGTGGGCTACCAGTGCGACTGCAGCGAGGAACGCACCAAGGGTATGCTGCTGAGCCTGGGCCGCCGGGAACTGGTGAAGATGCGGGACGAGGACCCCCACTGCGAAGTGGTGTGCCACTTCTGCCACAGCCGGTATCAGTACGACCTGAACGACCTGATCGCTGAATACGACGCACAGGCCGCCCAGCGTGCCGCAGAGGAAGCGGCACAGAACACCAACGCTTGATTGGATAAAGCAACGGCCCCGGCGGGCGAGCGGAACAGCTCAGCTGCCGGGGTCGTTTTGCGTGCAGATGTCGGCTTCCAGCGTGTAGACGGCGGTGTATTCCAGCGTGGTGTCCGTACAGGAGGTGTCCTCCTTCCGGGCAATCAACACGGCATCCGGGAATGCCGTGTACAGCGCCTGCAGGCTGTGCAGCCGCGCCAGTGCCAGCGCCTGGGCTTCGGTGCGGCGCAGAAGCTGCGGCTGCTGCTCGTAGAAGGTGGTTTCCTCCACGGAGCAGGGAAGCGGCAGCCCCAGCAGCTCCGGTTGGAGATGCCGGGTGCGCTCCAGTGCCTGTTCCGGCGGCTGAACACTGGGCAGGGTCCAGTTCTGCCCGGCAGCGCTCAGCCGGTACCGCACGGTGGAGCGCCCGGTCGGCTGTAAAACGGTCTCTTCCAGCGGAACGGACTGAGCATCACTCCACTCCAGTTGTGCCCGCACGGTGCCCGCTGCCGGGGCAAAGATCAGGGTGCCGTCCCGCTCCTGCCGCGCCGTGCCGATCAGCCCCTGTCCAGCCTCCACGGCCTGCCCGGGCACCACCAGCATCGTGCCGCTGGTCAGGTTGGTCTTGATGACCACACCGGCGCACCGGGCGCGCAGGCCGTGCAGGGTCCCGGCCGCAATGGCGGGCTTGGGCACTGCAGCGGCGGCGCGGACTTCCAGCCGCCCTTTGGCAAAATTGAGACTGGCCCAGGAAAACTCGCCGCTTTCCAGCAGGGCATACTCCCCGGCGTTGCGTTTGGCTTCGGTGGCGGCAGCCCCCGGGGCAAGGTCTGCCTGCCGCAGTACGGCAAAGGCCCGGGCAGCCTGTCCGCGGGTGAGGGTGCTGGTGTCCACGGCCCAGACGAACTGCTGGCTCCACAGCAGCAGCGGAATAAACAGCGCCAGCCCGGCCCACAGCCCGGTGCGGCGCAGCAGCGGACGCAGCCGAAAAAACAGCCCCAGACGCTTTTTCACCCGCAGACGCACATGCCCCTGCCGGGCCAGAGCGGCCAACGGGCGGTAATGCCAGGCGGCGCAGCGCGCCCGGAATCCGCCGGGCAGCGGTACAATGCGGGTCAGGTGCAGCCCTGCCTGTGCGGCATGGCCCAGCAGGGCGTCGGTGCTGCCGCTTTGCGCGGTGAATTCTACCGCGGCCCAGAGACGAACGGGTTCCATGACGGCCTCCTGTCCGGCAGATGCCCGGTAGGGCGCTGCCCTGTGGCGGTGTGCTCCGTGGTGTAGTCTGTGCGGACGAAGCAGCCCCGCAGCGTGATGCGCCGGGCGGTGAGCGTTTCAATCTGAAGCTGCTCTCCGTAAATGGTCAGCTGCCCGCGCGGCAGCTGGAGCCGCAGGCGGGTCTCATCGTAGGCGAGGATGGCTTCATAATGCTCGATCTCCATCCGGTCGCCGCTCTGGTACAGGCAGGGGCGGCGGTACAGCCCCTGCGGCGGCTGCCGGAACAAAAGGGCCAGCCAGCGCCGCAGCGAAAAAGGCGCGCGGTGCGCAGGACTCATTCGGCTCCCTCCCGTTCCGCTCTGATATTTTGGCCCAAAGTGCCATAAATGCGGGCCGCTGTTCCATATATATGGAGCGGGAGGGGAAAGTTATGTATCAGACGTTCCGGTTTCAGCGGGTCGTGCTGTTGGGGGCGGCAATTGGCACGGCAGGACTGGTGTTTGCAGCGCCGCAGTGCTGCGCCCGTGCGCTGCAGCAGGGGCTTGCCCTGTGCGGCGGGCCGCTGCTGGTGTCGCTGTTCCCGTTTCTCATTGTTTCCGCTCTGCTCATGCGCTGTGGGGCAGGGCAGGTACTGGGGTTTGTGTTCCGTCCGGTGGCACGGCTCATCGGGGTGCGCAGCCCGGCGGCCGGTGGGGTGCTGCTCATCGGGTTCCTGGGTGGGTTTGCCCCGGCAGCGGCTGCGGTGGCCGAAGCCGTGCGCAGCCGGGAGCTGACCCCGCAGGAGGCGTCGGCCCTTCTCCCGGCCTGCATCTGCTCCGGGCCGTCCTTCGTGATCCTCACGGCAGGGGAGCAGCTGCTGGGCAGCCGGGTGCTGGGCATCCGCCTGTTTGCAGCGCAGGTGCTGGCCGGGTATCTTACCGCCGCTCTGCTGAACCGTCTGCACCCGGCACCCGCTGCCCCGGTACGCTCTGCGCAGTTCACCCAGACTGCGCCGCCCCGGTTGGACGAAGTGATCGCACAGGCGGCTGTGCAGTACCTGAAATTGTGCGGATTCGTGTTGTATTTCCGGATGCTGGCAGCCGGGTGCGGGCAGTTTCTGCCCGCCGCGTGGGCACCCTTCCCGGCCATGCTGCTGGAGGTGTGCTCCGGCTGCGATTATGCGGCCCGCACCGGCCTGTGGGCCAGCAGTCTGTGCTGCGCCGCCCTCAGCGTACAGGGGGCGTCGGTGCTGCTGCAGGTGCGCACCCTCTGCCCCGGAGAAGTGTCCTTCCGTCCGCTGCTGGCAGGCCGGCTGCTGCACCTGCCGCTGTCGCTGGCATTGTTCTGTCTGACATGGCCGGAGCAGGCCGTGGAGACCTTTGGCAACCTGTGCGAACGGGTGATCCCCATGCAGCGGGTGCCGCCGGACTGTGCGCTGCTGGCCTTTGCCGTGTGCTGCATGGCGGCCTGTGAGCTGAACAAAGGTCTGCTCCAGCGGGAAAAATGGAGAAATAAGCGCACTTTTCCGCGCAGAAGTGCCTTATAAAAACGATGCAAAAAGACCCGGAAAAGTCAGGCTGCAAGCCACTTTTCCGGGTCTTTTATGTTGGAGCTACTGACCTGATTCGAACAGGCGACCTGCTCATTACGAGGGTGCAGTTAATATACATGTTTTTAACGTGAACACGTTATTCCTCTAACTATTTGCGCCACTTTTGAGCCACCTGCCCTCAAAAATCAGGAATTCAGCACGTCTTTTTCAGGTAGGAATCCAGCCGGTTGATTTTCTTTTTCTTGAACTTTTTATCCAGCGACGTATAGATGCCGAGAGTGACACTGATGTCCTTGTGGCCCATCTGATCGCGGGCGGTCATGACGTCCACACCGGCAAAGTACATCAGGGTGCAGAAGGTGTGGCGCAGCTGGTGCGGGGTGAAGGTGTCGATGACCATCGGCACACCGGCGGGGTCGTGCTTGTTTACGGCCCCTTGATGCCCGTACTTGATGTTCAGGTCACACATATAGCTTTGCCACAGCCGCTTCCAGCCCTGCTCGGTCATGCGCTTGCCTTTGTCGTTGTGCAGCACATACAGACAGCCGTCCTGCTGCGTCCGGAGATAGTCCACCAGCACCTTCGGGACGTTGACCACACGGACACCGGCGGCGGTCTTGGGGGCCTTGCTGCGCTTAGCACGGAAGTCATAGCCGTTGTTTACCGTGATCGTTGCGTCCTGCAGGTCTACGTCTGCCCAGGTCAGGGCTGTGGCCTCACTGCGGCGCAGGCCAGAGTAAAGCATCAGCATGGCGGCGCGCTGGGCCTTGTGGGGTGTCTCACGGATCCAGCGCTGCTGTTCCTCGGTGATGGGCTCGCGGACTTCCGGCGGTGTGCCTGCCGGGCAGGTGGTCTTAGGGATGGGGTTGTACTGTACCACCTCCGGGATCGCAAGGTCGTAGACGGCCTTTGCACTGCTGCGCAGGTTGGACAGCGTATAGTGGGACAGCGGGGGCTGGCCATCGTGCCAGTCGGCCAGGGCATTGAGCACCTGTTGGAAGTCGGCACTGCGCAGGGATGCAGCAGGCCGGTTCAGCAATGGGCCCCAGTGATTTTTGTTGTCCTCGTAGCGGTCAAGGCTCTTCTGGCCGATGCCCTTTGCCCGCTTGGCCGCAATAAGGTTGTCATACAGGGTGGCAAGGGTGGCGTCCATCTGGGACGGATCTGCGCCCTTGCCGAGGGAGATACGGTAGGCTTCCGCAGCGGCACGGGCCTCGCGGGCCGTCGTGCCGTAGAAGTTCTTATATTTTGGCTTCCCGTCGGCATCCTTGCCGATGTTGACCCGGTAGCGGTAGCGGCCGTCTGTTCCTTTTTTGTTGGCTGCCATTCTGTGCACTTCCCTTCTGCCCTCGGTGTTGGCAGCACCGGGGCGTTTTTGTTTATTCAACAACCGAGGATTCCTCGGCGGTTCGTCTGTTTGAGTTTTTTGATCCGGACGGCGGTATTTGTCCGTTTTTTTATGCTTTGCACACCTCCAGGTATACAGGTTGCGCGTCTGCCTAAAGCATGCTACAATACAGAGGCAGGCGCGACGAGTGGAATTCGTATTTTACTCCTTGTTACAGCCCGGCGGTGCATCGTACCACTGCCGGGCACTCTTTTTTTGACGGGTTGCGCGAAACGCCAAAACAGCTTATACTACAAACGGAGCGGCGGGTGCAGCCCCGTGCTCTGCATGATACCTCCTACTTTTCTTTTGACGGGTTTGAGCGGTTGGCAGAGGCCCCCTCGGCTGGAAACGGCTGAGGGGGCTTTTGCTTTTTTACAGCAACCCCTTGAAATCAGGCCGGAACTGTGCTTTATTAGTAGCATACAACAAGGAGGTGGTTCTATGCTTTTGATCGACAAGAAGCTTTTCAAGCAGGGCGCTTCCATGATCGAACCGTTTGATGAAGAACAGGTGACAAACATTGGCTACGACCTGAGAACCGACTGCTTTTTTCTGGACACCAATACGTCCAAGAAAGAAGTGGATCTGGCACCGGGCGATACGGTGTTTGTAAGAACGACAGAGACGCTTGATCTGCCGAATGACATGGCAGCAGCCGTGCAGCTGCGCAACAGCCGCATCCGGCAGGGGCTGAGCCTGACCGCGCCGATCTATCAGCCGGGACACAAATCAAAGGTGTTTTTCCGGGTAACGAATGCCACGAAACAGGTGATCCATCTGGACAGCGAGAAGGGCATCGGTTATCTGGTGTTCATCCAGTTGGAAGAGCCGGTGGAGAAACCGTACAACGGCGCATTCCAGAATGAAGATGCCTTTGTGGGCATGAGCACATACCGCGGCACGCTGGCGGATGATGTGACGGATCTGGAAAAGAAAGTGGACACGGTGAAGAATATTGAGAAGAACGTGTATGGAAATGTGCTTTCCATCATGGGCATCTTTATTGGTATCTTCAGCCTGATCAACGTCAATCTATCGCTGGCAGCGGCAAATGCAGCAATGGCAACGCTGCTGACCTTCAACTTTGCAACGGTGGGTGCCATCGCATTTCTGATCGGCCTGATCAACGCGATCCTGCCGGAAGGAAAGAACCACAAGATGATCTGGTGGGCGTCCGGCATTGCCTTTGCATTGTCGGTTGCAGTACAGTTCGTTTTGAAATAAGAGCTTCAGATAAAGCCCACCGGAAACGCCCGGCGGGCTTTTGTTTTGGCTAAGCGCCGTGCTGCTTGCAGGAGAAATCTGAAAATGATAAAATGAGATCAGGCAAGAGCACGAATTGCATTTACAATAGAAACGGAGCTCCAGCCGACCTGTGTGGTCGCCTTTGCCTGAAGCTCGACGGGCATATAAACTCCGCCGCGGGGAATGATAGCGATGATGGGCTTGCCCATGCGCAGGGCTTCGTCTGCTTCGTACTGCATCCATTTGTGATACAAGTTGTACATACCGCCGATCACGAGAACGACCTGCGCGTTTTTGATCTTTGCGGTGATAGCACGGCCGATCTCGGCATCGGTGGCGCAGGCAGAGGAAAGCTGCAGGGGCTTTTCCTGCGGGGCAGAGTAATTGTAGTAAGAAAAGTAAGGCGCATTGTCCAGCATGGAGACGATGCGGCTGTATTCATCGCCGTATTTCCATGCGTGGCTGATGAAAATGCGATAAGGGTATAAAGCAGGCATTGAAACGTCCTTTCTGATGGGGAGAAGCTTATGAAATTCAGAAAAAAGCCGGTGGTCGTAGATGCATACCAAACCGACCGGGAAATGAACATTGAAACACTGGAAGGTGTGATGCATGCGGAACCGGGAGACTGGATCATCACGGGCGTAAACGGAGAACGTTATCCGTGCAAGCCGGATATCTTTGAAAAAACCTATGAGCCGGTGCCGGACTGAGATTTTTCCTTTGGGGAAAGCACTGCGGAATTTGAGGACTTCCACTTGTTGCCCTCAGAAGAAAGCAGATTTTCGATGTTGTGCACGAAGAGCTGCTCGGCGGTTTCGTCGGTGCCGTAGGGGAACGCGCCCATGAGGTAAAGATTTTTCTCGTGCTTGAGCGTTTCGCAGGCGGAACGGTACTCAATCCAGTTTTCGTGATAGCGGCCAAGGCGTTCGGTGCCCTCGATCACGGTGACGATGGCACCCAGAAGCCCGACGATGAAGGCAATGGCGGGACAGCTGACGGTATAATTGGCCAGCAGAGGAATGGCAGCGGCAACGATCAGCTCAAAAAACTGCATCCGCTTATAAGTATTCTGCGCCTGCTGCGCCTTCTGATCGTACCACATGATCTGGTCATCCAGACGGTTTTGGATATAGCTTTCGATGTTGCCGGGCTCGACTTCCCTGGGAAGATACGGCGGCTCTTTTGAATGCCTGAAACCAAACATAAGATCCTTTCAAGTCTCTGACACGTTGTGTCAGGGGCTTTATTTTTTATGCTTCTTTTGCGCCCGGCGGGCTTTTGTTTTGCCCTCGGAGAGCCAGCGACTCATCCGGGACAGACCGCGGTTCTTCAGAATCTGAAGCTGCTGTTCATACGTGCAAAAAGATTTTGGTTCGGCCATGTTGAAACATCCTCATAAAAATTGACATAAAAAAAGACCCGCCATGATACGCGTAGATGCAAACTGCACCCAGAGGCTTAGCGGGTTCCGTTGATATTATCATACGCATCGGCCCGCCGATTGTAAACAAATTCAACAACGAAATGTTGCGGTTGCAACGGAAAAACTGATTTGCAGCTTTTTTACAAAAGAGTAAGAAGATACCAAGCTGTAAGGCTTTTGGAGATTAGAAGGATATTCCGTAGATGCAATAATTCAAAATTAAGAACCATGCCATCTCCAAGCGTGGCGAAAGCCTTTTGATTCGGCTTCTTGGACAGTGGACACATAGCAATCGCCGTCAGATGGATTTATAATTACACGATCATATTGCTGATCGAACGGAAGATGGTAAATTTTATCGCCATCTCTGGAAATGTTGCACTTGATAAGCGGATATGGTTTGAGAGGAAATTTTTCAACAACAGCAATATGAAGATAATTGGCGCAAGATTTTGCAAGGGAAGAAAGCGAAGTTGTTGTGATAAATATTCCTGAAACCTGACATTCAGGGTGTTCCATTACCTGCAAAATGGTCGTTCCATAGAGCTGAAATATATGCTTTTCGTGAATCGTTTTTTCACTAGCCCAGCGTTTACACTGGATGACAAAAAGCTTTTTGCCTTTTGAAACGATTAGATCGCGTCCCATATCTTCGAGACCTTCAGTTGCACCAAAATAGCGAACCTTATAACCTTTTTGCTCGTAACAGTAACCGACATAACGTTCATACTCGATGCCAACCTGCCAATTGCTTTTTTGCCGACTAGAGTACCGATCAAGTGCAAGCTGAAGCCTGTCTGTTTCGGAAAGCGTCTGGTACTCCTGTGGTGAAAGCCAATTTTTCAATGTTGAATATTCGCTTTCTGGAGCAGCAGCAATGTTTGCAACGGATGCCAGATCGTCTGCACTGATCTCTTTAAAATCAGAAAGCCATGGAAAGACACTTTCGTAAAGGAAAAGCTGATACTCAAGTAGTTTGCATTGCTCTTGGAGTGCACGCTTTTGACTGGAGATTTCGCGGACTTTTTCAGCAGCGGTAAATGCAGGACGCGCTTTATTCTCCAGATCGGATGCCGCTTTCAGATCAATCAAATAAAGGCAATCGGCAAATTGTTTGGCAAAGTAGGGAGTATCGGCGTGTTCTGCATGCAGAATGGAATCCAACATGGCTTGATTTTCTTTTAATTGCTTTTCACGTTCAGTAAGAAAACGTTCCTGACAATCAAGATCAGCCATACGAGAAGCTAATGCCTGCTGACGGTGGACATCCAAATTATTACGAGCATCAGCTGCCATTGCATTAAGACGGTCAATTTCCTGCTGTTTTCTGGAAATTGTGTCATCTAATGAAGCAATCTTCTGAGAATAATCTTTTTGGCGAGCAAGAAGCTGCTGATCTCGGATTTTCAAAAGCCGTTCGGTTTCAAGGTTTAGGTTCTTTTCGGCACCTTGTTCGAGTTTTTTGTAAGTTTCGTATGATTCCGTCAACTTTTCAATCCATTGCTTCTTTTGAGCAATTTCAGCATCCAAACTGACAGCGGTTGCTTCTCGTGAATGTTGCTCTTGCTGATGTCCGGTTTTATTACCCCATAGATAGCCAGCAATCAGGGAAAAGACAACAGAGCCGCCAATGAAATAGTACAAAAGCAAAGGTATCTCCTCCAAACTTTTTACTTGAGTATAGAGGAAGAAACCACATGGGAAAATGGCAAAATGCCCAAAAATTCAACAGAAAATTTGTTTTGTTGCCTACGCAACAGAAAACGGCTCTTGTGCGATGCACAGGAGCCGTTTTTTGTTTACCTGTGCCGCAGCGACTGACGATAAAAGACTACTCGGCAAGAAGTTTTTCCTTTTCAGGAACGGTTTGCGCATCCTCTGCCTGCTGGACATTGGCGGTAAGCTGCGATACAAAACGCTCCACAGCGCGCTTGTCTGCATCTGAAAGCTGCAGATAGGTGGCAAGCAGCTGCTGCCCATACAGACCAAGGCTGTACTGCTGGGTGAGCTGCTCGATCAGGTCAGTGGACTGCCGGGAGAACATTTCGCCGTTACCATTGCGCAGCCAGTTCTCGTTGACGTTGAACTCACGGCAAACCAGGAGCACGAGAGAATCAGAAATAGCGTTTGTGCCATTTTCAAATTTGGAAATAGCCGTACCGCCGATGCCAACACGCGCACCAAAGTCAACCTGATTCAAGCCAAGTGTTTTGCGAAGAAGCTTTAAACGGTCTTTCATAGAATCACCTCCTGAATGAATGATAGCACAAAAACTTGCTAATGGCAAGAAAAACGGAAAAATCGCTTGACAAAATTGCTGATAGCAATTATTATAGTGCTAACAGCAAGATACAACTTGCTGAACGGGAGGTGTAAAAAGATGATGTCAAGTCAAGAGACCACACGGATGGTAGAATTGCTGACCACGGCGGCAAAGCTGCCGGACAAGATGCAGGCGCTGGCGCTGGGCTATGCAAAAGGGCTGGCAGATGCAGAGAAGCTGCACCAGCAGAGCCAACCAGCCCAGGGCGGCAAGAGCGCATGAACCCTCTCAGTCGCCCCGAGGGCGACAGCTCCCCCGAGAAGGGGAGCTTTGGAGGACGGAAAGAGGTGAAGAGGATGGCGGACGAAAAAAGCCCCTGCACTGCCGGGGAATGGCAGTGCAGGGACTACAACGAACTTGGAATTTACAGACACAAGGACGGGAACCGGACACTGGAAGCAGCACAGCTTCTGTGGGCGTTTTTGCCGGCATGGATGGCGGCAAGAGATATGGCTGCGGTTGACCGCGCCTACAACAAGCAGCTTTCCGGCGTGATCGCGGAGAACGCAGAAATCATTCTGAAAGCAGCGAAAGAGATGGCCGGATGGGAGACGGAACAAGGAGGTGAAGAAGATGGTGGCGGTTTGCATTGCAGTGGTCTGGATCGGGATGGTGACAGGCACGGTGCTGATGGGACTGACGGCAAAAGAACAGCTGCGCTGGTATGTGTGGTACGCGCTGGCGGTGAGTGTGGCTGCAACAGCAGAAATGCTGCTGATCGCGGGATCAGCGAAATGAGTTGAGATCGGCCTGCATGGCAAAAATGAGTTCTGATTTTGCATCGATCAGTGCCTGAAGCTCAGCTTCAGAAGGCTTTGCGGGACAGGAAAGCAAAGCGGATGTATAGCTGCTGATAGCAGTTTGCAACGGCGTATCAGACAAGACCAGCGCCCGGGAAGAAGCATCGAGCAGTTTTTGAGTGTCCTGCAAATTGAGCGGATAAGAAACAGACGCACAGACAGAGAGAAAATTCTGGTAGGCATCTGTCCGGGCATGAAAAAACAGTTGAGCAGATGATTTTCTATACTCGGCGCGGTTGTTGATGGCTGCTGTGATCCACGGTGCAATCAAAGCGAAAAGCGCGGTGAGTGAAGACAGAACTAAAGTGAGCTGTGTGGTGTCCAAATGAAACACATCCTTTCTTTTTGCTGATTGTAGCACAAAGAAGGGAGACGGAACAAGGAGGTGAAGAAGATGGAACATGAAAAAGCCCGCATGAAGCGGGCACAGAGAAAAGCGCTTGTGAACTACGAAGGAAACCGGAGCTTTACTGCAGCATACCGAGATTGCCTGCTGCCAGAAGGGCAGAGCAGGGACGAAACCACAGTTTTTGTGGAGGATGACCCGCTGTGTGCGGCGCTGGATGAACTGTGTGCAACATTGAACGACTGGTATGGAACCATGCACAACCCGTGGCAGCGGGAGGACAGGGCATACCGGAAAATGCTGGCAGAGAACTTACGCAGCAAACTGCGGGAGATCATCGCGGACGAACCGGGTAAGGAATCGTAGCGCGAAAGAGATGGCCGGATGGGAGACGGAACAAGGAGGTGAAGAAGATGGTGGCAGGGTTCATTCTGGAATTTTTGCTGCTGCTGGTGAGCATGGGGCTGATGCTGGCAAGCTGCGTTGAAAAGAGCTGGAACATGGCGATGATCGCTTATGTGCTGTGCGCTCTGGCAGCGGCCATTATTTCAGCTTTATGGTTCGCAGCGCTGACAACTCCTGCTGCATAGCGATCTGGGCGGAGACCTGCGCATGGGTGAGCCGGGTGACAGACGGATCCGAACGGTCGTGCGCAAGTTCGACAAGAGCCTGACCGTAAAGGCTGAGAGCCTCGCGGGAAGGTTCGGTGCAATAGAGCACAGCGCAAGACAGGGCGCTGTTGAGAAGCAGAGAGTTTTCGGCGGAAGGGTCGGCACGGAAGGCCGCAGCGGCCGCCATGAATTTTGCAAAAGCGTCGGACTGGGCGCTGAAGTAAAGTTTGGAGGCTTCCAGCCGATAAGCTGCACGGCTGTTGAAACGCGCTGCGAGCCATGTGATGACCACGTTGAGCAGGGCGGCAAGGCAGGAGACCAGAGCGGTGATCGAAGTGATAGCGGCGATGGTCTGAGAATCAAAGGAAAACAAGCAAAACACATCCTTTCTTTTTGCTGATTGTAGCACAAAGAAGGGAGACAGAACAAGGAGCGTATGAAGATGGAACGATACATGATCCTGATCCGGACGGACGGCACGGGCCGCCTGATCCGGTGCGACGACGGAGACACCTGCAAGCTGGAGACGCTCCAGCAGCTGGTGGGCGGCCTGATCGAGACAGCAGACAGCTGCCTGGAACCAGGCTGGGCCCGGGAGCCGGTGGACAGCATCAAGCTGATCGTGAACGAGGAAGGCCTGCTGCAGGAGCTGCCGGTAAACTGGAAGGCGATGGAGCTGTACCAGTACGGCTATATGAGCGGCATCGTGGGCACGGCAGTGCTGGCGGCTGCACGCGGGGATGAGCTGATCGGCTTCGCAAAGCCGGTGTGCGAGACCATCTGCGCAGAGTGGGGCATCCGACTGGGAGGTGAGGAGGCATGACCGACCGGAACAATGCCCCGGCGGGGCGGTTGGTGCCGACCGGGGAGAAGCCCACCGAGACCGGACGGCCGATGCTGCAGATCGCGGAAGAACAGGAGGAGTGACAAAAGCCATGAAAAGGACAGCCACAAGGGCAAAGGTCTGGGACGCGCGGCAGCTGCCCGCGTACCTGACTCCGGCCGAGTACGCCGCACTGATCGGCGTGTGCCCCAAGACGGTGCAGCGCATGTGCCGGATGGGAATGCTGCCCGCCACCAAGGTGGGCCCCAAGCTCTGGCGCATTGACAAGAACGCCGCGCTGGAGAAAATGAAAAAGCCCGCCGGTGCTGAGAACACCGGTGGGCTCCGAGTGAAAGCGATCTGACAAGGGCCGCTATCACCAGAAGTATAACGCAAACGGAGGTATTTTGCAATGAAAATCAAATCGACGGTATGGCACTGGCTGGCGGCCGGGAGCCTTTGCGCAGGGCTGCTGTGCGGCATGGGGCTGGAGGGCAACGCCCAGGTGGGGGCACCCATCACGGACGGGCAGTTTGTGACGGCCATGGTGCTGGTGCTGGCGGCCGTGCTTTTTATGCGGCTGGGCTTTGCGGCCCAGAAGCAGGAGGAAAAGGCCGGACCCCGGGCGCACCGGCAGCCGGAGAACACCGTGAAAGCCGGAAAGCGGAAGGTGGGGTGAGCAGGATGCGTTACCGTGTGCACATTGAGATGAGCCGGGACGGCTACCCGCTGCGGCTGCAGACGACCTTGCTGGTGGGCGGCAGCAGCCAGGGCGTGGCCAAAGCCAGAGCGCAGGAGCTGGCACGGGAGCAGCACCCGGAGTGCGACGACTTCCGGGTGTACCATGTGGAGGAGCTTGGCAAATGCAAAAAGACACTGTAAAGGACTGGGCGCGGGCCACGCTGCTTTGTGATCAGATCCGCATTGACGCAGATGCAGCCCTTGCAGTGGTGAACGACCTGCCCAGCGGGATGGCCGAAGACGCCGCGAACCTGCTGTGCGAAGCACTGACGGAAGCGAGAGCGCAGGTGCTTGCCTGGGCGAACGACAACGGGGAACCGTGAAGAGAAAAGGAGCAGAACTATGAAGGGTACGATTGAGATCACGGTGAGGACGGTGCCGGGCGGAAAAGTCCTGACCAACGTAAAAGGAAAAGAATGCAGCGAGGAAGATGTCCTGAAGGTAATGACGATGGGATTTTGCGGGATGGCGGCAAGAAGCCTGCGAGATGTGCCGCAGCGGCTGCGCGGACAGTGCTGCAAAGAATTTGGGAAGATGATGGAGGGCACGCTGCTGGATCTGTTGAACGGAGAGGCAAAGGCGATGCAGCGGTTTGAGGGCAAAGAGGCGGACTTTATGACGGAGCTGCTGACGCGGCAGGGAGAGGTACAGGACGAATGACACAGCAGGAGTACGAGCAGAAGCTGGACGCGGCGCTGGAAGAGCTGGACTGGCACGACCCGCGCAGCAGGGAGAGCGACGCACACAAGGTACTGGAGGCTGCCTCGGTGGACAAGAGCCTGAGCCTGGACGAGTGGATGCGGCTGTATGAGAGATACCGGAAGGCGGTGAAGAGACTGTGAAGCAGAAGATGAGCCTGCGGCAGAAGATCGACCTGACGCGGGACGGCACGGCGGAGATGACGCGGTGGTGCATCATCATTGCGCTGCATCAGGGCTTTGGCGTGGGAAGCGAGCGGCTGCGCAAAATCGAAAGACGCACCGAAGAGCTGGGGTACGAGAGCCTGAGCGTGGCCATGACGGCCAACGACAGGGGGATGCCCAGCACGGACAAGAGCCTTGCCATGCGGGAAGGATGGCTGCCGGATGGCGTAGAGCCGGAGTTCCGGGTGCCGATCCTGCGGGCACCGAAAAACCGGAAAGAGCAGCAGCTGCGGATGGCGGGAAACCAGGCGGCGGGCATGGTGTGGACCCTGTACGCCAAAGCCTGCATGGACGTGCTGGGGTACGGCACAAAAAGGCTGACCCGGCTGCGGGAGGAAGCACTGGCAAATTACCGGCAGGTGAACGAGGAAGGGCACGAGTGCCTGGAGTGGGCCATGGAGCGGCTGCGGAAATGCGCGGAGGACGCACTGAAAGAGGACGTTGTCGTGCAGGAGGTGCCGGACGAAGAGCGGGTGAAGCAATCGGACCGGGACTATATGGCACAAAAGGAAGCGTTCTTCCGGCGGAACATGGCGGCAGCCATGGGCCGAAAGCTGGCACCGGCAGGAGCGGCGGTGCTGAGCGAAAAGGGACTGGCCGAGAAATTGCAGCAGCTTGCACGTCTGCAGCAGGATGGCAGCGGCCGACCGGAAGAGCTGAACCGGACATGGATGGGACGGAAGGAGGGGAAAGCATCGTGACACTGACGGAAGCAATGAAGTACCGGGGCCTGACGGTGTGGAAGCTGGCGGAGCGGACGGGCGTGAAAACGCAGACGGCGAAGAAGTGGACGGAGCCCGGCGGGACACGGAAAATCACGGTGGAGCGGCTGCGGCAGATCACGGAGATCCTGGACGGCGGGGCGCTGATCACCGAGGACGGCGTGGAGTTTGAACTGTACGGAGGAAAAGTATGAGCAAGGACAAGAGAAAGATCACGCGCAAGCGGTTTTGCAGGCTGCTGGCAGCAAAAATCGGCTCGCAGGTACCGGAGGTGCGGGACTTTGCTGCATGCTGCGTCGGGTTTGAGCAGTACAAGAACCAGCAGATGCGAGAGATGGACGGCCCGGAAGCCCGGCGGAAAGCGGAGCAGGTATTCGGGCGGCTGTGCTGGAAGGATGCGTGGGAAGAGCTGCGAGAGGTGCGGGACAGATGAAGTACATCTACAGCCTGTACGACGCAAAGACCGGGGAGCTGGCCTACAAAGGCAAGGCGGGACAGCTGGTAGCGGATGGCGTTTTTTCACGGAGCGATGACCTGAGCCGACTGTGGGCCAAGCAGCACCTGAAGGGCATCCGGCCCCGAAAATGGAAGGTGGAGCGGGAAGAGATCCGGCCGGTGGCAAAAAAGATAGCGCCGCCCGGCGGGACGACCCGGAAGGTGTGGGTGTACCGGATGACGGACGCCGACGGCCGGGTGGTGTGCGAAGGCACCGCGGTGGAGCTGGTGGAAAAAGGCTTTTTTATCCGGGCAGAGGACGCACCGAATGCCCACCGAGCCGGGCACAATAAGCGCCTGGGCGTGACATGTGTGGAGCGCCGGAAAGAGGAGCGGCCCATCCGGATCCAGAAAGGGGAGGACCGGAAGAAGCGGGAAGGCTTTTCGGAGCTGAAGAACGTGAGTGCGAAAGAGCCGGAAAAGACGGAGATGGACGCGCTGCAGGAAGATGTACATGCGCTGTGCCGCTACAATGCGGCGGCACGGAAATGGGGCCGCAAAGAGCTGAGCTACGGCTACTGGGCGGCGGCCGGGAAACCGGAGGTTCCGGTATGACCGAGTGGTGCTGCAAGCCGGACTGCCCAGGAAGATCCCCGGCGTGCCATGACCAGTGCGAAAAGTACCGGGAGTGGAAGGGACGGCTGAAAACCGAGAAGGAGTACACCCAAAACGCAATCTACCGGGACAAGGTGAACCGGGGCGATTACGAAAAAGAAGGCTGGATGGCCCACAAGGGACAGCGGAGCAGAAGAAGAAAATGAACAGGAAAAGCCCTCCGGCAATTACGCCGGAGGGCTTTGGCGACGGGACGGGCATAAAGTTTGCCGGGTGCTGCCAGACGCTGGCGGCAGGCGGGAGCCTTTATCAAAGTATATAATATACCTTTTATTTTTATAAGCGTCCGGGCGGGCGCTTGAGGGAGCTTGTATACCCGTTATTTCTACGACGGTGAGGACCGGGAAAAGAAAAGGACAAGGGCGCTGCCCGAAAGAAGAGGTGAGCCATGAAGAGCTGGATCCGGGAGAAAAAGTACGAGTGCGGAGAGTACAGGACCGTGGGCATCTATGCGGTGACGGATCAGGAGCACAGGCAGCGGGGCAGGAAGCAAAAGGAGAGCAGCCGGGGCCAGAAGGCACGCAATAAAAACGCCAGCATGCGCAGATACCAGCGCAAGGTGCTGGCGAACTTTGACAAGGACGGCTTTTATGTGACCGGGACCTACGAGGATGCATACCGGCCGGAGAGCTTTGAGGACTGCGTGCAGGACGTGCGGAACTATGTGCGGCGGGTAAAGGCGGCGGTGATCCGGCGGTTCGGGGAGCAGAGAGCCAGGCAGCTGAAGCTGAGCCTGCACGCGGTGCGGAACGGAGAGAAAGGGAAGCTGCACATGCACGGCTTTGCCGAGTGCAAGGGCCTGACGGCGGCCGAGCGGAGGGAATTCCGCCAGATGCTGGAAGAACTGTGGAGGCGGCGGGTGCCGGGCACGGGCGAGTATGAGCCGCTGGGGACCTGCAACGCGGACCGGATCGACATGAAAAAGATCCTGGGCATAGACGGGGATGGCAAAAACGGCACGGTAGGGTACATCTACGGCCACAGTGAGCGCCGGTGCGTGGAGACGCGGAACCTGACGCTGCCGGAAGAGCTGCGGGCGGCCGACACCAAGTGGAGCCGGAGACAGCTGCGGCAGGGGTGCAGCGAGCACGCCGAGGATGCAGCCTGGTGGGAGCAGCGCTTCCCGGGCTGGGAGGTGGTGCAGGTGATGGTCTATGACCCGCAGCAGCTGTACGAGACCGACAGACCACGGCCAGACGGCTGGGAGAGCACCGACCCGCAGGCGTATCTGATCCTGCGGAGGCGGGGGCTTGCCGGGGTGAGACCCCGGCATCTTGCTTGAGCAAGACCGCCCTGTCGCTTAAAAGCCCCACTGGGGCTTTCATTGCGGAGCTTTGCTCGCAAACGCGAGGTTTGCGAAAGCTCGCACCTGACAGATAAAAAATTTAATTATATTTACATATTGCGCGCGAAACGCGGAAAAACGCTGAATTTGCGCGCAAATCAGCGCAAAAGCGCGCGGAAAGGCGGGAACGGGTGACAAAACAGCAGAAAAAGGACGTGCGGAAGGGACTGCGGCGGTATGGCCGGGCGATGGAAGCGGCCGAAGGCACTCCGGACGAGCTGACGCAGGCCTGGGGCCGGGCGATCGGGCAGGCGCTGGACTACTATGCCGAGGCAGACCCGGTGTGCGCCGGGATCCTTGTGCGGCGGTACATGGCCGGGGAAAAGGAGTGGGACGTGGTGGAGGCGCTGCACATCGGGCGGACGACCTACTACCGCAAGGAGCTGGAGGCGTTGAGCACGGTGGGACTTTTTGCCGCGCGGGAGGGGCTGGTGTAGCGCCATCTCAGTGCGCAGTCCGGCAAAAGCCAGCTGCTTACAGCTCTCCCAAAGGGCGAGATCTGCTTAGCGGAGACGGGCTGGGTGCGATGCATCCGGCCTGTTTATGCTGCAACATAGCAAACCGCGTGCTGAAAAGTGCGCGGTTTTTTTATTGCGGACCAGGACGGTAGACTGGGAGCCAAAGCACGGAGGGAGGGCCGGGGATGGCAAAGCGGAGATACTGCAAAAACACCGTGCCCGGGAAGCAGGGCCGGGGCAAAAAGTACCCGGCGGCTGTGCGTGCCGAAGTGGTGATGGCCATGATCGGCTCCAACTCCATCTGCGCAGTGGCGCGCAGGTACGGCGTGCCGGAGAGCACCATCCGCAGCTGGATGGCCGAGGAGGCCGGAAAGCCGGACGGAGTATTTGCAGCAGCGCGGGCCGAGGCGGCGCGGGAGATCGCGGCGCGGGCGGCTGTGGGCGCAAAGGCCCAGGTGAGCTACCTGCAGCAGCGGGTGGCCGAGAACCAGCGGGCGGCCGAGGTGCGGGAAAAGCTGCACCGGCGGCTGGACGAGGACGCCAGGGCCAGGAAGTACACGGTGGGGGCCTTGCTCAAGAGCCAGGAGGAGGAGCTGGCGGACGCCACGGAGACCAGGATGGTGGTATACAGACAGCCAGGCAGCTACGACCGGAAGCTGGACGAGGCGCAGCGGAAGGAGCTGGAGGCACAGCTGGAGCGATACGACAGCCGGGTGATGACCGACCGGGACGCGGCGAACGTCGCGGCGGTGCTGCTCACGGCGGCGGGGGCTGCGGCTGCGCTGGTGCCCCAGGACACCAAAGACCGGGACAGCGGCCAGAGCGCCCCGGCGGTGCTGATGGAGCCGAGAGGCACAGAGGACGAGGCAGAGGTGATACTGGATGGACCGGGCTAAGGGCAGACCCATCGTATGGAGACCACAGCCGAGGCAGGCGGCTTTTATGGCACGCGGCGAGGACGAGGCGCTGTACGGCGGAGCAGCCGGCGGCGGGAAGAGCGACGCGCTGGTGATCGAGGCGCTGCGGCAGGTGGACGTGCCCAACTACAGGGCGCTGATCCTGCGCAAGACCTTCCCACAGCTGCGGGAGCTGATCGACAAGACCATGCAGTACTACAAGCCGGTATTCCCGTCGGCACGGTACAACAGCAGCACACATTGCTGGACGTTTCCGTCGGGGGCAAAGATCTATTTCGGCAGCATGTTCCGCACGCAGGACAAGTACAACTACCAGGGGCAACAGTTTGACTACATCGGGGTGGACGAGCTGACACACTTTACATGGGAGGAGTACAGCTACCTGATGAGCCGCAACCGACCGAGCGGGCCGGGCACACAGGTGTACATCCGGGCCACGGCAAACCCCGGCGGCATCGGACACGGATGGGTGAAGGCGCGGTTTATCACACCGGCACCACCGGGCACCCGGATGGTGCAGCTGGTGGATGTGAAGAAGCCGGACGGCAGCGTGGAAAAGCTGCGGCGCACCCGCATTTTTATCCCGTCGACCATCTTTGACAACCCGGCGCTGCTGAAGAACGACCCGGGCTATTTGAACAACCTGGCTTCCCTGCCGGAGGCGGAGAAGCAGGCGCTTTTGTACGGCAGCTGGGACAGCTTTAGCGGGCAGGTGTTCACCGAATGGCGCAACGACCCGGCCCACTACGAGGACCAGAGATGGACCCACGTCATCAAGCCGTTCCGCATCCCGGCGCACTGGAAGATCTGGCGCGGGTACGACTTTGGCTATGCAAAGCCGTTTTCGGTGGGATGGTACGCGGCGGACGAAGAGGGCAGGCTGTACCGCATCAAGGAGCTGTACGGCTGCACCGGGACGCCCAACGAGGGAACGAAAGTCAACCCGGTGGAGCAGGCGCGGATGATCAAAGAGGCGGAGGAAAACGACCCGATGCTGCGGGGCCGACACATCCAGGGCGTGGCCGACCCGGCGATCTTCAACGAGAGCCAGGGCGAGAGCATTGCCGCCATGCAAGAAAAGCACCCGAACTATATTTTCTGGGCACCGGGCGACCACACCCGCCTTGCGGGAAAGATGCAGTTCCATTACCGGCTGGCCTTTGACGCCGAGGGCCGGCCGATGTTCCAGGTATTCGACACCTGCAAGCATTTTATCCGGACCATCCCGAACCTGGTGTATGACGAGAGCAACGTGGAGGACATCGACACCACACAGGAGGATCACATTTACGACGAGTGCCGGTATGTGCTGATGGAAAACCCCATCAGCCCGCGCAAGACCGAGCGCGTACCGGTGCTGAAGGATGACCCGCTGGACATGGACGTGCGCAAGAGCCCCACAAGGGTGATGAGAGTGTAAGCCGGAAAGGAGAATGGCATGGCGAGAAAGAACGACCCGGCACAGCAGCCGGACGGCGGGATGCCGCTGGACGAAAACCGCATGATGCAGGCGGCACAGCTGGCTGCCATGATGGCGCAGGGGATGCAGCAGACGCGGCAGCCTGCGCAGATGCCGCAGGGCATGCAGCTGCTTCCGGCACGGCCGGAGGGAGCGATGCCGGGAACCGGACTCCCTCAGTCTGCTGGCGCAGACAGCTCCCTCGGGGAGGGAGCCTTTGACGAAGCGGACGCGATCGGCGAGGACGAGGTGCGGCAGGCAAACGACCTGCTGCAGAAGTACAAGGCGGGCAAGGCCGCACTGGACAAACGCATCATCGAAAACGAGCTGTGGTTCCGCATGGGACACTGGAAGAACTACCAGAACAAGATGATGGAAGGCAAGCCGAAGCCTTCCAGCGGGTGGCTGTTCAACAGCATTGCCAACAAGCACGCCGATGCCATGGACAACTACCCGGAGCCGAACGTGCTGCCGCGCGCAGCGGACGACGAGGCGACCGCCAAGGTGCTGTCGAAGATCCTGCCCACGGTGCTGGAGCAGTGCGACTACGAGACGGCCTACAGCGACACCTGGTGGCGCAAGCTCAAGACCGGAACCGGCGTGAAGGGCGTGTTCTGGGACCCGGCGGCGCGGGGCGGACTGGGCGAGATCAGCATCAAGAGCATCAACATCCTAATGCTGTACTGGGAGCCGGGCGTAGAGGACGTGCAGGACAGCCCGAACCTGTTCAGCCTGAGCCTGGCGAACAACGACCAGCTGGAAAGCCAGTACCCACAGCTCAAGGGACACACCGGCCACAGCCTGGACGTGGCAAAGTACGTCCACGACGACAGCCTGGACACCAGCGACAAGAGCGTGGTGGTGGACTGGTACTACAAAAAGGCCCTGCCCGGCGGACAGACGGTGCTGCACTACTGCAAATACTGCAACGGCGTGGTGCTGTATGCCAGCGAGAACGACCCGGCCATGAGGGACCGGGGCTTTTACGATCACGGGAACTACCCCTTTGTGTTCGACCCGCTGTTCCGGGAAGAGGACAGCCCGGCGGGCTTTGGGTACATCGACGTGATGAAGGACACCCAGACCGCCATTGACGAGATGAACCACGCCATGGACGAGAACGTGAAGCTGGCCGCGAAGCAGCGGTATGTGCTGAGCGACACGGCAGGCGTGAACGAGGAAGAGCTGGCAGACTTTGGCCGGGACATCGTGCATGTGGTGGGACGGCTGACGGATGACACCTTCCGGCCGCTGCAGGTGAGCGGGCTGCAGGGCAACCTGATCACCTACCGGGATGACCGGGTGAGCGAACTGAAGGAGATCAGCGGCAACCGGGACGTGAGCCAGGGCGGAACCACCAGCGGCCTGACGGCGGCCAGCGCCATTGCGGCCTTGCAGGAAGCGGGCAGCAAACTGAGCCGCGACATGCTGAAGAGCGCATACCGGGCATTTGCAAAAGAGTGCTACCTGGTGATCGAGCTGATGCGGCAGTTTTACGACGAGCAGCGGGTGTACCGCATCACCGGAGAAAGCGGCGGCACGGAGTATGTGCCTTTTAGCAACGCGGCACTGCAGGCGCAGCCCGGCGGCATGGTGGGCGGTGTGCAGCTGGGCGACCACGAGCCGGTGTTTGACATCACGGTGACGGCGGCAAAGAAGAGCACCTTCAGCCGCCTTAGCCAGAACGAGACGGCGAAAGAGTGCTACCAGCTGGGATTTTTTGCGCCGGCGAACGCAGACGCGGCGCTGGCGGCGCTGGACATGATGGACTTTGAGGGCATCGAAAAGGTGCGGGAGCGGGTGAGCCAGAACGGCACGCTGTACCAGCAGCTGCAGCAGATGGCCCAGCAGCTGCAGAAGATGGCGGCGATCATCGACCAGCAGAACGGCACCAACGTGAGTGCGGCGGCCAGCGCGGCCGGGCAGGCGGCAGCAGGCAGCGGGGGAGGCAGCGGCGGCAAGACCGTGGCGGCCAGCACCCTGAACAGCCTGGGCGGCGTGGTGGGCGACCGCAGCGGGAGCCTTTCCAGCCAGGCGGCGAAGCGGGCCATGAACGTGAACAACCCGAACAAGGAATAAGGCTGCCATGGGCAGCATGATGTGCGCTGCGGCGCACTAAAAGAACGGAGGAAAACCGGATGATCGAAGCAACAGTGATGCGCACGGTATGGAACGACGGCAAGACCGGCTACGAGGTGAAGGCAAAGGGCCATGCGGGCGCGGGAAAGTACGGGCAGGACATTGTGTGCGCAGCGGTGAGCTGCCTGATGCAGACCCTTGCCAACGAGGTGGAGGAGGCTGCGCGGGCAGGCCTTGTGGCGCTGGGCGCTGTGGCACACGGTGAGGGCTGGATGCGCGTGGAGGTGACCCCGACCCATGAGAGCTGCGACATGGTGGAAGCATGGGTGGAGCTGGTACAGGACGGACTGGACGCGCTGGCCGAGAGTTACCCGGAGAACGTGGAGCTGGTGGTGAACATGGTGTTTGCGGACGGCAAGGCACCGGACCCGGCACAGTTGCCGGACATGGTGGACGGAAAGATGAACCTGCAGCTGTTTGCAGCAACGGAGGCGACCACTGCCAGCGGCAGAAACAGGGAGCCGAGGTTGGGGCCGTGGCCAGCAGGACACGAGTGCCGCCCAAGGCACGAAGTGGACGCTGGGAGCCACAACCCGTTTGGCGGTATGGATCTGCAGCTGTTTGCAGAAGGCGGCGGAGACGGCGGTGCTGCTGGCGATGGGGCGGAAGCAGCCCCGGCGGTGCAGGCCCCGGAGCTGCGCCCCGCACAGGAGCGGCTGGCAAAGCGCAGCCGACCGGGCAGAGCGGTGAAGGCCGCACTGGCACCGTCCGCCGAAGGCGGCGCGGACGCCGGAACTCCCACAAAGGAGGAGCCGAGTAAAGAGGAAGCACCCGGCGAAGAGAAGCCCGAGACGCAGCAGGGACAGCCCGAGCAGGAGCCAAAGCCGACGGACCCGGCGGAAAAGCGCAAGGCCTTTGGCCAGCTGATGCAGGGCGAGTACGCAGCCGAGTTTGAAGAGGCACTGCAGCGGGCGTCGGAGATGGCCGTGCAGAACGTGCTGGACAACCCGGCGGTGAAGGGGCTGATGGACGCGCTGGGCGAGGCGTATGGCATCGACGTGCAGAGCGCGGACAACCTGGCTGCCCTGACCGAGGCCGTGAAGAACGGGAAGGTGAAGAACGACGAGTACTATGAGACGCTGGCAGCGGAGCGCGGCATCAGCGTAAAGACCGCGCGGGAAATGGACCGGATGGAAAGCGAGCTGCAGCGGGCGAACGCCGAGAAGCAGCGGGCCGAACAGGTCCGGCAGGCGGCCGAGCACCAGCAGCGTGCGGCGGCAGTGCGGGCCCAGTGGGAAGCGGAAGCGGCGCAGCTGAAGGTGAAGTACCCGGCGTTTGAGCTGGACGAGGTGCTGAACAACCCCAGCGTGGCGGACATGATCCGGCGCGGCATCGGGCTGGAAGCGGCGTACCGGGCCGCCTACTTTGACCAGCTGATGGAGGCAAGCACGGCACGCACGGCCCAGCAGGTGGAGCAGGGCGTGGCGGCGCGGATCCAGCAGAGGGCACAGCGGCCGGCCGAGAACGGGGCGCACCCCGGCGGCGCGGCCGAGATGAAGGTGGACGTGGCGCACATGACCGCCAAGCAGCGGGCCGAGCTGGCAAAGCGGGCACGGCGCGGAGAGCGCATCGTGCTGTGAGAGATTTCCCACGCAACGGGCGTGAGAAGATAAAAACCTTGAAGGAGGACAAACAGATGACTGAGAAGAGACTGGATCTGCAGATGTTTGCGGATGCAAGCGCACAGCTGCAGAATACCACAGCATCCGGCGGCATGACCGCCGAGATGAAGACCTACTACGAGAAGACCCTGCTGGATCTGGCGGAGCCTGCGCTGGTGCATGACCAGTTCGGCGACAGCTACCCGATCCCGGCGAACAGCGGCAAAACCATTGAGTTCCGCAAATACGAGGCGCTGCCGAAGGCCACTACCCCGCTGACCGAAGGCGTGACCCCGGCGGGCCAGGCACTGACCGTGAGCGCCATTACGGCAGAGGTGCACCAGTACGGCGGATGGGCAGCCCTGACCGACATGCTGGACCTGACCGCCATCGACGACAACGTGGTGCAGGCAACAAAAGTACTGGGAAGCCAGGCAGGCCGTACCTTGGACACCATCGTGCGCGACATCCTGAACGGCGGCACGAACGTGATCTATGCGCCCAAGGTGGCGGACGGCGTGGAGACTGCCGTGACCAGCCGTGCGACTCTGGACAAGACTGCGCAGCTGACCGTGGACCTGATCGACCAGGCGGTGGCCATGCTGCAGACCCAGAACGCGGACCCCATCGGTGACAGCTATGTGGCCATCGTACACCCGCATACCAGCTACGACCTCCGCAAGGACCCGAACTGGATCGAGGCGCACAAGTACGCGGCCCCGGAAGAGATCTTCAACGGCGAGATCGGCAAGATCAACAACGTGCGCTTTGTGGTGTCGAGCGAAGCAAAGATCTGGAAGGGCACCGGCTGCCCGAGCGGCCTGGCGGTGTACGGCACCCTGGTGCTGGGTGCCCACGCCTACGCCACCACCGAGCTGGAGGGCGGCGGCCTGCAGCACATCGTGAAGCAGCTGGGCTACGGCGATGACCCGCTGAACCAGCGCGCGTCCGTGGGCTGGAAGGCTGTGAAGACCGCCGAGCGCCTGAGCGAGCAGTACATGGTGCGCATTGAGAGCTGCAGCGCACGCTACAGTGCAACGGCACTGGCAAACTAAGAAAATCAAGGAGGTACGACGATGGCAGTAAAAAAGACTGAGACGGCCGTGCAGGACACCGAGGCCGCAAAGAAGGACACCATGGACACTCTGGAGAAGGACACCGAGGTGATCCACCTGTTTAAAGACAGCCAGCGCTATAAGGCGCCTGTGTTTGTGGGCGTGAACGGCGAGACCTACCTGATCCAGCGCGGCGTGGACGTGGAGGTGCCGAAGGCGGTGGCCGAGGTGCTGCGCCACAGCGAAGAGATGGACAACGCGGCCATGGCCCGCATTGCCGAAGCAGAGGCGGCAGCCGTGCAGCAGGCACAGCGCGTGTAACAAAAGAGACAGAGGACCCCGGTACAGCGGCACATGGCTGTGCCGGGGCCTTTTGATTTGGAAGGAGAAGATGACGAGATGACGGCGGGACAGGCCATGGAGCAGGCCGACGAGATGCGGCCGAACAATGAATTTTCGGACAGTCTGAAACAGAACTGGCTGCGGCAGTGCGACAGCCGCCTGCGCGGGAGCGTGGTGGAGCGCAGCGAGACGGTGGACTTTGACGACGTGGGCGCGGACACGGCATGGGCCGAAGGCCTTGCCTACGACACCGAGCTGCTGGCCCCGGAGCAGTTTGCACCCCTGTATGTGCATTGGCTGTGTGCGCAGATGGACCTTGCCCTGGGCGAGGTGGCACGGGCGGCCAACGAGATGCAGCTGTACAGCGACTATGTGCAGGAGTTTGCCGCATGGATGCGCAGGCGCTATGCCCCGGCGGGCGGTGTGCAGTGGAGGTACTGAGATGACGGACGGGCGAAACCTGAACATCTTGCAGAGCGGGCGGCAGATGCTGCGGGCCTTTGGCGGGGTGAACGAGACCTACGGGTGCAGCGAGGCGGAGCTGAGCAGCAGCCTGAATTTTTCCGGCCGGGGGTACCCGGCTTTGCAGACGCGGGCGACCCGCAAAAAAGTGCGGGAGGTACAGGACGTGAACGGCATGTACCACCTGAACGGGCTGGTGCTGTGCCGGGGGACCACGCTGGAGTACACCCCGGACACCGACGAGAGCCGGGCGGGCGCAGTGGTGCTGGAAAACGCGCTGACCGACAACGAGAAGGCCATGACCGGCATGGGTACGAAGGTGCTGATCTGGCCGGACAAGAAGGCCTTTGACACGGTGAGCGGGGAGCTGACGGACCTTGCGGCGGCGTGGACGCTGAGCGGCGGGACCATGACCGTGACCCCATGCGACGGCGAGGGCCGGACCTACACGCCGGACGGCGTGGGCACGACCGAGCCGGAGAGCCCGGCAGACGGGCAGCTGTTTTTGAAGGGGGACGCCGAGAGCCCTTACGGCGCGGGCGGCGTGCTGCTGAAGTACAGCACGAAGAACAAGAAGTGGAGCGAGATCCTGCTGACGAGCCTGCGGCTGCACTGCCCGGGCCTTGGCAGCGTGCTGAAGGAAGGCGACACCGTGACGGTGAGCGGGATGCCGGGCACCGTATGCAGTGCGGCGGCGGCCGGGCTGAACGGCGAGGTGAGCATCAGCACACTGGACGGGGACGACGTGATCACGACGCTGGCCGTGCCGGAGGACAGCACCCGGTACTATGGCAGCTGGACCGTGACGGCCACCGGCACAAGCTGGCGAAGCGCCGACGGCAAGGTGACCGAGAACGAAGCGGCCGCAGCGCCGGTGAAGCTGGAACGGCGGGTGCCGGATCTGGACTTTGTGACCGAGCAGGGCAACCGGGTGTGGGGATGCAGCCGGGAGGAAAACAGCATTTATGCATGTGCCCTGGGCGACCCCACCAACTGGTACAGCTACCGGGGCATTGCGTCGGACAGCTACGCGGTGAGCGTGGGCAGCGACGGCGCATTTACCGGGGCGGCCAGCTGCCTGGGGTACCTGCTGTTTTTTAAGGAAAACTGCATCCACAAGCTGTACGGCTCGAAGCCAAGCGACTACCAGATGAGCAGCGTGCGGTGCCGGGGCGTGGCGGCAAATGCGGCGCAGAGCCTGTGCGTGATCGCGGAGACGCTGTACTACCTCTCGCCGGACGGGGTGATGGCGTGGAGCGGAAGCCTGCCCACGAAGGTGAGCAGCGCACTGGACCCCGGAAAGCTGACGGCGGTTGACAAGGCCGTGGGCGGACAGCTGGACGAGCGGTACTACCTGTACCTGCACCGGAAAACGGACACGGGCAGCGGGCGGCTGCTGGTGTACGACACCGAGCGGGGCCTGTGGCAGGAGGAGAGCGCGGCGGGCACCGGGATGGTGAGTACCGGCCAGCAGCTGTACCTGTGGGACGGCAATGCCCTGTGGGCGGCCGACCCGGAGCGGGAAGGGAGCGGCGAGGACGAGACGGGACTGAAATTTGAGGCCGTGACCGGAGACATCGGCCTTGCCGTGCCGGACGACAAGTACATCAGCCGGGTCACGCTGCGCATGGATGCCCTGGCCCACACGGTGCTGACCGTGGCGGTGAGCTACGACGGCGGGGACTGGGAGACGGTGAGCAGCTGTGCGGTGACGAGGGACCACCAGCGGGTGAACCTGCCCTTTGTGCCCCGGCGGCACGACACCATGCGGCTGAGATTTGCAGGCACCGGACAGATGGTGCTGCGGAGCATGGCCTTTACGTTTGCGGATGCAGCAGGGGCAAGGGTGAGCGGCGCGGTGCCGAGACGATGAAAGGAGAAGACAATGGCGAGCATTGCGGGACTGGCGGGCATCGGCCTGCCGAGATTCAGCGACCAGATGCCGGAGGCGGACGCGCAGGCGCTGACGAACTACCTGTACCAGCTGAACGAGCAGCTGACCTATGTGCTGACCAACCTTAGCAGCGAGAACATGAGCGAGGATTATCTGAGCGGAAAGGAGAGCTGAAGATGAGCAGACTGAGCAACGCGCGGAGCGAGCTGGAGCGCTTTGAACAGACGAAACCGGCCGACTACCAGAGCAAGTACCAGGGCCAGATCGACAACGTGATGGGCAAGCTGGATGATCTGGGCGGTTACGACTATGACCCGGCGGCCGATACGGCATACCAGCAGTACAAGAGCGAGTACACCCAGAAGGCAAAGCTGGCGAACCAGAACGCGCAGGCCAGTGCCAGCGCACTGACCGGCGGGTACGGCTCCAGCTACGGCACCCAAGCGGGCCAGAAGGCCTATGCGGCGACCATGAGCGACCTGGACACGATGCTGGACAGCCTGACGAGCCAGAGCCGCAGCGAGTACAACACGAAAAAGAGCGGGCTGCAGCAGGAGCTGAACGGCCTGCAGGAGGCCGAGCAGAATGACTACAACAAGTACCAGAAAGACCTGTCGAACTGGTACAACGACCTGAGCTACAGGCAGAACGAGTACAACAACGCCTATGCACAGCGGCAGCAGAACGTGAGCAGCACCCTGAACGGGCTGTTCAGCGTGCTGGGCATTGCGGCGCAGATCCTGCCGTTTTTCTTTATCTGAGAATGGAGGTAGAGCATGGGGACCATCAAGAGACTGAACGACCAGCAGAAACAGCAGGCACAGGCGGAAGCGGCCATGCCGGGGGCGTATGAGAACCGCTACGACGAAGGGATCCAGAACGCGCTGGCGGGCATGGACAGTGCCAACAGCGCAGGACTGGGATTTGACAGCCAGAATGGCACCTACCGGGGTGCCCTGAGCCGCCTGTTTGGCAACGCGGGCGCGGGGGCCAGTGCGGCCGAGCAGGTGGCAAACAGCCTTAGCGGCGGGTACGGCACGGACTGGGCCAAGAGCGCGGCACAGCAGGCGGCGGCCGGGGAGACGGGCCAGACCGCCAACGTGTACGCTCAGGCGCGGGCGGATGCCCTGAGCCAGTGGCAGCAGGAACTTGCAGGCCGGGGCACCCAGCTGGACAACCTGCTGACGCAGGACGGGCTTGCGCGCAGCGAGTACGACGGCAGCGTGGCGGATGCGGCGAACTGGCGGAATTACCGGTACGGCCGCACCCAGCAGGCCCGGCAGGAGAACAGCGACTTTTTGAACAACGTGTGGAACGTGATCAAGAATGTAGGCAGCGATGTGGGCAAGGCCTATGATGCCTACATGGGTTACAGCCAGCAGAAGGCAAATGCCATTACACAGGCGAAGGAAGAGTACCGGAACGGCAACGTGGACGGTGCAAAAGCAATCCTGCGAATGTACCGAATGGACGAAAACATGTTTGACAACCTGCAGGGCGTGAGTGACCTGACGGTGCAGCAGAATGCGGCACTGCTTGAGGGATTCAACATGCTGCAGCAGGGTGCGCCGGAGGAGATGATCACACAGTATCTGCAGCCTTACGGGCTGAGCTACGATGTGCTCAAGAACTGGTCCGGCCTGTCGCAGACGGACAAGGACAATCTGGATTACCTGATCAAGGCGGGCGACATTACGGCATCGGGCAACGACAAACTGGGGCAGACCATTGCGAAGGCGGTGGGGTATGGAACGGACAGCATGGACGACTACAGCACCATTGCAAACCGGGTGAACCAGAGCAACCTGAACTATCTGGGCGGACAGCTGGCACTGCAGAACCGGTACAAGACCACCGGCAGAAGCGGCGGAACGGGCCGAAGCACCGGAAGCGGAAACAGCGGACTGAACTACTCCAGCAGCAACGTGACCAGCCTGCTGAAAGAAGCGGCGGGAATGGAAACGAGCAACCCGATGTACAGCGTGATCATGAACGAGCTGCAGCGGGCAGGCGTGGACGTGAACAGCGCACTGGGAACAGGCAGCGGCAGCGGGACGGCGGCCCGGAGCGGGAGCACCGGAAGCAAGCTGGCGGGCGTATTACAGCGCCCGGCGGTGTTTGGCACGGTGAAGCCGGTGGACGGCACCAATGGAAACAGCTTTGACACAGCACTCGACAAGGCGCAGAGTATGACGAACCAGGGAAAGAGCGCGGACGAAATTTCGGAATACCTGATCCGGCTGGGGTTCGGCGATGATGTGATCAGCCGGGTGTCCAACGTGATGGGATGGTAAAAAGGAGAAGAAAATGGGCTGGAGCGTAGACGAGGTGCGCAGAAAGCGCGAAGCACTGGAAAAAGAGGATGCAAGCAAAAAGGCCGCTGCGGCAGCAAAGGCCAGCACGAACACAAAGGCGGCCAGTACCGCAAAGAGCGGCGGGAGCACGGGCGTGACGGCGGGTGCTCCGCTGGCAACGGGGTTGAGCACGGTGAAGGCCGGAACGAGCGCAAAGACGACCGGCACGGCAGGCAGCAAAAAGACCACCACCACGGCAACGCAGAGCCTTGGCACGCGGGTGCTGGCACAGATGGACGGCACCCAGACCGCGGCGGCAACGGCCAAGACGGGAAAAAAGCTGCCGACGGTGCAGCGGCAGAACCAGCCGGAGTGGCTGCAGACAGAAAGCGGAACCCCGGCGGCGGTGGTGCGGGGCGCAAATGAGAGCCAGAAGGCCGCACAGCGGCGGCGCAGCGGCAGCGATGGCGTGCTGGCGCAGGGGGCGCAGGCCATCAAAGACCACACGGCGAAGGCGGAGGACGAGGACAAATTCAGCGACTTTACACGGCTGAACCGGTGGATGGATGCAGACCCGAAGCACCGGACGCTGGTGAGCCTGATCCGGATGGGAAAGAGCGGCGTGGAGGATGCTGCTGCACTGGGCAGCAGCACCGGCGACAATGCTGTGAAGGCCCAGAAGCCGTACACCGACGCGGAGCTGATGGCCAAGGGGTACAGCCAGCAGCAGATCAATGAGGCACGGCAGTACATTGCCGAGTACGACGCACTGCCTGCTGCGGAAAAGGCCGTGCGGCGCTCGGCGGACACATGGAAGGGCATTGGCGGAGCGGTGGCGTCGTTCAGTCCGCAGTTGGGCGAAAATCTCGGAACGGCGATCTGGAATACATGGAGCACGAACGCCAATGAACGTGCGCTGGACAAGAGCCTTGCAGGAGATGAACGGGCAAAGCAGCTGAAGGATATGATCACGGCGGTGGACATGGACTATAAGCCGCAGTACACGGACGAGCAGCTGCGGACCATGGGGTACAGCCAGAGCGAGATCACCGGCATGCGGCAGAAGGTGGCCGGGACCGTGACGAACGAGAGCGTTGACAAGGACGAGAGCGTGGGCTACCAGCTGTACGATTACGGCAGAAAGCACACCGAACGCGCGACAGCGGGCATGAACGAGACCGCAAAGACGGCAATGGGAATTGCGACCAGTGCGGCGGAGAACCTAGCAGTGGCGGGCATCAGCCCGGCGCTGGTGCTGCCGGTGCTGAGCGCCCAGGGCGGCGCGGAGGCTATGGGCCAGAGCGTTGACAAGGGCGAGAGCGCGGGCAAGACGCTGGTGGGCGGCCTTGCAAAGTTCGGTGCGGGGTGGGCCATCAACAGCGTGGGCGCGGCAGACCTTGCCCGGACCATGGGCAGCGACTACGCCAAGGACACGCTGGCGGGGAAGCTGGCGGACATGGTGCGCAGCGTGGCAGACAACGGCGTACTGGCGCAGCAGTACCCGACGGTGGCGAATGCGGTGTCCGGCGGCATTGACAATGCCATGCAGGCCTTTGTGGAGACCTATGCGGACAAGGCCATTGACGCGGCCCTGGGCGACGCGCAGGCGGCCGAGGAGATGTTCAGCCGAGACACCTTTTTGCAGGCGCTGGAAAGCGGCCTTTCCGGCGGCGCTTCCGGCGCGCTGGGCGGCGCTGTGGGCACCCAGCTGGGCAGGATGAGCGCGGCGCTGGAGACAGCGGACGGTCAGACGGTGCAGCGGAACGAACCCTCTCAGGCAGCGAAGGGCGCTGACAGCTCTCCCGAGGGGCGAGCTTTTGAGACGGAACGGCAGGCGGCAGCAAATGACCGGCAAGTGGGGAATGCCGCACAGCAGACGGAAGATGCGGCAGTGCTGCAGAAGGAAACGGCCCCGGCGGCAAGTGAGACGGTGACGGAGCATACGGCGGTGAATGATGACCCGGCGGTGCATACCCCGGCGCAGAACACCAGCATTGAGGAGTACAAGCAGAGCGTTGACCCCGGCCTTGCGGAATACGTTGACCGGGTGCGGGCGGGCGAAACGCCGGAGCCTTACATGGTGACCGAGACCAGCGACCGGATGCGGGACGCCATGCAGCAGCTGACCGGCCTTGACAAGGTGGGCAGTCGTACCCTGATGGACGCCAACGCGGTGAAGCACATCACCAACCGGCACGCAGGCGGGGACGGCAGCGCGGACGGCACCATGAAGAACAGCGCGGATGTGGCGCGGGCGGCGTATGTGCTGAACCACTTTGACAATGCGTATCTGGCAACGCGAAAAGCGGACGGATATTATACTGGGAGCCGTAAAAAAGCGCCCATTGTGATCTTTGAGAAAAAAATAGACGGCTCCCACATTGTTGTGGAAGCCGTCTGTGATACAAAGAAAAGTAAAAACTTTATTGTATCTGAGTATTTATCTTCAGTAGGAGTGCCGGAAAAAGAAATAGCGAAAGCTCTGCAGCCCTCTATGGATGCCGTTGCCGACCCCAGAGACACGTCCGGAACGTTAAGTGCAGATACTTCCGCCGACACAACTGTATCACAGCAGGCGGGGGATGTCAACGGTCAGCGGGTGGAAAACGCCGGGGAAACGGTGGAAACTCCCGCAGTCTCGCATTCGCTCGACAGCTCCCTCGGTGAGGGAGCCTTTGCACAGCAGGCGGAACCGACAGCCCTGCGGGAGACGGCCGGGCTGGAAGTGCGCAGCGAGGGCGCGCAGAAGAGCAGCGTACAGCGGGAGCTGCTGCGCTGGAAGGTAAGCGAGGGCGCGGCACAGACGCTGAGCCGGAACATGCCGACGGGCATTGCGGACGAGAGCCGGTATGCGGCGGCGGCCTCCAGCCTGTACCGGCTGGGACAGATGGAGGACGTGACCACTTTTGACAAGGCTATGGAGCTGGCGAAGGGTATGAACGGCCTTGCGGTGAACACGGACTATGTGCTGGCACAGCCCGGCGGAGAAGCGGCGCTGAAGATCGCGTGGCTGCAGGGCAAGGGCGAAGCGGAAGCCGGGGCCGTGCAGACCGGGACACCGGGCGGTGCGCTGAGCGCAAAGAGCGTGAGCGGCAGCGGACGGGTGCTGTACAAAGGCACCATGCGCACGGCAGACGAGGTAGCCACAAAGCTGATCGAGCTGAACGCGCGGGCGACCGACACCGATGCGGTGCTGAAGGCAGTGCTGGAAGGCGATGAGCGGGTGAAGGCCTATGTGGACACGGCTGCCGGACAGATCTTTTTTGCGGACAGTGCGGGAGACATTTTCGGCACCGTGCTGCACGAGGACTGGCACTGGTATAACGCTTTGGACGCCGAGGGCGCAAAAGCGGTGCAGCAGCATGTGCTGGAATACCTTGCGAAGAGCGAGGGCTTTGAGAACATCGACGATCTGATCCGGGCGAAACTGACCGACTACGCACAGCAGAACCTGACCTACGGCGAAGCAGCCGAGGAACTGGTGGCGGACGCCTGGCGCGGCATCTTTGACAGCGAGGAGAGCTTCAAGCGGTGGGTGGAGTTCCAGCGCGGGCAGGCAGAGAAGAACGCGGGCCGGGCGGGGACCATCCGCAAAGTGATGAACGCGGTGAAGAACCTTCTGACCGACATCGTGAGCCGGGCAAAGGAAGTGCTGGCAAACGACCCGGAGAACAAAGCCGCCCTGAAAGCGCAGCGGCTGGCCGAGGCCGAGAAACGGGCGCTGCAGGAGGAATACTTTGCCCACGCGGAAAAGGCCATGGACGCCCTGCGCGCGGCAAAAGAAAACGCCGCAGCCCTCAAGAGTGAGGGTGCGGCGCAGGGGGTGCGGTTCCAGCTGCACGAGGGAAAAGATTCTCTGGTGGAGCAGATGAACGGCCATCTGGACGAATTGGAAGAAATGAAACCGGTGGCGACAATCGAAGGAACAGAGGTGTCTTTCGGAAAAACGCGAAACGAAAACATTTCCAATGTTGAAGAATTCTTTGATTCTATAGGAAACAAAGTGATTCGTGAAAACTTCGGAACGGTGGAGTTGACAAAGAGCGGTGCACGTGCAACGGTGCAGCATGGGAACAGCAAAGCAAAACAGGTTGCGGTTGCTGCAGTCCCCGAAGTAATTCAAAAAGGAAAGCAAATCGGGTATGAGCAAAACTGGCAGGGACGAGGGTATGATACTTATGTCTTTGCAGCGCCCGTCGAAATTGACGGAACAAAGCTGTATGAAGGCGTGATTGTAAGAGAATACACCCGGCAGAATGGCATGAAGAATTTCTATGTTCATGAGGTATGCTGGACAGATGGAAGCTATGTGACGTTTGACACTGAGGGAAATATGACAAAAAAAGAAGATACTCCCACACAGCTCCCGAAAGCTGTGCGGAGCACCCTTGCGGATGCTCAGGAAGTATCTTCTGACACTACTATAGCACAAACCTCTGCCAAAAGCAAGGAAAACAATGCAGCTGTGCAGAAAAATGTGCGCTATCAGCTGGCGGAGCAGGATGAGCTGGCAAAGCTGCGCACCGAACAGCAGCAGCTGACCAAGCAGCGCAGTGCCCTGAAGGAAGAACGCAGTGCATGGCTGAACAGTGCCGAAGTGCAGCGGATCGAGGCAAAGAAAAAGGCGCTGGGCGTTTTTTCCGCAGAGGGCAAGGCCTACCGGGACAGCGCAGAATACCAGGACTACCTTGCAAAGCGCAAGGAGTACAACAGCCGCCTGGCCGCGCTGGAAGAGCGGGACAGCGCCCTGACGGAGCAGATGAAAGCAGCCAATGAGCGTCTGCAGCAGCGGAAGGACGCCCAGGCCAAGGATGCACAGAACGCCTACAATGCCAGAGCCAAAGCGTACGGCGGCAATGCGGAGTACCGGCGGATGTTGGCGAAGGAGCAGTTCGGCGTGACGGAAGAATTCCGGCGGGCAGGGTACATTCTGCCGGACGGCCAGATGCTGGACTTTGCCCAGAATGACCGTAGCCGGGACACCGACCACCGGGAAATTCTGGAGGTGTTCGGCCCGGCGGAAGTGAAGAACGGCACGGAAGCTCTGAATGAGTTTTTGCTGGACGGCAATGTGCGTGTGATGGCCGAGGCACCGGGCGTGGACATTTCGGCGGACACGGCCCCCACGGCGCAGCAGCTGGAACAGATCCGGAAAATGGCCGAGCAGCTGAGCGGCGAGCGCGGGCAGTTCACGCTGGACATCTCCACAGCAGACGGCAGGGTTGCCGCCAGCAAGGAATACAGCGGGCGTGTGGATGCGGACAAGGTGGTGCGGGAAATCCGGGACTATTACAGGACCGGGGAGCTGGCACAGGAAAGCGAGTTGGCAAGATTCCGCTACCAGCTGGCAGAACAGGCGAGCCGGGACGCGAAGCGGAACGAGCAGCAGCAGGCCAGCCGGGTGATCGCGGAGAAGGCGGCGGCGCTGGACACACTGAGCCAGTTTTTTGGGCTGACAAAGGGCGTGAACGTGAGCCGGAGCGCGGTGGACGAGCTGGCCGGGCGCTGGCTGAAGGCCAACGGCAGCAAGGCGGACCGGGCAAAGCTGGCGCAGGAGACCGAAGTGCTGGTGAACTACCTGAAGGCGGACGGCGCGGACATGAACAAGGCCGAAGCGCTGGCCGAGACGCTGGCAGGGGAGATCCAGGACGGGGCAATGTACCGCAACAGCGAACTGTGGGACGAGTACCCGGAGCTGCACAAGCTGGAGTACACCGTGAACAAGAGCGGGCAGGCGAAGGCCGAGCTTGTGAAGCGGTACGGAAGCTGGAGCGAGGCGGTGGCCGAGGCACGGCGCCACGGCGTGACCCTGCGGCAGGCGGAAGGCGTGCGGGACGGCAACCCGGCGGAGCAGTATGAGAGCCTTGTGAACGATGACCGCGCCGTGGGCGGCGTGACCGATGGAGCCAAGGCGCTGTGGAAGCAGGCCGCAGAGCAGGCCGGTGTGGCGGGCAGTCTGAGCTTCGAGAGCACCGAGTGGCTGGACGTGCTGATGAACCTGCACGACGCCATCAAGCCGAAGACCATGAGCCGCTTTGCGGACAAGGCCGAGTACGAGGACGCCCGCGTGGAGCTGGCGGGCAGGATCATCGGGGATATCATGCAGCTGCCGCAGCTGACGGACGCACAGGCCATTTTTGAGGGCATCCAGCGGCACAACCTGGAAGCGGCGAAGGCGGCTGCCGGAGACGCGGCGCGGGCGGCCGAGGTGGAAAAGAGCCTGCGGGGCGTGCAGAAGGTGCAGAGCCGGGAATTCAACCGGCGGCTGGCCGAGAACCAGCGCACAGCGGGCCGGAACGCCGAGGTGCAGCAGGTGAGCGAGCTGCAGAAGCGGAACGCGAAAGCGGAAAAGCAGCTGGACGCGAACCTGGAACTGCTGGGCGTGGACGTGAGCAACGTGGGCGATCTGAACGAGAAGCTGACCGTGCTGCGGGAGACCTACGAGCGGGAATGGAAAGCCGAACGCAAGCGGATGCGGACCGAACTGCAGCAGATGCGGGACGAGGCAAGGCTGGAGGTGCGGCAGCTGCGGGGCGAGAACGCCGACCTTGCCCGGCAGGTGCGGGACGAGCAGCGGCGTGCGGACAAGGCCGAGTACAGCCTGATCGTGCAGGAAAACGAGATCATGGAATGGGAGGAAGAGAACCAGCGGAAGGCCGAGGCCTGGCAGCAGAAGCAGGCGCAGCGGAACGCACCTGCCGCCGAGGTGGCACGCCAGCAGCGGGATGAGGAGATCGCCATTGCGAAGCGGGTGGCCGAGAAGCGGGTGCAGAAAGCGAGGGACGGCCGGAAGATGGACGAGCTGAAGCGGGGCATCCGGCAGGATGCGGCGGCGCTGAACCAGATGGTGCTGCGGCCGAGCAAGGGCAAGTATGTGAGCCAGCGGCTGATCGTGCAGGCGGCGGAGGTGGCAAAGATCGCCGACATGACCGTGCTGAACGACCGGGCTGTGAACCAGCTGACGCGGCTGCAGAACAGCATCCAGGCGAGCATGGGCAGCGAGGGCAGCCCCACGGCCATGACCACCGAGTGGGAGCAGACCGGGGTGCCGAAGCTGATCACGGCGCTGCAGACCGACCTGACGGCGTGGAAGGATGCAAAGCTGGCCGACTTACAGGCAAAGCTGGCGGAAGCCGAGGCGCTGCCCTACAGCGAGAAGGCACTGGCCTTGCAGGAGCGGCTGCGCAAGCGGATCCGGGAGACCGAGAGCCGCACCTACCTGCCCATGACGGTGGACCAGATGCGGATGCTGAAGGCCATCACCAGCGCGACGCTGCATGTGATCCGGAACGAGAACAAGACCGTGAGCCTTGCGAAGGCCGAAGAGGTGAGCAAGATCGCGGACGAGGCGGCCTATGAGGTGACGCTGAGCAAGGGCAACCACCCCGGCGGGGCGCTGGACGGGCTGCAGAACCTGCTGACCAAGTACAACCTGGACATGCTGGGGGCCGAGCGGGTTCTGCGGATGCTGGGCGGCTACAAGAACGGCGGCCAGATGGAGAAGATCGGGCAGATGCTGAACGACGGCCAGTACCGGCAGACGAAGATCACCATCGAGGGCGAAAAGCTGTTTGCAGACGTGACGGGCGCAAAGCACGCCAAGGAAGCGCAGGCCTTTGCCGGGCCGGGTGCGGACCTTGTGGACGTGGGCCTGAGAGACACGGACCACAACGCGGTGCCGCTGACCCATGCGCAGCTGTGCAGTTTGTACATGCACCTGCAGAACAAGGACAGCCGGGAGCACCTGATGACCGGCGGCATGGTGGTGCCGGATGCGCAGCTGTACAGCAAGGGCGACGTGGAGCAGGCCTACCAGAAGGGACAGCTGGTGCAGCTGGGCATGCTGAGCGACGGACACGGGGAAGCCATGGCGGACACCATCCTGAACACACTGGAAGCGGCCATGACCGACTACGACCGGGCGTGGTGCGCGGACATGAAGGAGTTTTTTGGAAACTACACCACGAAGCTGATCAACGAGACGAGCCTGCAGCTGGTGGGCTACAAGCGGGCCACCGTGCAGAACTACTACCCCATTGCGGTGGACAAGGCTGCACTGGCGACCGAGATCGACGGAGTAAAGCTGGACGCGACCATTGAGGGCCGGGGCTTTTTGAAGAACCGCGTGAAGAGCAGCAAGCCCATCCTTTTGGAAGAGTGCTCAAGCGTGGTGCAGCGCAGCCTGCGGGACACGGCAGCCTATGCGGGACTGGCCGCGCCCATCCGGGACGTGCAGAAGATCCTGAACGCAGGGGTGGAGACCCGGGACGGCGTGAAGACCCTGAAGAACGGCGTGATCAAGGAGCAGTGGGGCACGAAGGCCGTGAGCTACCTGGACGATCTGCTGACCGACCTGCAGACCACCCAGCGGCACCGCTCCAACGGCGTGAGCCGGATGCTGAGCACGCTGCGGGGCAACTACGCGGGGGCGGTGCTGACCCTGAACCCGGGCGTGGCCATTGCACAGGCGGCGAGCCTGCCGACGGCGGCGGCCGTGCTGGGCGGGGACACCATGGCGTCGGTGATGCCATTTGTGAAAAACCTGTCGCCGAAGCAGAAGGCGGCGCTGGAAGCGGAAATTGCAGAGCACGGGGACGTGCTTTTGCAGTGGCGGCAGCGTGGGACCGGAAAAGGCGAGCTGCAGAGCATCGGAAAGCGGGAGACGCTGGTGCAGAAGGGCATGGACAAGGTGCCCGGATGGCTGACCGGGTGGATCAACGGCATGGACGAGATCACGGTGGCGGCCCTGTGGGAGGGCAGCAAAGCCTATGTGAAGAACCACGCGGCGGAATTCGAGGGCGCGGGCGAGACCGGCAGCCCGGCATACTGGGAGGCGGTGAACCGCACCTACCAGAAGGTGATCGAGCAGACCCAGCCGAACTACACCGTGATGCAGCGGGCAGGCATCCAGCGCAACCCGGACGAGATGGTAAAGACCTTTACGATGTTCACGACCCAGCGCTTCCAGAATGCGGGCATCCTGATCGACGCGGTGGGCGACTGGAAAGCGCAGGCGGCGCGGTACAAGGCGGACGCCAGCGACGCGAACAAGGCAGAGCTGCAGCGGGCGACAAAGCAGCGGGACCGGGCCATTCTGAGCCAGGCGGCGCAGGTGGCGGTGTTTGCCATGATGAAGATCGGCGCGGACTTCCTGCTGCACCGGTGGGACCGGGAGCAGGACGAGAACGGCGACGTGACCCTGAAGAGCATGGTGAGCCGCTTTTTCTCGCTGTCCACCGAGAGCACGATGGGAAACTTTTTGTGGGGCAGCGAGCTGTACAGCCTGATCGACAATGCCATCCAGGGCAAGGATTATGACGTGATCAGCGCCACGAACATCAGCGCGGTAAACGACATGGCGTCGGATGTGGTGAAGTTTACGGCGGAGCTGAAGAAGGACACCAGCGAGATGGACGAGGCGGAGCTGGAAAAGCACCACAAGAAGCTGATGGAGAAGGGCATGGCCCTGATCGAAAACGGCTTTGAGATCGTGGGGGTGCCCTACGGAAACGGCCGGAAGATGGTGGACGCAGTGCGCGGGTACTGGGACGATGCGCAGAACGTGGCGCAGGGCGGGAAGTTCAGTTTTAACAGCCTGCCGGAGAGCGCCACCGGGCAGTACGACCGGCTGTACAACGCCTATGCCAGCGGCGACGCGGACGAGGCACAGGCGGCGGTGGAGAAACTGGTGGCCATGGGCAAGGAGGATGAAATCTACAAGCAGCTGAAAACGCGGCTGGTAAAATACGACAAAAAAGTGGAGGCTGCGGCAAAAGCACGAAATGCGGGAGACGATGAAACCCGCGTGAGGCTGACACAGGAAATCATCAGTGATGTGTATGACGTGATGGGAATCCGGAAGAATGTGAAGGAGGATGCAGAAAGGAGAAGTAAAGTTATTGACATGGTGACAGGAGATAACCGAGACGGAAAGGGAAGCGAAGGTGCTATCAATGTTAAAGCAGATGCGTTGCTGAAGGGCGACGCGGGCGACATGTACGCGGACCTGAGCGAGGCGGTGGACAGCCGGAAGGCGCAGGACGTGCAGGCCGAGTACGACCGGCTGATGAAGGCCGGACGGACGCCGAGCAGCGTGAAGAGCAAGCTGACCGAGCTGGCAAAGCCGGAGTATCTGGCGGGCAGCGATGCGGACAAGCAGCAGCTGGCCGACGTGCTGCTGGCCCTGACCGACACGGACGGAAACGCTCTGTACACGGAAAAGACCTTTGCACAGTGGGAAAAAGCGGCGGAGAAGGCGGCACAGGCGGAACCGGAAGAGGACCCGTATGCACGGCTGCGGTGACGACCAGATGCCAATCAAGTGCCAACCAAGTGGCGACCATCCGGTGACGCTTTGTCACCCATAGACAGCACCCCGGCGGGCAAGACCTGCCGGGGTGCTTTTGTAAAAGTACACGGTTTTTTGCGGGGCAGCGGGACGGTAGACTGGGAGAAAAACGGAAGGAGGAAAAGACCATGCAGGTAAGGATCGTGGAAAAGCGATTCGGCGGGGTGGAGTTTGCCCCGGAGATGAAGGTGTTGCATCTGGGCGGGCAGAGCAGCGCGAACGTAGAGCGGCTGGAATTTACCCTGCCGGAGAGCTGGCAGGGCAAGAGCGTGACGCTGCACATCCAGCGGCAGGACGGCACCCTGCCTGCCCCCATTTTGCTGGACGAAGCGCACGGCTGCGCGGTGGGCAAGGAGTTTACCGCGTCGCCCTGCGGCAGCTGGATGCTGCTGGCCCTAGGCGAGGACGGCTTCCGGGCGCTGACACGGCCGGCAAAATACGACTGCTACGAGACGCTTGCCACCGACGGCGACGCGGAGATCAGCCCGACGCAGTACGAGACCTTTGTAGCGCGGGTGCTGGCGTACTCGAACAGTGCGGCGACCAGCGCGCAGGAAGCGCGGAACAGCGCAGGCGCGGCCGCGAAGGATGCACAGAGGGCAGAGGCGGCGCGGACGGCAGCGGTGACGGCAGCCGGACAGGCCGGGGCAGCGCAGGAGGCTGTGGCACAGGACGCGGACCGGGCCGAGGCGGCAGCCGAGCGGGCGGAGAAGACGGCACCGGCGGACGGGCCGGTGAAGAGCGTGAACGGCAAGGGCGGCGCGGTGACCCTGACGGCGGCGGACGTGGGTGCGCTGGAAGCGGGAAGCGCGGACTATGTGGAGCGCATCGAGCTGAACGGACAGGTGATGACCCTGACCATGGGCGACGGCAGCACCCGGACGCTGCAGACCAAGGACACCACGGCACTGGATGTGATGACCGGCGTGCTGGGCGTGGAACACGGAGGCACCGGAAAGGACACAGCCCTGACGGCGGCGGATGTGGGAGCCTACGGCAAAGAGGAAACCTACGCAAAGACGGAGGTGTACAGCCGCGCGGAGACATACCAGAAAAAGGAGGTGTACAGCCAGAAAGAGGCCGACGCCAAGTTCGGCACGCCTTACAGCCTGCCGCCTGCTACGGCAGACCAGCTGGGCGGCGTGAAGGTGGGCGACTATCTGGACATCGCCCCGGACGGCACCCTCAGCGGCAAGACGCTGTATGACACCATCGCGGCCAGTGTGGCGGTCAAGTCGGAGCCCCGGCTGGTGTGGAACCACCACGTGGAAACCGGAAAAAGGTGGAGGTCCTACGACATCAAAATGCCAGACGGCCTTGACTATGTGCACGTTAAGTCGAGGTACAACGACAGTGGCAAAACATACGGTGAAGAAGTAGACATCGCAAAAGGCGGCACGGTCAACCACAACTTCGGCAAGGGCGATGGAATCTTTGCATCCAACACGACTTTCCGACCGGACGGGACCCTGCACTTTGAATTGGCAGGGTCGGACATAAATACCGGCGGCTACACCGTAGACATCTGGCTCTCCGGCTACCACTACCCTACGCTGACCGAGCTGCTGGCGGAAAAGACCGGTGCCTGACCGGCGGGAAGGACGTGAGAACATGGCAATCAAGCAATACAGCCTTGCCAAGGACGGTGCCAGGCAGCTGGCACCGGGCTTTAAGGTACGCGAGTTCCGCTGCCGCGACGGCAGCGACGTCGTGATGATCGACGAGAGCCTTGTGGTGCTTTTGCAGTGCATCCGGGAGCACTTCGGCAAGCCCGTGACCATCACCAGCGGGTACCGCACGGCGGCCCACAACACCGCTGTGGGCGGAGCAAAATCCAGCCAGCACCTGCTGGGCCGGGCAGCGGACATCCAGGTGGCGGGCGTGTCCGTCGAGGACGTGGCCGCCTACGCCGAGAGCCTGATGCCGGACTGGGGCGGCGTGGGCCGCTACCCGGTCAAGGCCGGACGCACCAAAGGCTGGGTGCACGTTGACACCCGGCCCAACAAAAGCAGATGGACGCTGTGAGGGGGTGGCGCATGAAAGATTATTTTTGCATGGCGATCGGCGCGATCGGCGGCGTGATCGCCGGTCTTTTTGGCGGCTGGGATGCCGCCCTGCAAACGCTGGTGATCTTTATGGCCGTCGACTACATCACCGGTTTGATTGTGGCCGGTGTATTTCACGCATCGCCCAAAACCAAGACCGGGACACTGGAAAGCCGGGCAGGCTGGAAGGGCCTGATCCGCAAGGGCGAAACGCTCCTGATCGTGCTGGTGGCCTGCCAGTTGGATGCCGTGATGGGCTCCGGCTTTGTCCGGGACGCTGTGGTCATCGGCTTTGTGGCCAACGAAACCATTTCCATCATCGAAAACGCCGGTCTGATGGGCCTGCCGATTCCGGCAGTCATCATCAAGGCCGTGGACGTACTCAAACAAAAAGCAGATTGCCCTGATGGGCAGAAAGGATCCGATCATGTCTAACTATCATATCTCCGCCGGTACCATTGCCCGCACCGCCTGCCTGCTGCTGGCACTGACCATCCGTGACAGCGACGCATAACACTGAGCCCGACGGTTTAGAAGCAAACGAACACGAGAGAGAAAGAATCATGAAAGAAAAATCATATGAGGAATTCGTGGAAAAATTCAAGCCGAAGAAAACCACGGACGACTGCTACACTCCACCCGGCATTTATGCCGTTGTCCGGGACTGGGCGTGCAAAGAGTACGGCATAGACCCGGACAAGATCGTGCGGCCGTTCTACCCCGGCGGTGACTATGAGCACTACGACTACCCGGAAGGCGCCGTGGTGCTGGACAACCCGCCGTTTTCCATTCTGGCCAAGATCACCGCGTTTTATCTGGAGCGGGGCATTCCGTTTTTTCTGTTTGCGCCGAGCCTGACCTGCTTTTCGGCAAGGACCTGCGAGGAACGGACGAATCACCTGATCTGCGACGCGAACATCGTGTACGAAAACGGCGCAGTGGTGCGCACCTCTTTCGTCACCAGCTACGGCGGGGATGTCATAGCGCAGACGGCACCGGAGATGACCAAGCTGATCAACGAGGAAGCCAAGCGGCAGTTGCGGGAGACCGTCAAGGAATTGCCGAAATATTCCTACCCCGACCATGTTGTGACCAGCGCCCTGATGCAGAAATACGCGCGGTATGGCATCGACTTCAAGGTGCCGCGCGGCGAATGTGTCCGAATCGGCAGACTGGACGCGCAGCGGTCGTACAAAAAAGAGATCTTCGGCTATGGCCTGCTGCTGTCTGACCGGCTCGCGGCTGAAAAGGCCGCAGCTGAAAAGGCCGCAGCGAAAAAGGCCGCAGCGGAAAGAGCGAACACGACCGTGTGGACGCTGAGCGACCGGGAAAAACAGATAGCAAAAGAACTGTCACAAGCAGAAAAAGAAAGGAACTGACTATGAACGCAAAGACCTACAACGCACCCACCATTTCCGCCGGAACCATCACACGCACTGCTGTCCTGCTGCTGGCCCTGACCAATCAGGTGCTGAGCGCCTGCGGCAAGCCCGTGCTGCCCATCGAGAGCGCCACCATGGAGCAGTTGGTGACCGCCGGCATCACCACCGTGGCCGCGCTCATCAGCTGGTGGAACAACAACTCGTTCACCACCGCCGCAATCCAGGCGGACAAGTACCTGGAGGACAAGAAGAGCCAGGTCAACAAGTAAGGCCGCTACAATACTTAGCCGCTCCGGCGGCAGGCCGAAAGGCCGCATAGCATGAAAACAGCCCCGTGGTTCCGGTGATTCCGGTTCCATGGGGCTGTTTTTGTTTGCAGCGCATTCCGACATGTTGCGAGTTATAAGCCTGAATTTTTGCGCCACTTTTTGCGCCACCATTTCAGGGCCATCTGCGGAAAAATGGAGAAATAAGCGCACTTTTCCGCGCAGAAGTGCCTTATAAAAACGATGCAAAAAGACCCGGAAAAGTCAGGCTGCAAGCCACTTTTCCGGGTCTTTTATGTTGGAGCTACTGACCTGATTCGAACAGGCGACCTGCTCATTACGAGGGTGCAGTTAATATACATGTTTTTAACGTGAACACGTTATTCCTCTAACTATTTGCGCCACTTTTGAGCCACCTGCCCTCAAAAATCAGGAATTCAGCACGTCTTTTTCAGGTAGGAATCCAGCCGGTTGATTTTCTTTTTCTTGAACTTTTTATCCAGCGACGTATAGATGCCGAGAGTGACACTGATGTCCTTGTGGCCCATCTGATCGCGGGCGGTCATGACGTCCACACCGGCAAAGTACATCAGGGTGCAGAAGGTGTGGCGCAGCTGGTGCGGGGTGAAGGTGTCGATGACCATCGGCACACCGGCGGGGTCGTGCTTGTTTACGGCCCCTTGATGCCCGTACTTGATGTTCAGGTCACACATATAGCTTTGCCACAGCCGCTTCCAGCCCTGCTCGGTCATGCGCTTGCCTTTGTCGTTGTGCAGCACATACAGACAGCCGTCCTGCTGCGTCCGGAGATAGTCCACCAGCACCTTCGGGACGTTGACCACACGGACACCGGCGGCGGTCTTGGGGGCCTTGCTGCGCTTAGCACGGAAGTCATAGCCGTTGTTTACCGTGATCGTTGCGTCCTGCAGGTCTACGTCTGCCCAGGTCAGGGCTGTGGCCTCACTGCGGCGCAGGCCAGAGTAAAGCATCAGCATGGCGGCGCGCTGGGCCTTGTGGGGTGTCTCACGGATCCAGCGCTGCTGTTCCTCGGTGATGGGCTCGCGGACTTCCGGCGGTGTGCCTGCCGGGCAGGTGGTCTTAGGGATGGGGTTGTACTGTACCACCTCCGGGATCGCAAGGTCGTAGACGGCCTTTGCACTGCTGCGCAGGTTGGACAGCGTATAGTGGGACAGCGGGGGCTGGCCATCGTGCCAGTCGGCCAGGGCATTGAGCACCTGTTGGAAGTCGGCACTGCGCAGGGATGCAGCAGGCCGGTTCAGCAATGGGCCCCAGTGATTTTTGTTGTCCTCGTAGCGGTCAAGGCTCTTCTGGCCGATGCCCTTTGCCCGCTTGGCCGCAATAAGGTTGTCATACAGGGTGGCAAGGGTGGCGTCCATCTGGGACGGATCTGCGCCCTTGCCGAGGGAGATACGGTAGGCTTCCGCAGCGGCACGGGCCTCGCGGGCCGTCGTGCCGTAGAAGTTCTTATATTTTGGCTTCCCGTCGGCATCCTTGCCGATGTTGACCCGGTAGCGGTAGCGGCCGTCTGTTCCTTTTTTGTTGGCTGCCATTCTGTGCACTTCCCTTCTGCCCTCGGTGTTGGCAGCACCGGGGCGTTTTTGTTTATTCAACAACCGAGGATTCCTCGGCGGTTCGTCTGTTTGAGTTTTTTGATCCGGACGGCGGTATTTGTCCGTTTTTTTATGCTTTGCACACCTCCAGGTATACAGGTTGCGCGTCTGCCTAAAGCATGCTACAATACAGAGGCAGGCGCGACGAGTGGAATTCGTATTTTACTCCTTGTTACAGCCCGGCGGTGCATCGTACCACTGCCGGGCACTCTTTTTTTGACGGGTTGCGCGAAACGCCAAAACAGCTTATACTACAAACGGAGCGGCGGGTGCAGCCCCGTGCTCTGCATGATACCTCCTACTTTTCTTTTGACGGGTTTGAGCGGTTGGCAGAGGCCCCCTCGGCTGGAAACGGCTGAGGGGGCTTTTGCTTTTTTACAGCAACCCCTTGAAATCAGGCCGGAACTGTGCTTTATTAGTAGCATACAACAAGGAGGTGGTTCTATGCTTTTGATCGACAAGAAGCTTTTCAAGCAGGGCGCTTCCATGATCGAACCGTTTGATGAAGAACAGGTGACAAACATTGGCTACGACCTGAGAACCGACTGCTTTTTTCTGGACACCAATACGTCCAAGAAAGAAGTGGATCTGGCACCGGGCGATACGGTGTTTGTAAGAACGACAGAGACGCTTGATCTGCCGAATGACATGGCAGCAGCCGTGCAGCTGCGCAACAGCCGCATCCGGCAGGGGCTGAGCCTGACCGCGCCGATCTATCAGCCGGGACACAAATCAAAGGTGTTTTTCCGGGTAACGAATGCCACGAAACAGGTGATCCATCTGGACAGCGAGAAGGGCATCGGTTATCTGGTGTTCATCCAGTTGGAAGAGCCGGTGGAGAAACCGTACAACGGCGCATTCCAGAATGAAGATGCCTTTGTGGGCATGAGCACATACCGCGGCACGCTGGCGGATGATGTGACGGATCTGGAAAAGAAAGTGGACACGGTGAAGAATATTGAGAAGAACGTGTATGGAAATGTGCTTTCCATCATGGGCATCTTTATTGGTATCTTCAGCCTGATCAACGTCAATCTATCGCTGGCAGCGGCAAATGCAGCAATGGCAACGCTGCTGACCTTCAACTTTGCAACGGTGGGTGCCATCGCATTTCTGATCGGCCTGATCAACGCGATCCTGCCGGAAGGAAAGAACCACAAGATGATCTGGTGGGCGTCCGGCATTGCCTTTGCATTGTCGGTTGCAGTACAGTTCGTTTTGAAATAAGAGCTTCAGATAAAGCCCACCGGAAACGCCCGGCGGGCTTTTGTTTTGGCTAAGCGCCGTGCTGCTTGCAGGAGAAATCTGAAAATGATAAAATGAGATCAGGCAAGAGCACGAATTGCATTTACAATAGAAACGGAGCTCCAGCCGACCTGTGTGGTCGCCTTTGCCTGAAGCTCGACGGGCATATAAACTCCGCCGCGGGGAATGATAGCGATGATGGGCTTGCCCATGCGCAGGGCTTCGTCTGCTTCGTACTGCATCCATTTGTGATACAAGTTGTACATACCGCCGATCACGAGAACGACCTGCGCGTTTTTGATCTTTGCGGTGATAGCACGGCCGATCTCGGCATCGGTGGCGCAGGCAGAGGAAAGCTGCAGGGGCTTTTCCTGCGGGGCAGAGTAATTGTAGTAAGAAAAGTAAGGCGCATTGTCCAGCATGGAGACGATGCGGCTGTATTCATCGCCGTATTTCCATGCGTGGCTGATGAAAATGCGATAAGGGTATAAAGCAGGCATTGAAACGTCCTTTCTGATGGGGAGAAGCTTATGAAATTCAGAAAAAAGCCGGTGGTCGTAGATGCATACCAAACCGACCGGGAAATGAACATTGAAACACTGGAAGGTGTGATGCATGCGGAACCGGGAGACTGGATCATCACGGGCGTAAACGGAGAACGTTATCCGTGCAAGCCGGATATCTTTGAAAAAACCTATGAGCCGGTGCCGGACTGAGATTTTTCCTTTGGGGAAAGCACTGCGGAATTTGAGGACTTCCACTTGTTGCCCTCAGAAGAAAGCAGATTTTCGATGTTGTGCACGAAGAGCTGCTCGGCGGTTTCGTCGGTGCCGTAGGGGAACGCGCCCATGAGGTAAAGATTTTTCTCGTGCTTGAGCGTTTCGCAGGCGGAACGGTACTCAATCCAGTTTTCGTGATAGCGGCCAAGGCGTTCGGTGCCCTCGATCACGGTGACGATGGCACCCAGAAGCCCGACGATGAAGGCAATGGCGGGACAGCTGACGGTATAATTGGCCAGCAGAGGAATGGCAGCGGCAACGATCAGCTCAAAAAACTGCATCCGCTTATAAGTATTCTGCGCCTGCTGCGCCTTCTGATCGTACCACATGATCTGGTCATCCAGACGGTTTTGGATATAGCTTTCGATGTTGCCGGGCTCGACTTCCCTGGGAAGATACGGCGGCTCTTTTGAATGCCTGAAACCAAACATAAGATCCTTTCAAGTCTCTGACACGTTGTGTCAGGGGCTTTATTTTTTATGCTTCTTTTGCGCCCGGCGGGCTTTTGTTTTGCCCTCGGAGAGCCAGCGACTCATCCGGGACAGACCGCGGTTCTTCAGAATCTGAAGCTGCTGTTCATACGTGCAAAAAGATTTTGGTTCGGCCATGTTGAAACATCCTCATAAAAATTGACATAAAAAAAGACCCGCCATGATACGCGTAGATGCAAACTGCACCCAGAGGCTTAGCGGGTTCCGTTGATATTATCATACGCATCGGCCCGCCGATTGTAAACAAATTCAACAACGAAATGTTGCGGTTGCAACGGAAAAACTGATTTGCAGCTTTTTTACAAAAGAGTAAGAAGATACCAAGCTGTAAGGCTTTTGGAGATTAGAAGGATATTCCGTAGATGCAATAATTCAAAATTAAGAACCATGCCATCTCCAAGCGTGGCGAAAGCCTTTTGATTCGGCTTCTTGGACAGTGGACACATAGCAATCGCCGTCAGATGGATTTATAATTACACGATCATATTGCTGATCGAACGGAAGATGGTAAATTTTATCGCCATCTCTGGAAATGTTGCACTTGATAAGCGGATATGGTTTGAGAGGAAATTTTTCAACAACAGCAATATGAAGATAATTGGCGCAAGATTTTGCAAGGGAAGAAAGCGAAGTTGTTGTGATAAATATTCCTGAAACCTGACATTCAGGGTGTTCCATTACCTGCAAAATGGTCGTTCCATAGAGCTGAAATATATGCTTTTCGTGAATCGTTTTTTCACTAGCCCAGCGTTTACACTGGATGACAAAAAGCTTTTTGCCTTTTGAAACGATTAGATCGCGTCCCATATCTTCGAGACCTTCAGTTGCACCAAAATAGCGAACCTTATAACCTTTTTGCTCGTAACAGTAACCGACATAACGTTCATACTCGATGCCAACCTGCCAATTGCTTTTTTGCCGACTAGAGTACCGATCAAGTGCAAGCTGAAGCCTGTCTGTTTCGGAAAGCGTCTGGTACTCCTGTGGTGAAAGCCAATTTTTCAATGTTGAATATTCGCTTTCTGGAGCAGCAGCAATGTTTGCAACGGATGCCAGATCGTCTGCACTGATCTCTTTAAAATCAGAAAGCCATGGAAAGACACTTTCGTAAAGGAAAAGCTGATACTCAAGTAGTTTGCATTGCTCTTGGAGTGCACGCTTTTGACTGGAGATTTCGCGGACTTTTTCAGCAGCGGTAAATGCAGGACGCGCTTTATTCTCCAGATCGGATGCCGCTTTCAGATCAATCAAATAAAGGCAATCGGCAAATTGTTTGGCAAAGTAGGGAGTATCGGCGTGTTCTGCATGCAGAATGGAATCCAACATGGCTTGATTTTCTTTTAATTGCTTTTCACGTTCAGTAAGAAAACGTTCCTGACAATCAAGATCAGCCATACGAGAAGCTAATGCCTGCTGACGGTGGACATCCAAATTATTACGAGCATCAGCTGCCATTGCATTAAGACGGTCAATTTCCTGCTGTTTTCTGGAAATTGTGTCATCTAATGAAGCAATCTTCTGAGAATAATCTTTTTGGCGAGCAAGAAGCTGCTGATCTCGGATTTTCAAAAGCCGTTCGGTTTCAAGGTTTAGGTTCTTTTCGGCACCTTGTTCGAGTTTTTTGTAAGTTTCGTATGATTCCGTCAACTTTTCAATCCATTGCTTCTTTTGAGCAATTTCAGCATCCAAACTGACAGCGGTTGCTTCTCGTGAATGTTGCTCTTGCTGATGTCCGGTTTTATTACCCCATAGATAGCCAGCAATCAGGGAAAAGACAACAGAGCCGCCAATGAAATAGTACAAAAGCAAAGGTATCTCCTCCAAACTTTTTACTTGAGTATAGAGGAAGAAACCACATGGGAAAATGGCAAAATGCCCAAAAATTCAACAGAAAATTTGTTTTGTTGCCTACGCAACAGAAAACGGCTCTTGTGCGATGCACAGGAGCCGTTTTTTGTTTACCTGTGCCGCAGCGACTGACGATAAAAGACTACTCGGCAAGAAGTTTTTCCTTTTCAGGAACGGTTTGCGCATCCTCTGCCTGCTGGACATTGGCGGTAAGCTGCGATACAAAACGCTCCACAGCGCGCTTGTCTGCATCTGAAAGCTGCAGATAGGTGGCAAGCAGCTGCTGCCCATACAGACCAAGGCTGTACTGCTGGGTGAGCTGCTCGATCAGGTCAGTGGACTGCCGGGAGAACATTTCGCCGTTACCATTGCGCAGCCAGTTCTCGTTGACGTTGAACTCACGGCAAACCAGGAGCACGAGAGAATCAGAAATAGCGTTTGTGCCATTTTCAAATTTGGAAATAGCCGTACCGCCGATGCCAACACGCGCACCAAAGTCAACCTGATTCAAGCCAAGTGTTTTGCGAAGAAGCTTTAAACGGTCTTTCATAGAATCACCTCCTGAATGAATGATAGCACAAAAACTTGCTAATGGCAAGAAAAACGGAAAAATCGCTTGACAAAATTGCTGATAGCAATTATTATAGTGCTAACAGCAAGATACAACTTGCTGAACGGGAGGTGTAAAAAGATGATGTCAAGTCAAGAGACCACACGGATGGTAGAATTGCTGACCACGGCGGCAAAGCTGCCGGACAAGATGCAGGCGCTGGCGCTGGGCTATGCAAAAGGGCTGGCAGATGCAGAGAAGCTGCACCAGCAGAGCCAACCAGCCCAGGGCGGCAAGAGCGCATGAACCCTCTCAGTCGCCCCGAGGGCGACAGCTCCCCCGAGAAGGGGAGCTTTGGAGGACGGAAAGAGGTGAAGAGGATGGCGGACGAAAAAAGCCCCTGCACTGCCGGGGAATGGCAGTGCAGGGACTACAACGAACTTGGAATTTACAGACACAAGGACGGGAACCGGACACTGGAAGCAGCACAGCTTCTGTGGGCGTTTTTGCCGGCATGGATGGCGGCAAGAGATATGGCTGCGGTTGACCGCGCCTACAACAAGCAGCTTTCCGGCGTGATCGCGGAGAACGCAGAAATCATTCTGAAAGCAGCGAAAGAGATGGCCGGATGGGAGACGGAACAAGGAGGTGAAGAAGATGGTGGCGGTTTGCATTGCAGTGGTCTGGATCGGGATGGTGACAGGCACGGTGCTGATGGGACTGACGGCAAAAGAACAGCTGCGCTGGTATGTGTGGTACGCGCTGGCGGTGAGTGTGGCTGCAACAGCAGAAATGCTGCTGATCGCGGGATCAGCGAAATGAGTTGAGATCGGCCTGCATGGCAAAAATGAGTTCTGATTTTGCATCGATCAGTGCCTGAAGCTCAGCTTCAGAAGGCTTTGCGGGACAGGAAAGCAAAGCGGATGTATAGCTGCTGATAGCAGTTTGCAACGGCGTATCAGACAAGACCAGCGCCCGGGAAGAAGCATCGAGCAGTTTTTGAGTGTCCTGCAAATTGAGCGGATAAGAAACAGACGCACAGACAGAGAGAAAATTCTGGTAGGCATCTGTCCGGGCATGAAAAAACAGTTGAGCAGATGATTTTCTATACTCGGCGCGGTTGTTGATGGCTGCTGTGATCCACGGTGCAATCAAAGCGAAAAGCGCGGTGAGTGAAGACAGAACTAAAGTGAGCTGTGTGGTGTCCAAATGAAACACATCCTTTCTTTTTGCTGATTGTAGCACAAAGAAGGGAGACGGAACAAGGAGGTGAAGAAGATGGAACATGAAAAAGCCCGCATGAAGCGGGCACAGAGAAAAGCGCTTGTGAACTACGAAGGAAACCGGAGCTTTACTGCAGCATACCGAGATTGCCTGCTGCCAGAAGGGCAGAGCAGGGACGAAACCACAGTTTTTGTGGAGGATGACCCGCTGTGTGCGGCGCTGGATGAACTGTGTGCAACATTGAACGACTGGTATGGAACCATGCACAACCCGTGGCAGCGGGAGGACAGGGCATACCGGAAAATGCTGGCAGAGAACTTACGCAGCAAACTGCGGGAGATCATCGCGGACGAACCGGGTAAGGAATCGTAGCGCGAAAGAGATGGCCGGATGGGAGACGGAACAAGGAGGTGAAGAAGATGGTGGCAGGGTTCATTCTGGAATTTTTGCTGCTGCTGGTGAGCATGGGGCTGATGCTGGCAAGCTGCGTTGAAAAGAGCTGGAACATGGCGATGATCGCTTATGTGCTGTGCGCTCTGGCAGCGGCCATTATTTCAGCTTTATGGTTCGCAGCGCTGACAACTCCTGCTGCATAGCGATCTGGGCGGAGACCTGCGCATGGGTGAGCCGGGTGACAGACGGATCCGAACGGTCGTGCGCAAGTTCGACAAGAGCCTGACCGTAAAGGCTGAGAGCCTCGCGGGAAGGTTCGGTGCAATAGAGCACAGCGCAAGACAGGGCGCTGTTGAGAAGCAGAGAGTTTTCGGCGGAAGGGTCGGCACGGAAGGCCGCAGCGGCCGCCATGAATTTTGCAAAAGCGTCGGACTGGGCGCTGAAGTAAAGTTTGGAGGCTTCCAGCCGATAAGCTGCACGGCTGTTGAAACGCGCTGCGAGCCATGTGATGACCACGTTGAGCAGGGCGGCAAGGCAGGAGACCAGAGCGGTGATCGAAGTGATAGCGGCGATGGTCTGAGAATCAAAGGAAAACAAGCAAAACACATCCTTTCTTTTTGCTGATTGTAGCACAAAGAAGGGAGACAGAACAAGGAGCGTATGAAGATGGAACGATACATGATCCTGATCCGGACGGACGGCACGGGCCGCCTGATCCGGTGCGACGACGGAGACACCTGCAAGCTGGAGACGCTCCAGCAGCTGGTGGGCGGCCTGATCGAGACAGCAGACAGCTGCCTGGAACCAGGCTGGGCCCGGGAGCCGGTGGACAGCATCAAGCTGATCGTGAACGAGGAAGGCCTGCTGCAGGAGCTGCCGGTAAACTGGAAGGCGATGGAGCTGTACCAGTACGGCTATATGAGCGGCATCGTGGGCACGGCAGTGCTGGCGGCTGCACGCGGGGATGAGCTGATCGGCTTCGCAAAGCCGGTGTGCGAGACCATCTGCGCAGAGTGGGGCATCCGACTGGGAGGTGAGGAGGCATGACCGACCGGAACAATGCCCCGGCGGGGCGGTTGGTGCCGACCGGGGAGAAGCCCACCGAGACCGGACGGCCGATGCTGCAGATCGCGGAAGAACAGGAGGAGTGACAAAAGCCATGAAAAGGACAGCCACAAGGGCAAAGGTCTGGGACGCGCGGCAGCTGCCCGCGTACCTGACTCCGGCCGAGTACGCCGCACTGATCGGCGTGTGCCCCAAGACGGTGCAGCGCATGTGCCGGATGGGAATGCTGCCCGCCACCAAGGTGGGCCCCAAGCTCTGGCGCATTGACAAGAACGCCGCGCTGGAGAAAATGAAAAAGCCCGCCGGTGCTGAGAACACCGGTGGGCTCCGAGTGAAAGCGATCTGACAAGGGCCGCTATCACCAGAAGTATAACGCAAACGGAGGTATTTTGCAATGAAAATCAAATCGACGGTATGGCACTGGCTGGCGGCCGGGAGCCTTTGCGCAGGGCTGCTGTGCGGCATGGGGCTGGAGGGCAACGCCCAGGTGGGGGCACCCATCACGGACGGGCAGTTTGTGACGGCCATGGTGCTGGTGCTGGCGGCCGTGCTTTTTATGCGGCTGGGCTTTGCGGCCCAGAAGCAGGAGGAAAAGGCCGGACCCCGGGCGCACCGGCAGCCGGAGAACACCGTGAAAGCCGGAAAGCGGAAGGTGGGGTGAGCAGGATGCGTTACCGTGTGCACATTGAGATGAGCCGGGACGGCTACCCGCTGCGGCTGCAGACGACCTTGCTGGTGGGCGGCAGCAGCCAGGGCGTGGCCAAAGCCAGAGCGCAGGAGCTGGCACGGGAGCAGCACCCGGAGTGCGACGACTTCCGGGTGTACCATGTGGAGGAGCTTGGCAAATGCAAAAAGACACTGTAAAGGACTGGGCGCGGGCCACGCTGCTTTGTGATCAGATCCGCATTGACGCAGATGCAGCCCTTGCAGTGGTGAACGACCTGCCCAGCGGGATGGCCGAAGACGCCGCGAACCTGCTGTGCGAAGCACTGACGGAAGCGAGAGCGCAGGTGCTTGCCTGGGCGAACGACAACGGGGAACCGTGAAGAGAAAAGGAGCAGAACTATGAAGGGTACGATTGAGATCACGGTGAGGACGGTGCCGGGCGGAAAAGTCCTGACCAACGTAAAAGGAAAAGAATGCAGCGAGGAAGATGTCCTGAAGGTAATGACGATGGGATTTTGCGGGATGGCGGCAAGAAGCCTGCGAGATGTGCCGCAGCGGCTGCGCGGACAGTGCTGCAAAGAATTTGGGAAGATGATGGAGGGCACGCTGCTGGATCTGTTGAACGGAGAGGCAAAGGCGATGCAGCGGTTTGAGGGCAAAGAGGCGGACTTTATGACGGAGCTGCTGACGCGGCAGGGAGAGGTACAGGACGAATGACACAGCAGGAGTACGAGCAGAAGCTGGACGCGGCGCTGGAAGAGCTGGACTGGCACGACCCGCGCAGCAGGGAGAGCGACGCACACAAGGTACTGGAGGCTGCCTCGGTGGACAAGAGCCTGAGCCTGGACGAGTGGATGCGGCTGTATGAGAGATACCGGAAGGCGGTGAAGAGACTGTGAAGCAGAAGATGAGCCTGCGGCAGAAGATCGACCTGACGCGGGACGGCACGGCGGAGATGACGCGGTGGTGCATCATCATTGCGCTGCATCAGGGCTTTGGCGTGGGAAGCGAGCGGCTGCGCAAAATCGAAAGACGCACCGAAGAGCTGGGGTACGAGAGCCTGAGCGTGGCCATGACGGCCAACGACAGGGGGATGCCCAGCACGGACAAGAGCCTTGCCATGCGGGAAGGATGGCTGCCGGATGGCGTAGAGCCGGAGTTCCGGGTGCCGATCCTGCGGGCACCGAAAAACCGGAAAGAGCAGCAGCTGCGGATGGCGGGAAACCAGGCGGCGGGCATGGTGTGGACCCTGTACGCCAAAGCCTGCATGGACGTGCTGGGGTACGGCACAAAAAGGCTGACCCGGCTGCGGGAGGAAGCACTGGCAAATTACCGGCAGGTGAACGAGGAAGGGCACGAGTGCCTGGAGTGGGCCATGGAGCGGCTGCGGAAATGCGCGGAGGACGCACTGAAAGAGGACGTTGTCGTGCAGGAGGTGCCGGACGAAGAGCGGGTGAAGCAATCGGACCGGGACTATATGGCACAAAAGGAAGCGTTCTTCCGGCGGAACATGGCGGCAGCCATGGGCCGAAAGCTGGCACCGGCAGGAGCGGCGGTGCTGAGCGAAAAGGGACTGGCCGAGAAATTGCAGCAGCTTGCACGTCTGCAGCAGGATGGCAGCGGCCGACCGGAAGAGCTGAACCGGACATGGATGGGACGGAAGGAGGGGAAAGCATCGTGACACTGACGGAAGCAATGAAGTACCGGGGCCTGACGGTGTGGAAGCTGGCGGAGCGGACGGGCGTGAAAACGCAGACGGCGAAGAAGTGGACGGAGCCCGGCGGGACACGGAAAATCACGGTGGAGCGGCTGCGGCAGATCACGGAGATCCTGGACGGCGGGGCGCTGATCACCGAGGACGGCGTGGAGTTTGAACTGTACGGAGGAAAAGTATGAGCAAGGACAAGAGAAAGATCACGCGCAAGCGGTTTTGCAGGCTGCTGGCAGCAAAAATCGGCTCGCAGGTACCGGAGGTGCGGGACTTTGCTGCATGCTGCGTCGGGTTTGAGCAGTACAAGAACCAGCAGATGCGAGAGATGGACGGCCCGGAAGCCCGGCGGAAAGCGGAGCAGGTATTCGGGCGGCTGTGCTGGAAGGATGCGTGGGAAGAGCTGCGAGAGGTGCGGGACAGATGAAGTACATCTACAGCCTGTACGACGCAAAGACCGGGGAGCTGGCCTACAAAGGCAAGGCGGGACAGCTGGTAGCGGATGGCGTTTTTTCACGGAGCGATGACCTGAGCCGACTGTGGGCCAAGCAGCACCTGAAGGGCATCCGGCCCCGAAAATGGAAGGTGGAGCGGGAAGAGATCCGGCCGGTGGCAAAAAAGATAGCGCCGCCCGGCGGGACGACCCGGAAGGTGTGGGTGTACCGGATGACGGACGCCGACGGCCGGGTGGTGTGCGAAGGCACCGCGGTGGAGCTGGTGGAAAAAGGCTTTTTTATCCGGGCAGAGGACGCACCGAATGCCCACCGAGCCGGGCACAATAAGCGCCTGGGCGTGACATGTGTGGAGCGCCGGAAAGAGGAGCGGCCCATCCGGATCCAGAAAGGGGAGGACCGGAAGAAGCGGGAAGGCTTTTCGGAGCTGAAGAACGTGAGTGCGAAAGAGCCGGAAAAGACGGAGATGGACGCGCTGCAGGAAGATGTACATGCGCTGTGCCGCTACAATGCGGCGGCACGGAAATGGGGCCGCAAAGAGCTGAGCTACGGCTACTGGGCGGCGGCCGGGAAACCGGAGGTTCCGGTATGACCGAGTGGTGCTGCAAGCCGGACTGCCCAGGAAGATCCCCGGCGTGCCATGACCAGTGCGAAAAGTACCGGGAGTGGAAGGGACGGCTGAAAACCGAGAAGGAGTACACCCAAAACGCAATCTACCGGGACAAGGTGAACCGGGGCGATTACGAAAAAGAAGGCTGGATGGCCCACAAGGGACAGCGGAGCAGAAGAAGAAAATGAACAGGAAAAGCCCTCCGGCAATTACGCCGGAGGGCTTTGGCGACGGGACGGGCATAAAGTTTGCCGGGTGCTGCCAGACGCTGGCGGCAGGCGGGAGCCTTTATCAAAGTATATAATATACCTTTTATTTTTATAAGCGTCCGGGCGGGCGCTTGAGGGAGCTTGTATACCCGTTATTTCTACGACGGTGAGGACCGGGAAAAGAAAAGGACAAGGGCGCTGCCCGAAAGAAGAGGTGAGCCATGAAGAGCTGGATCCGGGAGAAAAAGTACGAGTGCGGAGAGTACAGGACCGTGGGCATCTATGCGGTGACGGATCAGGAGCACAGGCAGCGGGGCAGGAAGCAAAAGGAGAGCAGCCGGGGCCAGAAGGCACGCAATAAAAACGCCAGCATGCGCAGATACCAGCGCAAGGTGCTGGCGAACTTTGACAAGGACGGCTTTTATGTGACCGGGACCTACGAGGATGCATACCGGCCGGAGAGCTTTGAGGACTGCGTGCAGGACGTGCGGAACTATGTGCGGCGGGTAAAGGCGGCGGTGATCCGGCGGTTCGGGGAGCAGAGAGCCAGGCAGCTGAAGCTGAGCCTGCACGCGGTGCGGAACGGAGAGAAAGGGAAGCTGCACATGCACGGCTTTGCCGAGTGCAAGGGCCTGACGGCGGCCGAGCGGAGGGAATTCCGCCAGATGCTGGAAGAACTGTGGAGGCGGCGGGTGCCGGGCACGGGCGAGTATGAGCCGCTGGGGACCTGCAACGCGGACCGGATCGACATGAAAAAGATCCTGGGCATAGACGGGGATGGCAAAAACGGCACGGTAGGGTACATCTACGGCCACAGTGAGCGCCGGTGCGTGGAGACGCGGAACCTGACGCTGCCGGAAGAGCTGCGGGCGGCCGACACCAAGTGGAGCCGGAGACAGCTGCGGCAGGGGTGCAGCGAGCACGCCGAGGATGCAGCCTGGTGGGAGCAGCGCTTCCCGGGCTGGGAGGTGGTGCAGGTGATGGTCTATGACCCGCAGCAGCTGTACGAGACCGACAGACCACGGCCAGACGGCTGGGAGAGCACCGACCCGCAGGCGTATCTGATCCTGCGGAGGCGGGGGCTTGCCGGGGTGAGACCCCGGCATCTTGCTTGAGCAAGACCGCCCTGTCGCTTAAAAGCCCCACTGGGGCTTTCATTGCGGAGCTTTGCTCGCAAACGCGAGGTTTGCGAAAGCTCGCACCTGACAGATAAAAAATTTAATTATATTTACATATTGCGCGCGAAACGCGGAAAAACGCTGAATTTGCGCGCAAATCAGCGCAAAAGCGCGCGGAAAGGCGGGAACGGGTGACAAAACAGCAGAAAAAGGACGTGCGGAAGGGACTGCGGCGGTATGGCCGGGCGATGGAAGCGGCCGAAGGCACTCCGGACGAGCTGACGCAGGCCTGGGGCCGGGCGATCGGGCAGGCGCTGGACTACTATGCCGAGGCAGACCCGGTGTGCGCCGGGATCCTTGTGCGGCGGTACATGGCCGGGGAAAAGGAGTGGGACGTGGTGGAGGCGCTGCACATCGGGCGGACGACCTACTACCGCAAGGAGCTGGAGGCGTTGAGCACGGTGGGACTTTTTGCCGCGCGGGAGGGGCTGGTGTAGCGCCATCTCAGTGCGCAGTCCGGCAAAAGCCAGCTGCTTACAGCTCTCCCAAAGGGCGAGATCTGCTTAGCGGAGACGGGCTGGGTGCGATGCATCCGGCCTGTTTATGCTGCAACATAGCAAACCGCGTGCTGAAAAGTGCGCGGTTTTTTTATTGCGGACCAGGACGGTAGACTGGGAGCCAAAGCACGGAGGGAGGGCCGGGGATGGCAAAGCGGAGATACTGCAAAAACACCGTGCCCGGGAAGCAGGGCCGGGGCAAAAAGTACCCGGCGGCTGTGCGTGCCGAAGTGGTGATGGCCATGATCGGCTCCAACTCCATCTGCGCAGTGGCGCGCAGGTACGGCGTGCCGGAGAGCACCATCCGCAGCTGGATGGCCGAGGAGGCCGGAAAGCCGGACGGAGTATTTGCAGCAGCGCGGGCCGAGGCGGCGCGGGAGATCGCGGCGCGGGCGGCTGTGGGCGCAAAGGCCCAGGTGAGCTACCTGCAGCAGCGGGTGGCCGAGAACCAGCGGGCGGCCGAGGTGCGGGAAAAGCTGCACCGGCGGCTGGACGAGGACGCCAGGGCCAGGAAGTACACGGTGGGGGCCTTGCTCAAGAGCCAGGAGGAGGAGCTGGCGGACGCCACGGAGACCAGGATGGTGGTATACAGACAGCCAGGCAGCTACGACCGGAAGCTGGACGAGGCGCAGCGGAAGGAGCTGGAGGCACAGCTGGAGCGATACGACAGCCGGGTGATGACCGACCGGGACGCGGCGAACGTCGCGGCGGTGCTGCTCACGGCGGCGGGGGCTGCGGCTGCGCTGGTGCCCCAGGACACCAAAGACCGGGACAGCGGCCAGAGCGCCCCGGCGGTGCTGATGGAGCCGAGAGGCACAGAGGACGAGGCAGAGGTGATACTGGATGGACCGGGCTAAGGGCAGACCCATCGTATGGAGACCACAGCCGAGGCAGGCGGCTTTTATGGCACGCGGCGAGGACGAGGCGCTGTACGGCGGAGCAGCCGGCGGCGGGAAGAGCGACGCGCTGGTGATCGAGGCGCTGCGGCAGGTGGACGTGCCCAACTACAGGGCGCTGATCCTGCGCAAGACCTTCCCACAGCTGCGGGAGCTGATCGACAAGACCATGCAGTACTACAAGCCGGTATTCCCGTCGGCACGGTACAACAGCAGCACACATTGCTGGACGTTTCCGTCGGGGGCAAAGATCTATTTCGGCAGCATGTTCCGCACGCAGGACAAGTACAACTACCAGGGGCAACAGTTTGACTACATCGGGGTGGACGAGCTGACACACTTTACATGGGAGGAGTACAGCTACCTGATGAGCCGCAACCGACCGAGCGGGCCGGGCACACAGGTGTACATCCGGGCCACGGCAAACCCCGGCGGCATCGGACACGGATGGGTGAAGGCGCGGTTTATCACACCGGCACCACCGGGCACCCGGATGGTGCAGCTGGTGGATGTGAAGAAGCCGGACGGCAGCGTGGAAAAGCTGCGGCGCACCCGCATTTTTATCCCGTCGACCATCTTTGACAACCCGGCGCTGCTGAAGAACGACCCGGGCTATTTGAACAACCTGGCTTCCCTGCCGGAGGCGGAGAAGCAGGCGCTTTTGTACGGCAGCTGGGACAGCTTTAGCGGGCAGGTGTTCACCGAATGGCGCAACGACCCGGCCCACTACGAGGACCAGAGATGGACCCACGTCATCAAGCCGTTCCGCATCCCGGCGCACTGGAAGATCTGGCGCGGGTACGACTTTGGCTATGCAAAGCCGTTTTCGGTGGGATGGTACGCGGCGGACGAAGAGGGCAGGCTGTACCGCATCAAGGAGCTGTACGGCTGCACCGGGACGCCCAACGAGGGAACGAAAGTCAACCCGGTGGAGCAGGCGCGGATGATCAAAGAGGCGGAGGAAAACGACCCGATGCTGCGGGGCCGACACATCCAGGGCGTGGCCGACCCGGCGATCTTCAACGAGAGCCAGGGCGAGAGCATTGCCGCCATGCAAGAAAAGCACCCGAACTATATTTTCTGGGCACCGGGCGACCACACCCGCCTTGCGGGAAAGATGCAGTTCCATTACCGGCTGGCCTTTGACGCCGAGGGCCGGCCGATGTTCCAGGTATTCGACACCTGCAAGCATTTTATCCGGACCATCCCGAACCTGGTGTATGACGAGAGCAACGTGGAGGACATCGACACCACACAGGAGGATCACATTTACGACGAGTGCCGGTATGTGCTGATGGAAAACCCCATCAGCCCGCGCAAGACCGAGCGCGTACCGGTGCTGAAGGATGACCCGCTGGACATGGACGTGCGCAAGAGCCCCACAAGGGTGATGAGAGTGTAAGCCGGAAAGGAGAATGGCATGGCGAGAAAGAACGACCCGGCACAGCAGCCGGACGGCGGGATGCCGCTGGACGAAAACCGCATGATGCAGGCGGCACAGCTGGCTGCCATGATGGCGCAGGGGATGCAGCAGACGCGGCAGCCTGCGCAGATGCCGCAGGGCATGCAGCTGCTTCCGGCACGGCCGGAGGGAGCGATGCCGGGAACCGGACTCCCTCAGTCTGCTGGCGCAGACAGCTCCCTCGGGGAGGGAGCCTTTGACGAAGCGGACGCGATCGGCGAGGACGAGGTGCGGCAGGCAAACGACCTGCTGCAGAAGTACAAGGCGGGCAAGGCCGCACTGGACAAACGCATCATCGAAAACGAGCTGTGGTTCCGCATGGGACACTGGAAGAACTACCAGAACAAGATGATGGAAGGCAAGCCGAAGCCTTCCAGCGGGTGGCTGTTCAACAGCATTGCCAACAAGCACGCCGATGCCATGGACAATTACCCGGCCCCCAACGTCCTGCCCCGGGCGGCAGACGATGCGCAGACCGCACAGGTGCTTTCCAGCATCCTGCCGGTGGTGCTGGAGCAGGCAGACTATGAGCAGGTGTACAGCGACACCTGGTGGCGCAAGCTCAAGCAGGGCACCGGGGTCAAGGGCGTGTTCTGGGACCCGGAGGCCCGGGGCGGCGTGGGAGAGATCGCCATTCGGCCCATGAACCTGCTCATGCTCTACTGGGAGCCGGGCGTGGCGGATATCCAGGCCTCGCCCCACTTTTTCTCCCTGAGCATGGAGAACACCAAACAGCTGGAAAACCGCTGGCCCCAGCTGAAGGGCCACAGCGCCAGTGTGCTGGATGTACCCCGGTTTCTCCACGACGGCGGGCTGGACACCACCGAAAAAAGCGTGGTGGTGGACTGGTACTACAAAAAGCCGGACGAGGCCGGACGCACCCTGCTCCACTACTGCAAGTTCTGCAACGGCGTGGTGCTCTATGCCAGCGAGAACGACCCGGCCCTTGCCGGGCGGGGCTTCTACGACCACGGGAAATATCCCTTCGTGTTCGACCCGCTGTTTATGGAAGAGGACAGCCCGGCGGGCTTTGGCTATATCGATGTGATGAAGGAATGCCAGACTGCCATCGACAGGATGAACCATGCCATGGATGAAAATGTCCTGCTGGCATCCAAGCAGCGGTATGTGCTCAGCGACACGGCGGGCGTGAACGAGGAGGAACTGGCAGATCTCAGCCGGGACATCGTCCATGTGGCCGGGCGGCTGGGAGACGAGAGTTTCCGCCCATTGCAGACCGCCGGTTTGCAGGGAAACAGCCTGAGCTACCGCAACAGCCGCATTGAGGAGCTGAAGGAGATCAGCGGAAACCGGGATATGACCCAGGGCGGCACCGCAGGCGGCGTGACGGCGGCAAGTGCCATTGCGGCCCTGCAGGAGGCGGGCAGCAAGCTCTCCCGCGATATGCTCAAAAGTGCCTACCGGGCCTTTGCAAGGGAGTGCTACCTCATCATTGACCTGATGCGGCAGTTTTACGATGAGGAGCGGGTGTTCCGTGTCATCGGGCCTGCCGGAGGCAGGGAGTTCGTGCCCTTTTCCGGGGCAGCGCTGCGTGCCCGCCCCATGGGGCTGATGGGCGGCGTGGAGCTGGGAAGCCGGGAACCGGTGTTCGATATCGTGGTGAGCGCCGAGAAGAAATCTACCTTCAGCCGCCTTTCCCAGAATGAGACGGCGAAGGAGTGCTACCAGCTGGGTTTCTTTGCACCCCAGAATGCCGACGCGGCCCTGGCGGCACTGGAGATGATGGACTTTGAGGGCATCGAAAAAGTGCGCCAGAGGGTGCGGCAGAACGGCACGCTGGCACAGAAGCTGACGGCGGCCCAGATGCAGATCGCGCGGTTCAACGAGAAATTGAGCGGCGCGGAGGAAAATCTGAGCACAAGAGCATTGGCGAAGAACCTCTCCGGCGCTTTGCACCAGCTCTCCTAACAGGAGAGCCAGGTTCACGCTGCTGGCTTGCCTCCCCTATGAGGGGAGGTGTCACCGCAGGTGACGGAGAGGTTTTGCATGAGAAGGAGGCAGAAATGATCAAAGTGAATTATACGGAATTGGACGGCCCTTACGGCCCGGCCATGCGTCTGGAAGCAGCGGGCCATGCAGGCTATGCCCCGGCAGGGCAGGATATCGTGTGTGCCGGTGTCAGCACCCTGATGCAGGCACTGGTCAGCCTGCTGGCGGGCGTAGAGAACGCCCACAGCGATGCTTTTGACGAGCCCGATGGCCCCCGCCTGACGGTGACTGCCGCCCGGCCCTGTACCGCATGGGTCGAGGGGGCCTTTGAGCTGGCCAAGGCGGGCTTTGCCCTGCTGGCCGAGCGCTACCCGGACAATGTCTGCTTTGCCGACCGGAGTGCCCGGGGCAAGCAGGAGATGATGGACCTGCAGCTGTTTGCTGACGGCGGCGAAGCGGCTGCCCCTGCCCTGAGTGCGGCCCAGGAACAGCAGGCTGTGGCATCGGGTACCCTGAAGCCCGGTGAGAAAGCGGACGCAAAGCAGGAGACGACCGCCCCGGAGGGGGAGAAGGAGGTGAAAGAGACCGAACCGGTCAAGGCGGAAGAAGGGCAGGAACAGGAACCGCCCCGCCCTGCGCTGCCAAAACGTTTCCCGGGAAGCCAGGCTGTGGATGCTCTGCACCGGCGCTGGGCTGCCGAGGAGGCCATGATGCGCCGGGCAGTGCCGGAGTTTTCCCTGCAAAAGGAGCTGGCAGACCCCGAGATGCGCCGTCTGATGCAGCTGCCCGGGATGCGGATGCTGGATGCCTACCGGCTGGCCCACTACGGGGATGCCATGCGCCAGACTGCCCGCACCGTGGAGCAGGGCGTGGTGGAGCGCATCCGCCAGCGCGGGGCGCGCCCTGCTGAAAACGGCACCCACCCCGGCAGCGCCGCCGTGACCGGTGCGGATGTGAACCGGATGACCCGCAGCCAGCGGGAAGCGCTGGAGCGTCAGGCGCTCCATGGTGCAAAGATCAGTTTTTGAGGAAAAACCCTCTCACCGCTTCGGTCTGGCTTTGCCAGCGCCTTGCGGAGCTCCCCCGAAGGGGGAGCTTGAAATCAATGAAAGAAAGGATAATGACTATGAACAACTTCAACATTCAGCTGTTTGCCGAAACTCCCCTGAACTCCACCACCACCATGACCCCGGAGATGAAGACCTTCTACGAGAAGCGCCTCATCGACCAGGCAGAGCCCCGGCTGGTGCATGACCAGTTTGCGGATTACTATCCTGTGCCCCAGAACGGCGGCAAGACCATCGAGTTCCGCAAGTAT
>OGJX01000246.1_pt1 | contig 65087 bp, 60 predicted proteins | sample 1572381 | NCBI WGS metagenome assembly OGJX01 (sample SAMEA2582085, study PRJEB24529) | metagenome | biome: Human gut stool | place: China | collected 2011
CCGATGACCTCTGCAATGTGACTGCAGCGCTCTAAACCAACTGGGCTACGCCCCTGCTTTTCTATTACCGGCACAAAAGTACACTATTTATTCGAACCGACAAAATAATTTGCACTTTTTATACTTTCACGATATAATACTAAGATATACTTTTACGATGGAATATCAAAAATGCCAAGCCCACTGAAGGACTTGGCATATATTCTATCTGTCGGAAACGACAGATTTGGGTTCAATTGATTCGCTTATTACTTAACGAACTTCTTGCCGTTCTGGATAGCGATGCCCTTGAAGTTAGAGCTTACGCGCTGACCAGCGAGGTTGTAGATAGGAGCTTTAGCGTCTGCCTCTGGAGCAACAACGTTGCTGATGCCGTTAACATCACCGCTAGCATCGAAAGCAAGACCGCAAAGCATGATCTTAGAACCAGATACCCAGAAGAAGTATGTGTAGCCTGGCTCAACGTCGTAAGCGAGAGCTGCATAAACGTCAGCGTCTGTAGCCTGCTCTGCGGCCAGACCACCGTCAGCAGTGATGTACTGTCCCCATACGTCTGTAGCGTAATCGCCCATAGCAGCGAAATCAAGCTCCTCAGCCTCGATAACTGAGTTAGGAACCTTGGCTGTCCAGATCTTCTTTTTACAACCATACTTAGCTGCAACATAAACCTTACCAGCAACAGCAGGAGTGAACTCTACGTGAGCTGAAGTAGAACCAGCCTTGTCCAAAGAAGCGTCAACACCGTTTGTATTGCCCTGGATGTAAGCATTAGAGAAAGTCTTGCCCTGTGACACAAAAGTCTCAGCTGTAGCAGGATCACTCTTTACTGTCCAGTTTCCACCACCGTCGAGAAGAACAACCTTGGCGTTCTGAATCTCTGTAGCAACAACTGTAGGCTCACCTGCGTTAGCAACTACTTGATCAACAGTAGCTGTAGAAGGAACTGCATTCCACTGACCCTGTGCGTTAGCACATACTGCCATAAACATAGCAGCTACGAAAAGTAAACTCTTTTTCATAATTTGTTTTGTTTTTAAGTTATTAATAAAATTGATCGTTTGGTTCAAGTCCATCGCTGGATTTATGATATCCAGCAATGAACTCGGATTATTATCACATTGTCGTTATATATTCAAGATTTTACTCGCCAGCCTTTACAGCTTTGATGGTGTAGCGCTTGGCAGAGCTTGTGGCATTGAACTTGAACTTTGAGCTGAGAGAGGTGTAGACAGTAAGGTCGTTACCCTCTATCACTCCACCTGTGTTTCTTGCTGCTGCAGCAGAACCGTTTCCGAATGTGTAACGGTTTTCACCAGCCTTGGCAACGTTGAACACAGCCTCCTGGTCCATTTTCAAAGTAGCGGAAGCTATCTTGACTGTAATTGCCTGAGTATTTTCAGCCTCAAACTTGCTGATTGTAACAACTACATCTGAAGCCTTCTCGTTTCCGTCTTCGTCAAACATAGAACCATTGAAAGTTCCACCTACGAGAACAGATGCATCGGTGTGTGTCACTGGGTCGTCATCATCGTCGCATGCAGCGAATGTGAGCGAGAAGAGAACACCAAGCATCAAAAACAATATACTTTTCAGTTTCATTTTCTTTTCTGTTTTAATTCGGTTAATAATGAAGCAGGATTATTCTGCATCGCTTTCCTCTGCTGTGCTATATGTACGGAAGCCAGGGTTCTGGTCGGCAGCAGTGATACCTGAGTTGATCTGTATCTCGTTCTCTGGAATTGGACGCAGCCATTTGATCTGACCGTCGTTACCTGTCATGTTGGCAACAGAAAGACCGCAATAGGTTGTGTTGTAACGAACGAGCTGATGGGTGCGGCGCAGGTCCATCCAACGGTAATATTCACCGAGAGTCTCACGCATACGCTCGTCGAGGATGACATCCAGCTTGTTGATGGTCAATCCGTAGCTGTCGGTCTGTCCGAATGACACGTATCCACCGGCATCATTGTAGCCCCAGTCGTAGCGCTTGTAGTCGCTGAATGAGCCAAGATAAGAAGCATGAGAACGTGTACGTACAGCATTCAGATACTTCAGCGAATTAGCATCGTCACCCATCATAAGGTAAGCCTCTGCAGCAACGAGATAAATCTCGCTTGCATTCAGAACCACAACATCACGGTAGTCACCGCCCGACTGTTTGCAGTCGCTGGTAGTATTCTTGTCGTCGAACTTGCGTACTGGAGGCAGACATCCGATCTTCTGGATTGCAGAAGAGAATGGCTGTGTGTAAGTGGCAGAGTTCTTTGCATCGTAAGAACCGTTTGCGGCATAAGCCTTGCAAGTGGAGTTCTCAGCAACCTTGAACACCTTGGTAGTGCTCTTCATACCAGTGGTAACGAACTGAGAAGCGTGGGCTGTACAATAAGCCTCAATCTCAGAATCCTCAGTATACCATGGGAAATACTTGAATGCGATAGAGAGCTTTGCCTTCTCGTCATCATTTGCATTGTAGAATGCCCAATAGCCCTGCTTGCTCCAGTTGCTTTCATTTCCGTCGTAACCATATACTGTGGTCATGAAAGTTCCTTCGAAGCGGTCGTCGCCCTTGTCGAAAGCGTAGTAAACACGCTCTGTAGGACAGAGGTCGCTCTTCACACCCTTCACACCCAGAGTGTTTGAACCCATATAGAGAGCAAAGTTGTGCTGCTGGTCGTGACCACCCGTCACCTTGTCGGATGAAGTGGCACGGTCGTACTGGATTGAGAACAGAGTCTCGGCGTTGGTGCCCTTCTCATTGTTGTCGAAGTCCCATTTCTTGTCGAATGACTGTGTCAAAGGAACTGCATCTGCAACCTCAGAAGCATATTTTGCAGCCTCAGCGAAATACTCGGTGCTGTTCACTGTGTATGTACCGTTCTTTGCATCATTCACAGTTGTCTGCAAGTCCCATCCTGCTGCGAGGTAAACCTTGGCAAGAAGAGCCTTGGCACCGATAACGCTGGCACGTCCTCTGGCATCCTTCTCAGAACTTACGCTCTCGAGATTGCCGTTTGCGATGATTTCCTTCAGGTCAGCAATGACGTTGGCATAAACCGTAGCGAGGTCTGTGCGAGGATAGTTTGTGCTTGCCGACTCAATATAGTCGGTGATGTATGGCACTGCACCGAACTGCTGTGTAAGGATGTAATAGCAATAGTCGCGCACGAAACGAGCCTGGTCGTTCAGCTTGTCGTCCTTGCAATACTTCAACACACAGTTGGCATAGTTGATGGCAGCGTATGTGTTTTTATAAAGATTTGTAACATCCTCGTTGTCTGAAGAATACTGATACGACTGCAATACTGGAGCCGATGCATTCTGTCCAACGGTGTAGAGGTCTGTACCCTGACAGAACACCTTAGGATCGCTGTATACATCACGCAGAGCATAATATGCATTGTTAAGCTGCTGGTTCCAACCTGAGATGTCAGAGAACTGGCTTTCAGGTGTTACAGTACTTTTATTGTCTGTATCCAAGAAATCAGAACAGCTGGACAAACCAGCCACCGTGGCCAATCCGAGGGCAGACATTATGATAAACTTTTTCATTTTGCTTCTTTGTTTAAAATGTTATTAGAACTTAATGCTTGCACCGATCTGATATGTCACTGTGCTTGGACCATCATTCTTCTTGGCTGCATCAGCCCACTCAGGATCGAATCCCTTGTACTTCGTGAATACGAATGGGTTTGTAATGTTAACATAAAGACGGAGATACTGGCAGCCCCATGAAGAGAGCAACTTCTTTGGGAATGTGTAGCCAAGAGTGATGTTCTTGACCTTCCAGTAAGAAATCTTGTCTACTGCGAGAGCATTGTAAACGTTCTTCTCATAAGATGCAGAACCGGCACCGTTGTTGGTGATAGAACTGTTTGTGAATGGGAATGAACCATAGTGAGTGGTCTCCTGGTATACAGGGTTGATGTATGTACCATCAGCGTTCACACCGTCGCAGTCGATAAGTGTTCCAGCAGGGATGTAGTAATCCATTGCTATCTTGTTCCATCCACGGTAAGCATAATCGTATGTGTCAGCCAATGTGTTTGAGTATACCGTGAAGTTCTGCTTTGTATAGATTGAGAATGAGAAATCCCAATCCTTATACTGCAAAGTAGAAGAGATGTTGCCTGTCCAAGAAGGATCCTGGCAACCGAGAATCATCTTGTCGTCAGCGTTGATCACGCCATTGCCGTCGTTATCCTTGATGATAGGCATACCTTCTGACCAACCGTATACCTTGTGGTAGTAGTCGCAAGAGCGAACCTGGTCACCAGGTGTGAAACCTGCATTAACAGCAGCATCGTTGTTAGGAACAGTGATGTTCTTGTCTGAAACGACGCCATCCCACTTGTACAAGTAGAGAGAGTTCATTGGAGAACCTACGAACAAAGAAGAGGTGATAGGGGTGTCTGAATCTATGATCTTGTTCTCGCCGTTGATCTTCTTCACCTTGTTGATGTTGCGGGCGAAGTTGAAGCTTGTGGTCCAGTACCAGTCCTTGGTCTGGATGTTCACTGTGTTCAAGGCGAACTCGATACCACGGTTCTGCACCTCACCAACGTTGTCCCAAAGGCTGCCGCCACCAGAAACCAATGGAAGGTGTCTCAGATAGAGCAGGTCTTTAGATGTCTTAGAATAGAGGTCGATAGATCCGTTGATTCTGTTGTTGAGGAATCCGTAGTCGATACCGAAGTTGGTTTCATAAGATTTCTCCCACTTCAAGTCAGCATTGATGACACTGCTTGGGTAATAGCCGTTGGCAACTACTGAACCGAAAGCATAAATGTTTGGACCAGAAACGCCAACTGAGTTATAATGTCCGCACACGGTGTTGTTACCAGTCACACCATAGCTCAAACGAAGCTTCAAGTTGTCGATCCATGAGATGTTCTTCATGAAGTCTTCCTCAGAGATACGCCATGCAAGAGCTGCTGATGGGAACCATCCCCAGCGAGAGTCTTTCAGGAACTTTGAAGAACCGTCGGTACGTACTGTACCTGTGAACATATACTTGCCTTTGTAAGAATAGTTCAGACGCAAAGCGTATGACATCATTGTCTCTTCCCAGTAAGCAGTACCTGAACCGATACCGCTTTCCTCCGGTTTCTTCTCAAAGATAGTACCTGTATACATATTGTACCACTTTGTACCTGTCATGATAGAAGTGGCATCAGCAGATGTTCTGCCGACCTGGCTGTACATTTTGTCGGAAGAAGTCATAGAGAACAATCCCATAGCACTCAGAGAGTGGTCGCCGAAAGTCTTGTTGAAGTCAATCTGGTTGTCCCAAGTCCAGTCCTTGCGGGTGTACTCCACGTGAGAAGCAGTCTCAGTACGAGAACCGCTCGAAGCTGTATACTCACCAGTGCGTGAGTTCACGTAATTTGGAGAGAATGTGGTCTTGAATGACAACCACTCAACCGGTTTCAACTGCACGTAAATGTTACCAAGCACACGGAAGGTGTTTGACTCCTTTGAGTCGTCACGCAGATAGATGAGAGGGTTAACGGTATCAGTGAACTGATTTGCCTTTGTTCCCATTGACTCAAAGTTACCCGGCTTCACGTTGAAGCTGCCGTCAGAAGCGTAAGGACGAGCGAACGGCACCTGACGGAACGCATCCTTTACGGCATCATCTGAAGCCAACTGGTTTTCTGTGTAAGCGAGGTTCAGGGTGAAACCTGCAGAGAGATATTTGTTGATCTTGCTGTCAACACTTCCCTTCATGTTGTAGCGGTTCTGGAGGTCGTTCTTGTATACTCCCTCCTCACGGTTGTAACCTACTCCGAAATGATAGTGTGTATTCTTTGAAGAACCGTTTACGGCGAGGAAATGGTTCTGCTTCTGACCGTCCTATGTCACGAGGTCTGGCCAGTTGTAGCCTTCGCCGTTGAGCAGCATGTTTTTCAGTACAGAAGTTCCGTCCTCTGTATCGGCAAGCATACCCTGCAGGAAGTCCTGCTGAGTCATCTTCCATGTTGGCTGGGCAACGGTAGCGATACCGTTTGCCACCTGTCCTGAAGAGAGGAACTGAGAGAAACGCCACTTGTAGAACTGGTCGGCGTTCATATAGTCAGGCATACGGGCAATCTTTGAAACGCCATAGTATCCGTCGTATGAGATAGAAACTTTCTCCTCGCTCTTTCCGGCGAGAGAAGAACCGCTCTTTGTAGTAACGATAACTACACCGGCTGTGGCACGTGAACCGAAGATAGCTGTAGATGAAGCATCCTTCAAGATGTCCATACGCTCGATGTCCTGAGTGTTCAAGAAGCCGATGTCCTCGCAGATAACGCCGTCGACAACATAGATAGGCTTTGAAGTACCCTGGATAGAAGACTTACCACGGATCTGAATGTTGAAGTCAGAACCTGCACGTCCGGTAGCCTGTGTAATCTGTGCGCCAGGAACAGAACCCTGCAATGCCTCCATTGCACTTGTAGTACCCTTGGCAGCAAGTTTTGCACCATCAGCAGAAGATACAGAACCAGTGAGGTCGCTCTTCTTCATCGTACCGTAACCTACAACGACAACCTCATCGAGCTGAGCATTGTCTTCCTGCAATACGATATTGATAGTTGAAGAGTTTCCGAGAGTAATGGTCTGCTCTTTGTAACCAATGTAGGAAATCTTTACTTTAGAAGAAGGAGATGCATTGGGGATAGAGAAATTACCATCGATGTCGGTGATGGAACCTGGTTTGCCATCGACAAACACAGTAACACCAATCAATGGCTCTCCACTTGCATCCTTCACTGTACCCGTGACCGTCTTCTGGGCAAATGCCGTAAGACAAACCATAGGCAATACTGAAGCCGTCAAGGCTCTTCTGAATTGTAAATGCATAAATGTTATTTTTTGATTTATTAGTTAGTAGCAATCTCCTTGTAGTGTACCAGTCTGTGTGCTTCCCGAGCACATTTCCTACACATATTATAATATGTGGGGCAGTAGTTGTTTCATCTTCTTTTCTGGCACCCCTGTGCCGTTTCCGTTATGGAACGGTATAGTTTGTTTCGGTGCAAATATATATAGTTTTCTTTAAAACGCAAAACTTTAGCAAAAGTTTTTTATTTTTAAGACTAAGATTTAACTTTAATCGGCCATCTGAAACTGGCTGGCAATAAAGAAAATTCTATTGCTGTCAGACTCAGATGGCCGATATCATCAGTTTAATGTTTGACCGATACTATCAGTTTAATGGTATATGTGCAAAATTTCTTTTAATCAGACATTCGGTATCCAACCGCCATTCTGTCTGAAAACATTCTCAAGCGTCACCTTTGCCGCCTCTTTCCTGGTGAGCTGGCGTGTCCATGCCGCACGTTCTTTCGTTGCCGCTCCCTCGCCATGGTTGTTATACTCGCAGTAGCGTGCAGTCGTCTCATTCTGCGTATTGCTCCAGTTGTGCCATCCTACGGGCAGGATATGCTTGCCGAGCTGACAGTTCATGAACAGGGTGTGGGCGTAGGGACGCCACGGACGACCGAGATATACCTTGCTGACTCCCTCTGCTGCGACAATCTTGCAGCGGTTGAACACATAACCGTATTCCACGTTCTGCGGAGTGGAAGCGGCGGTGATGTAGGAGTCGGTACGGCTCAGGATGGTGCAGTTTTCAAACCATGCCGTTGACGGACCGAAGATGAAGTCTGTGGTTCCCTCGATGTGGCAGTCTTTGAAATAGAGGCGTGTGTTAATGCCTCCTGTATATACCGTGTCTTGGTTGCCGAGGATGCGGCAGTTCACAAACGTGAGGCGGTCGCCCTGAGTGTGGAGCGCCACTGCCTGGCCGAGTCGTGCTGCGTTGTTTTCTATCGTGATGTTGCGGAATGTTATGTCATTGCCGTCCACCCGCACGGTGTAGGTGCGGAAGGTGCCCATCTTGCGGTCGGTGCCGGGAATGAACACATTGGCATGGTCGTCGTAGGTTATTATGGTATTGTCTCTGTCCTCGCCGCATATCTCTATATTGGTGAGCCATGACGGCACGATGAGTTTTTCCTTGTAGGTGCCTTTCTTCACGAATATCACCTTGTGGTATTCCATGAATGCCCTGCACACCTCAATGGCATCGTCGATATTGCGGAACTCTGCCGTTCCGTCGCGAGCCACGAAGAGTGTGTCGGGATTGTCGTATTTGTTTGCCGCATTGACAGCCAGCGTTCCCGCAAGAACGAGAACAAGGGATAGAAGTAATTTTCTCATTTTGATTGATTAGTTTTAAATTAGTAGTTTATCCAGAAAGTTATCCTGGAAACCATAAACGTCCATTATGCCGACGTTGGAATTATGGTTACCAGGATACTGATATAGTTTTATTATCCGAAAATCCGGGAGTTGGGTATATTGCATCAAACCGTCTGGTTCACTTCCTGCACACCATTGATGGTCTTCAGTCCGTTCATCACAGTCTCCACATCGCTGCGGTCGTGGATAAGCAGTTCGAAGACTCCGGCAAAGATGCCTTCATCGCACGAAATGGTGAGCTTGTGGATATTCACGTCGAACTGGTCTGAGATGACCTTCGTCACCTCGTTGAGCATACCGATACGGTCGATACCCTTCACCGATATGGTGGCATCGAAGAGCAACTGACGCTTCATGTCCCATTTGGCGTCGAGAATTCTGTTGCCATAGCTTGACTTGAGCTTAGAAGCCACCTTGCAGGAGCGTTTGTGTATCTCGATGTGGTTTTTGCCGTCGATGAATCCAAGCACGTCATCGCCCGGAATAGGATGACAGCATGGTTTGAAGATGTATGTATTGATATTGTTGTCGGTGATGTAAATCGGTTTCTTGCGGTTGAAATTCTCCGGCACGACTGCATAGCCCTTGGAAGTAGCACTCTGCTGTTTCTCTACTTCGTCTTTTTTCTTGCCAAGGAACGGCACATACTTGCGCCATCCACGGGAAGTCTCACTCTTCTTGTTGTTCTTGCCCTGCAGTTCGTCGAGGTCCTGGTAGCCCAGGATGATGGTCTTGTCGCCCAATGCCTGGAGCAGCTGCTCGTGTTTCTCCACTTCATGCAGAGCGCAGAGTTTGTCCATCACGGCGAAGGTGAGTTCCATAGAATTGCGTTTGAGGAACTCGTCGAGTATCTCCTCGCCGCGCTTCTGCACTTCCCTACCCTCTCGGCGCAGGATTCCCTGAATCTTGGTCTTCGCCTTTGCCGTAGACACGAAGTTTATCCACGACGGCTGCACATGCTGAGAGTTTGAGGTAAGGATCTCCACCTGGTCGCCACTTTTGAGCTTATGGCTGAGAGGCACGAGCTTGTGGTTCACCTTGGCTCCGATACAATGGCTTCCGAGGAAAGTATGAATCTGGAATGCGAAATCGAGGGCCGTACATCCAGCCGGCATAGTCTTGATTTCTCCCTTCGGAGTGAACACGAAGATTTCTGATGCGAAGAGGTTCAGTTTAATGGTGTCGAGGAAGTCCATGGCGTCTGGCTGCGGGTCGTCGAGGATTTCCTTGATGGTGCGCAGCCAGTTGTTCAGCTCGCCCTCGTCTTCTGAGATTTCCTTGGCTCCATTGCCGTCAACTCCGTCTTTGTATTTCCAATGTGCGGCGAAGCCCTGCTCCGCCATCTCGTCCATGCGCTCCGAACGGATCTGCACTTCTATCCATTTTCCCATGTTGCTCATCAGAGTGACATGGATTGCCTGATAGCCGTTTGCCTTGGGGTGGTTAACCCAGTCGCGCAGACGGTCGGGATGTGATTTGTATATCTTGTTGAGTGCAACATAGATGCGGAAGCATTCGTCCACCTCCACGTCCTTGTCTTTCGGCTTGAAAATAATTCTTACGGCAAGGATGTCGTAAATCTGGTCGAACGACACGTTTTTCTGCATCATCTTGTTCCAGATGGAGAACGGACTCTTCACTCGAGCCTTGATGGTGTATTCGATGCCCATCTTGTCGAGTGTCTCACGGATAGGTTTCGTGAAATTGTCGAAGAGGGTGTCGCGTGATGCCTGAGTGCTGGCGAGCTTCTCTTCTATCTGCGCATATTTCTCCGGGTGTTCGAACTTGAAACTGAGGTTCTCCAGCTCTGTCTTGATATTGTTCAGTCCGAGACGGTTGGCGAGCGGCGCATATATATATAAGGTCTCGCCGGCAATCTTGTAGCGTTTGTTTGGCGGTTGTCCGTCGAGCGTACGCATGTTGTGCAGACGGTCGCAAATCTTGATGAGGATGACACGGATGTCATCGCTCATCATCAGCAGCAGTTTCTTGAAGTTCTCTGCCTGTGCCGATGCCTGAGAACCGAAGATTCCTCCTGAAATCTTGGTCAGTCCGTCTACTATCTGGGCGATTTTCGGACCGAACATGTTCTGGATGTCCTCCACCGTATAGTCGGTGTCTTCCACCACGTCGTGGAGCAGTGCCGCACTGATACTCGTTGACCCGAGTCCCATCTCCGAGCATGCTATCTGTGCCACCGCTATGGGGTGCATGATGTATGGCTCGCCGGAGAGTCGGCGCACTCCCTTGTGGGCCTGACGTGCGAAGTTGAAAGCCTTCGTTATGATATCCACTTTCTTTCTGTGGCGCGATGCGAGATAACTGTCGAGCAGATGCTTGAAGGCATCATCTACCATTTTAGCATCAGCAGCCTCTCGCTCCTGATCTGTAAGTTTCTGTTCACCCATGATAATGCGATTTTAAGAGTTAACGGTTGTATGCTGTTATCACTTCACCTTTATCTTCTTGCCGGCACGTATGTTGCTGCCCTTTATACCGTTGAGCTTGCGCAGCTTGCTCACGGTGGTGTGGTTTCTCTCGGCTATCTCGGAGAGAGTGTCACCGTTTCTCACTGTTACGCTCTTGCCTCCACGGCCCTTCTTGCCTTTCTTGCCTTTAGACTTCTTAGATGAGCGACCGTATCCTTTCTTCGAAGAGATACGCTTCGAAGATGTGTAGCGGGGCTGTGTCTGCTCGTCCACCTCAACGAGAGAACGGCGTGTGAAGAGCTGGTCAGCCTGGTAGTTGCTGATGGAGTCTTCATTGCTGATGAACGAATTGACCACCGAAATAGGCAGGCGCAGCACTGATGGCTTGGAGTTGCCGTTCACGATGTCGCGGCGATACTGCGGATTGAGCGCACGAAGTTCTTCGAGGTTCACTCCACACATGTCGGCAATCTGCTTCAGGTGTATGTCGCGAGTCACCACCACTGTATCGGTCTTTGCCGGCAATGTGGTGCGCATCGGACAAATGTTGTGTTCACAATAATAGTTCATCACATAGTTTGCTGCGATGAATGCAGGCACGTATCCCTTTGTCTCACGCGGCAGATATGGATAGATCTTCCAATAGTCGGCCTCTCCGCCTGCTCTTTGCATCGCCTTGCGCACATTCTGCGGTCCGCAGTTGTATGCAGCGATTACGAGACTCCAGTCGCCATAGATTTTATATAGGTCGCGCAGATAGCGTGCTGCAGCATAGGATGCCTTCACAGGGTCGCGACGCTCGTCAACGAGAGAGTTTATCTCCAGTCCATACTGCTTGCCGGTGGATGGCATGAACTGCCACAGTCCGGCAGCTCCCACTCTGGATGTAGCCTTAGGGTTGAGTGCCGATTCTATAACCGGCAGGTATTTCAATTCCAGTGGAATGTCGTATGCCGAGAGGGCATCCTCGAATATCGGCATATAGAAATTCGATGCTCCGAGCATATAGCTCACCGAACGGCGCAGACGACCGGTGTAGCGGTCGATGAATTTCTGCACGATGTCGTTGTATGGCATCTCCATGATATTCGGCAGACGCTTCAGACGGTCTACGTAGACCTCCGGCTCATAGGTACGGTTTTCGTCTCGGTAGTTGCAGTCGTCGTCCACCTTCAGGTATTTCTGTGAGTAATACTCCTGCAGGAGGTCGTCAAACTCAGTGCCCATAGACTCAGGCACGTCGATCACTTCTTCACGGCCATCCTTGTCTTTCACTGTTATCTCATTGTCATTTACATCTTGTGCGAACATCTGTAACCCGCTGCCCAACAGCAGAGATGCCGCCAATACTATAACTTTGTTTTTAAATATCATTACTTAATCAAATTGTTTCTTTTTTTAATTCATACATCGTGCAGCGCAAACCGGCTCATTAGAAATTGAGCGAGCACTGCAGTCCGAGCGCCGACGACTTCAGTGGATTTGCCGAACGGCGGTCGTTCATCACCGAAGGTTCTATCTTCAGGCTCAGGTCCTTGGATATGTCAAACTGGGACAGCGACGCATCCACGTATGCGTCGATTACAGAGAGAGCGTAGACACCTATCATGCAGAAAATGCTCAGGTCGCGGTATTTGCGGTAGTAGTCCTTCCTGCGCTTGAAGAGATTCTGATATCGCTCTTTGTTTTCATCCGTTATCTGCATTCCGAGATGCAGGAATTGGTTGTAGCTCTGCGTATTGGGGTCGTCGTCCATGATGTCCATATATGCTTGCGAATAATCGCGGAACATCTGGTTGTTCCACCTCCATGCATAGATACAGCCAAGGAATCCGCCGTATACGATAGGCAGTTTCCAGTATTTACGGTTATACACCTGTCCGGCTCCCGGCAGCACTATGGCGAGCCACATGGCACGCTTGGGATCCGGGCTCCATGTAGCCCAGTCGCGCTTTGCCTTTTTCTGCTTCACGCCTACAGAGTCCACCTTATTTAATATATATATGGAATCTGCATTCAACATAGATACTGTATCCACAGCCACGGCACCCCTCGCCGCACTCAGCAACGAGTCCGGCACAACCGTCGGCTGCGTTGCCGACGGTGTTTGCTGTTTCTCCGTCTCTGCGGCATTCACGGCAAGCATCGTCCATGCTGCCACGAGGCACATCATCATTCTATGAATGTTGCTCAACACTTCACGTTCCGCTTTTAGTCGTTCATTTTGTCGAGCGCCGCCATGATGCGCTCCAGTTCATCGGCATTGGCAAACGGGATGCTTATCTTTCCTTTTCCCTTTGGCGAACAGGTCATCTGCACCTTTGTGGAGAAGAACGAAGAGAGCCGTTCCTTCAGGGCGTTGAACTCCTCCGGGAGCTGTGTCTTCGAGGCTATCACCTTTTTGCCCACCGTCACGTCTTCGCCGCTGTTGAGCTGCTTGGCTATCTCCTCCACCTTTCTTACGGAGTATCCGTTTTTCTGTATTTCCTTGAACACCTTGATCTGAAGCGACGGCGAGTCGATAGACAACAGCGCACGCGCATGTCCCATGTCGATTTCCTTTTTCTGCAATGCCATCTGCACCTGTGCGGGCAACTTCAGCAGTCTGAGGTAGTTGGTTATCGCCGTGCGGCTCTTGCCCACTCGCTCCGACACCTTCTCCTGTGTCATTCCTGAGTTTGAGAGCAGGTGTTCGTATGCCAGAGCAATCTCAATGGCGTTGAGGTCCTCTCGCTGTATGTTCTCCACGAGCGCCATCTCCATGACGTTCTCGTCTTTTATCGTGCGTATATATGCCGGTATGGCTGTCAGCCCAGCTATCTGCGAGGCTCTCCAGCGGCGCTCTCCGGCAATGATCTGGTATCTGTCCTCAGCCACCTGTCTGAGTGTGATTGGCTGTATGATACCGATTTCGCGGATACTGTTGGCAAGTTCCTGAAGCGCTTCCTCGTCGAATTCCCGACGTGGCTGGTTAGGGTTTGCCTCAATCTGGTCTATTTCAATTTCGTTTATCGTAGAACTGCCCTGCGGACGCACGTCGTCGGTTGAAATCAGTGCGTCGAGTCCGCGTCCGAGTGCGCTGTATCTCTTGTGTACTCCCATTATCTCGTTGCTTATGTTTGCTTATTGTTTGCTTGTTTTCTCGTTCTTGTTGATGATTTCCTTTGCCAGCGCCAGGTGGTTCTTGCTTCCTGTGGAGTCGGCATCATACAGGATGACGGGCAGTCCGTGGCTTGGCGACTCGCTGAGCTTCACGTTTCTCTGGATTACGGTCTTGAACACCAGTTCCTGGAAATGGCGCTTCACCTCGTAGTATATCTGGTTGGCGAGACGCAGTCTGCCGTCATACATCGTGAGCAGGAATCCTTCTATCTCAAGACGTGTGTTGAGTTTGCTCTTGATAATCTTGATGGTATTGAGCAGTTTGCTGATTCCCTCAAGGGCGAAATACTCACACTGCACTGGGATTATTACGGAGTCGGCTGCCGTGAGGGCATTGACGGTAATCAGTCCGAGCGAAGGTGAGCAGTCGATAAGGATATAGTCGTAATCATCACGTATCGGCTGCAGCATTCTCTTGATCACCTGTTCGCGGTGTTCGAGATTCAGCATCTCTATCTCTGCTCCCACAAGGTCGATATGGCTCGGAATGATGTCAAGTCCGTCGATGTCAGTGGTATAGACAGCTTCCTTCACGTCGGCATGGTCGATGATGCACTCATAGAGTGTGCAGTCCACGTCCTTGGAGTTGACCCCGAGTCCGCTGGAGGCATTAGCCTGCGGGTCGGCGTCGATGACGAGCACTTTCTTTTCAAGCGTGGCGAGCGAGGCGGCGAGGTTGATGGTAGTTGTAGTCTTTCCCACACCGCCTTTCTGGTTAGCCAAAGCAATAATCTTTCCCATTTTATCCTTTTCTAATTTGTTCGAGGCCATAGCAATTCAGCCAAACCTACTGATTTGGTATAGCCCAATTATTTTGCAAAGATACATAATTTGCGCCACAATCAGAGGTTTTAAACCTTTTTTCGTACTTTTTAATATGGGAAAGTGGTATTGCCGATATGGGAAAGTGGCCTTGGATGTAGTTTCCTGATTTTGGTTGAGTCTGCATTTGCACGGCATGCCTATATTATTTCATGCAAACAGAGTTTTCCCGACAAAAAATATCATAGTATCATTCTGAGGATACCCAAAAGATCTTTAGCATTGTTCTCTTGCATTTTTAGTCTAATAGCCACTTTTCGCTATCAATGCCCTCTGTCTCTGCCGAAGGGATAAGGCCTATACTTCCAAGTACTAAAACCTATGAACAGAGCCGCGGTGTGGAACATTCCCCGATTCATTGGTGAGTTTTTCAGATAATTGCTTGCATATCTCAAGTATTTTGACGAATTTTGTATAAAGGTTGTACATACGATGGTTTGAACTTAATGTTTTGAGTACCACTAAGTTGGTATAATCAGCGATATATACAACTTTTCTCATATTTATCAACTTAAATTAATTCCGCCAACGGGTTATGGCAAAAATTGTACAATATATTTACTGAATACTATGATTCAAACAATTTCAAGCATAAGTTTAAAAGCACGAAATTCTATAAAGATATTTCATTTGTTCTAAATGAAAATGGATACAAAATTAAATGTTTCACATTTGACGATATCTATATTCAAGAATACAATAAACAGAAAATAATAACCGGATGTTGCACTTTTGACATTATAAATCACAAATAAACGGCTCTTTTTACCACCTAAATTGACGAAGAACCTTTATGTAAACATGTTTAATTCAAAATCATACAGGATAAAATGAGATATTTACTAACATTGTGTTTTTTGCTGTTTTTTACGTTTTCACATAGTCAGGAATATACGAAGTCTTTTTCTGTTGAATTAGATTCCATTGATAATATTTTGGCAAGTTTACCGCCTTGTAAAGACACAACTATAATAGAATCGGCAATTCATCGATGTGACGAGTTGGACAGTCTGAATTTATCTCCAGACGATGAGTATACTGTGTTGCAAAAGAAAAGCCAATTGCTGGCAATGTTGGGTAAATATGTGGAAGGCTTTCTTACTCAAGAAAAAGGCATTCTTAGATTAGACACAACTGATATCAGATATCTGGAGTATTTTGCCGTAAAAAACAAATATTTAGGAAATAAGAAATTGTCAGATTCATATTATGATAAAGCCATTGATATGTGTGGCAAAATGACTGGAAAAAAATACAAGCTAAAAAAAGTTGAATGTTTAGTTGGTAAAAGAGACTTGACAGAAGCAAAAAACACGTTAAGGCGTTTAATAAAGATATATAATGACAGTGATTACAAAATGCTTTTAAAAGAGTTTGACAGTATATTGGAACAGGCTATTCCCATTGATTCATTTATGAAAAATGAATTTAAGAAATATTTTCACATGAAACTTGGAGAGTAACTACTCATGCCCATAGGGGATGCTGAGTAGTTACTTCAATAGGGGTGCTGAGTATTATTTTCAAACTTGAGGCACAATGGCTTTATGTCCTTAAATGGGCACGCTGCTTGCCCAACAGGGGAACGCTGCTTTCTCATCATGGGCAAGCTGCTTGCCCCGGATGGGCAGAATTGGTTTCTGATACATGCCCGATACATTCATATTTTCAGAGTTCAGCCAACGCATGCAATTCCTGCCATCTGACAATTCCTCTCATCAGCAAACCATCCAGACAATTGGCTGACAATCGCGAAATAGTCAACTGTCTGTTTGTCAGAATATTACGACAAAAAACCAGATGGTCTGACAGTTTTTTTGCAATTCTTGGTTTTACTGAGAATCAAGCGACATTTACAACTTTTACTCATATCTATCAACATAGATCAATTCCGCCAACGGGTGTCCTAAAGATTTCATTATCAACGAAATCGTATTCTCCACTCGGTTTTGATAAAATCCTCACGCTCGGAAATGTGAATAAATTATCATTTCTCTCGCTTAATCGGATTTTTGCATTATCTGTGAATAAGATAAGCGGCACCTCAGGATAAAAAATAAATGAATTTATTTTATTCTCCACTCGGTTTGCATTATCTTTGCAGCGGATATGGCATTTGAAAGAGAAATAAAAGAATATGAGGATTTGAGAAGGAAATACCAGACTCAAATCATCGGAATGATGAATGGGGAAGAATACGTGAAATATAACGAAATTCTCTTCTCCACACACTCTTGTGCCATAGAGGGAAACTCCTTCTCCGTTGACGACACACGCGAACTGAAAGAAAAGGGACTGGCGATGATACCAGCAGGTAAGAGCCTGCTTGAAGCATTTGAAATACTCGACCACTTCAAGGCTTTCGAATTCATGATGCAAAACACACAGCATGCTCTGGACGAGACTCTACTGAAGGAAATCAACAGGTTGGCCACTTGTCACACCCTGTCTTATCGCTGTCCTGACGCCATACCCGGAGAATACACCACTACGGATATGGCTGCAGGAGACACTGTGTTTGGCGACCACAAAAAACTGATTGCCATGGTGCCGAAACTGTTGGAATCTACGGAAAGGGCAATACTGGCTGCCGCACAGGCACAGAAAAACGAAACCAACGACAATCTAGGATCTGAAGACCATACGCATGCCATTGTCATTGCAGCACGTTTCCATGGTTTCTATGAATATCTGCATCCTTTCCGCGACGGAAACGGAAGGACTGGACGACTTGTGAGCAATTATATCCTGCTGCGCCTGGGACATCCGTTGGTAATCATTCCTTCTGAACAGCGCAAGGAGTATATTGCTGCCATGCGGATGATTCGTACGGAGGGCACCGACGAACATCTAATCCGTTTCTTCTTCAAAATGGCAATGCTGAGAATGCAGGAGGAGATAAAGCAGAAGGAAGCAAACACGAAACGTTTCATGAACTTTCTTTTCTGATTTCTATAAGGATTCGGAATTATTGAAAAAAGCTACACCTCGGCAATAAAAATGAAAGTCTTTGCCTTTTCATTTTGTATTGCACTCGGTTTTGATAAAATCCTCACGCTCGGAAATGTGAATAAATTCCCATTTCTCTCGCTCAATCGGATTTTTGCATTATCTTTGGATAAGATAAGCGGCACCTCGACAATAAAAATGAAAGTCTTTAGCCTTTCATTTTGTATTGCGCTCGGTTTGCATTATCTTTGCAGCAAATAAGTTGCAACTTAGTGTTTTTATGAAGAAAAAAAGACCATTAATCCTAATCTCCAACGACGACGGATTTGCCGCCAAAGGCATAAACAGCCTGCTAGAATACGTCAGGGGATTCGGCGACATCATAGCGTGCGCTCCGGAATCGGCACGATCGGGATTCTCATGCGCCTTCTCATCCGAAAAACCTCTCCGACTCAGACTCGTAAGGGAAGAACCGGGACTGCAGGTGTGGGCATGCAACGGAACACCGGTGGACTGCCTGAAAATCGCCATCGATCAGATATGCGACCGCATGCCGGACATCGTGATAAGCGGCATAAACCACGGCGACAACGCCTCGGTGAACAGCCATTACAGCGGTACGATGGGTGTGGCAAGGGAAGGATGCATGAAGGGAATACCATCCGTGGCATTCTCTCTGTGCAACTATTCACCCGACGCTGACTTCAGCAATACCGCACGACTGATAAAGATCATCACAGGACGAGTGCTGGAGGACGGGCTGCCAAAGAACGTGTGTCTGAACGTGAACTTCCCCGACACTCCCGAGATAAAGGGAACGAAGGTGTGCCGCATGTGCAACGGCATCTGGGAGAAGGAACTGGTGAAGGAAAGACATCCCAGAGGATACGACTACTACTGGATGGTGGGACAGTTCCGCGACACGGAACCGGAAGCGACAGACACCGACGAATGGGCTCTCGCCCACGGATACGCTGCCATAACGCCAACAACGATAGACACTACGGCTTATTCTGCGATGCAGAAAATCAGCGATTGGGACCTGTAACGACAAGGAGGAACGAATGAAATACTATCTTATAGCTGGAGAGGCGAGCGGCGACCTGCATGCCTCAAGACTGATGAGGGCGATAAAGGAGAAAGACCCGCTGGCGGTGTTCAGATTCTTCGGAGGCGACCTCATGGCGGATGTAGGCGGAGCAAGGGTGAAACACTACAAGGAACTGGCATACATGGGATTCATACCCGTATTGCTACACCTGAAGACGATATTCAGGAACATGGCGCTATGCAAGAGAGACATCGTGGAGTTCGACCCCGACGTGCTCATCCTCATCGACTATCCCGGCTTCAACCTGAGCATCGCCAAATATATTCATGCCAAGACGAGCATACCGGTATACTACTATATCTCACCCAAGATATGGGCATGGAAGGAATACAGAATAAAGAACATACGGCGCGATGTGGACGAGATGTTCTCTATCCTGCCATTCGAAGTGGATTTCTATGAGAGGAAACACAACTACCCTATCCACTACGTGGGCAACCCTACTGCCGACGAGGTGGCGGAATTCAAGGAGGAATACAAGGAGCCGTTTGCTGATTTCGCTATCAGAAACGAGCTGGACGGCAACAAACCGGTGATAGCCCTGCTCGCCGGAAGCAGAAAACAGGAAATCAAAGACAATCTGCCATACATGATAAGGGCGGCGAAGAGGGTGGCTGGAGACATATACCAGATAGTGATAGCCGGAGCACCAAGCATCTCGCCGGAATACTACGACACCTTCACGAAAGGCGACGACAGCGTGAAAATAGTGTTCGGACAGACTTACCAACTGCTGTCACACTCCCGTGTGGCAGCGGTGACAAGCGGTACGGCAACTCTCGAAACGGCACTTTTCGACGTGCCGCAGGTGGTATGCTACAAGACTCCCATCCCGAAAGTCATCGCCTTCCTCAAGAAGCATCTGCTCAAAGTGAAATATATTTCACTGGTAAACCTCATCGCCAACAAACCGGTGGTGAAGGAACTCGTGGCAGACTCCTTCAGCGAAGAAAACATCGCCAGCGAACTGCAGCAGCTCATCGCCGACGGCGAGCCAAGACAGGCAATGCTCAAGGGATATGCCGGCATCAGAGAATCGCTCGGAGAAAAAAAGGCGGCAGAGAACGCGGCAAACATAATATGGGACCTCGGAATGAGGGACTAGGCAATCAAAAGAAACATAAAGCATATATAATGGCTGACATTAAAATTTCAACAACTTTAGGCGACATCTTCGTGCGCCTCTACGACGAGACCCCAAAACATCGCGACAACTTCATAAAGCTCGCCAAGGAAGGATATTTCGACGGAACTCTGTTTCATCGAGTGATAAAGGATTTCATGATCCAAGGCGGCGACCCCGACAGCAAAGGTGCACCGGCAGGAAAGAATCTGGGAACCGGCGGACCGGACTATACCATACCGGCAGAGTTCGTGTATCCGCAGCTCTTCCATAAGCGTGGTGCGCTGAGCGCCGCCCGTCTCGGCGACGAGGTGAACCCGGAGCGCGAGAGCAGCGGAAGCCAGTTTTATATCGTCTGGGGAAAGACCTACAAGAAATCGGAACTGCAGCAGATGGAAAGACAGATGGAGATGCAGCAGGAACAGACGATATTCAACCAGCTCGCACGCGAGAACCGCGACAAGATAATGGAACTGCGACGCAACCGCGACCGCGCCGGACTGCAGGAACTGCAAGACGAGCTCGTGGCAGAGACCAAGGCCATAAGTCTGGAGAAGGGAAAGCCCACATTCACCGACGAGCAGCGTGAGGCATACACCACCATCGGCGGCACACCGTTCCTCGACAACCAATACACCGTTTTCGGCGAAGTGACCGAGGGACTCGACGTAGTGGAGAAGATACAGGCTTGTGAGACATCACGTGCCGACCGCCCCGTGGAGGACATCAGCATGACGGTGGAAATCGTGGAGGAATAAAAGGAGATATCGTGAGATGACGGCAGAAGAGATAATAACGAAACTTGGACATAAGGGCGTAAAGGCTACTGCAAACAGAATTCTGGTATATCGCATGCTGGAAGAGTCTGACCACCCCGTCAGCCTTGCCGACATGGAGCGGCTCAACCTGTCGATGGACAAGTCGAGCATCTTCCGTGTGCTCACACTGTTTCTGGAGCACGACGTCGTACACTCGTTCGAAGACGGACGCGGCATCCTCAACTACGAGTTATGCAGAAGTGACGGCAAATGCAGCCAAAGCGACAACCACGTGCATTTCTACTGCGAGTCGTGCCAGCGCTCGTTCTGTCTCGACGACATACACATCCACGACATCCCGCTGCCCGACGGATTCTACGCCCACTCCCTGTCATTCGTGGTCAAGGGAGAATGTGCCGAATGCAGACGCAAGAATCATAACCAATAGCCTACTGCCACACACTGACAGCAGAAGGGCATGAAGAATTGCCCACAGACTGCAGGAATATCATAAAGGAATATCATACAGCATTTTCAGCATGCGCCGGGATTCACAAAGTCTCGGCGCATGTCTTTTTTATACTCCATGTCGTCTTTGCAACCCGATTGCAACACAATTGTCATACCTTTGCAAACGAACAAAAGCGATACGGCTATCAGTCAAATACATTCTTTATCCGCATTGCTTAACCTTTGATTCCAAACGACGATTCTCGCATAATGGAAAGCTACAGACTAAGAAAATATTAAAACATATAGATATGGACAAGAAAAAACTCACAAGAATCATACTTACCGCGGTGTTGCTCGTCATTGCCGTGGCAATAGAAAAGACAATGGGGCTCGAGGTGTGGCAACTGCTGCTGGTTTATCTCGTGCCATTCCTTCTCATCGGCTACGACGTAATCGGTGAGGCTATAGAGGGAATCAGAGAGGGCGAGGTGTTCGACGAGGATTTTCTGATGTGTATAGCCACCATCGGAGCTATGCTCATAGGCTTTCTGCCGGGAGCAGAGACTGAATTCCCCGAAGCGGTGTTTGTGATGCTCTTCTTCCAGTTGGGCGAACTATTCGAGCACTACGCCGAGGACAACAGCCGCAAGTCCATCTCACACCTTATGGAGATACGCCCCGACACGGCAAACGTAGTGAGAAACGGCAAAACGCAGGTTGTAGATCCCGGAAAAGTGGCAGTGGGCGAGACAATCATAGTGCGCCCTGGCGAGAAGATCCCTCTCGACGGCAAGATAACCGAGGGCGAGACAAGCCTCAACACCATGGCTCTCACCGGCGAGAGCATGCCGAGGAGCGCTGGAGTGGGCGAAAGGATATGCTCAGGCTGCGTCAACCTGTCGGGCGTGATAAAGATGATAGTTGAGAAATCTTTCGGTGAATCCACGGTGAGCAAGATTCTCGATCTCGTGGAGAATGCCGGAGAGAACAAGTCGAAGAGCGAGACCTTCATCACCAAATTCGCCCACATATACACTCCGATAGTGGTATACGTGGCATTGGCACTGGCTTTCCTGCCACCGTTCTTATCCGACGACTATCTCTGCGCCCTGCCCGTATGGGTAAACCGTGCGCTGACTTTCCTCGTGGTTTCGTGTCCCTGTGCATTGGTAATCAGCGTTCCGCTCACGTTCTTCGCCGGCATCGGCGGAGCATCCCGACGGGGTATTCTCATCAAGGGCTCCAACTATATGGACACGCTGGCAAAGACCGGTGTGGTGGTGTTCGACAAGACCGGCACGCTGACGAAAGGCAAGTTCGAGGTGGAAGCCATACATCCAAGTGATTTCGACGAACGGGAGCTACTGCATCTCGCTGCCCATGTGGAACGCTATTCCACACATCCGATAGCCGTTTCTCTGAAGACGGCGTTCGGCAACGAGGATGACGGTTGCCGCGTGGAGAATGTGGAGGAGATTGCCGGCAAGGGAGTGAAGGCCACAGTGAACGGCAGGACCGTGTATGTGGGCAACTCCAAGCTGATGGAAAGCATCGGTGCCAGGTGGCACCAGTGTCATAAGGTGGGCACCATCGTCCATGTTGCCGTAGACGGCACGTATGCCGGACATATCGTGGTGACCGACGTGATAAAGGATGATGCCAAGGAGGCGATAAGCCGCTTGAAGGAAACTGGTGTGGAAAAGACCGTGATGCTCACCGGCGACAGGCACGAGGTGGGCGAATATGTTGGCAAGGAACTTGGCATCGACGAATGCCACACCGAACTGATGCCTGCCGACAAGGTGGAGATGATGGAGAGCGTGATGAAAGGTAAGTCGGCTGACAAGAAGATAGTCTTCGTTGGCGACGGTATCAACGATGCTCCCGTATTGGCACGCGCCGATGTGGGTGTGGCGATGGGAGCCCTCGGCAGCGATGCGGCGATAGAGGCTGCCGACATAGTGATTATGGACGACAAGCCGTCGAAGATAGCTACGGCGATAAGAATAGCACGCCGTACGATAGCCATCGCCATGCAGAACGTGGTGTTTGCGATATTCATCAAACTGCTCGTACTCGTGCTTGCCGCTTTCGGACTGGCTACGATGTGGATGGCGGTGTTTGCTGATGTCGGCGTGACGGTAATTGCCGTGATAAATGCCATGAGGGCATTGAAGGTGAAGCAGATGTAAGATACAACTCCCCCAAACGTTCTAATGACAGTTGGGGGAGTTTTTGTTGTATGCCGATTCTTATTTCTTCATCGCCTTGGCATCCAAAGGATTGTCGGGCCAATAGTGTTTGGGATAGCGGCGCTTCAGTTCTTTTCTCACGTCAAAGTATGTCTCACGCCAGAAGTTGGCAAGGTCTTGAGTGAGCTGCACCGGTTTGAATCCCGGCGAAAGCAGTTCCATGAGCAGCGGTTGTCTGCCGTCGTCCACTGTTGGTGTCTCCGTCATACCGAAACATTCCTGCAGTCTTACGCTCACCACCGGTGCTGCCGATCCCTGACGATAGTCGATGCGTATCCTGCTGCCCGTAGGCACGACGACGTATTCTGGAGCGAGCCGGTCTATCTCCTGCTGCTTGTCGTATGGTATCGTTGCCCAGATGATGTCTCTCAAGTCCAGCTTTTTCATCTCTGTCACAGATGTCATGACTCTGCTGCCTTCAACGAGATACATAGGCAGCCAACTGCCCGCCGTCTGCATCAGGTGTGGAGTTGAGATATCAGGCAGTTCCATGTCTGGATGCCAGGCGGCAACGGCAGCCACACGGTTCTGGAGTCTCGCCACATCATCGCTCCAGTCCAGCATGCTCAGTCCGTCTTTCCTCACGGCATCACACACAATCTCCACCACCCTGTCCTTGTCGGCATCGTGTATCGGTTTGCTGCCAACGATGAGTTTACCGATTCTCTGCTCCCTTCGCATCACCACCATGCCCTCTTTTAAATTCCATGAAACATTGTCCAATGAAATTGTCTGCATCTGTTCCACATCAACCGGTGCGGCAAGATATATACGTCCGCCGTTGCTCTGTGAATAGAGAGACGCCACGGCAATCCATTTGCTTGCCGAGAGGGCATCGGTGACAGACAGCGAAGCATTGTCGCCACTGGCAAGCTTGTAGCCTCCCGCATCGTCGGTTGCCATCGCCACACGTTCCGGATAGGCATAGGCAATCAGCAGCCCGGCATCGTCGGCATCGATGGCTGCATTGTCTTCGGTAGCTCCTGTCATGCGCTGGTATTCCCGTGATATCATCGCTATGCGCTGCCAGCGGCCTACGTTCCTCTTGTTTCTGCACGAGCGCAGCACTCCTATACGTATCGTAATGTCGGCAGACTCTTCGGCAGTCAGCGGGTCTTTCTCTTCGAGGATAGCGGCGATGTCGCATGCCAGACTTCTCATCTCCTTTGTGCGGCATCCCAATATCATCCTTGCCACACGTGGATGACAGGGCATTGCAGCCATCTGTTTTCCAATGGCGGTTATCTTTCCGTCGGCATCCACAGCTCCGAGGAGTTTCAGAAGATGCTGCGCCTTGCCTACGCTGCCTGCTGACGGTGGAGTGATCCATGGCAGCGAAAGGATGTCTCTCTCGCCGAATGCCGCCACCTGCAGCAGCATCGGGGCGAGGTCGGCTTCTTCTATCTCCGGCCGGCGCTGGTCGGCAAGCTGGTTCTCCGTGGCTACGGTCCAGAGACGGTAGCAGGTTCCCGCCGCCACTCGTCCGGCACGTCCCGTTCGCTGCGTCATCATATCCTTGCTTATTGCAACGGTATCAAGATGACTGAGTCCGCTGCGGGCATTGAACACCGGACGGCGACACAGTCCGGCATCCACCACCACTCTCACTCCTTCTATAGTGATTGAGGTCTCTGCCACCGGCGTGGCAAGGACCACCTTTCGCTTTCCCCCGGCAGAGGGGGCTATCGCCCTGTGTTGCGCCTCTGGCGAGAGGTTGCCGTAGAGGGGCATCACGACAGTGGGCAGCAAAGAGTCGCCCAACAGGTCTGTCACTTTCTGTATCTCTGCCTGTCCTGGCAGAAACACCAGTATGTCGCCATCGCTCTCCCTATGCGCCCTGCTCACCATGCGTGCCACGGCAAGCGGAATGTCGGCGTTGCGACGGGAGGATGCCATAGCGATGGTGTCGTCGTCAGCATGGACCACCTCAACCGGGAACATCCTTCCCTGGCTCTCCACCAACGGGGCATGCAATGTATTGCAGAGCGACGTGGCATCAATCGTTGCCGACATCAAGACGAGGCGCAGGTCATCACGAAGGAGAGTCTGCGACTGTCTGACGAGGGCAAGTGCGAGGTCGGAATTGATGCTACGCTCATGAAACTCGTCGAAGATTACTACAGACACCCCGTCGAGCGTAGGGTCATCCACGAGCATACGGAGGAACACCCCCTCAGTTACCACTTCTATGCGCGTTGCCTCAGAGACGCGGCTCTCGAAACGCACTCTATAGCCTACGGTCTTCCCCACGGGTTCTCCCAATATCTCCGCCATGCGTTCGGCAATCTGTCGCGCTGCCAGGCGTCTTGGCTCAAGCATCATTATCTTTCCGGCGGCAGTCCCAGCCATGATGGTAAGTGGCAGGAGTGTGGACTTTCCTGCTCCCGGCGGTGCCGTGACGACGAGAGAATTGTTCTCGTCGAGCGTTCTGTTCACACCTTTGGCAATGTCGGCAGCCGGCAACGTGGCACACCTGGATATTATGTCGTCTATAGTCATCAAGATCATCTTTTATTTTCTTCTGCATGCAAAAGTAATAGTAATGATTATTGTTTTCAAACTTTTATTGATAATTTTGCAACCTGATATTTATAATCTTTCATCCCCAAAAGACAATAGTCAATTCATGCCAAATAAACAAGAATCAAGAACAACGACAATGTTAGAAAAACTCTTCGGCTTCGATCCAGCGAAGCACAACATCAAGACGGAAGTAATGGCTGGTATCACCACCTTCCTCACGATGGCATACATCCTTGCCGTTAATCCAAGCATTTTTTCGGTCCTCGCCTCCAAGGGCATGGTCACCAATGCCGTGTTCACCTCAACGGCTCTTGCTGCCATAATCGGAACACTGATGATGGCGATATACGCCAAGAAGCCGTTCGGACTCGCTCCCGGCATGGGGCTCAACGCCTTCTTCGTGTTCACCGTGTGTCTCACCATGGGATACTCATGGCAGTTTGCGCTCACGGCGATACTCATCGAGGGACTGATATTCGTGATTCTCACAATGACACGCATACGAACCCTTATCGTTGACTCCATACCGGCTTCAATCAAGCGGGCGATAGGAGCCGGAATCGGCATCTACATAGCGTTTATCGGACTGAAGAATGCGGGCATCATAGTGGAGAGCTCCGCCACTTTCGTCACCATCGGCGACCTGCCTCACGGTTCGGCATTGCTCGGGTCGATAGGCATAGTGCTCACGTCGGTGCTCATTGCCAGACGCGTGCCGGGAGCATTGCTCATCGGAATACTCGCCACATCGCTGATAGGAATCCCGATGGGAATAACGAAATTCCAGGGAATAATGGACACTCCGCCGTCTATAGCACCTGTTTTCTGCCAGTTTGAATTCCACAACATTTTCACCATCGACATGGCCATCGTGGTGTTCACGTTCCTGTTCATCGACATGTTCGACACCATGGGCACGCTTGTCGGCGTATGCACCAAGGCAGGCATGATGAGAAAAGACGGTCGCATTCCTGGTCTGAACAAAGCGTTCATGGCTGATGCCGTGGCGACGATGGCTGGAGCGTGTCTGGGAGCAAGCACCACAACAACTTATGTGGAGAGTGCCGCTGGTGTGGCACAGGGCGGAAGGACCGGACTAACGGCTTTTGCCACGGCTCTCTGCTTCGTCGTGGCTCTCTTCTTCGCTCCCATCTTCCTCGCCATTCCTGCTGCCGCCACCACTCCGGTTCTCGTCATCGTGGGACTCTTCATGCTGTCGCCAATAAAAGACATCGACCTGAACAACTACACCGAAGCCATCCCCGCATTCATCACCATCGTGATGATGCCGCTGTCATACAGCATCTCCGACGGCATTCTATGCGGCATCATAGCATACGTTGCCATAAACATCCTGTGCTGCAACTGGAAGAAGCTCAACCCTACGCTCTATATCCTCGCTGCCTTGTTCGTGATGAAATACATTTTCATTTAACCCCAAACGGGTCAGATGGGCAATTAGGCTTTATATTATAAAGAATTGTGATTGTCTCTATAAATAAAGAACCAAGGAATGACAAAAGTTATTTGCACATTCGGAGTAATTTGCTTAACTTTGTATTGTCACTGATAAAATAATCCGCATTATGGTAGAAAGATACATCAATCCACATACAGACTTTGGATTCAAGAGATTGTTTGGATCAGAATTCAACAAAGAGTTGCTGATAAGTTTTCTCAACGCTTTGTTCCGTGGAGAACAGAACGTGAAGGATGTTACCTACTTGAACTCAGAACCGCTCGGCGACCGCATAGACGCCAGGCGTGCAGTATTCGATGTGTTTTGTGAGAATGACAAAGGCGAAAAATTCATCGTAGAGATGCAAAATGTATATCAGGAGTTCTTCAAAGACCGAACAATATATTATTCAACATTTCCAATACGAGAGCAAGCGCAACGTGGCGGAGATTGGGACTTTCATCTCAATTCCGTATATACGATAGGATTGCTGAACTTCAACTTTGCAGAGGGTTTGCAGAACGCAAAGAGGTGGCATCATGAAGTGAAATTAATGGAAACAGACACCAAAGAGGTCTTCTATGACAAACTAACGTATGTATATGTTGAGATTCCCAAATTCGACAAAACAGAAAATGAACTTGAAACGATGTATGACAAATGGATGTTTGTACTGAAAAACCTCTCATCTCTAATGAAACGTCCTGCCTCGTTACAAGAGCGTGTGTTCACACGTCTGTTTGAACAAGCTGAAATTTCCAAGTTCAACCCACAGGAACTGAAATCATACGAAGATAGTGTAAATGCTTATCGCGACATCGTAAACGCAATCAAAACTGCAGAAAAGAAAAAGTTTGCAGAAGGAAAAGCAGAAGGAAAAGCAGAAATTGCCCGTGCCATGCTTGCAAAAGGAATGGATATGGAAGTGATTTCTGAATTGACAGGAATTTCAATTGGCGAACTTAAGGACTTATAAATCCTCCTTCAAACAACCACAACCGCATGACACCAACCATTCCATTCATCAAGGAGAAATTCGACGAATACAACAGGATGATGTTCGACGGCAAACTGCCCGACATACCCATAAGGCTTAGCAACGCCAAAGGGTTTCTCGGCATGTGCTGCTTCAAGAAGAAACGCAACGGATTGATGGGCAAGGTGGTGAACTACGATTTCGTGCTGCGCATCAACACACGGTTTGACCTGCCGCAGGAAATAGTGGAGGATACTATCATACACGAGATGATACACTACTACATCGCCAGCAACCAACTGAAGGACACGAGTGCCCACGGACGACTGTTCCGCACGATGATGAACGGCATAAACGCCAGATTCGGCAGACATATAGCCATATCACACAAACCAACGGAAACGCAGAAACAGCAGGCAAGGGAAGGCAGACGGTCATGGCATGTGGTGGCTGTGGTGACCTTCACCGACGGACGCACAGGAGTGAAGGTGTTGCCAAGAATCGTGGAACGGATAACCTACTACTACAACAATGTGCTCTCGGCAAAGGATGTATCAGCAATACAGCTCTATATGAGCAATGACACATTCTTCAACCAGTTTCCCAACTCCTCTGCACTCAAGGTCTCGATATGCGAAGAAGAAACTCTTAAGAGTCATCTCGCCGATGCGGAACGCATGGAATGCGACGGCAAAAGAATAATCCGCAACAGATAAGAGCCTCAACGAAACGGCAATAATGACAACTTAGACAACGATAATGACTTGACAAGGCGGCAATGACGACATGACAAGGCAACAACCACAAAAAACTTCCATCATAATCAGGGCTGAACTCCATACCAGTGAAGTTCAGCCCTGATTATTATCGATAAACCTTTGGATTATCTTTGTTTTGCAGATAATAAAATTCTACCATAGCATTCATGGAATGAAAATCTCGCATAGGAGATGCCAGGCCTGCATCACCTCACGACCTTCCTCATGGTCTTGCCGTCTCTCACAATATATATACCCTTCGGCAGGACGGAGGAGTCTATGCGCATGCCATTGAGGTCGTAAACCTCCTTGCCCTGTAGAGCAGCGCCGGCAGAGACGTCGTTGATGGCAGACACCACCTTGTTCTCCTGAACCAAGACAATCTTCATCTCTCCCACTCCATCGGTGATGGTGATGGTGGCATCCCGTTTGTCAATGCCGACAGGCAATGCGGAATACTCTATCTGCAGGTCGTCGGCGGTATATTCTCCTGGCTCGCTGACCACCTTACACCACTGTTCGTCCGACGTTGCCGTCTTCCATCCGAGCTTCGAGAAGATGGTCTTTGTGGCTACTCCGGCTTCTTTGTCCACAAACACTGTGTCGTTGTCTACTGTCACTTCTCCCTTGTCGCTGACTTTCGCCGACACCATCACGGAGTGTTTCACCACCGGGAATACGGCGAGTGATGTCTGTCCGCCAGGGGCAGCCTGGAAATAGCCCGTCAGCGGGCGCCACTCTCCATTCTTCAGCATATAGGCGGTGTTGCCGTGGTCGCGCATCGGAGCCATTGCGAAGGCGCATTCCATAGCGTCGTTTTTCTCCGGAATGCCGTCGATGACAACGAAGAACTCATCGTTGATGACATAATCCTTGCTGAGCTGCACTTCCACCACTCCGTCTTTGGTAGTCAGCGCATAGTTCAGTTCTGTCATCGTCCACGTGTCGAGCAGGTCTATCTTCTGGTCGGGGAGTCCGTCTTTTGATGTATAGAGCGAGAACGACACATTTGCAATCTGGTCTGTCAGTTCCTCTGCCGAGGCTTTGGTGAAGTTGACATACATACCGGTGAGGAGCATCGGCGTGGACGGCTTCGAGAATTTCTCTGCCCATGCCGTGATGCCGAGTTTGTTGGCTCCCGGCAGGGTAAGGTTGCCATCGGTGAAATTGGTCTGATATCCGTCCTTGGGTTCGAAATTCGTGATGTAGCCGTCGAACTGCACCTGTACGCTGTCGTCCTGGAACGTGTAGCCGGTCTCGTTCTGGGCGATGTGTGTTACATACCATTTGTTCATCTTCTCATGACTGAAATCCACGTCCTTTGTAGTGAATATACCCTTTGGCGTGAATATAGGGTCGGTGTTGTTTTTCAGTTCATACTCTGAATATATCGCCCATGAATACTGGTCGGGAAATCCTGTAGAGCGGTCGGTGTAATGCACGGTGGCGAGCGGTGCCACCATACGCATCCTCGTGGTGAGATCGCGGAATTCTGCCGGCCATCCCACCTGTGCCGTCGGCTCCTGTCCTTCAACGCTTACGAAGGCTGTCTTGGTCACCTCGTCTTCTTCATCGCCGGCTTTCACTTTCAGCGTTACGTCGTAGTTGCCGGGCTTGGTGTAATATACGGTAGGGTTCTGGTCGGTCGAGGTCTCCGGCGTGCCGCCGGGGAATGTCCATTCCCACGACTCCGGGGTGCCGGCGGTGAGGTCGGCAAACTGTATCTCCTCGCCTGTCTTCACGGCAATCTGGTCGATGGTGGTCATACTGCTCACCGTGAGTCCGTCCACATAGAAGTCGCCGAGGTATCCGCCAACGTTGAAGCCATCGTCGGTTCCCGGACCGTAGGTGAGGCGCAGCTTCACCGTCTTGCCGGCAAATTCGGTGAGGTCGGCATCCACCTTTCGCCATGCGCTTCCCTTGTCGGCAACGCTCGTGCTCTTCCAGAGGTCTGTCTGAGTGGCGAAGCCGTCGGCTGAAGCACTGATTGTCAGAGTGGCGTATTCGTTCCACATAGTGTCGAAGTATACGTATCCATGAAATTGTGCATTGGCGGGCACGTCGATGTCTTTGCTCGTTATCGTGCCGATGGTGCGGCGCACGATATTATATGGTCCGTCGATATGCAGCGATGCTTTATCGTCGGGGTCGATGCCCGTGAATGCCTTGTCGCCGGAGGGCTGCTTCAGGGTAAAGGTCACGTTGTTGCCTTCGCCATTGTCCTGGGTCCAGTCGGCAAGCGTACCGTTGTCGAAGTTCTCTGCCCATACCGTTTCCTGCCCTGTCGCGGCGTTCTTCACACTGAAGTCTGCCTTCACTCCCTTGGCATCGGCACGACGGATGGTGCGGGGCATGCTCGACGGAAATGGCGCAGGACGGTATTCCAGGCGTAATGCCTTACTGTCTTTGGCCGGATTGGCGGTTTGTATTTTGCCTACTAAGACCTTGTTGTCATCGGTGGCAAATGCTGTATATGCCATGCCTGCCGCGACGGCTAAAACGAACGATGTGGTAAGTAATCTGTTCATAACGTTTTCCCTTTTGTTTATACTTTTGTTTCGCATGTATCCCACATGCTGCCATATTGACGAATTGTCTGCAAATTTATGTATTTTAATTAAGAAGCGCAAGGATATGACGTATAAACAGCCATTTTTGGCTACAAATAAGACAATCGAATCCCAATCGGTCATTAGACCGTTTTAATGCTGTGTTTTATAACTGCTTGCAGTCTTTTGTTTTTTATAAGGCGTCTTTTGCCTGTTTTAAATTCGCAATAGCCCACTATTACTCATTAAAATCCAAACGAAATCCACCCTTCTAAAAAAACAAAATCCAAGCAAGCCCTAATGCCCGATTTGGGTTAACAGAGTTACCAGTTATTCTTCCGCTCTTTCTTTTTATTTGAATACTCCGTTTTATAGGTTCTAATTCCAATTAATATTAAAAATGTGCAAGTTTGCCACTTTTTGATATTAAAAATGTGTATTTTGCCGAAAAATCATATTAATGAAGGAATTATGGCAGAAATACAAAGAGGTATATTAGATAAATTGAAGGCGTGGAAGGAGAGTCCGCGTCGCAAACCCTTGGTGTTGCAGGGCGCACGCCAAGTAGGCAAGTCGTGGGCATTGAAGAAGTTTGGCAGGGAATCTTTTGAGGATATGGTATACATCAACTTCGATACGATGCCAGCCATAAAGGAGGATTTTAAACGTACCAAGGAACCCTTGAAACTCATTAAGTCGATGGAGCTGATGACGGGGAAGAAAATTTCTCCAACTTCCACTCTGATTGTTCTTGATGAGATTCAGGAATGCAATGAAGCTTTGAATAGCTTGAAATTTTTCTGTGAGGATGCTCCTGAGTACGCTGTTGCGTGCGCAGGTTCACTCCTGGGTGTGGCTCTTAATCGTACAGGAGCGTCTTTCCCTGTGGGCAAGGTGGACTTCATGACGCTTTATCCCGTATCGTTTGCTGAATATCTGAGGGCAGCAGATGCTCAGCTCTATCATTCTTATCAGATGATAGATGAGGTGATGGCTGTGCCCGAGGTGTTGCACCAGCAGCTGATAGATGCTTACAAGTTGTATCTTGTGTTAGGAGGAATGCCCGAGGCGGTAAGTGTCTACATCGATACTCGTTCGTGGGCGGAAGTAAAGGTGGTTCAGGATGCTATCCTCCAGTCTTATTCCCTGGATTTTGCCAAGCACATCAGCAACAAGGATATCCCACGTGTGTTTCAGGTTTGGGGCAATTTGCAGAATCAGCTGGCTCGTGAGGACAAGAAGTTCCGTTATGCTGATATTCAGAAAGGGGCTAGGGCACGTGAGTATGAGGGAGCCATCGAATGGTTGTGCCTGGCTGGATTGGTGCATCGGGTTTCGGCGATAGGAACTCCTTGCCTGCCGCTCTCTGCCTATAAAAAAGACAATGCCTTTAAGCTTTATCTCAATGATGTGGGTTTATTGGGGCGCAAGTTTGATTTGGATGCTACTACGATATTGATGGGCGACAATCTCTTTACGGAGTTCAAGGGAGTGATGGCAGAAAACTATGTCCTTCAGGCTTTGGTTCGCCAGTATGGCAGTCAGCATTATTATTGGACTTCTGGCAATACGGCAGAAGTGGAGTTTCTTTTGCAGGATACAGGTAAAATCATTCCTATCGAGGTTAAGGCTGACAAGAATGTCACGGCGAAGAGCCTGGCGTATTATCGTAAGCAATATCTCCCTAAACTATCAATTCGCCTTTCTGCTCTTAACATGAGGAAGGACGATGATTTGCTTTATCTTCCATCATATCTGGTTGATAAATTGAAAATGTTTGTGGGGAATATTGAGCTTAATGAATAAATGGCAAGCCAAAAAGAGCTTTGGATTATAACGCTATTGCAAAAGCTTACTACGCTAACGCTTTAAAAAAATACCGTTAGCGTAGTAAACTTTTCATTTTTTCGCTTCTTCCTTGTGTTCTTCACATTTATCTTTTTCGCCTTTGTATTTAGAGCCTTATAACTAACCATAAAGCCTTGATTTTCAAAACTCTTTGATTTTTAACACTTTCCGAGTGCTTTTTGGCAGTTCCCTATTTTCCACATATTTTTGCAGCGTATTTCTACCGTGGAGAAATTGCGGAGCTTTTATTTTGTCATATTGTGAACGTAGTTGACAAGGGTTTACGAGTGGTTACGATGAAGGACAAATTTGAAGCTGATAGGCAAAAAGCGTTATATCGTGGACTGGGTTGACAAAGGTTGTCAATGGTTCACTTCTCTAAGCATTTGGATTGCTGGTAAATAATTCTGTGCAACAGCCTTCTTTAGCCAGAAAAATCCTTTCTTTTTCTGTGGGGTCTCAAAAGCAGATATATACAAATCTGCTAATAACATTTGAGCTTCTGCATTACCTTGCTTGGCTACGTAAAGTAGTAAGGATTCTGCCTCACATAGTAATCTGTGTATCCTAATCGAACAAAAAGGAGGATATTCATCCTCTAGCCCAGGCATCTCAGGAGGATAGTTATTAATCGCTTCTCGTATAATATCCTTAGCCCTCATCAATTGCTTTTGTTCTTCTGATAAATGTTGCGTAAAAGCATCATCTACACAAACGAGAATCGTCTTAAAACAATCAAGTGCTTTATATAAGAATGCATTATCTGTGATAACAATTGTATCGATACCGACAGCCTTTAAACCATGGGTAACTCCAGCATAATTGAATAGCGTACATCTATCCTTTTCTTTCGATAGGGAACCATGCATATAGAGATTACGTAGTAACCTATAAAAAGAGTTGGCATACTCTACATTTTCTTCTATACAAGTTATCTCTTCTCCGTACTTTGTCTTATATGCTTTAAGAATTGAATCAAGTATTTGTGATGGCAGGGTGGCATTATTTGCTATTTTATAATACAGGACAAATTCGTTGAGCATTGTCTCATAGTATGAAAAAATCGCGCAAAACAGGATCTTTCTGCTTTCCGCCATCAAACAATACGACCTTTCCTCAACATCATTAAAACTATTCAAGATTGTATGATAGACATCATAATCTCCATCAGAATTATCTCGCGCCAATCGATCAGCTTCTGCCTCTGTTTGTTTTAATTGCGTCTGGTATCTGTAAGCTATATCCATTATCATTTGTGATAAAATCCCATATTGGGTTTCTATCATCGCCCTAATATTTGTATATCCTTTTGCAAACATGAGTTTCCGTTATTAAAATCCTAATAAATCGTAGTCAACGCCAGAACCAGGGTAATCGCCTTCCATTCCATCTGTTAGTGCATCCCAACGTTCTGCTTCATAGTTATGATAGGTATTATTATCTTGTTTATATTCTTCATAATCAATCCATTTTCCATTTTTATCAATATGTCCATTACCACCATAATCATTAACACTTGCAATTCCATCATTAAATGGATATGCCCACTGATATCGGAAAGGTATGACTGTTTCATTCATTTCATTTATGTATCCCCACTTATTTTTAAAAGCCACCGGTGCCAATCCCTCTGCAAAAGATTTTGCTTCAGAAAAACGGGAAGGGATAATCTGAATTCCGTACTTGTTAATATATCCCCATTTATCGAATTCTTTTACACCAGCCATTCCTTCCTTAAAATCCAATACTTCTATATATTTCCCTCCTACAAATTCACCATCTGAGTTTATAAATCTCCAATAAAAATGCTGATAAACAGCCGCCATACCATCAGAAAAAGGTCTTGCTTTCTCATAAATACAGTCAATAACTAAGTTGTTGCTTTTGTTAATATAACCCCACAAGCCATCATTTAAAACCAATATCAATTCCTCATTGGGTTTTATCATGAAATCTGGACAAAAGTGAACAGAATACCCACTCTGTTTCTCTCCGTGAAAATATTGGCATGGAATAATCTCTTTATTTTCTGACAAATCAAAAATACCCCAGTTCTCACCCTGACGTACTTGTATATATTTCCCATCTAAAGTTGCTAGTCCTTCATATTCTTTTTCGTTCATTGTAATACCATTTTCTATTGAAAGAATTTTATATTTCAAAGTGTCATCTGTTTTAGAGTACTTTGAAATAGCAATAATATGATTATTGAAAATAACTTCAATGTTATATACCAGCTCATTGATGGTAAAAAACTGACGTGATAGAACATCAAACACAGTACATGATTTTGCAGAATAGCCAACAATATACCTATTATCGTCTGCGTACAAGAAATCTTGCCAGATATATTGTTTGTTTGAATGAAATACTATCCTATCGTAAACACAATTAAGTAGATATTGATTTGAATTGGCTATTTCAATCAAACCATACTTATTACCGTCTGTAATACATAAAAATCCCCTGTCTAATAAATTATTATTATCGGCATTACTAAAAGATGCAAAGCCTGGATATTGGCACGGTACAACAATTTTCCCAATTTCATTTACCAGACCATAACACCCATTTTTCTGTACAACTAAATAATGGTATGTAAAGTCAGGACCACATCTGTTATATTTAAAAATGTACGAGCAATCAAGGATCACTTTCAATTGCTTGTCTATCAATCCATAACCCTTATCTCCTTTTATTACTGCAAATCCATGAGTATTGAATAATGACATAATCTCTCCAATCTCATTATTCGATGAATCCATCAAAAAAAGATTGGTGAGCCCTATATCATTTTTGCGTTTTTCTATCCAATTTGAATTGGAGTGCTTTGTATAATCTGATTTGTTTAATTGTGAATTCATTTTTTTTAATTTAGTTATTGCTGATTTGCCAATGACCACCTTTGTCGGAACCTATGCGTTGAATAATACCTTTATCAACCATCATCTTCAGACGACGCTTCACACTACTTTCATGAAGTCCCATTTTGTGTGAAATTTCGCTTCTACTTATTTGTGGCTTTTCCTTGATTAGTTCTAAAATCATTTTTATCTGGTCGCTTATCTGGTCGCTTTCTGGTCGCTTCCGGTCGGATATAGTCTTTTCTTGCCCTTCCTCCAATACGTTAGCCCACACAGAGGCTTTCATGATGAAAGCGACCAGATGATATTGGGGTTCCTTCGTGCCAATGGCAGAAAGCTCACGACACATACGGTCAACTCCTTCACCGAACTCCTTTACATAGTCGTAGGCTTTCAGGTACTCGGCTATCTTGGGATTACGGGAAAAATGGGTGTGGCGGATATTGTCGGTGCGGACGATACCTGGCAGCTTACCGGGGGTCTCAAACACAAGTCGGTCGTCAAACATCTTTATCTGTATCTCCGTTCCTTTGATGCTATAATCGCGGTGGCAAACCGAGTTTACCGTCATCTCTTGTATCACGAACTTGGGATATTCCCTGTCGGTCTTGAAGAGTCCGTCCTCACCGAGATAGGAATGTTCCTTCACTTGCGTTTCGAGGTAATCGATGGTTTTCTGTATCTGGTCGAGGATGCGCCCCTCGAAGGTGACATCCTTGATAACGTTCATTTCCCTGCCGACTTTCTCTTCCGTACCATAGTACTTGATAAAACGGACACGGGCACGAGGGAAAAAGTTCTGGGGATTCTTACCGAAGAGCAAGATGCAGGCAGTGCTGACTTGTGGTACATCGCCCTTGCAAGTCAGGAATCCTTTGTTCTCTTGCAGGTATTCCATTGGAGACTTGCCATAACCAATGCGCTTCATATATGCTTTTACGGTATCCATGTCGATATCCTCGATAGTGGCATCGTAGGCAGGGCTGTCCTCATAGTATCGTTCACCCTTGTCATACATCAGTTGCAGACGTTCCTCAAAGGGTAGCTTACGCGACTTGTTGCCCACCCGCCAAAACACCTCATCGGCTTGGTTGGCATGGAGGCGAGGACTGGCAGGGACATGGATTATCAGTATGTGGTTGTCGTTGCCCTCGCTGTCTTGGCAAGGCATGAACTCTGTCGTAACAGAAATGGTGGGTACACAGAAATCAAACGGAGTGCGAAGTATCTCGTTCAAATGAGCCCTGTCTTGGTTGACCCCCTCGATACGACGAGTCTTGTCGGATATACCTACGGCTATCATGCCGCCATCGGCATTTGCCATAGCGACAATAGTGTTGGCGAGAGCCTTCGGTTCTATATGAATGCTCTTGCAGTCGAAAGTCTGCCCTTCGGGCATCTGACGTATCTCTTCGATAGTATATCTCATATTCTGTTCATTCCACTTTTGTATGGCAAATCAACTCGTGTATATCCACATTGAGAACATCGGCTATTGTGCCAATGTCTTCAAGTCGAGTTGTGCGTGGTTGTTGCATCACTTAGATACTGTGGCAGGGTCCTTATGCAATGTCTTTGCTAACCATTTACTCATAAGACCTCTTTCTGCCAATACGGTCTTGACACGATTTAAATCCGCCATGCTTCAATTATTTGTTCCATTTCATGGCACCTTTTCTCGCCATGGCAAAGCTCAAGCAAGCTTGGCTCTGCTCATCTGACTTAACGAAAACGTTGTGTTTGCCGCAAAGTTACTGCTTTTAACCGGTAATAAAGATTATATCCACATAAAGTTGCCCAAAAGAGTGTTATTTTCTCAAATACAAGGCGTTTGACTTTATACCTCTTTTTATATACAGACAATAAGGTAAATAGGTTCAACCAAGGGATTGAATATCGTGAAGTATAGCGATGGTAGCGTGAAGAAAGTGGCTGTAGAATAAGACGAAAGCATCCTTATAATATTTGCATTGGCTAAGACAATCACAACAATACAAATTAAGCTACCTCTGAACAAGAAGGTTTACACCCAAACCATGCTAATGGCAAGACATCAGAAAATAGCTAAACTCTTTGACGAAGAATTTTGGGTGACGCAATGACGAAGTCAGGAAAAAGAAAACCGTGTCAGAAACTAATCCGACACGGTTTCTTTTTTTTATACCGTTTTTTCATATATTGCGGCATTACAGGAATGCCTTTCCTACAGATCTCATTTTCACTTTCTGGTCACTCTGAACCAGTCTGCATCAATCCAGCCACGGCTGGTCTTCTGTCCTGGCTCGTATGCCACGAAGCCTATCTTGGCTCCTATCCACTTGCCTTCGCGCATGGTGAACTCGGTGCCACACTTGGTGTACTTCTTGCCGTCGAGACTGTAAGAGAAATGCATCTTGCCATCGTTCACGCTCATACGCATATAGATGTCGATATGTGTGCCTGGCTGATAGTCTATCTGGTCTACTGCCGTTGGCTTGAGTGTGGCGATAAGCTGCTCCGTCTGCGGTTTGCCCTTGTCGGCGCTCTTGCATGAAATCTGAAGGAGCTGGAAATCATTGCCCACACGCTTCACCACAAGTCCTGAATAGTCAAGACCCATCATCAGCAGTCCGCCGGTCTGGTTCTGGTCTTTTGATGTGAAACGGATTTTGGTGGTGGCTGTGAACTTGTCGGCTGGTGTCTTCTGCAGCAGCAGGTTAGGCACTTCCCAGAGGTTCTGGAATTTCTCCGACACCTTGTGGGTGTATACTCTATACGAACCGAAGGCTGTCGGCATACCGAAGGTCTCATTGTAGTTGGCATGCCATTGCCATTGCAGTCCGAGTCTGGTGTCGCTGAACTCATCGCTCTCTGCCGGATTCACCACCTGCACCTTGCCTGAGGTCTTCGGCTTGCGATATGTCGTGACGGGGTCGCCACAGTAGTCGCCGTCTTTGTCTACGCCCATCACTGGCCAGTTGTCCTTCCATGTCACAGGCTGCAGATGTACCACGCGGCCATAGGCTTCCTTGTCCTGAAAATGCAGGAACCAGTCTTCGCCGAATTTGGTGTGTACCCATGCGCCCTGATGAGGACCGTTTATCTTTGTCTTGCCCTGGGCGAGAACCACCTTGCTTTCGTATGGACCGAACGGATTCTTGGAGCGCATCGCCACCTGGAAACCTGTTGGTACGCCGCCGGCAGGAAACATCACCCAATACCATCCGTCGCGCTTGTATATCTTCGGTCCTTCGCAGGTGCGGCTCTCGGTGCCGTTGCCGTCGTAGATAATCACGGGATTGCCGATGGGTTTAGTACCGTCGGCAGACAACTCACGGATAGCGATTACGGAGGCGAAACGCGAACGGCTGTTAGCGTATGCGTTGACGAGATAGCAGCGGCCGTCGTCGTCCCAGAGTGGTGTGGTGTCTATCAGTCCCTTGCCCGGAATCACACACAGCGGCTTCGACCATTCGCCGGCCGGGTCTTTGGTCTTAACCATGAACACGCCATAGTCGGGATCGCCCCAATAGATATAGAACTCGCCGTTGTGATAGCGTATTGACGGTGCCCAGATGCCGTTGCCATGGGATGGCCGGTCGAATTCCTGCTTCGGCTCCAGTTCCTTAACGGCATGGCCTACTATCTCCCAGTTTACCAGATCCTTGGAATGGAGGATGGGCAGACCGGGGATGCAGTTGAACGAACTTGCCGTGAGGTAATAGTCTTCGCCGGCGACACACACGTCGGGGTCGCTATAGTCGGCATTGATAACGGGGTTGGTGTAGGTGCCGTTGCCATTGTCTGGGCTCCACACCTGCGACTTGTACTGTGCCAGCGCTGCCATAGGCAATGCGAGCATCATCAGCAGAAGGTGCTTTCTTTTCATAATCGGTTATGCTATTTTGATTTGTTAGTAATTGTCTGTTTCGCCTTACAACACGTTGACGTATTCGCCTTCGATGCGTTGCAACTTCAGCTGGTAGTTCACGTCGTGTACGATGCTCATCAACCGTGCGTGCTCGTCATCACCGCCATAGAGCGAGAGGGCAAGATGCCCCATCGTGCGGCGCAGGTTTATCTCCACACACGGATGGAGCAGAAACCTGTCGCCTTCGGCTCCAGCCACAACCATCATGTCGACGCCGAGTTCTCCCGCATAGCATCCGGAGAGCATGGCGGTGAGATTATGCTCCAGACGACTGGCTATGTCGTCGAGAAGCGTCTCGCTGACATAGCGGCTGAGAAGGTCGCGCTTGAACCGTTCGCTGCCCACCACATTGCCCGTATACTGGGCGTTGAGGGTCTTGAACACCGACAGTCCGCAATATCTCACGCCTCCATCGGGAGTGGAGACGAACTCCATGGCGAAGTCACACATCTTGTTATAGCGGGGTTCTATCATCACCTTGCCCTGATGTTGCAGCGTGTGTCTTATCCATGACAGTTTGGGCTGGTCGGCAGCGTCGCTGACATAGCGCACTCCCCTGCCCGACGAGCTCCACGGAGCTTTCACCACGACATTGCCCAGCTGGCGGATGATGCTTTGAGCCTCATCCATGGCAGTAGCCACGAAGCTCTCGCCACAGGTGTCGCCTTCAATTTCTTTTCTCACCGCGTGCAGCATTTCCTTCGTCTGCTCGCGGTCTGAGAAGCGGCGCACGTCGGCAAGCTGTCCCTCGGTGGGCAGGATGTCGGCGGCGACTCCGTTTTCGGCGAGTTCCGCACATACCCTGCAGTCCCATCCCCAGGGCTTCACGCCATCAAGGGGCAGCGAGGCGAGGTCGGTCTTCTCCACGAACAGCACGTCGGCAATCATCCCCTTATACTGTTTGGATGCTTTCAGGGCATATTTGATGTCGTCAACGAGGACGGCATCTCCGTCTTTCGCCCAGAAAGCGGGCAGGAAACCAAGATTCATACGCATCTCCTGAGCCACATGGGGTATCGTGAGGTGTGGCACGTCATAAGCGAGTGCTATATCGTGTTCGGGGTTGAATATATGTAAATCCACGTGCTGTATCGTTACCGTTGTTTGTTTTCTTTATCCTATTGAAATGACCATCCCAAAAAACATTTCTTCTCTTATTATGGAAGTCATATTCTTTATCGAGTGCAAAATTAAATAAAAAAGCGTACATTTGCACTTATTAAAAGACAAAAAATGAATAACGACCCAACGATATGCGCAATAGCCACCGCACAGGGCGGTGCGATAGGAATAATAAGAGTCTCTGGCAATGAGGCGATTGAGATAACAGAAAAGATTTTCTCGCCGGCGGGAAAAGCCGACAGGCAGCTGCACGACAGAGCGCCATACTCCATCGCCTTCGGCAGGATAACCGACGGGAAGGGAGAGACCGTGGACGAAGTGCTGGTGAGCGTGTTCCGTGCTCCTCATTCTTACACGGGCGAAGACTCCACGGAGATTTCCTGTCATGGCTCGGCGTATATACTGCAGAGGGTGATGACGCTGCTGATAGAGAACGGCTGCGCGGCTGCCGGACCGGGTGAGTTCACTCAGCGTGCCTTCCTCAACGGCAAGATGGACCTCTCGCAGGCTGAAGCCGTGGCTGACCTCATCAGCTCTACCAACAAGGCCACTCACGACATGGCACTCAGCCAACTGAAGGGACACTTCAGCAACGAGCTGTCTGACCTGCGCGAGCATCTGCTGAAGCTCACTTCGCTACTGGAACTGGAACTTGACTTCTCTGACCACGAGGAACTGGAGTTTGCCGACCGCACGGAGCTATACGCCCTTGCCAACGACATCCATCAGCGACTCGTATCTCTCATCCATTCGTTTGAAATCGGAAACGCACTGAAAAACGGCATACCGGTGGCTATCGTCGGCAACACCAACGTGGGAAAGAGCACGCTGCTCAACCTCCTTCTGCATGAGGAGAAGGCTATCGTGAGCGACGTACACGGCACGACACGCGATTTTATTGAAGACTCCACCATCATCAACGGCATACAGTTCCGCTTCGTCGACACCGCCGGCATCCGTGACACCGACGACGTAGTGGAAAGCATCGGCATAGAGCGCACTTACCAGAAGTTGCAGGAGGCGAAGATAGTGCTCTGGCTTATCGACCGGCAGCCGACAACGGCTGAAATCGACGACATAAAGGAGCATGTGGACGGAAAGAGACTCATCGTGGTGAGAAACAAGATTGACAAGTCTGGCGAAACGACTTCGGCTGACGAGTCTGTCAAGACCCCTTCTGCCGCTACCGGTCTGGCATCAGACTGGTTGTCTGACTCCTTGGCCGGTACCGGCTACAAGACAGTGGACATCAGCGCAAAATACGGCACCAACATTCCACAGCTTGAGCAGCTCATCGTAGAGGCTGCCGACATACCCCAGATTTCAGAGAGCGACATCGTGATAACTTCTGCCCGCCACTACTCTGCCCTTCTCCGTGCCGACGAATGTCTGCAGCGTGTCATCGACTCCATGAACATCGGTCTCAGCGGCGACCTCCTTGCAGAAGACCTCCGCATGGTCATCGACCACCTCGCCGACATCACCGGCGAAGAGCGGATAACAACAGAAGAAACGCTCCAGAAAATATTCCGGGAGTTCTGCATCGGAAAATAGACCGTCTGACAATACTTGCAAAACGTTTTTGTAACTGCTTATAAGCCACCATTTTGGTGGCTTTTTCGTTTTAACACTTTCCATTTGTAATTTGTTGATACCAGTTTTTCGAGGTAACTTTGGCTCAAATTTCGTTCCTGCGTTTCAATCGTGCGAACAAATGGAATAGCAAAACGCTATGTAGGACACCTCGTGAGAAATACTGAGAATCCTCCATTATCCGTCACAACCGCTATGTAGGGCACTCGTGAGAAATACTGAAAATATGTGATAAAGACTGAGACAAAATCGGGGGTCTTTTCCATCAAAAAACATCAGAATTGCAAACGAAAAATGGAGATAATTAAAGAATGTGGAGTATGCGGAAAAGAGTTCGTTGCTTCCAAAATGTCGGTCAAGTACTGCTGTCGAGGGTGTGAACGTGTCGCATTTCGGAGACGCGAGGCAGAAAAGAAAAAAAGGGAGAAGGAAAATGCCGAATCTCTTCGAAACGCTGAGAGAAATAACTCTCTGCGGGATAAGGCATTTTTATCCCCCGAGGACGTGAGCGTTCTTTTCAATGTCAAGAAGCAGCTGCCAGGAACAGCACCCACGCCGACATGTTCCGCCAACCATACACTTTTGGAGTTCCGTATTCATAACTGTAGTTTTCTATTGTTTCCTCTTTGCACTATGTTGTACCAAGAAACGGAGCTTCTCGAATACGCGGCGGACGTCTGCCGTGCCTTCGGATTCTTTTTCCTTCACCCATCGTTCCTGCACTTCGCTCTGACGGACGTTGGTGACGAAATCGGACACTTCCTCGTGCGTGAGGCGGCGTACGGTGGTGCAGCCTTCATTGCTCAGTTGCTGAAGCATCTGCTCGTAACTCTCATCCATCGTCTTGCCCATCGCCTTGTAGGTCTTGCTTGCCGCATGCTCGATGGCTCGCTTGTCCTTCGGGGGCAGGGCATTCCATCGGTCGAGGTTCATCGCCACTAAATAGATGTGCCCTAACCAAAGTTCCTGCGACACCAACAGGTGAGGGGCAGCACGGTGGGCACCGATGTCCCATCCGCTGTCGATGTTCACCATGATGCCGTCGATGGCTCCGGAGCGCAGCGAATCGGAAACTCGCTCTCCCCAGGGGATGCGTTTGTTCGTTGCTCCTGCATTCTCCAGATAACTGATGTGCCAGAAACTGGCAGTTCGCCACGTCTGCTCTTTCAGCGCATTGAGGTCTGCCATCGGCTCTCGGCTATAGAAGCCCACGGGATAGCCCGTAGCTACCAGCACGGGGTGGATGCCCGCGTGGTGCAGCTCCTCTGTCAGTTCTGGAATCGTCTTGTAGGCTTTGCGGATAAGTGCGACCTGTGCCTCGCCCGAGGGTCCTGCCAGGAAACTCTTGAACAACTGGTGGAGTGGCATCCGCTGGTTATCGTATTCGGGTACTACCGTAGCCATGTCGGCTTTCGTGCCTTCGCGCACCGTCTCGTAGGCATCATAGCTCGATGAAAGTTCGCCGTTCCAATGGTGGTCAATGCGGATGCGCCCCTTACTTTCCTGCTCTACAAAGCGGAAGAACTGCCGAGTTACCTGCGTCCGCATGTTGCCCATCGGCTCGTGGTCTGTGAAAGTCAGCGTCTGCGCTCCCACGAACATCGGGACGCAAAGCATCATCAGAAATATAATTTTATTCAAATCCATTTTTATAAATAGGAATTTATTGGTCAAGCGGATAGGGGAAAGAATAATGTTCAATACCAAAAGCGCGAAATTCACCATTGATAAAAGATACTTTCCAAGGATGGTAAGCCTTCAACAGCCGAGTCATTTCTTCGGCAAGTTGCTGATTGTCGCCGGGCTTGAGGACCTTAACTTCACATTCTACAAGATTACCGTGCATATCAACTCGTGCTTGTCGGATACTGAATATGATGCGTTTGACATTGGCGAGTTCGGGATACTTTTCTGTTTTCAAAGGAAATAACTTCCGTATGTCTGTATTCCTCGTGACTTTATCAAATGCGAAACCGTCAACAACATAGTTGTGATAATCTTTTTTTCCAATGACCTTTCCCTCACGAATTGTAAAGATTTGTTCACGTTCGTAGTTTCGTTCAAAGCCCATGTGCTGATAGTAAATAATTTTCCCCGTAGCCACACGAATGTCGTCAGTCAGCCAACTGGCCACAATACGCTCTCCTTCGACAAAATTCTTGAATACACGAAGCAATGTGTCGTTTGGAATGCGCTCACCTGTAATTTTGCGACTATTTATATCATAGTGTTCACATCGTATACTGTCGAGGTAGAATACGTCCTCCTCAATGCTCCAATATGAGGTGAAGCCATCCCTGTTGGCTGTAGTAATATGGTGTTCTGCAGGTAGCACAGCCTTCAAGTGATGGTACAACAAAGAATCTCTGCATACAGGCCTGTCCAACAACGCCCAACGAGTACCATTAATATAAATAGCATCACTGTCTTGACCAGTCGCATAAGCAACGGTCGTTAATAACAGAAATTGAATACATATTAAGATCTTTTTCATAACGCTAAAATCCGATTTATCTGTCTTTTATCTCTATCTTTTTTATCACCTTGGCTGGAACGCCACCAACAATGGTATTCGGTTCAACGTCCTTTGTCACTACTGCACCAGCAGCTACTACGGCTCCATCGCCGATGGTTACTCCAGCAAGAACGGTGGCATTGGCTCCAATCCATACGTTTTTGCCGATGTGAATTGGTGCATAGCTCATGCTCTGACGGTTGGCCGGGTCAAGGTCGTGATTGATGGTTGCCAGCACGACGTTGTGACCGATGAGAGCGCCCTCGTCAATGGTGATACCGCCCTGATCCTGGAACTTACAGCCCATGTTGATGAAGACCCGTTCACCAACGATGGTGTTCTTGCCGCAATCGGTATGAAACGGAGGAAACATGCCTACCGTCTTGGGTACCTCACGCCCCCAAAGCTGTTCCAGCAAATCGTGCAGCTGCTCTGGAGTATGGTACTTTCCGTTAATCTCAGCCGTTAACTTCAGAGCCTCCTGCGACAACAGATGAAACATCATGTGGACATCACCACCGCCAACGACGGGTTTGCCCGATGCCATGTAATCTCGAAATTCTTGTATTGTCATTGTTCTTTATTTTTCTTTTGTGGATTTATAATTCAATCACATTCTGACAAATACTTTGAGCGAATAGCCTTTGGAAGTTTCGATGCAATGAGTTGGTATGATTCTTTTATCAACCCCTTTACTATTGTTTCGTCCATTTCTTCATAATAGACATCGCTCCAGTGGGTCTTGTTCCAATGATATGCAGGTGTCACGGCAGTGAATTGTTCTCTAAGTTCGATATTCCTGTCTGGTGACAGTTTCAAGGCAATTCTTGAAACTCCGTCCTTCATATCATATCGGCCACCGCCTAACCATAGGCAGACGAATATCTTTCCCTCCAAGCGGAAGTTAAGGATGTCTTCACCAAACGCTTGGTCTTCGGTCACTCCTGCGAGAGACAGCGTGTATTCTCTGACTTGCTCGATATTCATACCCACTCAAAATTTACTTCTCCTGCACCAATTTCAAAGTGGTATTTGGCAATACCCAAGTCCATCTTTGTATAGCCAATCATGGAAAATCCCTTCTTGGCTCTTATCAGATGACAGTTGTTCTTCACTCCAACGTGTTCAAACGAAAACTTCTGTTGATTCACGGCTGTAGGAGCAAGCAAAGCTGCTTCAACACCTTTCTTAAACCATGACGGAGTGATGTCGCTGGCATTGCTGACTTGCTCAACGGTTTTGATCTTATGGCCTACACCTTGTGTCTCACCATAGCCAATGGCAATATAACAGGCAATCTTCTCGCCTTCTTCAAGCACATAGGTTCCTGGCACCTTTGAATAGCTGAGTCCAACCCAGCAGGTGTTCAAGCCCAGTGTTTGGGCAAGTAAGACTAGATGCTCACCATAATAGCCTATACGCTCGTCAAGGTCTTCGGCTTTCTTTCCTGCCATGACCAGATAGTTGTTGGCATTACGGAACTTTCCGTATTTGGCCATAGTCCCTTGGAATGCCTTCGGCTCATTGCATATCAACTGAATATGGAGTTGACCCTCATTGTTCAACTTCACAAGTTCATCTTCAAGCAACTTGACGATTTCCTCGCTCAATGGCAGGTCTTTGTAAGCCCTTACACTATGTCGGGCTTCTATAGCTTCCTGCATTGTCATATTTTTGATGATATATTACTATTCATTATTATATGTCTTTTTGCTACATTAAGATACATACCGCTACATTTTCGCTACATTGATTTATTGTCGTTATAGAATGTAAGTCGTTGTGTATCAGTCTCGCTACATCATGCTACGTATTTTTTTCATTTAAGTGAGCGTTGGAATACCTGTTCAAACACATCCATTTCTCGCTTGGCTATACCCAGGCGAGTGGCTATGGACTTCCAATGCTTCACACCAGCCTTCACTTCTTCGATGATATACACGGCTTCGTCTTTGCCTATCATATACTCCTCCGAGGAATCAAGCAACACCTGAAGGTCTGCATAATTCGTTGTGGAGTTGATAAGCAAAGCTTGGTATTCATTCAGAGTCGGATTCATATCATATGCCGGTGATAGCGTCCAGCCACGTGGAGTCAGCAGGAATCCGTGGTTGCGGAAATGGTCATCGCTATTGCCGATGGCTATATTGAATGCCACTCGACGATAGAGTTGACGAAGGTTCTGCTCTACGTCACAGCAGTTCTGGAGGATGAAGTCCACGATGTCCAGATAGCCGTTGCCCGACTTGGCATCACAGCCATCAGTCAAGCCCAACAAGGTCATGGCTGATGCGAAATGCTTTCTTCGTCCTTCAACTGTCCTATCGAAACGCTTGGAGAGCAAGGCATGATATTTCTTGCCTGTCTCAATGACGCTAGTCTCTGCTGCTTCGACTCCAGCCTCTTTTGCCAACAGATGACTGAGGTGTTCCCAAAGGCCTACATCATAGTCATCGTTCCTTGACGGGAACTTGGCTACGCAAATCCGGCCTTCATCATTCATCACTCCAGCCTTGGGGCGGGCACCGCCAAGCGAAGTGCCAGGATGGACTAATTGCAAGAGCCATTTCTTCTCTGGCAACTGATTCAGTTCCTCGCTCTTCTCAATTTCCATGCTGGCTGCCACCAAAGCCCTAATGTCGGTCAAAGGGGGAATACGAAGCGATTTCTCACAATTGATGTACTCTCCATCTTGTTTTTCCTTAAAGCGGAAACCACCCATACGAGAATAGTCATCGATACCAATGAGGTAATCAAATGACGAAAGCTTACGTACGGGGCGTTTCTCTTCCGTGGCAAGGATTTGTTCGCGACGGTTAAGCAGCAATCTTCCCCAACGGTCAGGCAAGGCATCGTTGAAGCAGCCGAAGATGTCCCTGTCCGACTGAGTGTATTGCTGGCCTGGATAGTTGTTGATGTCGGCACTCAGATAGAGGCTGCCATACTGACGGAGCCAGTCGTTATCATACTTGAACGAATAGGAGTCTGAGCCACGAAGGGATTCATAGCCAAGTTCACCAACCAGCATTGGTTCGTCAAGCCAGTCGAAGTCCGCATATACATAGAGTGTCTTCATACCTTATTGTTTCTTAGAGGCACGTTCACGATGTTTCAGCGCAAGATCCTGTAAGGCCCGCCCCATCTCATCCTTCTGTGCCAACAACAGGATGTCATCATCCAGCTGTAGGGCATAGAGCACACGGAGATAGATGCCTATCGCTACTGTCGGAGTTCCTCTTTCTATCCTCGAAACGGTCAGAGGAGAACAGGTAGCCCGTTCTGCAACCTGTACTACACTAAGATTACGACGCAAACGAGCCAGTTTGATTTGCTCACCTACGGTCTGCATCTTCTGTTCCAGTTTTCGGGGCAACTTATTGCCCATTGTTGTCTTGCTCATATTGATACTCAACTTATATTTACGAGCGCAAATATACAACAATTTCTTTATTTTATGATATGTTATGATATAAAAATAATTACAATAGGGCTTTTTTAACAATTTGGGGTCGTCTTTTGGAACAAAAAGTGTACTCCCGAGACAGAACATCGCATCACATCCCTAGAAATCCACGGCAATATCTTTTCGCATTACTGCACAAGAAAGTGGTATAGACTACAATCAATGAGATTTCAACCAAGATTATCAATTATTTGGGATTATAGAGCCATTCAAAACATAAAACATACTATTTTGACACATAAAGTTCTTTGTCCTTTGCCAGTGATTTCGGCAAGGTTGGAGAGAACGAGGCGGAGGTTTAACAGGAAAACCTTTGGTTATATCAGATTATTTTAATACTTTTGCATCGTTTTAATTGTGTATTAAAATGAAGCAGAATGGTTAAAACGAAAGATATTGTCATATTAGGAAGACCCTTACAGCTGCAAGAACGAAGCAAAGCGCAGATGAAAGGTGTCACCATCGGGGACTCTCTTGCATACAAGTTCTACGATGGCGAGTTCCATGGAATGTCCCTACTCTTCGCAGAACCAAAAGGTAAGGTTGCTTCACCACGCAGTCTGTCTGTCACAGCCAGCAATCTTACTTCGCTGTTACAGCGTCCCACGGTATTCTTGCTGCCGACATGTCCAGCCTATGAACGGCAAAGGCTCATCGACAAGGATGTTTATTTCATCGCATCTGACAAATACGTTCACCTGCCGATGCTTCTGGCTAACGAGCGTATTCGCAAGACCAAACAGGCAAAGGCTCTGACACCAGTAGCCCAATACCTGCTGCTCTACCATTTGCAGATAGAAAGTATCGAAGGGCTGGCAGCACGAGACTTAGAAGACAAGTTGCCTTATTCATATGCAAGCATTACGCTTGGCATTACTTGCCTTGAAGACCTGGGGCTGTGCCAGAAGGTGGCCGATGGCTCCAAGCGGAAAGTCATCCGCTTCGATAAGACGGGGAAGGATCTTTGGGAACAGGCTCAATCCGTCCTCATCAATCCTGTTGAAGAACGCATTTTCTGTGATGACCTGCTTTCAGATGGACACTACCCCGCATGTGGCATCAATGCCCTGGTACATTATACATGGCTCAACCCTGACCCGGAAAGGATCATCATGATGACTGTCAAACAGCTCCGTGACTTCAGGAATTCTGGAACCTTGGTACGTCCTAATGAGTTCGACGGCAACATCATCATTGAGGCATGGAAATACCCGCCTGTCACCAAGATTGGTACTGAAGCCGAATGGGTGGACAGGCTATCATTGGCCGTTTCACTCCGTGACAACTATGATGCAAGGGTACAAGGTGAGCTCACACGCTTAATTGAACAATCTCTATAGAATTATAACATTTCGGTATTTTCGGAGGTTTTTGGCAAAAACATTTGAGTGTTTTCGGAGATTATGCTTCAAACCATTATACATAATTTAGAATAAGAACAGCCTTCTTGAATTTTGAATTATATTAAAAACACTCTATTTTCAGCGGAAATACAAAGAAAAATACACTTTTCCGCTGGTTATAGCAACTTTTTTGCTTTATTTGTAGCGGAAATACTAAAATCATGTATCACTATGATTATCGGACGTGAAAATGAAAAACGTGAACTATGCAAGTTACAGGGTTCATCTATGCGGGTAAGACTAAGGGTGTAAAACGCTTACTTTTTGCGCCACAATATATTGAGCATATTATATCAACATTTAACGAAATATTCAACCGAATGAAAGAACAAAAGAACTTATCCTATAGTTTAAGAAAGGTGGCACATCCCTTCAAAAGCAGCTTAAACTCTATGTTTTTGCCGATTTTGAGCCTACCTGGGGCTTTTGTCACCTTAACAAGTGTTAATTACATTAAAAATGCGATTTTTGAAAATTATTTTGAGCAGTTTTCTCACTTTTCTATCGCTTAACACATAACTATCTGATAATCAGCGATGTTTATTTCTGCATCGGAAAATAAAGCGAATCATATTAGTATAATGCATTGGCATATCTATTATGAGGCTTTTTCTCGTTATAACATAGTTTGTGCAGAACTCAACCCTGCATTTGGCTTAGTGACACAGATTGGGCAGTAATGCGGGATTTTGACCAGAATTACTGCCATTTTTGTTTAGAGACCATACAAAATCAGCTTTTTCAAGCAAAATATTATGTGGGTATGAACACAAAAGGCACACCAAAGCAATATCTTTGCGGCAAATTCGTTATACATAAAAGATATATCATGCAGAAATGGCACTGAATCAAACCAATAAACTCGTATGGCTTGTGGAAACCATCTACCGTGCCCGAAAGATTTCCTTTGAGGAACTGAACCGCCGCTGGATGGATAATGAGGACTTGAGCGGTGGCGAGGAGATATTGAAGCGCACTTTCCACAAATGGAAGTGGAATATCTTCGACACCTTCGGTCTATCTATCGAATGCGAAAAGGCTGCGCCTTACCGGTACTACATTGCTAATGTGGACGACATGAAGAGTGGAAGTATTGAGAAATGGTTGTTGAGCACGCTGTCGGTGAGCAACTCGCTCCTTGAGAGCAAGTCCATCAAAAATAGGATTATCCTCGAAGATGTGCCGAGCGGCAGGGAGTATCTGGAGTCTATCATTGATGCGATGAAGAAGAACCGCTTCGTCCACATCAACTATCTGAATTACTGGAAGGGCGACACCCGCGACCACTACCTGATGCCACTGTGCATAAAACTCTTCCGCCAGCGTTGGTATATGGTGGGGCGCAACTGGCCGGCAGGTAAGGACCTCGTGTTTTGCATCGACCGCATCCAAGACTTTCGACTCTCAAGTCACACCTTTGAATACCCCGAGGATTTCGACCCACTGGAGTATTTCAAGGGTTGCATTGGTGTCATACCGAGAGAAGAGTGTGGCATCGAAAAAGTGACAATCAAAGTCAGCACCAGTCAAGCCAACTACCTGCGGGACCTGCCTCTGCATGAATCGCAACAAGAGTCTGAGCGAACAGACAGCTACAGCATCTTTGAACTGCAAGTACGACCGACCTTCGACTTCCAGCAAGAGTTGCTATGGAATGGCGAGGACCTTGAGGTACTCGAGCCCTACTGGCTCCGTAAGGAGATCGCCGGTAAGGTAAAGCGCATATGGAATAAGTATAATGACGACAAATAATTATGGCAGATAATAAAATTGTAGCAAACAACGGTTCTTTTATCGTCTTGTATTCAACAGACGATGGCAACATCCAACTTGAAGTGAAGCTGGAGAAAAATGCATTGCAGACAACACACTTGTGGCTTTGACACTAATGATTGCCGAAAGTCGCACCGAAAAAAAATGTGATGGGAAAGGTGGTAGTCAATCTAATCAACCAAAATAACCAGTGAGATGCAAGACTTTGCTGCAATAGACTTTGAAACGGCCAACGACGAACGGTCATCGGTGTGCTCAGTCGGAGTAGCCATCGTGCGCGACGGGGAGATACAGGACAAGTTCTACTCCCTCATCAAGCCCGAACCGGAAAACTACAACTATTGGTGCAGTCGGGTACACAGATTGTGCGCCGACGATACCGCTAATGCCCCCATATTCCCGGAAGTATGGGCACAGATAGAACCCAAGATTGCCGGTCTTCCCCTTGTCGCTCACAATAAGTCATTCGACGAGAGTTGTCTGAAAGCCGTATTCCGAGTGTATCAGATGGACTATCCCGACTACGAGTTTTATTGCACCTGCATCGTCTCACGCAAGCGTTGGCCAGGTGGACATCACAACCTCGACATCATTGCCGCACGTTGTGGATATGACTTGAAGAACCACCATCATGCCTTGGCGGATGCAGAAGCGTGTGCGGCTATAGCATTGTGAATTTTATAATTATCAAAATTATATTTACATAAAATATATCAAGAAATGATATCATTATTACATAAAGTAAACCAACTTGTACAAGAGGAAAAAATCCTTAAGAGAGAAAAGGAAAGGCGTGGTGAGAACTTTAATATTTTTGAAGTCATGCATGCTCAAAGGGATGAGGTATATACTCATTCTGCAATAATAGCTTCCTTACTAAATCCAAAGTGGAATCATGGCTGTAATAGCACATTCCTAAAGATTTTTGTGGATCATCTCAAAGAATCACTCCCGATTGTTGATTTCTCATTTGATACAGATCTTGAAAAGTGCCATGTATATGTTGAATACAATATCGGAAATATCTCGTCGGGAAGTGAATCTGGTGGACGAATAGACATCATTATTCAATCAGAGATACGTGACAAAGCCATAATAATTGAAAACAAAATATATGCAGATGACCAAAAGAAACAGCTTTATCGATACAAGAATTATGCTCAAACACACTATAAATCATATATAATATTGTATCTGACTCTTGCAGGGCATGTTCCAAGTAATGATTCAACGTCGGGAGAAATGTTTTCTATGAAGGAAGGTAAAGATTTCTTCTGTATTGATTACAAATCATTTATTCATGATTGGTTAATTAGTTGTAAAGAAAAAGCAGCTTCTTCTCCTGTTGTAAGAGAAACCATCACTCAGTACTATAATTTAATTCTAAAACTTACAAATCAAGATATGGAAAGTTCAACAAAAGAAAAGTTGGTTGACCTTCTTGCAGCCAACAAAGATAATATTACGGCAATGTTAAAAATTAGCAGTGTTCGCAATGAAACTCTAAATAAAGTTTGTGATACCAAACTGAGAGAACAAGTACAAAAGATTGCCAATGAATTAGAAATGGATTGTACTTGTTCCTCCACTAATTGGTGTGAGCGTTGGAAAGGACAGTTCTTTTTCTCTAAACCTGAGTGGAAATATTTCCGCATTGGGTTTGAATTTATGGGTAACGGCCTCACGGATTTTAACTATGGCATAAGATATAAGGGAGAATCAGAAAAAGGTAAGACACTAGATGTGAAACAGGAAATATCACGCAAGTTAGGCGGTAAACATAATGAGTGGTGGGCCTCATATAAACCATTTAAGGATCCAGACTGGAATGATGATGTTGTATTTGAACACTTGTTTGATGGCACTATTAAGACTGAGATAACGAACAATGTAAAAGAACTATGTAAAGAATTGGAAGGTATAGACTTATAATATTCGTCTCTCTCAAACAAAAATTGAACTCACATACACATTTCTCAAGAGGTATGCCCATAAAAGGCATGCCTCTTTTGTTACTTTGCACCAGAAACATTAAAACATCACAAATATGACAGCAAAAGAAATATTCGACCATCCTGCAGTTAAGGCTGTCGAGATAGAAATTCTCGGCATAGTCGGTGATGAGAAACGTTACAGAACCGGCAAGGACTCAAAACTTGCCGTACAACATTTATTGAGTGTCCGCAAGCGTATTCTCAATGGAATGTTTGAATGGTCAGATGAAAATTTTATGTTACTCTCAGAATTTAATAACGCCCTTGTCCATGCACAATGCGAAATGAGGGAGAGATTATCAAGGCTATCCAAGCGTAAATGAAACAGGTCTTGAAAATTTGGAGTTTCAGGGGAAGGTATTCCTGAGCTACAAATATTCAGAGATTCATCCTGTACAAAGCATAAGGGCAAGGAAGATGTGGAATGTGCTTAACGGAAGTTATGATGAGTTTATGCCTTTATATAAAGATGGTGCAAATGATATTTATTTCACAGGACAAGAAACAATCCCATCAGAAAAAGAGGATATTTATCTTTCCGAAGAAACAGAGAATTGGAACGAAGGAATTGACAGAGAAAAGACAAAAGACATGAAACTCTGTTATGCATTCCATAATCTATACTGCCACACCACATTCTCAATCCTTGACCTTCTGTGGGTACGTGATTTCTGTATAGAGATAAATGCTGAAAGCAGTCACTATACAGGGTCAACCGATTGGGATGACATCGATTGGGAGAAATATGACTATAACAATTAATACCAATATATTATGGTAAAGATTCAATACGCAACGATTAGTGAAACTGGAACGCGAAAGAATAACGAAGATGCTTTCCGTATGATAGGTACGTCTGACGGAAACCGATGGCTGGCTGTGGTATGCGATGGCATGGGTGGTCATGACAAAGGTGAAGTGGCAAGTGAAACGGTGGCAGATTCCATTGTGAATTATTGGAGAAAAGCTGAGGATTTAATTGACAGCAAGGATAAGGTAGAGAAAGCTTGCCTAAAGGCAAGGGTGGCTCTTGATGAATGTGCATTCAATATGGGACATGTAAAGATGGGTACAACGATGGTAATGGCAAGCATAGAAGGAGATACTGTGACCATTGCGCATTTGGGTGACAGCAGATGCTATCTGATGCGACCTGCTGTGGGGCTATTATATCTGACGAAAGATCACATCCGTATGGAATGTGGTTGGGAGATAATCGACCGTTGTTTTTTCTCCTATCGTCCTGAGGCTTGCATACCTGATGTGGTTCAGTTCAAACTGAAAGCTGGCGACCGAATCATGCTATGCTCGGATGGATTGTACAATAGTATGACACATAAAATCTTATTGAAGAATATGATGGATGAAAAGTCGATGGACGAGATTATCGATGCCTATCGTATACTCTGCGAAAAGCAATGCAATGACAACTATACAGAGGTGCTGATTTTTGTAGTTTAAATAGATTGATGCCTGCATGGATGCTTATGTCGGAATACCGTTCCCATAGAAGAGTGCACAAGAAATAAAGCGTCTCTTAAATAAGTTGTTGTTAGGCGACATAAATATTTTAATTAACATAGTGATGATATCAAATTAAAACATTAAAAAATAACTGTTATGACATTATTTAAAGTATCTATTAAACGGTCTGGTCGTTACAATGGCTGCAAGGTTGAAAATGGTATGGAAGTGGAGGTATCCTTCGATAGAGGTATTAATAATCTCACTGGTACCATTCAAGGTCAAGAGATTATTGTAGCCGCATTCCAACGGAAGTATGGGCTGGACATTAAACCTATCATGGGTTCTTGGATTTCCTATATGGACATTAAGCAAAAATAGTTCTCAATGCTGACCTGTATCTCCAATACTGACCACTAGAAAGAAGTGCTTTCTCGTATTCCTGTGGTGAAGCACACATTGTATATTGGTACGGCTGATATAGCAGGTCTTTATGTTGAAGTTGGCAGACAGGGTAATTCCCGATGCAAAAGTGTTTATTCTGCATACAGAAACATGTAAAACGATTAAATAAATCAAGTATGAGAAAGTTATTTTCAAAACCTCATGAGAGGCAGAAAGGCAGCTTTGATGCTTCTGAGATTGAGATCATCGGTGTAGGATGTGGCGGTACTAATATCGTGAATTATATGCAGACGCATGGATTCAAGGATTTTCCTCTGGCTGTATGTGACATGGATGCATCTGTCATTGAACACTCGAAAGTGCGAGAGAAACTATTGTTCGGCATGGATGGATTGGGTGCTGGCAACAATCCGGAACTTGGGAAGAGTGAAGCGGAAAAGAAAATGATGGATATTCGTTCCATCATAAAAGAGCACACGAAAGTTTCATTTGTTGTTGTGTGTTTAGGAGGCGGATGCGGTACAGGAGCATCCCCTGTCGTCGCTCGGGAAATCAAGAAGCGTGGCGTCAAAACCATTGGGGTGGCCACTTTGCCATTTGAATTTGAAGGGAGGCTCAAATTTAACCAAGCGATGGATGGGCTTATAGAATTGGCAACATACACGGATGCCATATTCGTCCTTAATAACCAATATATACTCAATCACCATCCAGAATTGGCTATGAATGCAGCATTCACAATGGCAGACGAATTGATGGCAAAGGTCGTGTGGAGTATTATCGACTTCATGTACGTGAACCGCAATTCGAAGCATACAAATGGAATAATAGGCTATATCAAAAAGTTATTCACTCTTTTTGACCTATCTGACAGTGAATCTTAACTGTCGGTTCAAGATAAGGGCGTTCAAGGCTCCGCGAACATTACCCTGACTTTCCTTGTGTCATTTCCAAGACAGTGTTCAACTATATAATGAACATTCGCCAAAAATTTGAAGAATCAAAACCACCGTTTCTAACAACGGCTCAAACTCTGTTCCTTCATTTTGTTCATATCTGATTATCAATGTATTAAATGCTCTGTATCGGCAAGTGAATGGTATAAAAAAGCTTGGATGTCAATTAAATGTCACATAAATATTATAATTTGGGAGCCTCTATTTTTCCTTACTGACATGCAAGAATAGTTATAACTTGTTGGCTGAATTAAGTTATGTTGATAGATATAAGTAAAAGTTGCCAATATCGATGATTCTCAGTAAAAACAAGAATTTCCGAAAAAACTGTCAGACCATCTGGTTTTTGGTTGTAACATTCTGACAGACAGACAGTTGACCACCTGGCGATTGTCCGCCAATTGTCTGGATGGTTTGCTCATGGAAGGGGCAATATTTTTTAAGACTCTATACAATAGCATCGCGGATACGTTTACGGACCGTATATACTGGCATCGCGGATACGCTTACAATTGTCAGATGTAAGGAATTGTATGCGTTGGCAGAATTCCGGGAACAGGAATATGGGTATTACGACATTAACTTATTGGGCATCTGCCTGACTACAATTATGCCCATCCGGGGTAAGCAGCGTGCCCATGATGGGCAAGCACCTTGCCCCAGTTGGGCAAGCAGCGTGCCCCAGTTGGGCAGAATTGATGTCAGACAGATGCCCCAAAACTTCATTTCCTCTCATCAGCAAACCATCCAGACAATTCAAAACAACCATCTGGTCGCGAACAGTCTGTACGTCAATGCGTTACGGCGAAAACCTGATAATCTGACAGTTTTGACTGTTTTTTTGGAAATATCACATTTATGGCGAATTGGGGGTAAATTCACATCCTCCAAATCAGCCGCACCCTTGAACATAGGAGCAACCCCTTCCGGAATATGATGCAATCTATCTGCACTGCCAGAAAAAAAAGGGTCGTATCAAACTCTGTATTGAGTAATGATACGACCCATTCTTTAGTCTTTTAGGATGCTCAAATTTCAAATTATAAGTTCATATTTTCAAAAAATGAGTTTTGACACACCCTCTTTGCGTATTTAGGGTCTTTGTGGGGCGGCTGGTCGTGGTTGCAAGTTAGAAATTGTTGGCTTGCAACTCGAAGTAGCTCTGGGGATGAGCGCACACGGGGCATACCTTAGGTGCCTGTTTGCCTACCACCACATGACCGCAGTTGCGGCACACCCAGATGGCGTCTCCCTCACGACTGAAGACAAGGGCGTCCTCGATGTTCTGCAGCAACTTGCGGTAGCGCTCCTCGTGGTGCTTCTCGATGGCGCATACGCCACGGAACTTCTCGGCGATCTCGTGGAATCCCTCTTCCTCGGCTTCCCGGGCCATGCGGTCGTACATGTCGGTCCACTCGTAGTTCTCGCCTTCTGCGGCAGCCTTCAGGTTCTCTCGTGTTGAGCGAACAGCGCCACCTTCAAGTAGCTTAAACCACATCTTGGCGTGCTCCTTCTCGTTGTTGGCCGTCTCCTCGAAGATGGCCGCAATCTGCTCGTAGCCATCCTTGCGAGCCTTGGAGGCGAAATAGGTGTACTTGTTGCGTGCCTGGCTCTCACCTGCGAAAGCCTCTTGCAAGTTCTTCTCAGTCTTGGTTCCTTTTAAGTCCTTCATAATGTTTTGTATTTTAATTGTAATTATTCCAAAAATATTTCTGATACAAAAATAATGCGTTTTGCTCTTTCTTGCAAGTGATTTTAGACTTTTTAATAAAATAATTTTTGCCAGTAACTATTCAGCGAAAGGGCATGGCGGGGTATCAAGCCTCAAATAAGGCTTGAATTGCATTGAACGGAGTCTTGTTGCGTTTCTTAGCTGTTTCAACGATTGAATGTAATTCAAGAAATGCATCTGCCCCAAAATCAGAACGGAATGTGCAGGAGTTCTTCAACTTGATTTTCAACTTACGTATTCCACGCTCACTTCCATTATTGTCAGATGGTATCATTGGGTCTTCAAGGAAATTGAATATGTAGTCACGGCATTTTATCAATCCTTTCTTGAGTGTTTCAAACTTCTTGCCAAAATTGCAGATATTCAGTTTGAGAAGGTTGTCTAAGCGTTCCAGCCACGATGCCTTGGGTATTATCGCAGATGGGTTCGAGTTTCTCTCATGTATGGCTTCACGGAACAAGCTTGCTATCTTGTCGGACCAATCCTGCTTGTCGTTCAATTCTGACAAATACTGCAACTCTCGCAGCAGGTGTGCCATGCAAACTTGATGGTTGAGGAATTGAAGTGCAAAGTTACATAGTCAAGCACACTCTCTGCGTCTGCGAGCGTGCCACCGCAATCAGTGCAATAGTTAGGCGTGTCATCAATTGTCTCGTCTTGCGAAGGAGAGCAGGATAGTTTGTGCCCGTCATGACCTTCCTGTCCGCCTGGCTTCTTTCCACTTGGTTTGCGGAGACTTTTTGTCCTTCTGACTATCTCGTCTTTCATAGTCTCCTTGCTTGGCGGAGTGCTGCTGTTGCCGGAATTCTTCTTGGGCTTCTCGTATTTGGACAGACGCTCTTTAAGTCTTGCATTTTCTTCGTTCTTCTTGCGCAGTTGACGATTCAGAGCTTCTATGTTACGGTTCAGTTTGGCAATCTCAGCATATTGCTGATCGATGGTTTCACGCATCAACCGCATCTCTGCCGTCATGTCTTGCAGCACTTTTGATATGTCCGTAACTTGCTCTTTCACAGGTGTAAAGATACGAAAAATATCCCACATACGCAAGAAATAGAGACACTTTGTTTTGTCTTTTTATAGGTCTTTTTGCAGTATATTTCAATCGTGGATTAAGGGTGTAGCCCTACCGCTGAATAGTTACTGGCTGGCATAATCCAAGGAAATTACTAGTTATTGACTATTAACGCCACAAAGATACACAGATAATCTGTATTCCGTCTTTCCCAACTGCGGCGGTATAGTCTCTCTATTGCCTTGCGAGGCTCAAGAGTCACTTACTCCTTTAATGGTAAATGCAGGTTCGAATCCTGTCCGCCGCTCAATGAGAGGTCTAAGAGATACTTACTCCTTTATGTATATTTCCTGCTTCGGCAGGCTTAACTTTCCAACCAGTATCTCAATTACCTCTATTTTATAAACAAGGTCAAGGTGAACATACTTCTCGCTTCTAAAGCAACTGATTTGTAATCCGTCCATGTTTGCCGATTACCTTTTAACCCAAATCGGCCATTAGGCCGTTCAATGGTAGTTTTTTACAACTGCTTGCAGTCTTTTGCTTTTTATAAGGTGCCTTTTGCCTGTTTTTAATTCGCAATAGCTCGCTATTACTCATTAAAAGACAAACAAAATCCACACTTCTAAAAATCCAAAATACAAGCAAGCCCTAATGACCGTTTTGGGTTTAACCTCAATCGGCCATTAGGTCTCTGACAGTATGATGACCGTTTGTGGGTTTTAAAGCTTGCCTGAATTTTGATTGTTAGATGGATTTTATCAGACCGATTAATGTAGTATTTTATACGTGGAAGAATATCTGAAATCACTTTCCATATTGAATATATATCGGTAAGTCGTGGAAATCATCTGTTTTTGAGACATTTCCACGACTTACCGATATATTTTTATATCTTTGCAGATATATTACACAAATATTGTGTGGGTGAACATATCTTATCCCAAACAGTATTGACGCATAATAATCCAATGATTATAGCATGAAGAAGATACTTTTCCTACACGGTTTTTTCGCCACAGGCAGTTGTCCGATGGCAATGGCATTGAAAGAGGCTTTCAATGGGACGGCGGTGGTGCAGACTCCCGACCTCCCGTTGCATCCAAAGGAGGCACTGAGGGAGATTCGCTCCATCATCGACCGCGAACAGCCAGACCTGCTTCTGGGCAACAGCTGCGGCTCTTTCCTAGCCCAGATGCTGGCTCCCGTGGTGGGCATTCCTGCCCTGCTCGGCAATCCGTATTTCATGATGACGGAGTTTCTGAAGGAGCGAATCGGCGAGCATGAATACAAGGCACCGAGAAAGGACGGCAACCAGCGGCTGGTGATTGACGAGGCGCTGATTGGGGAGTTTGCAGAACTGGAAGCCGTGCAGTTTGACCATTGCGACCCATATTATAAGGATCGTGTGTGGGGACTTTTTGGTGATAATGACGCCATCGCCCACTTCTACCCTCTCTTCCTGGAGCACTACAACCACGCCTTCCATTTCCCTGGCGGGCATACGCCTACTGAGCAGGAGGTAAAGACATGGTACGCTCCCCTTGCCCAGAAAATGATGATGGAATTTTCGGCAAAGGAAGAAAGATTTATCAAAACAATATAAAAGAATAAACTTATGCGCATAATAGGAAACTTACTTTGGTTGCTCTTCGGAGGTCTCGAAGCTGCCATCGGTTATTTCACAGGCAGTCTGGCTCTTGCATGTACCATCATCGGCATCCCCTTTGCTATACAGACATTCAAGATTGGTCTGCTCTGCCTATGGCCTTTTGGCTCTACGGTAAAGAAAACGGATAGTCCAACAGGTTGCATTCGCATTCCGCTGAATTTATTCTGGCTGATTTTCGGAGGTTTGTGGGCTTGCCTCGTGCATCTGTTCTTCGGCTTTATCTTATGTATCACCATCATCGGCATTCCTTGGGGAAAACAACATTTCAAGATGGCAGGGCTTTCGCTCGCACCATTCGGCAAGGATGTGGAGTTGGGATTTTAAAGTGGTAAGAAAAGAAGTTTAAAGAAATATGGCTATGACTATTGATACAACAAACCTCTGCTCGCATCTTCAAAAAAAGTTGTTTGAACCTGAGGGCGTATATTATCCTATCTGGCAAGCCATGCAGAATGATGAGGAGTTGACTGCCGTGGTTCGCTCACGACAGCTTCATATTTATCGTAATGGTAAAAAGATTCTCATTCTCGCTGGCAAGGCTCAGCCAAAGATTATCAGAGAGGACAAACTGAACGAATTGATTAAGAAAATAAGATAAATGATTAAGAAAGAAGAAGTTATATCTTTTGTATGGCAGCATATTCTGCTGCTCGTTTCGCTCTATGTAATGACTTTCGGAGTCGCAGCATGTGTGCGAAGTCAGTTAGGTTCAAGCGTTATTTCCACCATCCCTTACGTGATGGCTTCGGCAGGTAAGATGCTTGATTACATCCCAGGATGGACTATCGGCGGCTACACCATCATGATGAATGCGATCTTCGTGGTGCTGCAGATTCTGATTCTGAGAAGAAACTTCGAGTGGGTACAACTCTTCCAGCTCGCTATCGGCTTTATCTTCGGAATGTTCATAGACCTCAATATGGTGCTTACACAGTGGATGATTTCAGAAAATATCCTGGTCAATGCCCTTGTGCAGATTGCCGGTTGCACCATCCTCGGTTTCGGAATTGCCATGGAGGTGAAGTGCGGCTCAGTAACCATGCCTGGCGAGGGCATTTCCATCGCCATTCACAAGGTTACCGGCTGGCCTTTCCCTAAAGCCAAGATTCGGGTGGACATCACGCTCGTGGTCTTGGCCGTCTTGTTCTGTTTCCTGCTTCTCGGTTCATGGAAATGGGAGATCGTGGGCATCGGAACGCTCTTCGCCATGGTCTATGTAGGTGTTACAGTTCGCCTATTCAACAAACATCTTGCATGGTTCGACCGCCTGCTCCACTATCGTCCAGGTTGCCGAAGATATGTTTACGGACTGGCACGATACATAAGAAGACAGATGTAAGTTTTTCTAAATATGAATAAAAATGGAAACAGAAAGAATTTTAGCTTGTGGGTGGTGACAAGGATATGGTTAAAGTGTTTAAGTACAAAGGATAAAAATAAATCTCTGTTCACATCTTCAAAAGAAGTTGTTTGAACCAGATGGAGTACATTATCCTATCTGGCAAGGCTCAGCCGAAGATGCAATTCTGATGTGAGCAATGAGAAAGCTATGGAATAGGAGCACTATTCAGACTCGGAGTATGTAGTCTGATTTCTGCATCAATGTTTAACGGTCTGACTAAGCGACTTGTTAAAATAGTCAAAAATAGAATAGAAAAACAAATAAAAGTTCGTTTTCTATTCCAATTTTTACTATTTTTGCACCATGATAATGGATTTAGAACATATAGGTAACATACCCGTCAGTACTTCAGCTATAGCTTCATTGTTTACAAATATTGAAGCAGGGAATCAGAAAGTACGCAGTCTTGAGGCGGCTCATAAAATTATCCGACTCAAGAAGGGGCTTTATGTGGTAGCCCCAAATGTGTCTCGTGTTGCTCTATCCACAGAACTGATAGCCAATCATCTTTATGCCCCTTCGTATGTGTCAATGCAGACAGCATTACGTTATTATGGATTAATACCAGAAGCTGTTTACACTACTCAGTCTATGACACTAAAGCACTCCCGTAGTTTTGATACTCCTGTCGGGCGTTTTGAGTATAAGAACATGTCAAGAGAAGCCTTTTCAATAGGGATTACAAGCATCAACATGCAGAGTTACGCCTTTCTGATGGCAACACCAGAAAAAGCGCTCTGTGACTTAATCGCAAATTCTCCGAAGGTTAATTTACGTTACCAGAAGGATGTAGAGAACTATCTGGAGGAGGACATCCGAATGGAAATAGATGATTTCAGAAATATGGACATAAGTATATTTGAACGATATGCTCAGGTTGGAAAAAAGTCTAAATCCATAGAAACTCTAATTAAATATTTAAGGAAATGAACACAAACGAGATATTCAATCAAATGCTTTCGAGCTATGACATAACGACCGAGCTGCAAAAGCGCAATGCTATCTTTGAGGTCAACCAGCAGATTATTCTTTCTGGTCTTTACAATGGTGGCTTTTTCAACGAGGCAGCTTTCTATGGTGGAACATGTCTGCGTATATTCCATGGATTGCATCGTTTCTCTGAGGATATGGATTTTTCCCTGCTTGCTCCGAATGAAAACTTTGATTTTACACATTATTTTCAGCCCATCATTGACCAATTCGCTATGGTGGGTAGAGAGGTTGAAATCAGAAAGAAGGACAAAAAGAACTTTGGAAAAGTGGAGTCTGCCTTTCTGAAAGACAACACAGATGTATATGACATTACATTCCAAACTGAGAAATCTGTCAAGATCAAGATTGAAGTTGATACTCAACCTCCTTTGAAATTTCAAACAGAACAGAAGTTGCTTCTGCTCCCCCAATCTTTCATGACACGATGTTTCACTTTGCCAGCCCTCTTTGCAGGAAAGATGCATGCACTGGTGTATCGTGCCTGGAAGAACAGAGTTAAGGGACGTGATTGGTATGACTTCGAATGGTATGTTCGCCACAATGTTCCTCTTGACTTTACTCACTTGTGCGAAAGAGCCTTGCAGTTCAATCACGAAGAGCTTGACAAGGAGACGTTCCTTCAAAAACTGAATGAAAGACTTGCCATGGCAGACATGAATCAAATAAAGGCAGATGTGTTGCCTTTTGTCAGGAATCCCAAAGAGTTAGATATTTGGTCGAATGACTATTTTATGGAACTTGCAAAAATGATCAGATTTGAATGAAAGAAACATTTAGAAAACATCCGGGCAGATCATTTCACCGGAAACCCAACATCAGGAAAGGTCATGGTGAAATGCGGTTTCTCCGACACCGGAATGCTGAACAGATGCAGCCAGCTTGTGGGTGGTGACAAGGATATGGTTAAAGTGTTTAAGTACAAAGGATAAAAATAAATGAACATGAATTTTCCAGAAATATATTCAGCAACAGGCATGATGGAGCTGATTCAGAAAATCGGCTTCCTCCCCCTCCTCGATAGCGGCATTGAAGGCTTCTCTGCCGAAGACATTGTGGCGGAAGACTGCAGATATGTAACTTTTCCTGAAGGTGGCTGGGACTGGCCGCTTTGGAAATGGAAGGGCGAAATCGTTCAGGAAATGCCATGTATGTACGGAAAGTTCTTTAACAAGAAAGCAGGATTCATCAGCCAGGAATGGTGGCCGGACTTCTGCAACTACAGAAGAAGCAAATACCCCCGTCCGGATGAAGAATCGATAGAAGGAGCCATTCTCTGCACGCTTCAATCTACCGGCAGTCTCATCACGAGAGAACTTCGGGCAGCCTGCGGTTTCACGGGTAAGGGAATGAGAAGCAAGTTTGACGGTTATCTCACCCGACTGGAAATGG
>OGJX01000256.1_pt1 | contig 63394 bp, 68 predicted proteins | sample 1572381 | NCBI WGS metagenome assembly OGJX01 (sample SAMEA2582085, study PRJEB24529) | metagenome | biome: Human gut stool | place: China | collected 2011
AGGATGAAAGAGTTGTAGAGATTGAGCTGGAAAGACTTCGGGGATTTGTAAACCACCCATTCAAGGTTCAGGCGGACAGTCAGATGATTGAATTGCAGGAGAGTATTAAGAAGTATGGAATATTAAATCCTCTGATAGTAAGAAATGAGGCATAGAATCGCTAAGAGCATATTCTGTGCCTCTATTTTTGTATAGTATTTTATAAGAAAAACTTGAAAAAACACTATATAAACGCTATAATAATGCTATGATTATGAAAGGGGTATGCGAATGGATTTTTCTGAAGCCATTAAGGAAATAAGACAAGAATGTTATATGAGTCAACAAGCATTTGCAAATGAACTTGGCGTATCTTTCTCAACAGTAAATAGATGGGAGAAGGATAAAGCCATTCCCAATTATCAAACGATGAAGCGCTTGGTCGCTTATTGTAGGGCATTAAAGATAGATTGCAAAAATTTAGAAAGTATTTGGAAGGAGAGTAAAAATGCCTCTAACTCACATTGATTGCTTTGCAGGACCGGGCGGTATATGTACTGGACTTCATGCTGCTGGATTTGAAACAAAAGTTGCTATAGAATATATTAAGAGTTGCGTTGAAACATATTCTTATAATCATCCAGAAGTTCATGTTATTCATTCGGATATTAGAAAGGTCACAGCTGAACAAATACTTCCATATATTCCATCGGATGGTGTTGATCTTGTGACATCGGGAATGCCATGCGAAACATTTTCAACAGCAGGTAATTCCTCTCGAGCGGCATATGATGATAGACAGTTTTTGTTTAGAGAGGGGATTCGTATTGCGAAGATAGCAAATGCCAAAATGATTCTTTTTGAAAATGTACCTATGATTACAACAAAGAGAGTAGCAAAAGACTCGAAAAAATTAATAATTGAGGTACTTAAGAAAGAATTGGTGGATGCAGGCTACAATAATTTTAAAGAGTTTGTTTTAGATGCTACAAAGTATGGAGTTCCACAAAGAAGACGCAGATTTTTTATTCTTGCGGCCAAGGATTCAAATTTAAAAATAGAAGCGCCTAAAGAAATTTGCTCTAGTGAAGTCACAGTTAGAGAAGCGTTTATAGATATTCCAGAAGTAGTTGCAAATACGAAGACTGAAAATCCATATTATTTAGATAAAGAATCTGATTATAGTAAATTAATGAAGGATGATAACTTTTGGAAACGACAAACGAGGGAGCATAGGTTGTTAAATCATCTTCCAATGAATCATCGTAAATATATTATTGAAAGATTTCAAATTTTGCAACAAGGAGAAGGACTTAAGGGATTATTTGCAAGATTATCTCCAGAAGAACTTGCTGAATATCAAAGCAGAAAGGTTATTCCTAAAACTATTTATGTTAAACGAAATTATCGACTTCGTTGGGAAGAAGCTTCTCCAACAGTTACAAGTCATTGTTTAGATGAGTTTGTTCATCCTGAACAGAATAGAGCCTTGACTGTGAGAGAATGTGCAAGGTTACAAAGTTTTCCAGATTCCTATGATTTTGTTGGCGGACCATATCTTGTCGCTCATGATGACAGAACGCAACAAGATAAATATGAGCAAATTGGAGATGCAGTTCCACCATTGTTAGCTTACGCATGGGGTATACAAATAAAAAATATTTTAGGGATGAATTAATAATAAGATAGGCTGACACCATTAAATGTCAGCCTAAATCATTTAGTCTATTAAATTATTTGATTCATGAAAAAAATCTCCAAATTCTTTAACATGAATTTTTGGAAAGCGATTATTCAATTCATTATATTTTCCAGGTACATCTAAATAATAAGCTCTTTTTATCTGGGATATAAAAAGCTGGTAGTTAATCCATTGGTTTGGAACACAAGTTAATTGTACAGATAAATCAGAACTTTTGAAATTTGTTTCACCGATGCAAGTGAGTAAGCAAATGAATCGACCAACACCAAAAGCACCATCTAAAATTCTTTGCTGAGCCCATACTTCAACACATCGTTCTCTTGTGGAAGTTTTTGCAGGTACATGAAATTTTGGCTTTCCTGCACCAAGATCAAAAATGAAATCCGTAGGAACTGAAATTGACTCTCCGTCAAGTTCAACGGCATTCATTTGATTTGTAGGCTCTACTAACAAATGCATAGAGTATAAATGGCCTACAAGTGTTTCAAAATAATTTCCAGAGTTCTCTTTTACACCATTGACAAGGTCTGCGCAAATACAATAGTTCATACAGATTGAATAAAGTGTTGCGGTAATTTCATGAGAATTTTGATTTATAATGGTGTGATTTTTTATATTATTCCAAAGAATATCAGCATTTGAAATACCTTGTGAATTTATTGCCAACCCTTCGTTATATAAATCGATATTTACTGGACGAGAATAAGCCTTTTTTCCACCCATAAGTTGAAAAACAACATAATTTTTTCCCATACATGTTGTGGTACTTGTTATAGGTAATTGAGACATTCTACTAATCTCAGAGAGACAAATATCATTAATTTCTTTAAAAAGATCCGTGACATTTGAATTCAGTAGAGATTGGCTTGAAGTAGATTTTAATTGGTTGTATTTATTTGCAATTATATGTGTAGGCATAAAAAACTCCTTTGCTATTCAGAGAGATTCTGAGGATCCATTAAAAGTAAATAAGGTTCAATGTTTAGTGCCTCTGCAATGTGTTGAATATTTTCAATAGAAATATTTCTACGTTCTCGTTCAACTGCACTTATATATGTGCGATGAAGACCGGCTAATTCTGCAAGATATTCTTGTGAATATCCACATTTATTTCTGTAATAACGGACATTGACCGCAAAATAATGGATTAAATGCATCTGATCACCTCATAATATGTTGTTACTCTTTGATTATAGGAAAAGAATACAATAAGTCTACAGACAATATGTCACTATACTGATTATGCTTTTTGATAATGGGGAAATGTGCATAAATTTACTATGAGATTTATAAATACATAATTATGAATTTAAAGGAACACGAATATGACAATCTTAAATATAAATATAAATGATTTTGGTGGAACAAATCATCACATAGAAGAAGTTAAAAATAAATACGGAAAAAGATGGTATATTAGTAAATGGGATGTTTGGAATCAGCAGACCGACTGTATATGAGCTGTTGAAGAAAAATGAATTCCGCTGGATCCAGATTGGAAACAAATACCGTATTTCAAAGAAAAGTTTTGACGAATGGCTAGATCAGAAATCCGAAACTATATAATTTACCTTCTAAATGATATGCAGAGAGAGTATCAAAGGATGAAATAGAAGCACTCAATTCAAAAGAAATTATCATGATATTTCCAAGCCAGAAGAAAAATAACAGGACGGTCAGAGTGTTGAAAACACCGAAGATAGACAGCAGTGTCAGGAAGGTGTTTATTCCAAAATCAGTAGCACAATGTCTGATTGATCTGAAAGCAGATCAGGATGAGATAAAGGAAGTGCTTGGAAATGAATATCAGGATTATAATCTGCTAATGGCAACAACATTTGGTCTTCCTATAGGAGACAGCTATCTAAGGACAAAAATGCAGGAAATCATAGATGCACTGGGACTGCCAGATGTAGTGTTTCACAGTCTGCGTCATACCAGTGTCACCTACAAGCTGAAATTAAGTGGTGGAGATATTAAAGCAGTCCAGGGAGATTCCGGCCATGCTCAGGCGGATATGGTAACGGAAGTGTATGGCCATATCCTGGACGAAGACCGTAAGAAAAATGCACAGCTGATCGAGGATGCATTTTATAAGAAAGAAAATCTGAATCCGGATATGAAGCGGCCAGACACAGGAAAGAAGAAAATCGAAGTGCCGGATGGAATAGATGCAGAGGCACTTATGAAGGTGCTGAACAATCCGGAAATGGCAGCTATGTTGGCAGGACTGGCAAAGGGTGTAACTGTATAAATATATGTATTGAGAATGGCGGAAGATTAATCTTCTGCCTATTTTTTGGTGAATCGAATGGCCACTAGATAATGAATAAAAGAATGTATAAAATATTATCAGCCATGAAAGCACACTTTGTCTGAAAATGATTGGAAACACAAGAATGAAATATATGATAGAATATAGAAAAAGCATTGAATATGTAAATCGTAAGTTATAAGAGAAAATATGACAGATGGATTGTAAATGTGTATGAAGATTTGATGAACAATATATCGCAGCACTAGTTAATGAATTTAAGGGAGAAGAATTCATTGACATGGATACAAAATATTTTGATAAACAAAACATAAGACTTAAGGCTGAAAGCGTTGATGAGAAGAATCTCTTTGGTTTATATTATGATTATGATTCTTCTTTTGAACATGGATTGTGGGGAGCAATTCGTGAATCTTCTTTGGTAAAATGCAATAACCCAGCTCACAAATATCATTGCATTCCAGATATTGAGGATGAGACAAGGCTTAAGACAGTTCTGCCAGATTGTATTATGGTTATGAACAAAACAGTGTCTTTTTTGAATGAACTGTATGGTATTCCAAAGCAATTATTAAACGAGGTAATAAATTTTGAAATCAAATCTATTGTTGAATAAGATGCATTTAATTCAACAAGAATTTATTATTTGAGCAAAGAGAGACAGAGGGTTTGTGAACGTAGTATGCATTCAAACACTTTTTTTAATTCGATTATTAGTGAATTTGAAACAAAATAACAGAATTGTGCTATACTATTGTTCGACAAAAATTTACTGACATATTTCAAAATATTTAGGAGGATAAACAATCATGTGTACAGCAGCAACTTATAAATCAAAAGATTTTTACTTTGGAAGAACCCTCGATTATGAATTCTCTTATGGTGATCAAATTGTAATTACACCACGTAATTATTCGTTTCATTTTCGTTATATTGGAGATAAAAAAAGGCATTTATTATTACAATACTTATGAAAATCATCAGATAAGTGCGGTAGATATGTATGCGGAAGATTTGGATGGTAATAACTTGATCTGTTATCCTGTAATTCAAGGAGAACAAATCAATTATCAAAATAAATAGTATTTATAAATAAGAAGTAGGAAGGAAATTACCATGACAAAGGAAGAAGTAGAAAAACTCTGGATGGATAATCCGGAATCAATGAAGTTTTTAAAGAATGCTACAAAGTTTTATAATTTAATGATGATGTACCGTTGTGCTATCCGGGAAATTCAAACCAAACTTGAGGTTTTAGATGATGAATTTTCAGTTGAGAACAATCGAAATCCTATTTCATTTATAAAGACAAGAATTAAGAAACCCAATAGTATTTATAATAAACTGCAGAAAATGGGACATGATTGTTGAGATTCCTGTATTTTTTGCTAAGGGTAAAACACCTATGCGTGTAGAACTTCAAATCCGAACTAATGGGATGGATTTCTGGGCAACGTTGGAACATCAGCTTCGTTATAAAAAAGGCATTGAAGAAATGCCTGGATATGAAGAGATCAGTGAAGAATTACTTCATTCTGCAAGAGTTGTCATTGAAGCAGATAATGAAATGCAGAGAATAAAAGACAAAATTGGTATGTTCCACGAAATTTAAGCAGAAATTTGATTGAGTAGAAAGGTTGGAATATATATGAAACAAGATACTTTAGAAGGAAAAGCGAAAACAAAAAACGGAGTAAAACGATTGTGTTTTTCCATAATCTGTATTCTTCTAGAAGTAGTTTTTATTATTACTATTGTAACACGCTTAAATGAATATGCAGAAATCATAAATCTATTTACAAGGATTTTAAGTGGAATTTTAGTTTTGAGATTGTATGCATCAGATAAGACATCTTCCATGAAAATGCCTTGGGTTATATTAATTTTAATTTTCCCAATTATGGGTGTAGGCCTATATTTATTGATTGGTTTGAATGGTGGCACACATAAAATGCGTGAGCGATATGCAGAAATTGATAGCAAATTGTTACCAATGCTTTCCGATAATCAGGAGTGTTTAAGCAGAATAAACGAAACGATTCCGAAGGCAGGAAATATTGCAAGTTATATACAAAGAAATTCGCAGTATCCAATCTATCAGAATACGGATGTGATGTATTTCGATGAAGCAGTAAAGGGATTAGAGACCCAGCTTGAAGATCTTGCAAAGGCACAGAAGTTTATCTTCATGGAGTATCATGCTATAGAAGATGCAGAGGCGTGGCATAAGATCCAAAAGATTCTGGAAGAACGAGTAAAAGTTGGAGTGGAAGTACGCATATTTTATGATGATATGGGTTCTATAGGATTTATTAATACTGATTTTGTAAAAAAAATGGAGTGCGTAGGAATTCATTGCCGTGTATTCAATCCGTTTGTACCAGGTTTAAATTTGTTCTTGAACAATCGTGATCATAGAAAAATAACGGTTATTGACGGGAAAGTTGGGTTTACCGGTGGATACAACCTCGCAAATGAATATTTTAATTATACACATCCTTATGGACAATGGAAAGATACAGGTATTCGTTTAGAAGGAGATGCTGTTCAGTCACTCACAGTGACATTTTTGGAAATGTGGAATGCGGTTAGTGATAAAGATGCGAATGATCCTGATTTTGGTAAATATATTTTTCATTATGATTACAAGGCACAGCAAACGGGGTTTATTCAGCCTTATGCAGACAGTCCTATGGATAATGAACAGGTTGGAGAAGAAGTTTATATCAGTATGATAAATAAAGCTGAAAAATACTGTTGGTTCATGACTCCATATCTGATTATAACAGACGAAATGACACATGCGTTATGTTTGGCTGCTAAGCGAGGAGTGGATGTCAGAATTATTACACCGGGTATTCCAGACAAAAAATTTATTTATAATATCACTCGTTCTTTTTATCATGGATTGGTTAAACATGGTGTGCGTGTTTATGAATGGACTCCTGGTTTCTGCCATGCAAAAATGAGTGTGGTGGATGACTGTATGGCAACTTGTGGAACAATTAATCTGGATTATCGAAGTTTATACCATCATTTTGAAAATGGATGTTTTATGATAGATTGTCAGTCTGTTTTAGACATAAAGAGTGATTTGATAAAAACCATGGGTGAATGTCGTGATGTGACAGAACAATATTGTACCGGACGCAGTGCATATTTACGATTAGGACAATTATTTATGAGATTATTTGCTGGATTGCTATAAGAATCTGATTATTTCAGGAAGAAGGAGGATGCCTATGGCAGAAAAAGTGGATCAGATGGATTCAGATGAAAAAATCGTTGAGATAGCGATTGAACGGTTAAGAGTATTGGCATTGGAACTGAGAAATTATATGAAAATTGCTCATCTGGGAACTTTCATTTCCAAACCAGTAAACTAAGTAAAATAAAAATTCTGATTTACAAATAACAGATAAAGTATTAAGATAAACAAAAAGATATCTTCAGGGCAGGGTGAGATTCCCTACCGGCGGTAAAGCCCGCGAGCCGAGAGGCATGATCCGGTGAGATTCCGGGGCCGACAGTACAGTCTGGATGGAAGAAGATGATAGTACAGTTGATTTTTTGTATGAATGAATGTAGTATCAGAGCTCTGAGATGGTGATCCATTTCAGAGCTTTTTATATAGGAAAATCAGACATTCATTTATCAATCATATGTAACAGATCAATTCCACCCTGCAGATATTTCTGCAGGCTTTTTTTGTATCTGGTACATCGTTTTCGAAATAACTATACCATTCACTTGTCTGTGAATCCGATTGCACATGTTTAAAAGCCTCGGCGTAGCCCAGGCAAAGAACAGGAATAAGAAAGAAGGAATAGAAATGACGGATCAGGAATATATGCTTCGGGCTATTCAACTGGCCAAAAAAGGAGAAGGCTGGACGAATCCCAATCCTATGGTAGGGGCAGTGATCGTAAAAGACGGAAAGATCATCGGGGAAGGCTATCATAAAAAGTATGGAGAACTTCACGCGGAACGTAATGCAATTGCTTCTCTTACAGAATCAGCAGAAGGTGCGGTGATTTATGTCACGTTGGAGCCTTGCTGTCATCATGGTAAAACACCTCCATGTACGGAAGCGATCATTGAACAGAAGATCAGAAAAGTGGTGATCGGTTCCAGAGATCCGAATCCGAAAGTGGCAGGAAAAGGTGTACAGATGTTAAGGGAAGCCGGTGTAACAGTAGTTGAAGATTTTATGAGAGAAGAATGTGATCAGCTGAACCCGGTGTTTTTCCATTATATTACTACGAAGACTCCTTATGTGGTAATGAAGTATGCCATGACACTGGATGGAAAGATCGCAACGAAAACAGGAGCATCAAAATGGATCACCGGAGAATCTGCACGAAAAGAAGTACAGCATATGCGGCATCAGTACATGGGAATCATGGCTGGTATTGGAACTGTGCTTGCAGATGATCCGATGTTAAACGTCCGGGTAGAAGGCTGGAAAAGTCCTGTCAGGATTGTGTGTGACAGTAAGCTCAGGATCCCGCCGGGCAGTCAGATTGTAAAAAGTGCGGAAAAGTACCGGACGATCGTGGCTTATGCAGAACAGAAAAATGCAGAAGAGAAAATAAAAATATTACATACCATGGGAGTTGAAACCATTTACTGTCCCGACGAAAAGAATCAGATAGACCTTAAGAAGCTGATGGCAGATCTTGGAAACAGAGGCATTGACAGCATCCTCCTGGAGGGAGGAGGTACGTTAAATGACAGTGCACTGCGAGCTGGAATTGTAAAGGAAGTACAGGCTTTTGTGGCACCAAAGCTGTTTGGCGGTGTGGCTGGGAAGACACCGGTAGAGGGTATTGGAGTTGAACTGCCGTCTGAAGCAGTGGAACTGAAATATACAGATATCTGCCAGATCGGTGAGGATATCCGGATAAAATGTCAGGTGTGTGATAAAAAACAGGAGGAATCATGTTTACAGGAATCGTAGAAGAGAAAGGAAAAGTCCGTTATATACAGCTGACAGGGGAATCAGGGATCCTGGCAGTGAAAGCCCGGAAAGTCCTGGAAGGGACAAGGATCGGTGACAGTATCGCTGTGAATGGTGTGTGTCTGACAGTTACGTCGATTCAGCCGGACGGATTTACTGCCGATGTGATGGCAGAGACGATCAGAAGAAGCAGTCTTGGCAGCTGCAAGGCCGGAAGCCAGGTAAACCTGGAACGTGCAATGGCTGCAGATGGCAGGTTCGGGGGACACATAGTAAGCGGCCATATTGATGGGACTGGCGTGATACGTTCCATGCTCCGGGAAGAAAATGCCATCTGGGTATCAATTGAGACATCGCCACAGATTTTGCATCTGATCGTGGAAAAAGGATCCGTCTGTATTGATGGGATCAGCCTGACAGTTGCAAGGGTTGATGAAGCTGGTTTTCAGGTGTCGGTCATTCCACATACAGGAGAAGAAACCACTCTTTTGGAAAAGGTGCCGGGGGATCTGGTTAGTCTGGAAAATGATGTGATCGGAAAATACGTAGAAAAACTGCTTGGCATCAGAAAAAACGAAGAAGAGAAAAAAGAATCCGGAATTACGATGGAGTTTCTTGAAGAATTCGGGTTTTAGAACAGGAGGATATACACTATGTCACAAAATTATCAGTACAACACAATTGAAGAAGCACTTAGGGATCTTAAGGAAGGAAAAATAGTTCTGGTCACAGATGATCCGGACAGAGAAAATGAGGGAGATCTGATATGTGCGGCAGAGTTTGCGACCAGGGAAAATATTAATTTCATGGCGACCTATGCAAAGGGTCTTATCTGTACACCGATGAGTGCAGAAATTGCGGCGAGATTGAACTTTCCGCCGATGGTTGCGGAGAACACGGACAATCACAGTACAGCATTTACCGTGTCAGTAGATCACGCAGATACAACCACAGGTATCTCTGCGGAAGAGCGCTCCTATACTATCATGAAGTGTGTGGATGATCAGTCAAAACCGGAGGATTTCAGAAGACCGGGACATGTGTTTCCGCTTATTTCCAGAAAAGGCGGGGTTTTGGTACGAAATGGCCATACAGAGGCAACAACAGATCTTATGAGACTTGCCGGACTGAAAGAATGCGGCGTGTGCTGTGAAGTTATGAAAGAAGATGGAACTATGATGCGTACATCACAGCTATGGGAAATGGCAAAAGAGCATAACCTTACATTTATTACGATCCGTGATCTGCAGGATTATATAAGAATACATGAAAAGCATGTAAAGGAGGAAGCCGTTGCAAACCTCCCAACGCAGTACGGTGATTTTAAAATGTATGGTTATATCAATGATATTACAGGAGAGCATCATCTGGCACTGGTAAAAGGTGATCTGGGAGATGGTGAGGATGTGCTTTGCCGGGTACATTCGGAGTGTCTGACAGGGGATGCATTCGGATCGCTCAGATGTGACTGTGGCCTGCAGCTGCAGACAGCGATGCGCCAGGTAGAAGCAGAAGGCCGAGGAATCATTCTGTACATGAGACAAGAAGGCCGAGGAATCGGACTGATCAATAAGATCAAAGCATATGCGCTTCAGGAGCAGGGATACGATACTGTGGAGGCTAATGTGAAGTTAGGGTTTGCACCGGATCTCAGAGAGTACTGGGTCGGGGCACAGATACTGTCAGACCTTGGTGTGAAATCATTAAGATTACTGACAAATAATCCGGATAAAGTCTATGGACTTGGCGAATTCGGAATGAAGATCAATGAGAGAGTACCTCTGGAGATTCCGGCACAAAAGTATGACCGGAAGTATATGAAGACGAAGCAGGAAAAGATGGGTCATATTTTTAAAGAAATAAATTTATAAAAAACAGCAAATATCAGGAGGAAGAAAAAAATGAGACAGATCAATTTAGTAGAAGGAAAAGTAGTAGCACCGGAGGGAATGAAGGTTGGTATCGTGGCAGCGAGATTCAATGAAATTATTGTGAATAAATTATTGGGAGGGGCAGTCGACGGACTGGTAAGACATGGAGTAGAAGAAGAGAACATTACTGCAGCATGGGTACCGGGAGCATTTGAGATTCCGATTACAGCACAGAAGATGGCACAGTCAGGAAAATATGATGCAATTATCTGCGTTGGAGCTGTCATCCGTGGAGATACTTCACATTATGATCTGGTGTGTAATGAATCTGCCAAGGGAATCGCACAGGTTGAACTTGCAACAGGAATCCCGGTTTTATTCGGAGTGATCACGACTGAAAATATCGAGCAGGCTATTGCGCGTGCAGGAAGCAAAGCGGGAAATAAAGGCTATGATTGTGCATTATCTGCGATTGAGATGGTCAATCTGATGAAGCAGCTCTAAAAGACAGGAAAATAAATGAGGACAAAAACGATCATATTCGATTATGATGGAACGATCCATCATACCCTTGGAATCTATGAACCGGCATTTCGTGAAACCTATCAGTGGCTGACAGAACAGAAGGTTACCGAAGAACGGGAGATAGGCTCGGTGGAAATTGCCGGCTGGCTGGGACTTAACAGTAAGGAGATGTGGAATACATTTTTGCCGGAACTGGATCAGAGCTATAAAGAGCAGGCAAGCAGGATGGTAGGAGATCTGATGATAAGACAGATCAGGAAACATAAGGCAGTGTGGTATCCGGGAGCAGAGGAGATGCTAACAGCTTTGAAGAACCGGGGATATCACCTTGTGATCTTAAGTAACTGTAAAGCTTCATATCGTGAGGCACACTGGAAGGAATTTGGGATGGAACGATGGTTTGACCGTTTTTATGACTGTGAATCATACAGATTCCGTCCAAAGACAGAAATTGTGCAGGAAATCATCCGGGAATATAGTGGCCCTTATCTGGTAGTCGGAGACAGGAGACAGGATCTGGAATGTGCCAGGTCCTGCAAAAGCCCTTTTATAGGATGCCTGTATGGATATGGTGAGAAAGGGGAACTGAATGGGGCTGATTATTATGCAGAACATATAGAGGATATACTGCAGATGGTGATATGATTTTAGGATAGTCATAGTGATAGAGGTAATCCACTTTCCTAACCCCATCTGTACAGTAAAGTTCTCAAGTCCAGTTGTACAAAGCGCTACTGCACGGGGAACCAGATGGAATGCATCTCCACTTCCTAAAAGAACTGCCATAATTCCAAACATGATAAACTGTCGGTTTCCTTTGCCTTTGCGGATCATTTATAGATTTTACTGTGGAAGATTTTGCATAAAGTGTTTTCCGTGCTTGTGTGTACCATTATCTGATATCAAAGCAGTACAGGGTGATTCCGGCCATGCACAGGTCAATATGGTTACGGATGCGTACTCTCATATTCCGGATGATGACCAAAGGAAAAATGCAGAGCTTTTTAAAGAAGCATTTTATGAGAAAAAGAATCTGAATCCAGAGAGGCGGGCGTTGCTCAATTCGTTGGCGAAAACGATGAAGTAATGAAAAATAGTGAAAAAATAGTGTAATTTTAATGAAAAAAAATCCATAAAACGATATAATATATGGATGAAATGAGGATATTTATTGTGTATATGGATATTCTATCTCCATCAAATCTATTGAGATCTCCATCATTACAAGCAAAATGATGGAGATATTTTTATGCTTATTTTATTGTCTAATATATGTAAGATGAAAAAAGAAGAAAAGCGACTGTCTTACATTCACTGCGCACGTGGAGAAAAGTAGTATGAAAAAACAAACAGATGATCTTGTGAAAAGAGCGAAACGGCATGAGTCGGAGGCTTTCACAGAATTAATGCAGCTTTATATGACGGATATGTATAAGGTTGCGTATGCAATTTTGATGAATGATGAATTTATAGATCCCTTATTGGTAAATGTGGCTTTATCACATATGCAGTTTGAAACAATACATGCATATAAAGATGGAAATGGACGTCTGGGAAGAGCCTTGATTCCGGTGCAAATGTCAATGTTGGATAATAGTACGCCTATCTTGTATATGTCAGAAATTCTTGAATTATATAAACCGTCTTATCAGAGACATTTAATGGAATGTAGAAGAGGAAATGTAGCAGGATATATTAAATTCTTTTTACAATGTGTTATTGATCAATGCAACGCATACATCATTAAAATTGAACGGATTAAAGAAATTTACAGGGAAGATATGGAAACAATTAAGGCGATTAAGGGAAATTCCGTATATAGAATTATGCCGGTTATTATGAAACAGATTGTTTTTACTAAGAAGGAAGTACAGGAAATATCAGGAGTATCTGTTAATGTTGTATCTAATATCATAAATCAGTTAGTAGATTTAAAAGTAATTGTGTCAGACCCGACAATGATAAAAAAAGGATATCGATATCAAAAAATATATGACGTATTTGTCGGAACATATGGAGGCGCAGAAGATGAACATTAGAAGAGCAAATGAAAAAGACATTCCAAGATTAATGGAATTATTAGAGCAGGTGCTTCAGATCCATGCAGATATAAGACCTGATATTTTTATTCCGGGAACGACAAAGTATACAAATGATGAATTTATCATTTACATCACTTTTTATCGATGATCTGTGTGTTGATGCCAAAACCAGAGGACAGCATGTAGGCGAAAGCCTGTTTGAATATGTCAAGAGTGAAGCGAAACGTCTGGGCTGCTATGAAGTGACACTTAATGTGTGGTCAGGAAATACTTCAGCAGAAAAATTTTATGAAAAAATGGGATTGAAAACCAAAGAGAGACAGATGGAATATATCCTGTAAAAAGGACGTTTTAAAGGATGCTACAATTATTGCCGGAAAATGATAATGGCTTGCATATACTATAAGAAGACTTTGGAATAGAAAAATGTGAAAAGTAGCAAAAATTTATTTCAAAAGTGATTCTGTATCTTGTTTTTCCATATTCCTGCGGCTATAATAGAATAGAAAAATGTTAAAAGTTGAAAAAATCTATTCCAAGGAGGCTTGCTACATGGAAATTAGCAGAGATTTCTATTTGGACAAACTGATAAAAAGAAAGCATAATGGCTTAATTAAGGTGATTACCGGTATTCGCAGATGTGGCAAATCTTATTTACTGAATAATCTTTTTTACCATCATTTGTTGAATAATGGTGTGAATGCTGATCATATCATCCGTTTCGCTTTTGACTCTGCAGATGACCTTTACCTGATTGGTGAAAGTCTGATACAGATTCAAAAAGAAAAGCGTGGGATTGATCCGGAAAAGTTCATGGCTTATATCCGTTCCAAAGTCGCTGATGACGGAATGTACTACTTGCTTCTTGATGAGATTCAGATGCTTGATTGCTTTGAAGCGGTTCTGAATGGGTATTTGCGAAAAGATAATATGGATGTATTTGTAACCGGGAGCAATGCAAAGCTCCTGTCAAAAGACATCGCTACCGAATTTGCCGGTCGTGGTGATGAGATTCATATGTACCCTTTGAGCTTTGCAGAGTTTATGAATGTTTACAATGGCGACAAATACATGGGGCTTTCTGAGTATATGTTATATGGAGGTATTCCTCTGGTAGTCCTTCGTGAAGGTGCAAATGATAAGGCAGCTGCATTGCAGAATTTATTCAACGAAATTTATATTCGGGATATTACCAAGAGAAATCATGTTAAAAATATTGGGGAGTTGGAGGATCTGTTGAATATCCTCTCATCTGCGATTGGCTCACTGACTAATCCTGAAAAGCTGAAAAATACATTTAAGACCGTAAAAAAATCCAGAATTACTTCTGCAACCATAAAAAAATATCTGGATTGCTTTGAGGATTCTTTTTTGATTGAATCTGCACAGCGTTATGATATCAAGGGTAAGGCATACATTGAAACTCCAAAGAAATACTATTTCTCTGATCTTGGACTTCGCAACGCAAGAATTAACTTTCGCCAGTTTGAGCAGACTCATTCTATGGAGAATGTAATTTACAATGAACTGCGTATGAGAGGTTACAGTGTCGATGTAGGTGTTATCCCGATTGCAGAAAAAGATAAGGCAGGGAAAGTGACCCGTAAGCAGCTAGAAGTTGATTTTGTTTGTAATATGGGTTCGGTCAGATACTATATCCAGTCGGCATACTCGCTGCCAGATGAAACAAAGCACATTCAGGAAATCAGACCGTTTAGAAGGATTGACGACTCTTTCAAGAAAATCGTTATTACCAAAGATATTGTTCAGCCGCATTACGATGAATATGGAATTCTTACAATCAATATTTACGATTTCCTTCTCGATCCGCATTGCCTTGAAAAGTAATGTATTACGATACATTGGTAAAAGTAGTACATTCAGAAGTAGTAGATACGAATGGAAGCGGACATGGTGCATTAGCAGCAGAAAATATTTGAATGGAAAGAATATGTAAAGGGAAAATATTATGGAATATTCAGCAATTTATCATGACATGGACAAAAGATTCTGTTACGCAATTGATAAGGATCTGTTTGTGATACGTGTGCAGGTTAAAAAAGATGACATGAAGGAGATTATCCTTCACTGTGAAGATAAGTATATACCAATGGAGCGCAAGGATACGAAAAAGACTATTCTGATGAAGAAGATTGCCACTTCACAGTTTCATGATTATTATGAAGCACAGCTTCAGATGCATCTGATATGTCTCAGATATTATTTTGAATTTACGGACACGCAGGGTGAAAAAATATATTATGGCAATTATGAGTTTTATAAGGAATGCATCACAAACAGGGACAGAATGTTTGATTGCCCACAGAATCTCCGGGAAGAGGAAATGTTTGAGGTGCCGGACTGGGCAGCAAATAAAGTCGTGTACCAGATCTTTCCGGCCCGTTTTGCAGCATCACAACAGGTAGATAAGGAACAATGGTATAAAGCACCAATTTCGTCTATGGATGATCTGCATGGTGATCTCAGAGGAATTATTGAACATCTGGATCACGTTCAGAATCTGGGAATCGATGTTTTGTATATGACACCTATCTTCAAATCATATTCAAGTCATAAGTACGATATCATCGATTATTATCAGATCGATCCTTCATTTGGAACGACAGAGGATCTCAGGGAACTGGTGCAGGAAGCTCATAAACGTGGAATGAAAATCGTCATGGATGCAGTGTTCAACCATACAGGAAGAGAATTTTTTGCATTTGAGGATATCATGGAAAAGGGAGAAAAATCAAAATATCTGGATTGGTATTATATTGAGAAATTTCCACTTGAAAATGAAAGAGAAGAGATTCCAAACTACAAATGTTTTGGCTACTATGGGGGAATGCCTAAGCTAAATCTGAAAAATCCGGAAGTTGAGAAATTCTTTACGGATGTTGCGTGCTATTGGATTAAGGAATGTGATATTGACGGATGGCGGATGGATGTAGGAGACGAGATCAGTCATTATTTCTGGAAGAATTTTAGAAGAGCGGTCAAGGCTGTAAAAAAGGATATGCTGATCATTGGAGAAATCTGGCATTATGCAGGAGATTTTCTTGAGGGAGATGAATGGGATACGGTCATGAACTATCCGTTTTATCTGAATATGATCGATCTGCTGGCAGATGAGAAGATCCACGTCAGTCAGTTTGTACAGAATCTGGGATATCTGAAGGGTCGTTTAAATAAAAAATGTTATCCTCTTATGTGGAATCTGATTGACAGCCATGATACAGCAAGATTTTTACATCTCTGTAATGGCAATAAGAAAAAACAGCATTTGGCAGCGGCTTTTCAGCTGTTATTGCCGGGAATGCCTATGATTTATTATGGAGATGAGTTTGCGATGCCGGGGGCAAACGATCCGGATTGCAGGAGGGGCATGTACTGGGATGAAGAATATCAGGACAAAGAGATGTATGAATGGTATAAACAGCTGCTTTGGATCCGAAAAAAACATGCGTGTATTTCAGAAGGCGAACTGATCGGGTCAATTACAAAGGATGAGGAAGAAACAATTGTCCTGATCCGGAAAAACGTCGAAGAGACAATTGCCTTGATTTTTAATTGCAGCAGTAATGCAAAGAACTTTAGTGAGTATGAGAGAAAATATAATTTACTAAGAGATGAGCCGTTTGATGGAAAAGTTGAGGGGCTTGATGCTGCAGTGATCGTGCTTTAAGAATGATTCCTGCCTGCGTATATGATTGCTTCGAAACTTTAAAAAAAAGCAGGTTTAGATACATTGAAAAATAATTTCAGTGTATCTGAACCTGCTTTCTTTTTTTAATGAACATAGAGGCAGCCTGTGAGAAGAATAAATGATACATAGCTGCAGGATCGTATGTAGAAAGAAAACGAATATAATATATTTAGACAAACTTTATTTTTTATTTATATATAAACCTGAAAAAGATGGTATTATTGAATATATAAGGAAACTGTCAAAATATACTATATACAGAGGTAGGCGTATGGGTAGATTAGTAGAGTTTCAGAATGTGAAAAAAACCTATCATATGGGAGAAGTCGAAATTCATGCTGTAGATGGCGTGGATTTTGAAATAAACGAAGGCGAATTTGTGGTCATTGTCGGACCAAGTGGTGCCGGAAAAACAACCGTATTGAATATTCTTGGGGGAATGGACAAGGCTACAAGCGGACATGTTATCGTTGACGGTGTTGATATCAGCTCGTTTAATAGCAGGCAGCTTACATCATACAGAAGAGATGACATAGGATTTGTATTTCAGTTTTATAATCTTGTTCAAAATCTGACTGCACTTGAGAATGTTGAGCTGGCATTGCAGATATGCAAAGATCCGCTGGATGCGAGAGAAGTTTTAACGGATGTCGGATTACAAGACAGAATGTTGAATTTCCCTGCACAGTTATCCGGAGGGGAACAGCAGCGTGTTGCTATTGCAAGGGCACTTGCAAAGAATCCGAAACTTCTTTTGTGTGATGAACCGACAGGAGCATTGGACTATCAGACAGGTAAAGCCATTTTAAAATTACTTCAGGATACATGCAGACAAAAAGGGATGACAGTTGTTGTAATTACTCATAATATGGCAATTGCACCGATGGCAGATCAGGTAATCCGCTTTAAAAATGGACAGGTAAGGAATATTACACGAAACAGTGAGCCAACACCGGTTGAACAGATTGAATGGTAGGTGATTGCTATGAAAAAGAAAGCACTGACCAAAGAATTTTTTATGTCCATAAAAAAGACATACAATCGATTCATATCTATTTGCCTGATCGTTATGCTGGGGACGGCTTTTTTTGCAGGTGTGAAAGCAGCAGAACCGGATATGCAGGAATCAGCGGATATCTTTTTTGACGACAGTGAGTTAATGGATATCAGAGTGCTGTCTACATTAGGATTAACGGAAGATGATGTTAATGCAATTTCTGCAATTGAAGGTGTAGAAGCTGCGATACCTGTGTATACATATGATGTTTTGACGGAGAAAGATGAAAAGCAGCATGTGATCAAGCTAATGTCAGAAACAACAGATATAAATAAAATTACTGTGACAGAAGGCAGGATGCCGCAGGAATCCGGAGAATGTCTGGCAGACTGGCTTTTGGAACAAAATTATGGGTATAAAATCGGAGATAAGATCACAATCAGCTCCGGAGATGACAAGGCAATTGAAGACATTGTCAATACGCAGACATATACGATCACCGGATTCGGAAAATCGTCATATTATCTTGATCTGACAAGGGATTCCAGCACGATTGGTAATGGTTCCATGTCAGGATTTCTGATTATTCCGGAAGATAATTTTACGCTAGAAGCATTTACGGAAATCGATGTTCTTGTTGATGGTGCGATAGCATTGGATTGTTATAGTGATGCTTATGAAGATGCTATTGATGAAGTTACACAGAAAATCAAAGATATTGCAGGGGATCGATGCGAAATACGATATGCCGAAGTTGTACGTGAGGCACAGGATGCGATAGCTGAAGCTGAGACAGAGGTTTCTGATGGTGAACAAGAACTTGCAGATGCAAAAGAGGAATTAGAGGATGGATGGGAACAGCTTGCAGATGCAAAGAAGGAAGTTGCAGAAGGCCAGATGGAGCTTGCAGATGCGAAAACGCAGGTCAGTGATGGGGAAAAGGAGCTTGATGCAGCTAAGGATAAAGTTGCTGACGGTGAAAAGGAACTGGCAGACGCAAAAACACAGCTTGCAGATGGACAGAATCAGATCAATCAGGCGAAGCAGCAGATTTCAGATGGTGAGGCTTCTATCGCAGCGTATAATACAGAATTAGACAATGGAAGAAAGCAGCTTGAGAGTGCTGCAGGGCAGCTTGCAGATGCAAAAACCGGATTAGAAACATTAAAATCAGGGATTGAGCAGATGGAAAATGCTTTAAATGCCAGTCAGACGGAACTGGATGCTTCCGGTGAGGATTTAAAACAGGCAAGAACAGAACTCGAAGCGAACCGTGGGCAGATCGATGGTTACAGAACGCTTGTCGCAACAATGGATTCACAAATAAATGATCTGCAGACACAGAGGGATCTTCTTGTTGAGGGCAGCGAAGACTGGCAGACATTAAATACTCAGATGCAGGCTCTGATCACTCAAAGAGATGCGATGCAGGTTGGTATTGCTGAATTTGATCAAAACGAAGCATTGCTTTTACAAAATGAAGCGGCTTATGAAGAAGGAAAAAAGGCATTAGATGCAAAATGGGCAGAGCTTGCTGCATTGAAAAAAACATACGACAGCGGCATGGCAGACTATACGGCAGGTATGTCAGCATATGAAGATAATCTGTCAGAATTAAATGAAAATCAGGCGAAGCTTAATGCACAAAAGCAGGTATTAACCGAGTCAAAACAAACCATTGCGGCGAAAGAGCAGGAATTAGCTTCTGCACAAAACACTATTGCAGAAAATGAAGCCTCCTTAGATTCAGCGAAAGCCGAAATCGCAGAAAATGAGAAAAAATTAAATGATGCACAGTCAGAGATAAATAAAAATGAGAAGAAACTGGCAGATGCAAAAAATGAGATCAAAGAAAATGAACAAAAGCTGACAGATGGTCAGGCTGAATATGATGCCGAATATGAAGAAAATCATCAAAAGCTTGAAGATGCGAAGGCTGACATTATCCAGGCGAAAGCAGATCTTGCTGATGTTGATGTACCGGAGTGGTATGTACTCGACCGTAATTATATCACTACCTGTGTTGCATATGCTCAGGATTCAGAACGTATAGGAAATATTGGAAATGTTTTTCCGGTTATATTTTTCCTTGTGGCAGCACTCGTCAGTCTGACAACGATGACGAGAATGGTGGAAGAAGAACGTGTTCAGATCGGTACACTGAAAGCGTTGGGATATCGTAAATCCAGTATTGCAGCAAAATACGTCATGTATGCATTTCTTGCTACGATGTTAGGCGGCACGATCGGTACTTTGATCGGACAGATTATTTTTCCGGCAGTCATTATGAATGCCTATAAGATCGCATATGTTACATTGACAGATTTTGTGACACCGATCCATTTGAAATATTCTCTGATTTCAATGATCGCTGCAGTTGTCAGCACCACAGCTGCCACGCTCGCGGCATGCTATAAAGAACTTCTTGCCGCACCGGCAGAATTAATGAGACCGGCTGCACCTAAAATCGGAAAACGGGTTTTTCTGGAAAGAGTTACATTTATATGGAAACATCTTAATTTTTCAAATAAAGCAGCAGTGAGAAATCTGTTCCGATACAAGAAACGTTTGTTTATGACTGTACTTGGCATTGGCGGCTGTATGGGATTATTGCTTGTTGGATTTGGTGTAAAAGATTCCATCATGACGATCGGAGACAGACAATACAATTTCATTCATACATACCAGGTTAAGATGACACTGGCCGATGCGGATACGGATGAAGAGAAACAGGAAGTTTTGGACAGTGTTCTTAAGGAGCCGACGACAAAGGCAGCTATGTTCAGTCATGAATCTACGATTGATGCATGTTGTGGCACCAATGGCGAAAAGAAGCAAAGCACGTATTTGTTTATCCCATCCGACGCGGATGAGTTAGATAAATTTGTATCTTTGCAGAATCGTATATCCGGGCAAAAATACACGTTAGATGATGAAGGTGTGATCATTTCAGAAAAGCTGGCAACTTTGCTGGACGTATCCGAGGGTGACGATATTTATCTGGAGGTTTCAAGCTTAAATTATAAACCTGTTAAGGTAATGCACATTGCGGAAAATTATTATTACCATTATGTTTATATGACACCGGAATGCTACCAGTCATTATTTGGGAAAGATATTGAGTATGATGAAATATTTGTCGTAAATAAAGACCCGGAAGATATTTCTTATGAAAATGATTTTTCGGCAAAATATCTTGATAACAATGCAGTGTCAGGAATCACATTTACGCGTACAATATCAGACCGGATAGAATCAATGATCACAAGTATGAATATTGTTACCTATGTACTTGTTGTGTCTGCAGGACTGCTTGCATTTATTGTTTTATACAATTTAAATAACATTAACATCAGTGAGCGTCAGAGGGAGCTGGCGACGCTGAAAGTGCTTGGCTTTTATGATGGGGAAATATCAATGTATGTATTCAGGGAAAATATTATGCTGACAGTGCTCGGTACAATTTTTGGTATTTTCTTTGGAATATGGCTGCACCGGTTTGTCATCTTAACAGCAGAACTTGATATTATGATGTTTGGCCGGCAGATTTATACAAAAAGTTATATCTATAGTATTTTACTTACAATCGGTTTTTCTATTATTGTGAATATCGTGATGCATTGGAAAATGAAAAAAATAGATATGATCGAATCATTAAAGAGCGTCGAATAACTTCTGCTTGCGTATATTATTTGCAGACAGTATAATCGTATGGTCAGTCAATTGACATATATTAATACTAAGAACTAAGGAATAACTACTGTATGTTAAATAAAAAAGATTTCTTAAAATATGCATCGACATTAGCATTTCCGATTATGCTCCAAAATCTGATCGGAACATTGGTAAACATTGCCGACACGGTAATGCTTGGTTACGTGAGCCAGACTGCCATGTCGGCTTCATCGCTTGCGAACCAGTATACATTTATTCTTTTCTGCTTATATTATGGAATGGCAACAGGTACTTCGGTTTTATGTGCCCAGTACTGGGGAAAAGGTGATAAAAAGACGATAGAGAAGATTCTGGGTCTCGCAGAACGGATCTCCCTGATTATCTCTCTTGTATTTTTTGTTATCTCCTTCACTATGCCAACGGCAATTATGAAGATTTTTACAAACAGTCCTGAGACGATCGCTGCAGGAAGTGAGTATCTGAAGGTGATTTCATTTTCATTTGTATTCATGGGATTCTCACAGATTTTTATGAGTGCTCTCCGAAGTATCGGAAAAATCATGCTGCCGTCGGTTACGTATATTGTTTCGCTTTGTGTGAATGTATTTTGCAATGCATCCTTTATTTTTGGATTGTTTGGTCTTCCAAAGCTCGGTGTTACCGGTGTAGCACTTGGTACTGTGATCGCCAGAATCTCAGAAGTGCTGATCTGTCTGATTTACTCATTGCGCAGTTCAGACGTCAGATTCAGAATAAAATACTTCTTTGCAAAATCAGATATTCTGTTACAGGACTTTATAAAAATTGCCACTCCGGCGGTGATAAATGACGTTGTCTGGAGCTTTGCCAATTCAGCGTTTGCAGCAATTCTTGGACATATTGGAGATGATATGGTTGCAGCAAATGCCGTTGCTGTTATGGTGGTAAATATCGGTGCTATCGCCTGTCGTGGTTTTGCCAACGCTACTACGATCATTGTCAGCCAGGAGCTTGGGAAAGACCGCATTGATACAGCCAGAGAGTACGGGAAACGAATGCTTACAATAACATTTATTGTCAGCCTGATCGGATGTGCCGTTATTCTGGCGATCCGACCTGTGATATTGGATTTCTACCGGGATAAATTAACAGAAACGGCTATTTATTATCTTGGCATTTTTATCATTATGACAACCTGGCGTTTTGTGGGCGAAGGCATTAATACCTGTCTTATATGCGGCTGCTTCAGGGGTGGCGGCGATGCCAGATTTGGAATGATCGTAGATACCATATTTATGTGGCTTGTTGCAGTCCCACTTACCTTCCTTGCAGCATATGTTTTCAAACTGCCGCCTGTCTGGGTATACTTTGTCATGACACTGGACGAGTTTGAAAAAATGCCTGTGGTATTTATTCACTATTTCAGAAATAAATGGCTTACGAATATTACCAGAGATTTTGAGTGATGGCCTCAGAAATAAATGATTGACAAATCAACATGGACGGTGTATATTTCCAACATGAACAGCGTTCAGATATGAAAAATAAAAGAAATGTCAGGATGTCAAAGGGGGAAATTATGAATCGTCTTGCTACTTCAAAAGAAGATATATTGGCTGCCAGCAGGGAGTTGATCAAGGAAAACGGATGGGCGGCTGTAAGCATAAGATCAGTTGCAGCGAAATGTTCCGTTTCAGCCGGCACGATTTATAATTACTACGAATCCAAGGCAGAGCTGCTTGGTGCTACCATTGAGAGTGTCTGGCAGGAAATCTTTTTTCACCCGGAAGACGAGCAGGTATTTCATGATGTTACAACTTGCATTTCATGGATTTATGAACGGTTCCAATATGGCAATAAGCGGTTTCCGGGATTTTTCTCTTTACATTCCTTTGGTTTCATGAAGGAAGGAAAAGATGACGGAAAGAAAAAGATGATGCGTACATGGGGACATATTTTAAATGGACTATGTGAAGTTTTAAAAAATGACCCAGAGATCCGTCCGGGCGTATTCGATGAGAATTTTACGGAAATGCAGTTTGCAGAAATCTTGTTTTCCCTTATGCTGGTGTCAGTGATCCGCGAGGATTATGATCCGTCCTCTGTGTTGATGCTTATCAACAAAACATTATATTAAAAGCAGTTATTGTTCACATTGTGCGTGATCAGTAACGGAAATTCTCCCACTTTGATAGTGGGAAAATTTTTGAATCAAAATGAACAGTGTTCATGTATTGTAATTTTTAAATGATTGTAATTAGGTTGAGGCTGTTTTCGCAGTGCAACGTAATTCAATATAAAATTTTAAAATAAGAAAGGAAATTTATCATGCAGGCAATTGTAGAAACTTTATTTGATACCGTATATTTAATCTCGGTAATCACAATCGGAATTTTAATGATCAGAAAGAGCAAAGGAAACCGCCAGTTTACTATGTTTGGAATTATGGCAGTTCTTTTGGGAAGTGGAGATGCATTCCATCTGGTTCCACGTGCACTGGCTCTTTGCACAACAGGTCTTGAGAACTTTACTGCACAGTTAGGACTGGGCAAATGGATCACATCTGTAACGATGACAATCTTTTACGTTGTACTTTATCACATCTGGCGTGAACGCTATCAGATCAAAGGTCATAATGCAGCGACAGCAGTTGTTTACGGTCTTGCAGGATTAAGAATTATTTTGTGTATGATGCCACAGAATAACTGGCTTAGTGCATCAGCTCCGCTTTCCTGGGGTATTTACCGTAATATTCCGTTTGCACTGATGGGAATCCTGATCATTGTTTTATTTTATAAAAGCGCAAAAGAGAACAATGACAAGTCTTTCCGCTTTATGTGGCTGACAATCGTTTTAAGCTTTGCATTCTATATCCCGGTTGTATTGTGGGCGGATGTCATTCCAATGATCGGTATGCTGATGATCCCTAAGACATGTGCATATGTCTGGACAGTCGTGATCGGTTACAATGCGATGAAAAAAGAGATTGTTTAAGAAAAACTTTTTTATGTAACAATAAGAGGGCATATGTTCGTCGACGGTGAATAAAGTAATAAAAACGCTGAATTTAAAAAAAACAGTGATTTTCTTTTGGAAAAGTAGTATTATTTCACTGTAGATGAAAGGAGTGTGTAGATATGGAGCCATATAAAGCAAAAAAAATGCCTTTAGAATACAAAATTGATAAAGAAATGCTGATGTTGATATCAGAAGCAAATGTGAAGTATGGGGAATATAAGTCTCTTTTAAACACTTTGGAATTTGATGCAGGTTTCTTCCTGGATTCTGTTATTTTGAATGAAAGTTATAAATCAACACAGATCGAGGGTACCCAGATTTCACAAGATGAGATGTACTACCTGAAGTACATGGAAATAACGGATGATAGCAGAGAAATTCAAAATCTTAAAAAGACAATAGAATATGCATCTTCAAATTTACAGGTGGGAAATAAGATCAGCTATGAGCTTGTCAATGAAATGCATAGGATCATACTGGATAGTGTCCGTGGATCACAGCGAAATCCAGGTCAAATAAGAACTACACAAAATTGGATCGGACCAAGGGGATGTACCATTGATACCGCAACATTTGTTCCGCCAATTCCTGAAGAGGTATATGGATTGCTCAAAAATCTATATGAATACATGAATGATGAATTTGAGGATCCGTTGTTGGTAAATATTGCCTTATCGCATATGCAGTTTGAAACTATTCATGCGTATAAGGATGGAAACGGACGTCTTGGCAGAGCCTTGATACCGGTACAAATGGCGATGTTGGATCAAAGCACACCTATTTTGTATATGTCAGAGATACTTGAGTTATATAAACCGTCATATCAGAGAAATCTGATGGAATGTAGACGAGGAAATGTATCAGGATATATTAAGTTCTTCTTACAATGTATTATTGACCAGTGTAATGCATATATTTACAAGTTGGATAGAATCAAAGAAATATATAAAGAAGATATGAAAACTATTGAAGCAATAAAAGGTAATTCTGTTTATAAGATAATGCCGGTTATCATGAAACAGATTGTTTTTACTAAAAAAGAGATTCAAGAGTTATCTGGTGTATCTCCAAATGTTGTTTCAAAAATTATTAATCAGTTAGTTGATTTAAATGTAATTATTCCTGACTCAACAAAAATGAAAAAGGGATATAGATACCAAAAAATATATGAAGTATTTGTTGGAACAAGAGAATTCTAACAAATAGAATGATTCCCCTAAATAAATTAGGTATTGCATCACAATAGTATAGAACAAGTCCCCTTGCAACTTTCCTGAAACCATGCTATATTCCCATCTTTGACAGTTGGAAAACGAAAAACGGTTGTATAGCTAGTAAAATCAAGGCTGGCAGCCGTTTTTTGTTTTCTGATTTTATATGATGTATGATGAAGCATACAATCTCGCAATGGGATTTTTTTAGAAGGAGCAGTAAAAGAATGTCAAAAGATGAATATTTGATAACAGATAAACCTCTTAAAGCGTTGACTATTTTCGCAATGCCAATGATTCTTGGCAGCTTTTTTCAGCAAGTCTATAATATGGCTGATTCGATTATCGTCGGTCAGTTTGTCGGTTCTTCTGCACTGGCAGCAGTCGGTGCCTGTGCGGCACTTACGAATGTTTTCATATGTGTGGCACTTGGTGCCGGTGTAGGTGCGGGAGTGCTTGTGAGCCGCTATTTTGGTGCCAGAAATTACAGTAAAATGAAAACGATTGTGTCAACATCACTGATCAGCTTTTGTATTTTAAGCATACTCCTGGGTGCGTTTGGATTTGGGTTTTCCCGCCTGATGATGAGCTTGTTACAGACACCTGCTGATATACTGGACGAAGCAGTATTGTATCTGCAAGTCTATTTTGTGGGATTTCCGTTTCTTTTTATGTATAACATTCTATCTACCATGTTTACATCAATCGGCGAATCAAAAATTCCGTTAGGACTTCTGATATTTTCATCTGTATTGAATATTTTTATGGATCTTTGGATGGTAGCGGATCTTGGACTGGGTGTGTTCGGTGCAGCTCTTGCAACGCTCATCGCACAGGGGGTTTCCGCAGTGTTTTCGTTTTTGATTTTTCTTTACCGGATGCGTCGGTATAAGTGCCGATATAGATGGTTTGACAGACAGGAGTTACAATTAATGCTTCGAATTGCCATTCCATCAGTTCTTCAACAGTCTACAGTATCAATAGGCATGATGATCGTACAGGCAGTTGTAAATCCTTTTGGTACACAGGCACTTGCAGGTTACGCAGCAACGATGAGAGTAGAGAATGTTTTTTCATTGATGTTTGTATCTATTGGTAATGCAGTTTCACCATATGTTTCCCAGAATCTTGGCGCAAATAAAACCTCACGTATCAAAAAAGGCTATCGTGCGGCATTGTTATTAGATATATGCTTTGCAGCTCTCGCTTTCATAGTTATTGAAACACTGCATACTCAGATCTCATCATTATTCCTGGGCAAAGACGGAACAGCCCTGGCATATCAGGTGTCCGGTGATTATATGAGATGGCTTGGTTATTTCTTTATCTTTATGGGTATCAAGATGGCAACAGATGGGGTGCTTCGTGGCCTTGGAATTATGCGTCCATTCCTTATTGCGAACATGGTAAATCTTGCGATTCGTTTATCGGTCGCACTGATTTTTGCACCACGTTTTGGTATTGCATTTGTCTGGCTTGCTGTACCTGCAGGCTGGCTTGCAAACTTTTTGATTTCTTATGCAGCCCTTAGAAAATCATGGCCGACTGATGAAACAGAACGTGCTGTATCATAGGGTTGCATAGATTGGAAGGAGTATTTCCACGTGGATACGATTTCAGAAAAAGACACACAAAGTGCAGATGATAAAAAGAAGGAGAAAATTTCTTACATAGAGGCAATACCTGAATGGCAAGCTTTACGTCGGGAACATAGAAGTCAATTACTTGCGCATTGTGTCGGATAGGTCGGGCGGTTATTCGGGCGAGTCCACCTTGCCAACAAAAGAATAATAAATCTCAATGTCCTGTCTGCGGGTCTTGTTCTCGTCATAGCTGCACTCATGCACAACGATTTTCTCTACAAACTCCCGCAGCAGAGTAGGGGTAAGTTCTTCAAAGGTGGTATGCCGCCGGACAACATTCATAAACTTTTCTGCGTTCACTATAAATTGCACTCACTATGGATTAACAGAACGCCTAAAAATAATCCATGTACTTATGAAGTAACAAATCAATAAAATTGCCAAAATCCCCATTGTTGCCCCTATTTGTAACATCAATGTACTAAACCCAATATAGGCTGAAATTTCTGCTGATATGGTTTGGATAAAGTAAGCTATTACAACAGCAGCTACAATGATTGCTGTGATAATTGGAAGCCCAAACCAAACACTTAATTGTTGCAAGATAAGTTTTCCGATATGCTTTTCTTCCACCCCCAATTTTCGGAGTACAGAGAAACGATACTTATATTGTCCTGCGTCTAAAAGCTGTTGCAGGGAAAGTACCGTAAGACATATAACCATCAGTACGACAGCACCATAAATCATTGCAGTCTGTAAAATAAAGTTATTTGCTATGGAACTATTGATTTGCAGTGTGCTAAAACGCACGCCATAAATAGCCCCGGTTTCTGCCTGCTCGGGATATTTCTCTGTAAAAAGTTTTTCTAGTTTCCTTGCATTTTCATAGGAGATATTTTCCGTTGTTGTAATATATCGGTTTTTTATTACTGGCAACAGCTTTTCACAAATATTGTCTGGAAGTACATACAATACATTTGTATAGGAATTGTACGCTGTTTCTCCAATCGGATCCTCATAATAAGACTGCCCGGAAAGAGTCAATTCTCCTGCGTCTGTCATAATGCTGGTGTGTTCTTTCAAAAAGCTATCCCGTTCTTCCTCGGTGGCGATTGCTTTCCATTGTGTCGTAAATTCATCTTCCTCCAGAGAAATCTGTTCGTAACCCAGCATTTCCCGTATAGTGTTATAATCACTCAAAGAAATTGCCACAATCGGAAAATCATATTTCTGTCTGTTGTGAAAATCATCTTTCTCTGGCAGATATAGATTGAACGTGCAATCATAAACTGTATCTATTTTGTGTTCTGTCAGAAACTCAGTAATAATTTCATAACTGTCTTGCGGCAGATTTTCTTCTTCATATACGTCATTATATCTTGAATATACCTGCACATCATACATAGAGCGCATATCCAAATAACCTGAAGCCCAGCCCGTCAAAATAGGGGCTGCAACAAACATGAAAATTGCTAATACCAAAGTGATACAAATGACTGCCATAGTCTTGCTGGTCGTATTCAGCTTTGAGGTAATCTGTCCGAAAAAGAAAAGTGCTTCCTCATGGTATCGGTGTTCCGGCGATTTTACTTTCCATGCTACAATCAAACCACTGGTAAGATAAATGAAGGCACAAATGAAGAAAAGTAAGTCAATCACAACAAAAAGCAGATATTGATTGAGCGTTCCACCACCTAAAGACAGATAATATTTATTTGTTAATGCTGCAACGCTGGCTGCTGTAAAAGCATTCAATACAGAACATATCAGCAAACCAGCAATGAAACATTCTCTTTTTTTCTTTCTAATTATGCAAAATATCGACCACAGCAAAGTAAGCAGCGGAAAAAGAATATTTCCCCAAAACATAAGCTGCACCGGAAACGCAAAGCGGGTGTCATAATAAAACCAGACCTTTTGTATTCCTGTAATCAATCCCCATACGGTAAATACTTCAAAGAGGACTACTACAATAGAAATGAAGTGGCTCTTTTTTAGCTCTGGTTCGTTCTCTTTCTCTGCGGAAAGCATATCAATAATTTTTGTTTTCTGAATGGTACGGGTATTGAAAATTCCTACCACAAAAAAACTTGCCACAAAAAATACCACTGTCAACAAAACGGTATCCGGGAATAATGTCCATGAGATTTCATAAGGCTTTCCATAAGCAGTAAGGAGCATTGCGGTAATGAATTGAGAGCAAAATAAACCGCAAAAAATACCAATCAAAATGGAAAACATACCCATAATCAGTGTTTCTGCAAAGAAAATCCTGCCAATGGTTTTTTGTTCCATTCCCATAATGGACTGGACAGCAAACTCTTTTTGCTTCCGTCTTAGCATATAATGATTGACGAACCGTATCAAAAATAACAACAGCAATGTTATCATGCAGATTGCAATTTTCATTCCGTCACTTAACAGCGTAAAATCATACTCGTTGCCTATATCCGGGCTATAATAACTACTGGAAATAGACAAGAACGCATAAAACAAGGTAACACAGATTGTCATTGTGACAATGTAGACCAGATAGTCTTTTACAGACCGTTTTGCATTTCTGAAAACAAGTTTAGCATACATGGCTCTGTCCCCCTCCGATCATGGTAAGGACATTCAGAATTTTATCAAAAAAATCACTTCTGCTGTCGTTGCCCTTGCGCAGTTCCATAAAGATTTCTCCGTCTTTCAAAAAAAGAATACGGCTGGCATAGCTGGCGGTAAAAGCGTCATGGGTTACCATAAGAATTGTCGCCCTAAGCTGTTCATTGATACTTTGAATGGTAGACAGCAGCATTTGTGAGGAATGGCTGTCTAATGCTCCTGTTGGCTCATCTGCCAGTAAGAGCTTCGGGTTGTTGATAATTGCTCTTGCACAAGCACAACGCTGTTTTTGTCCGCCGGATACCTGATAAGGATATTTGTTTAGAATAACGTTGATATTCAGCTTTCCGGCTATATCCAAAATGCGGGGTTCTACACTCCCGGCAGGGACTTTATTGATTGCTAATGCCAGTGCAATGTTTTCTGAAATTGTCAATGTATCCAGCAAATTGAAGTCTTGAAATACAAAACCTAAATTCTCTCTGCGAAAGCGGGCAAGGGATTTTGGGTTGATTTCCGTTATATCTGTTCCCTCTAAAAAAATATGCCCTGCACTTACGGTATCAATCGTAGAAATACAGTTTAGCAGCGTTGTCTTTCCAGAACCGGACGCACCCATAATTCCGAGAAATTCTCCGGCTTCCACAGAAAAACTAATATCTTTAATGGCTTTGGTAATATTCCCCTCATTGCCATAATATTTCTGGATATGCTCCAGCTTCAAAATTGTATTCATCGGATAAACCTCCTTAACTGTTCCATACCCATATTGTAAATGGAGTATCTCATTTTTTGTATCAAGTTTTCTTACACAGTTCTTACAAAAATGTAAGAAGTGCAGAACCTATCAGCCCTGCACTCCGATAATAAAATCATTCATTTGAAAGATAAGTGAAATCGTTGTTCCTCTGTTTTCGGAATAAGCAGTAAGTCCTATTCCCAGTTTATCACATAGACGCTTGCAAAGATATAAGCCAATTCCAGTAGAATTTTTCCCGGTTCGCCCATTCTGACCTGTAAATCCTTTTTCAAAAATACGGGGTAAATCACTTTTAGGAATACCTATCCCATTATCGCTGATAGATAGCACAATCTTGTCATTCGTTTTTGTCGCCCCAAAGTGCAAAATAGGCTGCTCTGCATGGTATTTGATTGCATTACCGATAATCTGATTTAAGATGAACCGCACCCATTTTTCATCGGTGTAAACTTTTGTTTCTATATCGTCTATCTGAATTGACATATTGCTTTGACGCAAAAGATACTTATTATCTGCGATTGCACTATGCACAACATCGCATAAATTGACTTCACGGACAGAATAGTCTTTTTCAGCGTGTTCGCTCCGGGCATAGTAAAGCGCCTGTTCTGTATATTGATTGATATTCTCTAACTCTGCCAATACCTCTCTGGAAAAGGGAGAACGGTTATTCTCACACAGCAGCTTCATGGCTGTAATTGGTGTTTTTACTTCGTGTATCCATTGTTCAATGTATTCTTTATATTCCCTGCGTTCCCTCTGTATTTCGCCAATCCGTTCCAACATAGATTTTTCAGCCATTTTCATAATCTGGTAAAAAACCTGTTCATCAGCCCTTTCCGGCACTTGCATGATTTCCGGCAATAAATATCGTTCTTCTAATTGCTCCGTCATATTGAGCAATTTATTCAGATATTTTTTTCGTGAGAAATAAAATGCCAGCAAAGATAAAACAAGGACAATCAACCAGACTGCAAGAATAAACAGGACTGTTTGGATAGGATTATCGCTTGCAATCAGGAACAAAGCAAGGGCAAGCATACCCAGCAAATTGATTAAAATAACGGGGAGTTGATTTTTCAAATATTGTTTTCCACTCATAATGTATATCCCTGCCTGTGTTTTGTTTTAATGAAATCTACAAGTCCGATTGCTGCCAGTTTGTCGCGAATACGGGTAATATTGACACTTAGGGCGTTATCATCAACATAAAGCTGATTGTCCCAAAGAAAATCCACAATATCATTTCTGGAACAGATTTTTCCAGCGTTCTTAAAAAGGTAGTAGAGGATTTTCAATTCATTCTTTGTCAATTCTGCTTTCTGTCCTTTGTACTCTATCATGCTACTCTCCAAATGCAGGGTAGCTTCTTTCCACATATAAATTTCTGTTTGAGGGGAACGGTAGGCTTTCTTTAACAATGCAGCAATTTTAGCAAGAACAATAGCGGGATTATAAGGCTTTGTGATAAACGCATCTCCACCCAGCATAATGCTGTTCAGTTCGTCCATATCTGTATTGCTGCTTGTTACAAATACAATCGGAATATCTGAAAAGGTGCGAATTTGAGAGCATATTTCAAAACCGTTATTCCCAGGAAGTTTTATATCCAGAATAACCAGATGTGGCGCAGCTTCTTTTAACTGCTCTATTGTTTGGGAAAAATCCGTAACTGCAAATACTTCATATCCATTCCCAGACAAAAGAGTTTTAAGCTGTGTTTGTATCGTAAAATCATCTTCAATGATTAGTATTTTTTCCTTCATAGAGATACCTCCCTGACACTTTATTATACTGTATCAGAGAGGCTTTCTCAATCCATATTGAAGAATAGTAACGGAATAATGGGCGGTTGTCTATCAAATTCTTGTGTGTTACTTTACCGCACATGAGCATTATCACTTGTGCTGATAGTATCCAGATAATTCTTTTCTTTTCCATTTGCAGTCAGACTCTCAGAGAAGGAATAAGGATATATATTCATGATGACAAAACGGCCGCCCAGTGTAGAAGCAATTTCGCTGTTGAGCATTTTGCTGATACATCATGTAGGATTTGCCGGTTCTTCTGATGCCGACAAAACAATAGTTTATATTTTCTTCCAGAGGATAGTGTCTAACGATTATTGGGTTGTTTAGGTAAATATCCTTCGGCTGTCTTGTAAAGCATAAAATACAGACGTAGTGAAAAAATATGGTCGATTCAATGCATTTTACGGTCGATTCATGACAATCCGCCCATTTGGAAAGAAATCCGTTGTACATTAGAAACAGGTAATCATGTACAACGAATTTTTTACATTAAAAGCAAAGGAGAAAAAGGAATGAAAAAGTTGAACAAATGGATAGCAGGATTGCTGTGTATGATGCTTGTCATAACCATGGTTGCAGGACTGGGTGTGACGGAAGTGAAGGCAGATGATGCGGTAACGCAGCATGTGAGTACGTGGACTGAGTTAAAAAAAGCAATAAGTAATGGTGGCGACATTCAATTGACGAGTAATATTACAGCTGGAACGGATGATTATAGTTTTAATGTAACTCGGGACGTGACCATTGATTTGAATGGATATACGATTGATCGTAACTTAAATGTACAACAAGACAATGTATTTAGTGTGATGACAGATGGAACTTTAATAATAAAAGATACGAGTGAAGGACAAAATGGAAAAATTACTGGTGGATGGGCAAATGAAGACTATGCTGGATGCATTAATGTCAGCGGAGGAACGTTAATATTAGAATCCGGCAATATTGTTGGAAATCGTAGCAATAGTACTTTTACAAAACGCGGTGGTGGAGTTGCACTTTTTTATAATGGAACTTTTATCATGAGAGGAGGTAAGATTTCAGAAAATAAGGCAGGATACGGCGCTGGAGTGGTTGTTCTTGATAATTGTAAATTTATAATGACTGGTGGAGAAATCACAGAAAATATTTGTGATTTTGGTGACTATCAAGATCAGGATGGAGCAGGTGTATTTGCATACCAGGGAGCGGATGTAACAATCGGAGGAAGTGCAAAAATTTACGGAAATAAAAATTCAAAAGATGAAAATAGTAACTTATATATTTATCGTTACAAAAGTAGTGAAAAAATTAATCTGAGCACGACTGTTCCACTGACAACGGGTGCTAAAATAGGTGTAGGTTATTATCAGCCATATGGAAAAAACGAGATACCACTTGCAGATTCAGGAAAACAATTCAAAGATGCATTTTTCACTGACGATGATAAAAACTATGAAATTACAACAAAAGATGGAGTAGATGGTATTTTTTATTCTCCAAAAAATTCTTCGGGAGGCAGTTCCACACCATCCACTTCAACATCTTACAATCTAAGGGTAGGCGGAGTTGAAGTTACCAGTGCCAATACTTCCGGCACAGGATGGAGTTATGATAATCAGACGAGAACGCTGACCTTAGATGGATTTATCTATGAAGGTAATGGAGTCGGAATTCAATCGGAGTATGGAGATCTCACTATCAATATCAAGGGAAATAATAAAATAAAAAACACAAGCAAGAGTAATTGGTGGGATTTGGCAATAAATATTATTAATGGAAAGTTAACAATAGAAGGAGATGGAACACTCGAAGCAACGGGTGGAACGGGATTTACAAGTTGTGGAATTTCTTCAGGAAGTAAACTGACAATAAATAGTGGTACAGTTATAGCAACTGCACAATCAGCAGAAAATGCAGCGGCTATTTACACATATGGGATTGTTATGAATGGTGGAAAGCTCATTGCACAATCGGCTGATGCAACGAATGGTAGCAGTTATGGCATTGATAGTCATGGGGATATTATCATTAATGGTGGAACTGTAAAAGCAACAGCAGGAACTGCAAGCCAAGAAAGTTATGGATTAGGAATTTCCAGTGTGTCAGGTGTAGAAGGAAAAATATCCTTGTCTTCAAATGCAATTGTTGATGCTTCTGGAGTTACCGCAGCATCAAACAAAAAACCAGAAGGATATATTGACGAAATAGGCACAACATTTAAACATTATGCTCCAACAATCACGGATGGAGCAAATAGCAGTTATGTTCAGGGAAGCCAGAACACAGTATATTTCCATTCAAGTAATACATTTACAAGCTTTAAAAAAGTTTTGGTAGATAACAAGGAAATCAGTGCAGATTGCTATACGGCGACAGAAGGAAGTATTGTTATAACTTTCAAACCGGAGTATCTGAATACTTTGGCTGTTGGAACGCACAGTATCAGCATTGTTTCGGAAGAGGGAACTGCGATAACAAACCTTACAGTTCAAGCGGCGTCAACAACACCAGCACCAGAACCAACACCAGCACCAGCACCAAGTGAACCGTCAACAACGCAAGGTGAATCTACAACAACATCAACACCGGCTTCGACATCAACGGCAAGCACACAGGGCGGTCAGCAGGTTATACCAACCATCATTGAAGGTGCAGGCAGCAGCTATACGCAGGGAAGTGGAGATACAATTTATTTCCGTTCCAGTGATTCATTTGCAAACTTCCAGAAAGTTATGGTAGATAATGCAGAACTCAGTGCAGACTGCTATACGGCAACAGAAGGAAGTATCATTATCACTTTGAAACCGGAGTATTTAAGCACATTGGCAGCCGGAACACACAGTATTAGTATTGTTTCTGCAAATGGAGTTGCAACAGCAGACTTTGAAGTTCAGGAAGCAGATACAACAGCAGTTTCACCGAAAACCGGAGATAACGATCAGGCAGCTTTGTGGATCACACTTCTCCTTCTTTCCTGTGGAGCATTGACCGTAGTCGGAATCAGAAAAAAAGTAAGATAAGCAAAAAATTAAAGTGAAATGAACGACAACATGAGCTATAAGAAAAACCTAGTACTCATCTGTCAATCAGCATGGTGAACTCAAAGATATTATCACTCTCTTTTTCTGTTAGGTACAGAGCATCGAGATTGGTTAAAACGATTAATTTTTTGATTTTTTCATTAACGCTTTGATTCTGAGAAATATTGATATTGGTTCCATCACCTTTGTCAACAGCCCTGAAGTCACGCATAAAATTTACAAGATCATAGGAACTGAGCTTGTTTTTGAAACATTTGATTTCCAGGATTCTTAAAAGAAACAAGCTAAGGCAGCAGATTAAAAAATGCCCTGCAAGGATATTTATTAAATTTTCTTGTAAAATCAAGCGTTTTAGGTATATGAGCAATTTGAAATGTATGGGGGATTTGAAAACGTCGGAACTTTCATAGTATACCGGTCAAGAAAAAATCGTGACAATGAGGAAAACATACGAAACTGTATGAAACCGATTGACATGAAAAAAAGTGTATTGTATAATCAGAATCGCTCATCGGAGGGCAACTTGTTCGTTTAGGAACAATAGCTGGATAAGGTGGCAGATTGAAATATCTGCTTTTCTTATCCGGCTTTTTTTGTGTGACAGGAAATTACTGCCACAACCTATCATTTTCAGGAGGAATATATGGAAACAAACACATCATTTACAGAAGGAAAAATCTTAAAACCTTTGATTTTATTTGCATTTCCTGTCTTGCTGGCGTTATTTCTGCAGGCGATGTATGGCGCGGTAGACCTGCTCATAGTGGGAAAATTCGCTTCATCCGCAGATGTATCCGCGGTTTCGACAGGTTCTCAGATCATGACTACATTAACAAATCTGATCAGCAGTTTCGCAATGGGAACCACAATTTTGCTGGGACAGCAGATCGGAAGCGGAAAAAAAGAGGAAGGCGGACGAACCGTAGGAACAGCAATTGTCATGTTTGCGGCGATCGCAGTGGTCATGTCGATCATTATGGTTGTTTTTGCGCCTTCAATCAGTCAGATCATGAACGCGCCTGAGGAAGCATTTCAAAAGACCGTTGATTACATCAGAATTTGCGGTGGAGGTATGTTAGTCATTGTTGCCTACAATCTGATCGGCTGCCTTTTACCGTAAAAAATAAAAATATTCGAATTCATAAAGTATATTTGAAGAAAATGGTTGGTTTTGGGGCGCCGATTGCATTGCAGGATCTGCTTGTGAGCATTTCATTTTTGATCATTCTGGCAATCGTAAATTCTATGGAAGTCATTGCCTCGGCAGGTGTCGGTGTCGCAGAAAAAGTGTGTGCATTTATCATGCTCATATCGTCTGCTTTCATGCAGTCCATGTCGGCATTTGTGGCACAAAACTATGGCGCAGGTCAGATTACAAGAGCCAGAAAAGCCTTGCATTACGGCATTGCCGTTTCTTTTTCCATTGGCGTGGTAATGTTTTTGATCACATTTTTCCATGGAGATGCGCTGGCAGGAATTTTCTCCTCGGATGGGGAAGTGGTTTTTGCAGCGGCAGATTATCTCAAGGCATATGCGATCGACTGCCTGTTTACAGCTATTTTCTTCTGCTATACCGGATTCTACAATGGTATCGGCAAGACACGATTTGTCATGATCCAGGGAATCCTTGGCGCCTTTTGCGTCAGAGTTCCGGTGTCCTATATTATGAGCATCCAGCCAGAGGCATCGCTGTTTCATATCGGGCTGGCAACGCCGATGTCGTCAGCCTTGCAGTTGATCCTCTGCGTTGGATTTATGCTCTTTTTGAGAAAAAAGGGGATGTTAGACGATAAAAAAATTTAATCGTCTCGATTTTCTTTCCCATTAAAAATTCTGGATTGGTCTATGGTACAATGCGTTTAAACATTTGAACAAAGAAAGGGATTATATATGGATATCTTAGAGTTATGAAGGAAAGACACAGGACATGAGGTTAAGTAATGCAGTCGAAAGAGATAGAGCAGCTTGCTTCTGAGTTCGAAAAATGCCAGAGAATACTCATTGCGCTTGGCGATGAAAACAGGCTTCACATGATTCCGGAAAAGATGAATAAAACCGCATAAAGATGTGAAAAGACAGGGATTGATGACCATGATTTTGTATTGGTGATTGATTCCTGTTTTGTAATATTATGATAGGGCGAGTTTAAATTATCTCTTGACAATAGTGTTATAGAACCATATAATTACCAATGATAATTAACAAAGGCAATTATATAGCGCAATACAAAAAAAGGAACCGATAGAATGAACGAAGAAAAAATAAAAAGAATGTTAGATGCCTGTTATCTTGCAAAAAGGACGAGGGAACTGCTCCCGGAACTGCCGGAAGGAGTCACACCAGCGTATATCCAGTACATGGACGTGATCCACAAGTTACAGGAGAAGAAAGAGAGAGTAAAAGTCTCCGATATCAGTGATACATTAAAGCTTCCAAGACCGGGTGTGACAAGAACGGTCAAGGAAATGGAAAAAAAGGGCTATCTCACGAAATATGCGTCTGAGGAGGACGGTCGGATCACATATGTTTCCATTACAGAAAAAGGTGAAGAATTATCGGATAAGTACGATAAAAATTATTACAGCCAGCTTTTGAAATATATGGATCATATTTCCGAAGAAGAAGCAGACTGTATGATTTCGACCATAGAAAAATTTTATAAAGTCATGAGCGAAAGGAGAGTTGACATTGAATAGTTCAAAATCAGATTTTACACAGGGAAGTATTTTAGGAAAGTTGCTGCCATTTATGCTGCCAATCTTAGGCGCATTAGTATTGCAGGCGGCTTACGGTGCAGTTGACCTTCTGGTCGTTGGAAGGTTTGGAACAACATCGGGGCTTTCAGCCGTATCAACAGGAAGCCAGGTGTTAAACTTAGTCACTTTTGTTATTACGCAGTTTGCAATGGGTATCACTGTTTTGACCGCACGGTATATCGGGGAGAAAAAACCGCAGTATATCGGAGCTTTGATCGGTGGAGCAACAATTATTTTTGCAATTGTTTCTGCGGTACTTTTTGTAGTTATGATCGGGTTTGCGCAGCCGATCGCCGTGCTGATGCAGGCACCACAGGAGGCTGTGGAACTGACATCGTCTTATGTGCGTATCTGCGGTGGCGGAATTTTTTTCATTGTGGCGTACAATCTGCTCGCAGCTATTTTCAGAGGCTTGGGTGACAGCAAATCTCCATTATTATTCGTTGCGGTTGCCTGCGTGGTGAATATTGCAGGAGACCTGATTTTAGTGGCAGGACTGCATTTAGACGCAGCCGGAGCTGCAATCGCGACTGTAACAGCACAGGCGGTCAGCGTCGTTTTGGCATTACTTTTACTGGTAAAAAGAGAACTTCCATTTAAAATCACCAGACAGGATTTTAAGATCAACACACATTGTATAAAAGCATTAAAAGTCGGTCTGCCACTCGCTATGCAGGAGTTTTTGACACAGATCTCATTTCTTGCACTCTGCGCATTTGTTAACCGGCTTGGACTCGAAGCTTCCTCCGGATATGGTGTTGCCTGCAAGGTCGTTAACTTCGCAATGCTGATTCCAAGTTCTCTGATGCAGTCCATGGCATCTTTTGTATCGCAGAACGTGGGCGCCGGAAACGAAAAAAGGGCGAAAAAAGCAATGTTTACCGGCATGGGCGTTGGAATTGTGATCGGCTGCATTGTATTTACATTTGTTATGTTTAAGGGGGATCTTCTGGCCGGAATCTTCACAACAGACGCAGCCGTTGTGAAGAATGGCTATGATTATCTGAAAGGTTTTGCGTTGGAAACGATCGTGACAGCCGTTCTATTCAGTATGGTCGGTTATTTCAACGGACATGACAAAACGGTCTGGGTTATGGTGCAGGGACTCATCCAGACACTTCTTGTGCGTCTGCCGCTGGCATATTATATGAGTATCCAGCCAGATGCGAGCCTCACCAAGATCGGTTTTGCGGCTCCGGCAGCAACGATATTCGGAATTGTGCTGAATGTGATCTTCTATCTGTGGATGAACCGGAAATGGGATAATTTATAAGCAAAAGCCCTGAAGTTGCAGCTTCAGGGCTTTTTGCGATGTAGCGTTATCATCATAACATATAATGCGTATGTTAATACTTTTTATGGTATACTTCAGATATAAATTTAGGAAAGAAAAGAGGAACCAATAAATGAAAATTGTGATTATTAACGGAAGTGCAAGAAAAGGCAACACGTTAACTGCAATTAATGCATTTATAAAAGGTGCATTTGGAAAAAATGAGATCGAAGTGATTCAGCCGGACAAGTTACATATCAGCCCATGCAAAGGATGTGGTGTCTGTCAGTGCAATAGAGGCTGCGTTGATCAGGATGATACCAATCCTTCGATTGACAAAATTGTGGCAGCAGACATGATCCTTTTTACAACACCAGTGTATTGGTGGGGAATGTCCGCACAGTTGAAGCTGGTTATAGACAAATGTTATTGCAGAGGATTACAGATAAAAGGGAAAAAGGTTGGTGTTATTGTCGTAGGCGGATCACCGGTAGACAGTATACAATATGAACTGATTCAGAAACAGTTTGACTGTATGGCTCACTACCTGTCATGGGATATGCTTTTCCAGAAATCCTATTATGCAACTGCAAAAGATGAATTATCAAAAAATGCGGGCGCAATGGACGAATTGGAAAAATTAGGAACAGAGCTGGCATAGGGAAAAAACAGTTTATCATGAGATTGCAAAAGGGAGAGCAAGAAAAATGACAGAAAAAGAAAAAATGATGGCAGGAAAAATTTATGATCCTTCCGATGAAGAACTTGTGAAATTAAGAACAAAAGCCCACAGATTAAGCAAAGAATATAATGAACTTCTTGAAACAGACGAGAAACGTTCCGAGATTCTGAAAGAAATGGGAATCATAGGTGATTCGTTTTACTTGCAAGGACCAGTACAGTTCGATTATGGCTGTCTGACCTCTATCGATGCAAATTCATACGCGAATTTTAACTTTACGTGTGTGGATTGCTGTCCGGTTACCATTGGTGCAAATGTATTTATGGGACCAAATGTGTCACTTCTTACACCGATGCATCCGCTCCGGTGGCAGGATCGCAACCAGTATCAGAAACAAAATGGCACACTTACCGATAAGGAATACGCCAGACCGATTACCATTGGCGATAATTGCTGGATCGCAGGAAATGTTACAATCTGTGGTGGTGTTACGATCGGCGAGGGCTGTGTGATCGGTGCTGGAAGCGTCGTTACCAGAGATATTCCGGCAAATTCACTTGCAGTTGGTGTTCCATGCCGCGTGATCCGCGAGATTACGGAAGAAGATGCGCTGGAAAATCACCCGGAGTTGTTCTAAAAAAAATCGGCTATAATCAAAACCTATAACAAACCCAAGGAATCTTCTATAACAAAAACAATTGACAAAATAATATCAGATGATTATAATTCCCCATATAAAGTAATTCCTACATAACATATCAAATAAGTAGGAAATAAGAAAGGGGAAAATCATATGAAGACAAATACAATCGTAATGAACAAAAACCAGATGTGTTGCTGTTGTATGTGCTGTATGGATGAATACGGTTTTATTTTCATATGATTTATACACCTGAGTGTTTTGGAGAAAAGAAGAAGCAGGCAGTTGTGATAACCATATGACAACGACCTGCTTCTTTCTTTATGTGTATACTCTTTGGAATTAACGTATGAAAGTGTATAACAGAAAGGTATAAAAATGTTAGAGATCAAAAACCTTTCCAAAAGTTTTCATGAGAATAAAGTATTAGACCATATTAATTTAAAAATTGAAAAAGGCGATGTTGTCGGAATTATCGGCCCTTCCGGTACAGGAAAATCAACCTTATTAAGATGCATCAACCAGTTGGAGATCCCGGAGGAGGGGGAGGCAGTTTTTGGTGGAAAAACGGTCGATCTTTCCAAAAAACATAAAGACAGCCTGGAATTCCGTAAGATTACGGGCATGGTGTTCCAGAGATTTTATCTGTTTGAGAAAAAGACAGCGTTGGAAAATGTTAGGGAAGGTCTTATGGTTGTTCAGAAAAAGAGCAAAGCAGATGCAAAAGCAATTGCTTTAAAAGAATTAGAGCGTGTTGGAATGGCATCATGGGCAAATCATTATCCAAAACATTTGTCCGGAGGACAGCAGCAGCGTGTCGCAATTGCCAGAGCACTTGCCCTAAAGCCGGAATTACTCCTGCTCCACGAGCCGACTTCAGCCTTAGACCCGGAGCTTATTATGGTGGCGACACCGGAAATATTTTTGCTGTCTTAGATGGAGAATTAGAAGGAGATCCGGTTATTTTTTGCGCACATATGGATGTTGTAGAACCTTGGAGCGGCAAAAAAACTGTTTTGGAAAAAGACGGAACAATACATTCTGCAGGGGATACTGTGCTTGGTGCAGATGACATCAGTGGTATTCTGGAAATCCTCTATTGTGTACAACTTGTTCTTGACAGTGGAAAACCTCATAAAAAAATTGAAATCCTGTTTACAATTGGTGAGGAATTATATGTCAAAGGTTCGGATGTTTTTGACTATTCGAAAGTAACCGTAAAACAGGCGTATGTGCTTGATCTGTCTGAAGAGACGACGTTTAACATCGGAACGATTCAGGGTGGAACAGCGACAAACATTGTGCCGGACTGCTGTGTGCTGACCGCCTATGAGACACCACTTGAGAGCAAGGCAGTGACCGATTTTCAAAAAGCCTGTGAAATCTTAGGATTTTCCGGTGAACTTACAGGTACGTTCGGCGGAAGTGATAACAACAGTTTTGCAAAAAACGGAATCGAAGGGCTTGTTTTATCGAATGGAATGTATAACGCACATTCGACACTGGAATACACAACGGTCGACGATCTTTATAAAGGAGCAGAGCTGATCGGACAGCTTATTTTATTATAAAAAGAAATTTCGGTCGTATTCTGTTGAAGATTGTTGTTTTCGCATATAGCTATCTCGTGTAAGTTATGGTAAAATAGCCACAGAGAGCGTCACGGAGGACGCAATAGTGGGAGGTAGCTCTTATGGATAAGAACAGCGAAAAAAATGTCAGGTTCCGCATAAATATTACATTGTTAATTGCGGTAGTTTTACTGGTTGCAGATTTATATGCAATGATCAATATGCCTCAGAAATTTATTATTCTGGCGATCATTACAGCATTGTTTCTGGTTGCAATCTATTTTTTGGTAGATTCCATTTCGATTTATCTGATGGCAGAAAAGAATCGCAAAGAAGAACAGTATGATAGTATTTTTAAATCAGAAAAAGCGTCTTATCTTTTATTGAGGAAAACATTCGATGATCTGTATGAACTTATTGAAAAAGGAAACCAGTCCCGGAAAACAAATGTGGAGGATATTATTCACGCACAGAAAGCAGTAGCAAAGGTTTCCATTGGAAGAAGTAAAGAGAATGCAGATGCACTGATGAATTCCAATGACCGCATCATGGAAAAGATTTCGATGTTAGAGGCTGTTTTATCAGACAATGTTTCGCAGCCGGCACCGGAAACTAATAAAAATGACAGCGCATATGCACAGAATATTTTAGACAATCAGAATAAAATATTACAGCAGCTAGAAGTTTTGCAGAATACATTGAATACGATCGGAGCTGATGCAAAGATAGCAGCAGAGTCTGCAAAACAGAACTTTTTTACCGAGGAACGTATCTTGGCAGAAGAGAATAAAATTGAAAAAGAAGAACCGTCCGTGATGGAGGAGACACCGATTGAGGAAGTTCCATCTGATATGGAGGAACCATCAATTGGTAAAGAAGAAGTTTCTTCTCCGGAGGAAGATTTATCCAAGTATGATGATATAATGGTAGATACTTTGACGGATTCGGATGATAATGTTCCGGTCGAGAAGATTCCATTGGAAGATGAAACAGTTGTAGATGATAAGCCGGCAATGCCTGATCTGTCAGATCCGAATAAGGTTATGACACCGGATGAGATCGCAGCATTGATTGCAAACTTATAATAGAAGAAAGACTTCGGTGTAAAGTAAAAAATAATATTTAAGACAATAAAAAATCTGTCATACAAATACAATTTTTGTATGGCAGATTTTTTGTGTAACAGGAAAAACGTTCCGGATCATTATTCGGCAGTGATTTTTACGATTTCTTTGATAACCGAAACAGCGGTATCCATACCTTCTACACTGATATGTTCAAACGGTCCGTGGAAACCATAGCCGCCGGTGCCGAGGTTCGGACAAGGAAGTCCCATAAAACTTAATCTGGCGCCGTCTGTACCACCGCGGACTGGGCGGGAGACTGGTTCCAGACCAACGTTTTTGATTGCTTTTTTTGCAATTGCAACGACATATTCATTCTTTTCAATGACTTCCAGCATATTGCTATAGGAATGCTGAATGTTCAATTTTACAGTGCCTGCGTGATATTTTTCATTCATTTTTTTCTCAATGCCACGCAGTGTATCAAGACGTTTTTCAAAAGTGGCTTTGTCATGGTCGCGCACGATATAATTCACTTTGGCGTGGGCGATGTCTCCGCTAAAATCAGTCAGATGATAAAATCCTTCTCTGCCTTCGGTGTGGGCAGGAGTCTCATTTTCAGGGAGAAGAGATGCAATCTCACAGCCGACAAGGGCAGCGTTGATCATAATATCTTTTGCCTCTCCAGGGTGGACATTGACACCATTGATCTCAAAAGAAGCACTTGCGGCATTGAAGTTTTCATAGGCAACTTCGCCCTCGTAGTCGCCGTCAACGGTGTAGGCAAATCTGGCTTTAAAATAGTCAAGGTCAAATAAATCAGCACCGCTTCCGATTTCCTCGTCCGGTGTGAAGCCGATCCAGATGTCGCCGTGAGGTATTTTTTCTGTGATGATCTGTTCCACTGCCGTCATGATCTCGGAAACCCCGGCTTTATCGTCGGCGCCGAGCAGGGTTGTTCCATCTGTAGTGATCAGTGTGCGTCCTTTTAATGTTTTAAGTGTAGGAAAATCGGATACTTTCAGATAAGCGCCGCTTCCCTTTAAAAGAACATCATTGCCGTCATAATCCGGAATGATCTGTGGTTTGACATCTTTTCCGGAAAAATCAGGAGCAGTGTCCATATGGGAAATAAAACCGACAGCAGGCTTGTCAGCATATCCTTTCGTTGCCGGCAGCAGTCCGTAAACATAGCAGTGATCGGTTAAAGTGACCTTCTCTAAACCGAGATCGCGCAATTCCTGTTCTAACACTTTTCCTAACTCAAACTGTCTTTCCGAAGATGGAATCTGTCGGCATTCCTCGTCAGAAGTTGTCCAGTAAGAGACATATTTTAATAATCGTTCTTCAACACGCATGTGAAACCTCCTTATAAAATGGTGCCGTATTTATTTTGATATAAAATCAAGCCGGGCACACATAGTTATAAAATACCATAAAATAGTGAAATGCGAAATAATTTATAAAAAAATAGTTGCATTTCTAAAAAAAGTATTATATAATAACATTCGTCGCTGAAAGACATGCGCCACTAGCTCAGCTGGCAGAGCACCTGACTCTTAATCAGGGTGTCCAGGGTTCGAACCCCTGGTGGCGCATTACGAAGTATCGGTTTTATAGCATAGGCTATGGGGTCGGTGCTTTTTTTATGTCGCAAACCCTTGATTTTACTTGGGTTGCGGCTTTTTTATTTGAATTCAATTTTAAAATCTTGAAGAAAAGCACAAATTTGACAAATATAATCTTGAAGAAAAGCACAAAATAATGAAAAGTAATCTTGAAGAAAGTGCCGATTCATGCTATAACATTACTATATTTGGGAGGTATTTATGTATTTTAAAAGAAAAGTATATGACCAGTTATCAGCATGGAAAGAGAAGTATTCGGACAAATATGCGGTTTTGCTTGAAGGCGCCAGACGAGTCGGCAAATCAACGATTGCAGAAACCTTTGGACGCAATGAATATAAATCATATATTTTAATAGATTTTTCAAAAACAACGGATAATATTCGCGATTGTTTTGAGGACATAGCTAATTTAAATATGTTTTTTTTGCGGCTACAGGCGGAAACCGGAGTGACATTATATGAACATGAATCGTTAATTATATTTGATGAGGTTCAGCTTTTCCCACAAGCAAGGCAGGCAATCAAACATCTTGTGGCTGATGGAAGATACAGTTATCTGGAAACAGGGTCTTTGATTTCGATTAAAAAAAATGTAAAAGATATTTTAATTCCGTCCGAAGAAATGAAAATACAGGTGTATCCGATGGATTACGAGGAATTTTGTAATGCGACTGGAAACAGTTACGAACTTTTACAACAGATTTATGATATGGGGACTGCTATTGGGCAGGCGACAAATCGTAAATTAATGAGAGATTTAAGGGTATATATGGCTGTGGGAGGGATGCCGCAGGCAGTAGAAGCCTATGTGGAAGGAAAAAATTTTTCGGAAATTGATATGGTAAAAAGGCAGATCATATCCTTGTATGAAGATGATTTTAAAAAAATTGATGCATCCGGCAGAATATCTGCATTATACCATGCCATTCCTGCCCAGTTATCAAAAGATTCAAGGAAATACCGGATCACATCAGCCATTGGAAAGAAAAATAATACAAGAGCTGAGGAATTATTGTATGAGTTGATTGACTCAAAAACAATTTTACCATGCTATAATTCGACAGATCCGAGGGTAAGCATGGCAGATACGAAAGATTTTGACAGCTATAAGTTGTATCTGGCGGATACCGGATTGTTTGTTACACTGATGTTTATAGATCGTCCGGTAACAGAAAATGATGTTTACGCAAAACTGCTTTCTGATAAACTACCGGCGAATCTTGGATTTTTGTATGAAAATCTGGTTGCACAGATGATAGCAGCATCAGGAAGAGAACTTTACTATCACACATGGGAAAAAGCCGGCAGCACACATTATTATGAAGTTGATTTCCTGATTTCAGAGGGAAGTAAAGTCAATGCTTTTGAAATCAAGTCATCTGGTTCGGGAAAACATGAATCAATCAAGGCGTTTTATAAAAAGTTTTCAAATAATGTGCATGACATATATTTATTGTCACAGAAGGATGCCGGGAAAGATGAAAATCTGTTGTTGAAGCCATTTTATTTAATGCCTTTTTTGATCAGGCATAAATCTGATTTTAAATATTAATTGAAGCATGTAAAAATGAATGATATAAATATTAAGGACAATTGTATAAATAATTCCAAGATTTCACAAAAAGTTCACAGAAAATTAGCACTCACCTATTGACAGTGCTAACAATCTGTGCTATAACATAGTCAGAACAAAGGAAGAGGGAAAGAAAAAGAACAGAAGTTCAAAAGTTTTTCCTCTGACAGTTCCAAAGAAACAAGGTTAATGAGCATACGAATATCCACAAAAAAGTGGACAGATAGAAAAGGAGAGATGACTTATGTTGATGCCTAGTATTTTTGGAGAGAGTTTATTTGATGATTTTGACAATTTAATGAATTTTTCATTCCCGGATGTTGATAAAACATTGTATGGTAAACATGCAAAGAATATGATGAAGACAGATGTTAAGGAGAAAGATAATGGCTATGAAGTAGCAATTGATCTTCCGGGATTCAAGAAAGATGAGCTTCATCTTGAGTTGAATGATGGATACCTGACTATCAGTGCCGAGAAGGGACTCGATAAGGATGAGAAGGATAAGAATGACAAATACATCAGACGTGAACGTTATGCAGGCAGCATGAGCCGAAGCTTTTATGTTGGTGAGAACATGAAAGAGGAAGATATCCATGCGAAATACGAAAACGGTATCCTGACCTTGGACGTTCCGAAAGAACAGAAGAAAGCTGTTCCGGAAAAACGTTACATTGCAATTGAAGGATAAATAGAATGCCCGGTATCAATGGTGTAAAACCGTTGGTACCGGGCGTTTTTTCTATCTCGAAGCAATCAATTTACAGATCGGATTTCCCTTGGAAGAAAACTTTTCTTCATATTCCGTCATGACATTTCCTTCGTTTAAGACGGCATCATGGTGCAGATCTCTGGTGGAAGCGTCTAATTTCCATCCGGCTTCCGGCACTTCCTCCAAAGAGAAGGTGAAAAGATCCTGATTATCAGTTTTAAATTCAAGGTGTCCCTCTTTTTTCAAAATCTGGTCATAACGGGCAAAAAATTGTCTCGAAGTAAGACGTCTCTTCGCATGGCGGTCTTTTGGCCATGGATCGGAGAAGTTTAAGTAAATGCGGTCTACCTCGTCTTTGGCAAACACTTCTGCAATATCGGCGGCATCCATACAGATGAATTTAATATTTGGCAGTGGATTTAACTCCATTTTCTGTAAAGCACGTAAAAGTACGCTGGAGTAACGCTCGATACCGATGTAGTTAATATCTGGGTGCAGGGCAGCCATGTCCATAATAAAACGGCCTTTTCCCATCCCAATCTCGATATGAAGCGGCTGCACTTTGTCAAAACAGTCCTGCCAGTGTCCTTTCTGATCTTCTGGATTTTTGATACAGTATCCACTGTTTAAAATAGCTTCCTCTGCGCCTGGAATATTTCTTAATCTCATAAAACAACCTTTCTATATTATGTAAACTATAAATTTTTCCCTGAAATATATTTTCAGCAATCTGCGCAGCAAAGGCGCAAACCGTGAAACAATCGTTTATATTCTACAATAAGAAAACACCAATTTTCAAGTGTGCATTTGCAGATTCAGATGATAAAATCATGAAAAGTTGTTGCATGTATTTTTTTCAACGATTATACTAATAATGTTCATATGATATAGATAGATTATTGGAGTTTTTATGATGTTGAAAAATAGATGGAAAAAGGCGACATGCCTGATCCTTACGATTATATCTGCTGTCTGTCTTGGAAAAGTGGACGTCAAGGCGGCAGACTACTGGCCGGATGCGCCGGAGACACTCTCACCGGGTGTTATTTTGATGGAAGAGTCCACAGGCACGATCCTTTATGAAAAAAATAGTGATGAAGCACACTACCCGGCGAGTATCACAAAGATCATGACCACGCTGCTGGCGTTAGAAAATGGCAATCTGAGTGACATGGTCACTTTTTCGGATGATGCGATCAACAACACGGAAGGATCTGGAATTGCCAGAGATTACGGTGAGCAGATGACCTTAGAGCAGTGCCTTTACGGTGTCATGTTAGAGTCGGCAAATGAATGTGCCTACGCTGTCGCAGAGCATGTGGGTGGCACGGTAGAAAATTTTGTGGATATGATGAATGCCAAGGCAAAAGAATTAGGATGTACTAACACACATTTTGCCAATCCGCACGGCTTACAGGATGAAAATCATTACACGACCGCACATGATATGGCGTTGATCGCGCAGGCGGCTTATCAGAATGAAACGTTTCGTATTATTATCGGGACGAAGATGTATACGATCCCTCCGACCAATAAGCATGCGGAGGAAACGGTGTTAAGAAATCATCACGACATGCTCTGTACTTACCACAATGCGAACCGCAAGTATTTATATCCGTACTGTGTCGGTGGAAAGACCGGATACACGGCGACCGCAAACAGCACGCTTGTGACTTACGCGGAAAAAGATGGTATGACACTGATCTGTGTGGTAATGGACACGCAGTCACCGAATCAGTTTATTGATACGGTAAATTTATTTGATTATGCATTTGACAATTTTCAGGTGCTGAATGTATCGGAAAATGATACGAATTACAGCGCAGAAACAACGGTGGATAATGGCAATCTGAACAATATTGCGCCATTTGTGGAGCTTGATAAAGATGCCGTCATTGTTCTGCCGAAAACAGCAGAATTTTCAGATACCTCATCTTCCGTGGAATATAATGACAGCGATCCGGAGATCGCAGGGAGCATCACATATACTTATGCGGGAAGAAATGTAGGAAAAGCAGATATTAAGACAACCGGCGTGGTCGTGGAAGGCTATGCATTTGACAATGAGTCGACCGAGGAGGAGGAACAGGAAGCAGTCTCCACGGTGCAGGTGAAACCGATTGTTGTGGTATTACTCATTGTTGCAGTGATTTTGCTTGGTGTACTTTTATTTTTCTTAAAACGTTTTTACGATAATTACTATATTATCAAACACAACAGAGCCGTTCGTAGAGACAGAAAAGATCAGAGACGAAGAATCAGAAAAAAACGTAGAAGACGCAGAAGATGGAGATAAAGCATGTCGGAGTCATATGCAGTCAGTGAAAAAAGAGAGTTGCTGTTAGACAGAGTCAAGAAGTTTATACTGGATAATGGCGGAATTGTAAAAAAGAGCCAGCTCGCCGGGCTGGGGATCGATTATCGCAGAATCCTTGATTTTGTGGAAAAAGGGGATATTCTGCGCGTAAAAAACGGTTATTATGCAGTTCATCTCAGTGATTTTACGGAGGAGGAGCTTGTGGCAAAGCTGTTTCCGGACTGTGTGCTGAATCTGGAGAATGCGTTATATGCGTATGGCTATATCAAAAAGAAACCGTATGGCTGGCGGCTTGCGGTGGATAAGAATACTTCCAAATCACGTTTTAAAATGGATTATCCGAAGATCATTCCGATGTATGCAGAGCCGGAGACTTTGGAGCTTGGAGTGACAGAAATACAGCTTTCCGGTGTGACAGTCCGGATTTTTGAGAAGGAAAGACTGATCTGTGAATGTTTAAAATACGAGGACAAGATGGATCGGGAAAGATTCAAAGAGGGACTGATGGCTTACATAAAAGACCCGAAGAAGGATATCGCAAAACTGATGTATTATGCAAAAGAGCGTAAAGTCGTGAAAAAAGTTCAGAATATGATTGGAGTCTGGCTTTAAATGGAACAGAATCTACTTACGAAGAAGAAGTTAAAAGAAAAAAGCATAGAGTATCAAATTCCATTTGCAAATCTGCTGGAAGGATTTTTGCAGGAAACACTGATGTTCCAAATTCTGGAAACCGGTTTTGCAAAGCGGTTATGGCTGAAAAACCGTGAGGCTTTTGACCTCGACAGTTATCGAAAGGAGTGGCAGAAGCCACTTCATTTTGTATACGGGCAGGATGATGGGAAAGAACAGCAGGTATTGGACGAAAAGTGGATCACTGATTTTGCAGAGGCGATCTGCGCGAAACGGGAATATCATATCCGCTGGAATTATTCTGTGGAAAAAGAGGAACAGGACTATCTGGTTTATATAACTGGAGAATGGGAGGAAATGAAGATTCCGCTTACCATCCGTATTAGTCCATTGGTATATGATGCAGCAAAGCCGGAAAAACAGGAGCTGCAGTCTGTATTTTTTGAGAAGAAATGTGCAGCGTATCAACATTTTCCGGTTGAGACATATCTGGCAGAACAACTTTTTACAATCCTCAAATATCTGGAACTGATTCCTTCTATGGAGGTATATGATACAACATTTCGTCTGCTGAAGCAGGAAACTGTCGATGGACGGCATATTTACGAGACACTCTCTTTTTTCTGCGAAAAAGAGGAAGTGATTCCGCAGGAAAAAAGGATTGAAATGCTGGAATCTTACGATACTTACACTTATATGAAAAAACGGTGGGAAAAATATGTTAGAAAGCAGGGAATAGAGAATGTTTCCTGGGAAACAGTATTGCATCGGATCATTGCTTTTTTAAGTCCTGTCTGGAATACAATGTGCAGAGACGAGGTGTTCTTTGGAGACTGGATGCCGGATCTGGCACGATATTTATAAGAGGCTGCCCGTGGGCAGCCTCTTATGGTTCTTATTGTTTACTCAGATATTCCCGAAGGAATGTGACAATATTTTTTGGTTTGTTCAGATCAAAGACCGGAAGGGAAGTCTCTGCATGATACGGAAAATCAGCAAGTACAGCGATCAGATCTTTTTCTGCAAATAACGGCGTTTCCGACCAGTCCTTTCGTAGAATTTCAATTTTATTCGGCGCATCTGAACCAAAATTTTCCGTCAGTACAAGGTCAGCCCCGGAGAGGGACGAGGAGAGATTTTCCAGTGTCGGCTCAAAAAAGACGTTTTTGAATACGACAGAGGAATCCTCTTTGATGAGGTGTACGACTTTTAATCCCTCGCGCTCTAATAAAGGAAGCAGACGTTCAATAAGAGGCGTCATGATCGTTCCCGGTTTTGCCACAAAGGAGATTACCGGGGTTGTATGCAAAAATAAATCTCTGGTGTCTTTGAAATATTCGATCAGCGCCTGGGAAGAATCTGGCGGTACAATTCCGCTTAAAATACGAAGCGCATGATAATAATTGTCTCTGGTGTCCAGATTATAGTACTGGATATCGATCGGTGTCGGTGCTGCCTCGGCGATCGCGGACTCGGTCACGTATTTGGTGTTGCATTTCTCCCGCAGGGTGTTGAACGTGAGCTGGTGGAGCAGGAGACATTTTCCAATCGTTGTAATGCAGTTCTTAGAATAGGCCGCAGTTGCAGTTTCGAGATAGGAAGCTTTTCCCTCCAGCGTGCAGATATCAGCGTCACCGAGCTCTGAGAGCAGGGCAAGCCCTGTTTTCGGTTCCAGAAATGGAGTGTCCACGGACATAAAAAATGCACAATCCTCATCTATCATGGATAAGCCGGAAAAAATGCCGGACATTGGTCCCTGATTCGGATAGATATCCGGGATTTCAGTTACGGGAAGCTTCAGATGGGAGTAATCTCCCTTTATTTTTACCGAGAGATAAATTCTGGAAAAATACGGCTGAAATTTTCTGACAAGATATTCAATTAAACAGGTGTCTCCAAAAGGAAGAAGAGCTTTATCGGTTCCCATCCGTGTGCTGTTTCCACCACAGAGGATCACAAGCGCATTTTCCATAATATACCTCCAGAATTTTATCGTTCGATTCGCAATCTAAAATACTATAGCATAGGAAATGCTTCTTTTTCAAGAGTAATGAGTGAATGGTAACGCAAGTCATTGCTGAATCTGCGGGGAAAGTGTGTTATACTAAAGTATATCGGTATCTATTTGGTATCATATACCGGTATGGATATAGAACATCAGGAGCAGACTTACATGAAGTATTTGATAGATGATTTAGAGGAATATGCACAGTCGGATTATTATCCGTTCCATATGCCGGGACATAAAAGAAAGAGTCTGGCGTTTCCCAATCCGTATGAGATTGATATCACGGAGATTGACGGATTTGACAATCTGCATCATGCGACCGGTATGATAAAGGAAGCCGAAGTGCGCGGAGCAGAGCTTTACCATTCAAAACGGTGCTTTTTTCTTGTAAATGGAAGTACCTGTGGATTGCTGGCTGCCATCAGTGCTGCCACGAGGCGCGGGGACAAGGTATTAGTCGCAAGAAATTGTCACAAAGCAGTCTATCATGCATTATATATGAATGAACTGCAGGCAGAATATCTGTATCCTTCTATCACAAAAAATGGAATCCAGGGGCAGATCACAGCAGAGCAGGTGCAGGAATCGCTATATGAAAATCCGGATGCGGTGGCAGTGATCCTCACTTCCCCGACGTATGAGGGAATTGTGTCAGACGTGGCAAAGATTGCAGAGGTGTGCCATGAACATGGGATTCCGCTTATCGTGGATGAAGCCCACGGAGCACATTTTGGATTTGGAGGCGGTTTCCCGGAAAATGCCGTAAAACTTGGCGCAGACGCAGTGATTATGAGTTTACATAAGACATTGCCGTCGTTTACCCAGACAGCGCTGCTGCATCTGACGTCTGATCTTATTGATGAGAAGCGGGTGGAGCGGTATCTGTCCATTTACGAGACGAGTTCACCATCCTATATTTTTATGGCAGGAATGGATTCATGTATCCGGCTGATCGCAGAACATGGGCAGCAGCTCTTTGCAGAATACAGGAAGCGTCTGACGGATTTTTATGGGAAAACAGCCGATTTAAAATACCTGCATGTCATGCAGAATGAAGATTTGAGTATTGAGGAAGCATTTGACTGGGATGATTCCAAACTGGTCATTTTTGCGGATAGAGCCGGGATGACAGGGGATGAGCTGCATCAGATCCTTTTGAAAAAATACCATTTACAGATGGAGATGGTTTCCGGTTATTATGTGCTGGGAATGACAAGTCTGATGGACGAGGATGAAGGATTGGAGCGTCTGGCAGGCGCACTGCATGAGATCGATGCAAAGGTGCAGGAGGACATTTCAAATGGAAGCAAAATTTTGAATCATCTGCCGGATGATGGGATGTATCATTCCTTTATTGAGAAAATATATCAGAAATATCCGCGTGAAATGCAGATTTATCAGGCGGAGGAGCTTCCTTATAAAGAAGTAACGTTAGAGGAAGCAGTCGGAAATATGTCTGCGGACACGATTTATCTGTATCCGCCGGGGATTCCGATGATCGTTCCGGGTGAGATCATCACGAAGCGTCTGGCAGATAATATTGAGGAATGCTTATCACTTGGACTGCGTGTGGAAGGGAGTTCTGATATGCAGGAAAAAATTCTAAAGATTGTATATTTTTAAAGACTATATTATACTAAATGAGGCAGGAAAAATGGGTAAAATATATTGTATCATGGGAAAAAGTTCCACGGGAAAAGATACCCTGTTTAAAAAGATATTGGGAGATGAAAGTCTCTCATTAAAGACCATTGTTCCATATACGACAAGACCGGTGCGTGCCGGGGAGAAAAATGGGGTAGAATATTTTTTCTGTGATGAGAAGAAAGTGGAAGAATTGGAGCGTGAAGGGCGTATTATCGAGCTTCGTGCTTACGATACCATCCATGGGATCTGGAAATATTTTACCGTGAATGATGACCAGATCGATCTGGAACACCAGAATTATCTGATCATAGGAACACTGGAATCTTATTTAAAGATCCGTGATTACTTTGGAAAAGAGAAAGTTGTGCCGATTTATATAGAAGTGGAAGACGGCGAACGCCTGAGCCGGGCGTTAAACAGGGAGCGGATGCAGGAAAGCCCGAAGTATGAGGAACTCTGCCGCAGGTTTCTGTCAGATGCAAAAGATTTTTCCGGGGAAAAGTTAAAGGAAGCAGGGATCACGAGGAGATTTGTCAATCAGGATCTCGACGAGACAGAGGAAGAGATCCGCAGGGCTATTTTAGAAAACAGGTAGGAAAGAAGGTGAGCATTGGTGGATATTAAAGTAAATAATATAGCACAGGTGACACAGGTACCTGATACAGTGACAACGGAAACCGGAGATGGAACATTCAAATTCACTCTGGCGAGTGCCATCACCGATGCAGATCTTCAGGCAAAAGTCGATCTTTTGATGAATGATATCACGGCACAGGGGAACCGTATTGCACAGCATATGGATATCCGCGATATGAAAAAATACCGTGGACTGATCAAAGACTTTTTAAATGAGGTGGTGTATCGTTCACACAAGTTTTCCAGAGAGAACTTCTTAGACCGCAAAGGACGGCACAGAGTGTATGGACTGATCCGGCTGATCGATTCAAATCTGGATGAACTGGCAAGGGAGCTTGTGAAGGATGAGAAGGATCACATTGCGATCCTGAGCAGGATAGGTGAGATCCGTGGATTGTTGTTAGATATATTGACTTAAAGGAGCGGCATATGGCAGGATTTAAAGATATTATCGGACATGAGCAGATTATAGAGCATTTACAGAATGCGATCGGGATGGATAAAGTATCCCATGCGTACATCATCAATGGACCGGACAAATCCGGAAAAATGATGCTGGCGGAGGCATTTGCAATGGCTTTGCAGTGTGAAAAGCATGGAAAAGAGGCATGTATGGAGTGCCATTCCTGCAGACAGGCGTTGGGACACAATCAGCCGGATATTATTTATGTAAACCATGAGAAGCCAAATACCATTTCTGTGGATGATATCCGCACACAGGTAAATAATGATATTGATGTAAAGCCATACAGCAGTGAGCACAAGATATATATCATTGATGAGGCGGAGAAGATGAACCAGCAGGCACAGAATGCACTGCTGAAAACCATCGAGGAGCCGCCGGCATATGCGGTCATCATGCTTTTGACAACGAATGCGGACACATTTCTGCCAACGATCTTATCCAGATGCGTGACGTTGAATATTAAAGTTGTGCCGGATGAGAAAATCAAAAAGTTCCTGATGGAAAAGTATCAGATCCCTGACTATCAGGCGGATGTGTGTGTGGCATTTGCGCAGGGAAATGTGGGAAAAGCGATCCAGCTTGCGTCCTCTGATGATTTTAATGAGATGAAGGCAAGCGCACTGCAGCTGATCAAACGTCTCGATGATATTGATCTCTACGAGATGACCGCTGCGGTAAAGCAGATCGCAGATTACAAATTAGAAATTAACGATTACTTTGATCTGATGATGATCTGGTATCGTGATGTATTATATTTTAAAGCAACAGGTGACGTAAATGGCCTTATTTTCAAGGATGAGGTCTACGACATAAAACGACAGGCAGAAAAAAGCTCTTACAATGGAATCAACAGTATTTTGGAAGCTTTGCGCAAAGCCCAGATACGTCTGGACGCAAACGTAAACTTTGATCTGGTGATTGAGTTATTACTGCTGACAATTAAGGAGAACTAGAATGGTAAAAGTAGTAGGAATCCGTTTCCGGAATGCAGGTAAAATATATTATTTCGGACCTGGAAAGTTACAGTTAAAAGCAGGCATGCATGCAATTGTTGAGACTGCAAGAGGCATTGAGATGGGAACTGTCATGACCGATCCGAGGGAGGTGTCCGAGGAGAGCGTCATCCAGCCATTAAAACCGGTCATCCGCATTGCGACTGAGCAGGATGAAAAGCAGGCAGAGAAGAACCGCCAGAAGGAAAAAGAGGCGTTTAAGATCTGTCTGGAAAAGATTGCAAAACACAAGCTGGACATGAAGTTAGTGGAGGCAGAATACACATTTGATAATAACAAGCTGCTGTTCTATTTTACCGCAGACGGAAGAATTGATTTCCGTGAACTGGTAAAAGATCTTGCAGCCGTATTCCGCACAAGGATCGAGCTGCGCCAGATTGGTGTCCGTGATGAGACAAAGATTATGGGCGGATATGGGATCTGTGGACGTCAACTGTGCTGTCACACATTCCTTTCCGAGTTTGCACCGGTATCGATTAAAATGGCGAAGGAGCAGAATCTTTCCCTGAACCCGACCAAGATTTCCGGTGTGTGCGGCAGACTGATGTGCTGCCTGAAAAATGAGGAAGAGACATACGAATATCTTAACAGCCGCCTGCCAAATGTTGGTGACTATGTCACAACGGATGATGGTCTGAAGGGCGAAGTTTCTGCTGTAAATGTACTTCGTCAGCTTGTAAAAGTTTTAGTGGAAGTCAATGACGAGAAAGAATTGAGGGAATATCAGGCTGATCAGTTAAAGTTCAAACCAAAACGACGCAGGGATGTGAAGCTCACTGCCGAGGAAATAAAAGAGCTGGCTGCATTAGAAGACCGTGGAGGAAAGTCAAAGATTGATGATGCAAAGTAATCTGGTTCATGAGGGAGAGCGTTTGGACGAGCTGCAGCGTAATGGATATGGAATCATCCAGAATCCGGCGCGTTTCTGCTTTGGTATGGATGCTGTTCTGTTGTCCGGTTTTGCGAAAGCGAAGGCAGGGGAAAAAGTATTAGATCTTGGAACCGGCACCGGAATTATTCCGATTTTAATGGAAGCAAAGACGGATGCAGCAGATTTTATAGCATTAGAGATCCAGGAAGAAAGCGCAGATATGGCAAGGCGCAGTGTCGCGTACAATCATCTCGAGGATAAGATCAAAGTGATCACAGGAGATATCAGGGATGCTTCAAATATTTTTGGAGCATCTTCTTTTCATGTCATCACAACAAACCCGCCGTATATGATCGGCACTCATGGGGAAAACTCGCCATCCACAGCAAAAGCGATCGCAAGGCATGAGGTTTTGTGCACGCTGGACGATATTTTGCGGGAGAGCGCGAAAATGCTTATGCCGGGAGGCAGATTTTATATGGTACACCGGCCGTTCCGGCTGGCGGAGATCATGAGCAAAATGGTGGAATATAAGATAGAGCCGAAGCGTATGCGTCTGGTGTATCCGTATATTGATAAGGAACCAAATATGGTGCTGATCGAGGGATTGCGCGGAGGAAAATCACGTGTGACAGTGGAAAAACCGCTCATTGTATACAAGGAGCAGGGCGTGTATACGGATGAGATTTATGACATTTATGGATATTGATTGGTAATACGAAACTCAATACGGCGTGTGAAGATTGTGATAAAATAACAAAATTTTCGAAGACACGCTTTCACTTCGCAAAACAAGGAGGACACACCCTCTGCTCACCAGAGGGTTCGCATTTTCCTGCGGAAAACAAGGAGGGTAATATGTTTAATAAGATAACGCTTGGACCGATCACGGTTTATATGTATGGATTGATGATTGCGATTGGATTTGCTTCGGCACTTTTCCTATGTAATTACCGGGGAAAGAAGAGAGGCTTAAGTGAGGATACGATTTTTGGTATTTTCTTATGTGCGCTGATTGGTGGAATGGTTGGCTGCCGCCTGCTCTATTATATTGTAGAGATTCCGGCAATTATGGAAGATCCATCTATTTTATGGGATTTCAAAAACGGATACGTCGTTTATGGTGGAATTATCGGTGGAATTGTGACAAGTTATGTCTATTGCCGTATCAAAAAAGAAAATTTTATTTCTTATTTTGATCTTGTGATGCCAGCAGTTTCCATGGCACAGGGATTTGGGCGTATCGGCTGTTTCTGTGCCGGATGCTGCTATGGTAGAGAGACACATGCGTGGTATGGCATTACCTTTACACATTCTGATTTTGCACCAAACGGTGTAAGCCTGATTCCGACGCAGCTGATCTCTTCCGCAGGTGATTTTCTGATCTGCGGCGTATTACTGTGGTATGCATCTAAGAATCCAAAGCCGGGCAGAGTGGCAGCAGGCTATCTGGTGCTCTATGGAGTGGGAAGATTTTTGATCGAATTTTTACGAAATGATTATCGTGGAAGCTTAGGAATTTTTTCCACATCACAGATTATTTCCTTTGGAATCGTGGCACTCGGAATCGTGCTGTATTTTGTGATTCCGAAAATGTCAGAGAAGAAATAAACGCATGTACAGGATGAAAAGCATAGCATAATTGGAAAGGAGCCGGCATGGCAGGAAAGTTATATTTATGTGCGACACCGATTGGAAATCTTGAGGATATCACGTACAGGGTACTTCGCACGTTAAAAGAGGTTGATCTGATCGCAGCGGAGGATACGAGAAATTCCATCAAACTGCTGAATCATTTTGAGATAAAAACACCTATGACAAGCTACCATGAATTTAATAAAATTGACAAGGCATACCAATTGGTGGACAAGCTGCAGGAGGGGAAAAATATTGCACTTATCACGGACGCCGGAACACCTGGAATTTCCGATCCGGGGGAAGATCTCGTGCGCATCTGTTATGAGGAAGGTATTGAGGTGACGTCTCTGCCGGGGGCAGCCGCATGTATCACCGCGCTTACAATGTCCGGGCTTCCGACCAGAAGATTTGCGTTTGAAGCATTTTTGCCGAGAGATAAGAAAGAGCGGGCGCTTGTTTTAGACGGGCTTGCAAATGAGACAAGAACCATCATTATCTATGAGGCACCGCACCATCTTGTGAAAACGTTAGAGGAACTGGAGAGCGTTCTTGGAAGTGACAGAAAGCTTACCATTTGCAGAGAGCTTACAAAGCGTTATGAGGAAAAAATGCAGACAACGTTAGGTGACAGTCTTTGTTATTATGAGGAAAACGAACCGCGTGGTGAGTATGTCCTTGTTTTGCAGGGAAAAAGCTTTGAGGAGATTGCCGAGGAAGAGAAGAAAAGCTGGGAATCCATGACGTTAGAGGAACATATGCAGGTATATGAGAGTCAGGGCATTGCACGGAAAGAGGCAATGAAACTTGTGGCAAAAGACCGTGGGATCAGTAAGCGGGATGTGTATCAGGCGTTGCTTTCGTAGGAGGTGAAAATGAAAAAGATACCAATGATATTGCTTGCTATGTTCCTGTTATCCGGTTGTGACAGGCAGGAAATGATCTACAGTTTCAACCATGTAGAGGAAGCTTCCGTGGATAACGAAGCCGAAAATACAGAAAGTGTGGATAACATTCAGGCAAATACAGAACAGGCTATGGATATTACAACCGAGGATCCGGAAATTTCAGATGTATATTCAGGTCCGACCGTGACACTTACCATGGTCGGGGATGTTCTGCTTCACACTCCGGTGGAAGAAAGCTGTCAGGCAGAGGATGGCTCTTATGATTTTTCCATCCTTTTTGCCAATGTGAAAGACGAGGTGCAGGCGGCAGACATTGCGCTTGTCAATCAGGAAGTTATCATTGGCGGAGAGGAGCTTGGGGTATCTGGTTATCCAAGCTTTAATGCACCTTACGAGGTGGCGGATGCATTGGCAGATACCGGATTTGATGTCATTTTGCATGGAACAAATCATGCCATGGATCAGGGGAAAAAAGGAATTACTAATTGCCTTTCAAACTGGGAGAAAAAACATCCTGACATAAAAATTCTTGGAATTAATAAAAGTCAGGATGCGCAGGATACCATTACCGTTTTAGAGCAAAATGGCATAAAAATTGCGGTATTAAATTATACATACGGTCTGAACGGAATTGCGTTGCCACAGGATATGCCATATGCAGTCAATCTTCTGGACGAAGAAAAAGTAAAAGCAGATATTGTATCAGCGAAAGAACAGTCCGATTTTGTTATTGTGTGTCCGCATTGGGGAACAGAATATAGTCTGCAGCCGGACAGCATGCAGAAAAAGTGGACAAAAATTTTTGCAGAAAGCGGTGCTGATCTGGTGCTCGGAACGCATCCGCATGTGATCGAACCAATTGAATGGGTAGAGGATGAGACAACCGGACATCAAATGCTCGTCTATTATTCTCTTGGAAATTTCGTCAACTGGACATCCAGCAGCGGTGATGGAATTGCAAACCGTATGGTGGGAGGCATGGCAGAGATCACAGTTGGATTTGATGAGGCTGGCAAGGGATTTATTGTAGATTATGGCGTGAATGCACTTGTGACGCAGGTGGAGCCGGGGCATAATGGAGTCACCACTTATTTCCTGAAAGATTACACAGATGAAATGGCAGGAAAAAACGCAATCATGGAACAGGATGCAAATTTTTCCAGAGAATATTGTACAAAGTTGTGCACGGATATCTGGGGCGATTTGTGGGAGTGATTTTGGAAGGAAACAAATTTATAAAAATTTATTTATCCACAGATATGAGGAAAAAAGTAATTGATTTCCACATATCTGTGGATTTTTTTTCTTGACAAATTGGTCTAATGACTGTAGACTAAAAACAACAAGTCTACAAGCATTAGACCAAGGAGGTAACAATGGAGGAATTAAGATTAGGGGTAATAGAATCGCAGTTTGCGGAAATCATATGGAGCAATGAACCGCTTCCGTCCGGTGAGCTGGTGAAATTATGTGAGCAGAAGCTTGGTTGGAAAAAGTCGACCACTTACACGGTTTTAAAGAGGTTGTGCGAGCGGGGAATCTTTCAGAACGAAAAAGGAATGGTTTCCGCCCGGATGACGAAAGAGGAATACGACGCTGCCCAGAGTGAAAAATTTGTGGAGGAAAACTTTGGAGGTTCCCTTCCGGCGTTTCTTGCCGCGTTCACAACGAGAAAAAAATTAAATAAATCAGAGGTGGACGAGATAAAGAAAATGATCGATGCTATTGGAAAGGAGGGCTGAAAATGTCAGGACTTTTTTTGAAATTGTTGAACATGAGTATATCTGCCAGTGTGCTGATCGTGGTTGTGGTGCTGGCACGCTGTCTGCTGAGGAGATCGCCGAAGTGGATTCACTGTATCTTGTGGGCGCTGGTTGGAATCCGGCTGCTGTGCCCGTTTCAATTAGAGACGACATTTAGCCTCGCACCAAACGCACAGGTTGTAAGCATTGAAGCAGGTGCGGTAACATCGCAGGTTCTGGCAGAAATGCCGGCTTTAGACAACACGGCAAACCGGTATCTTGCAAAATATTATTTTGAGGGTATCACAGTTCCGGAGCAGGAGACGGCGCAAAACCCGATGAACCTGATTGCATCTATCTGGCTATGCGGTGTAGCGGTTTTGCTCGTATATGCAGCAGTCAGTTATGTACATATTCGCAGGAAAGTGAGAGAATCCGTCCGCATAGAAGGAAATATCTATATTTGTGACAGAATCCAGACACCATTTATTTTTGGAGTGTTAAATCCTCGGATCTATCTGCCATCATCGTTAAAAGAAGTTCAGATAAAAAATGTTGTGGCGCATGAAAAAGCGCATATCAGACGGCTGGATTATCTGTGGAAACCACTTGGTTATGTGCTGTTTGCAGTATATTGGTTCAATCCGTTCTGCTGGCTGGCGTACATTTTGTTTTGCCGGGACATTGAGATGGCATGCGATGAGCGTGTGATAAAGGACTGGAGCGCAGAGCAGAAAAAAGAGTATTCACTTGTCCTGCTTTCGTTCCATGTGCCGGGAAAAATGATCACCGTCTGCCCGTTAGCATTTGGAGAAGTGGGTGTGAAACAGAGAGTAAAAGGAATCCTGAATTTTAAAAAGCCGACCTTCTGGCTGATCGCAGCAGCTTTGCTTTTCTGTGTGATAATAGGAGCTCTTTTTCTTACCAATCCGAAAAAGAACGATAATGTGGAAGAAAATATTGCAACCGAATTATCAGAAAGCAGTCTGACTGACCAAACGTTAAACACAGAGAAGGATTCTTTGGCTGATCAGGAATCAGAACTAAATGCCTTATTAAAAAAGCAGTCCGATGCGATTCGGGCACAACAACAAAGTTTCTTACAAACCTGGGCGGATGCATTTTGTGACAGGGACGGAGCAGCGATTGACAGTTTGTGCATGGATGGAGCAAGAAAAAAAATGATGAAGGAGCAGCTGCTTGTGATCGACGAAGGAGATACCATCTTTGGATGGTCAAGCCCGTGGCCAATGTGGGATACGTCGGATGAAAATTCGAAGGGGTATACGATCACGACCTCCTATGATGGAAAAAACACAGCAGAGATTTTGTACTATGCATGGACATCTGATCCACATGTTACGGTGTGGAAAGAAGATATTACGTTTGAGGAGAGAGCTGGAAGTTATAAAGTGACGGATGAGAATATCCGTTTTCTGGATTATATTGTATCAGGAACGGAATTTGATGAGGCATATCCGCAAATTAATGGCACGCCAATGGATTACACGGTCAATGGCATGTATGATGCATTGGTTATGAACAGCCTGCTTTCCAGTTCTATGTTATATCAGAATCTAAAGGATCCGGTATTGGCTGCAAAGTATCTGTTGAATCTGCTGGATAACGAAAACAAAGTACAAGTGGAGGCGTTGCAGGACGGCTCGAAAGAAGGTATCAATATAAAAATCACTTTTATCGAGGACGGCGCAGAGCGGTTTGTAAAAATGATCCAGCCTGACAGCGAGGATGGAATCTGGATTCCGCAGGATTATGAATAAATAACCGGAGTTTAACTTACCATAGAGCAGCAGATTTTGTGGTGCTTTTATAGGCTATGAGGGGGCAGATATAAGCGTCCTCTCGCAAGTCGTGATTTTATCGGTTTATGAA
>OGJX01000260.1_pt1 | contig 63055 bp, 56 predicted proteins | sample 1572381 | NCBI WGS metagenome assembly OGJX01 (sample SAMEA2582085, study PRJEB24529) | metagenome | biome: Human gut stool | place: China | collected 2011
ATTTCATAAAAGTATTATATAACTATTAAAAATATAATACAATAAAAAACAATGAATTTCATCTTCTTTGAAAATTTTAGGATTGTATAAACCTTTTGGAAATTCCGGTTTCAAATCTTTAACAAAATTATAATAAAGTGGTCCTGCTAAGATAACTGTTGGCACTGCAATGATAAAGCCATAAATCAAAGTAGTCCCTAAGTCTGCATTAAAAATAACTGCAATCGCTGTTGGTCCTGGGTGAGGTGGTAAAAATCCATGTGCCACAGATAAAGAAGCTGCCATCGGAATACCAACTTCTAAAAGATTAACCTTTGCTTCCGCTGCAATCGTAAATACTAATGGAATTAAAAGTACAAAGCCGATTTCATAAAAAAGTGCAATACCTACAACAAAACCTGTTAAGCAAACAGCCCAACGAACATTTTTACCCCGAACATAGAAATCAATGTAGTGGCTATTCTTTGTGCTCCCCCACTATCAGCCATCAATTTACCAAGCATAGCCCCAAAACTTACGACTATTGCCAGACCTCCTAATGTACCGCCTAGCCCCTTAGTTATAGATGGTACGATAGCATCTACTGGTAAACCTAAAGCAAAGCCCATAAAAATTGCTACAAAAATTAAAGATAAAAAACTATTTAATTTACACTTTACAATAAGTATAAATAAAATAATAATCCCCACAGCCAATATAGCTAATGGCATAATCAAAACCCTCTCTCTTTATATATTTTTATTATTTATACATTTTATTTTGATACGTAGTTATGCGTGCAAAATCAGGTTGTAACTTTTCATATAAACTGCTATAGATATCAAAAAGTTCTTCATAGACTTCTTTATTTTCTACTTGTGGTTTATATACTTTCTTCGGTTTAATTAAATTTGCAGTATCTGAGATATCTTTCATCTCACCACTAGCTATGAAACCTAAAACGGCTGCCCCAAAAGCTGCTCCCTCACTATTTTGAGGTAAAGTTATATGTTCGCCAAAGATATCAGCCATAATTTGTAACCATAATGGTGATTTTGTAAAACTACCACTGACGCGAATATCTTTTACCTGACCAAAATCTTTTAAAGCACTTAGTACACAATTTAAACTAAAACATATACCTTCCATGCCAGCTCTAATCATATGAGAACGACTGTGATTTAAAGATAAGCCAAAAAACATTCCACGAAGCTCAGAATTCCAATATGGTGCACGTTCACCTGTAAAAAATGGCAACAACAATAATCCTTCTGCTCCAGCTGGAATTTTAGAAGCTTTAAGCGTCATTAAATCATATGGGTCAATATCGATATCTTCTAAACGATGATTGCTATAATGGCAAACTTTATCTCGAAGCCATCTCATGATGATGCCACCATTATTTATAGCACCACCTGCAACCCACATGTCATCAGTCAAGTTATAACACCATGTACGTCCCAAACTATCCACCTTTGGTGTTTTTGTAAGCATTCTAATTGCTCCGCTTGTACCGATTGTCGCACTTAACTGACCATCTTCAATAGCACCAATTCCCACATTTACCAATACACCATCAGTAGCACCAATAACTACAGGTAAATTTTCTAGTAAATTCAATCTTTGCGCTGCACTATCTGTCAATTTACTCTGATAAGTTGTAGATACAACAGGTGGTAATTGTTCTCTTGTTATTCCCGCATAATTTAAAATTTCTTCGTCCCAATCCATTTTATGCGCATTATATAAACCACTTGCAGAAGCTGAAGACTTATCAACTACCCACTCACCTGTCATTTTTTCAAAAATATAATCTTTTAAAGAATAGATATATCTCATTTTGGCAAATACATCAGGATAATTTTTTCTCACCCATAAAATTTTCAAAAATGGATAACAAGAATGAGTTGGACAACATGTTCTTTCATAAAAACCTTTTACTAAGGCTTCATCTTTTTTTAATTCATTAACAATACCTACGGAACGACTATCTGCCCAAGTTATCATATTGCTCAATAATTCACGATTTTCATTAGCCGGTGCAAAGCTATGCATAACAGTACTAATAGCTATACCAGATACATTTTTACCTTTATAAATTAAAGTATTAGCTACTTCACGTACAACTTTTTCAATTGCTTTATATATAATCTCAGGATTTTGCTCAGCCCAATCTGGATATGGTGTTTCTAACGGATAAAATTCATCTGCACTACATAAACTCAATCCATCTTTTTGATAAGCAATCGCTCTAACTCCTGTAGTACCTACATCTACCCCAATCCAAATACAACTTCTTGTATTACTAAAATCCAACATTAAAACCGCCCTTTCCCTAAACCATTATAAATAAACTGAAAAATCATTAATTTATGTAATTTCTTTATTTACTAACACAAGCAAATTATAACAAATAAAGCTTTATTATGCAATATATTTTTCATTTTATTTTTTATTTTTGATATTTTTATATCATTTTTATCAATCTTATTCTATACTATCACTATATTTTGTTGTTATAATTACATTAAGAAAGATTTTGAGGTGAATATCATGGAGACAAATACATCTATCTTAACATTAATGCGTAGCAATTATAATAATATGACAAAATCAGAAAAACGCATCATAGATTATATCCTTGCCAATTTAAAAACTGTCATGAGTCAAACTATCTCCGATTTAGCCAGCAATACTCAAAGTTCGGAAATTACTATTTCTCGTTTTTGTAAAAAATTAGGTTTTAGCGGTCTACAAAGTTTAAAAATAGCCTTAGCTAGTGAAGTATATAGCCAAGATGAATTAGTATCTCAAGAAATAAATCCCAATGATTCCTATAAATTAATTGCTGAAAAACTTTTTTCTTCCATCACCGATGGACTGCAAGACACTTTAAAATTAATTGATTTTGAACAATTAGAAAAAGCTGTTCAGTTAATAAAAAATGCTCATCAAATCTGTGTATATGGCTTTGGTAATTCTTTTACAGTTTGCCAAGATATCGAAACACGTTTTATGCGTTTTGGCATTCCTATAAAAGCCTATAATGATTTGCATATGCAAGTTACAGCGTCTTCTCTACTCACAGAAAAAGATTTAATCATCTGTGTATCTCATACAGGAGCCAACATTGACCTTCTACAAGCTATAGAATTAGCTCACAATAATAATGTTCCTATAATTGCCATAACAAGTTATATGAACTCTCCACTTTGTAAATTAGCTGATGTTGTATTGCATGGTATGGGTCGCGAAATCGCCTATAAATCTGAAGCTGTTGCTTCACGATTAATACACATGGCCATAGTAGATATTCTATATATGGGTGTATATCAAAAAAATGTTACAAAAAACTTCACTAATATCAAAAAAATGCGTAATGCTATAGCTAAACGCAGATTGTAATGTACATTTGCTTACACTTTTTTCTAAAAAATTTTATAAAATATGTAAAATAATAAAAAAACTACTTGCTAAATACCTAATTTGCTATATAATGTTGAATATTGATTTAGATTTTATATTATTTTAGAGGTATTTTATGAAAAAATATATTATCCAGTATGCAATGATCGTCATTGGTGCTCTTATTTCTGCCATATCATGTAATTTGTTCTTAATTCCTAATCATTTTCTCTCTGGCGGACTTACAGGGATTGCCATTATTCTCCACTATTTATTTGATTTACCTATCGGTATTCAAAATATCATCTTCAACATTCCAATTTTATATATTGCCTATCATTTTTTTGGAAGACTATATTTTTTCAACACAATATTAGGTACAGGTCTATACTCATTCTTCATTGATTTAACATCATTCTTAACACCATATACTCCACTACATAATAATCCTATGTTGTCAGCTATCGTTGCTGGTGTAGTTTCTGGTATTGGCTTTGGTCTTATCTTACGTGCAAATGCTAATACTGGTGGTGCCGATGTAATTGCAGCTTTAATCAAGAAACTTTATTCTTATAATATCGGTACAATGATTTTTGCTTTAAATTGTATCATCGTACTTTGTGGTCTTTGTCTATTCAATTTTGAAGTAGCTATTTACACTTTAATCTACATGTACATCATGGGTGAAGTTGATAACCGCATTGTTACTGGTTTCAATAAACGAAAATCCATCATGATTATTTCCGATAAGTCTGAACAAATTGCAGGACTTATCATGCTTGAATTAGGACGTGGTGTTACCTTAATCAATGGTGAAGGTGGCTATACACATACTAAAAAGAAAATACTTTATATCGTAGTAAATCTTACGCAATTAAGTAAAATTAAAGAGATAGCTTTAAATATAGATAAAAAAGCCTTCTTTATTATCTCTAATGCTTCTGAAGTAAATGGTAAAGGCTTCTCTTACCATTAAATAATAAATAATGACAAAATAAAAAGGATAAGAATTGATTTATTTCAACTCTTATCCTTTTATTTATATTCACTCTTATGCTTAAAAAGAAATTATCCTTTTATCCTTGGAAATAAAAATATGCAAATACAATTAGACCTAAAATTATACGATACCAGCCAAATGCTTTAAAGTCATTTGTTCTTACATAACGAAGTAAGAATTTAATAGAAATAATAGAAACTATAAAAGCTACTACCATACCCACTAATAATAGAATAACTTCTTCAAAAGTATAATTAAAACCAAATTTAAATAGTTTTAATGCACTAGCACCAAACATAACAGGAATAGCTAAAAAGAATGTATATTCTGTAGCTACCACACGAGAAGTTCCAAATAAAATACCACCTAAAATAGTGGAACCAGAACGAGATGTACCTGGCACTAAAGACAATACCTGAAAGAAACCTATTATCAATGCTGTTTTATAATCTAAATAGTCAATATCTTTGATGCTTGGTGTTCTATGTTTATTATAATTTTCAACTATAATAAATAATACCCCATATAAAATCAAAGTGAATGCTACTACTTGTGCATTCATAAAATGCTCTTCCATATAATCATTAAAAGCTAAACCAATTACAGCAGCAGGAATACAGCCAACGATTACTTTTCCCCATAAAGAAATGGTTTGTCTTTTTTTCAAATATGTTTTTCTTTTTGAAAATGGATTTAGTCTATCAAAATTTAAAGCAACTACAGCTAAAATTGCACCTAACTGAATAACTACTAAGAACATATCCATAAATGCTTTACTTACATTTAAAGACATAAATTCATCAACTAAAATCATATGACCTGTACTACTTACAGGTAACCATTCTGTTAGACCTTCAACAATCCCTAAAACAATAGCTTTTATAATTTCTAGGGTAAACATAAATTATAAAATCCCTCCTATTTGTTTATTATTTTTCCAATATAAGATTTAAAACTGAATTTAAGCTGAAACAATCAATAAAAAATTTATCCTTATTCGCAAAAGAGGTCTCTTTGTAGAGACCTCTTTTATATTTTTATTTGATTATCAGCCTTTACCTTTTACGATATCAATTGCATCGAAAAGTTTACTTACAGATTTTTTCTGATAAATACGGGAAATTACTTCACCTATAGGTGGAGCCATAGATACAGAAACAATTTTGCTAGAATGTTTTTCTTCAGGTAATGGAATAGTATTTGTAATAATTAACTCTTCCATTGGAGAATCTTCAATACGCTGAACTGCTGGATCACTTAAGATACCATGAGTACAACAAGCATAAACGGATTTTGCACCATGTTTAACAAGTGCTTTAGCACCTTCACATAAAGAACCTGCTGTATCTACGATATCATCAATGATAACGCAATTTTTATCTTTTACTTCACCAATTAAATTCATAACTTTAGCGCAACCTGGCATTGGACGGCGTTTTTCAATAATAGCAATAGGTGCTTTTAAACGGTCTGCTAAAGCACGAGCGCGTGTTACACCACCAAGGTCAGGAGAAACAACTACTACATCTTCAAGATTTTTAGCTTGGATATAAGCTGCAAGAAGTGGAGCTGCTGCAAGATGGTCTACTGGGATATCAAAGAAACCTTGGATTTGACCTGCATGTAAATCAACAGTGATTACACGGTCAATACCAGCTGTAGTCATAAGATTAGCTACTAATTTTGCAGAAATAGGTTCGCGACCACGAGTTTTACGGTCTTGACGAGAATAAGCATAATATGGTACAACCGCATTAATGCTTTGTGCAGATGCACGACGGCAAGCATCAGCCATAACGAGTAATTCCATAAGATTGTCATTTACTGGTTGGCTAGTTGGCTGAATAATAAATACATCCTTACCACGAATACTGTCACTAATCATTACTTGAGTTTCACCATTATTGAAGTGACCTACAAAAGCATGACATAATTCCACACCGATATACTGTGCTACTTCTTCTGCTAATTTTGGATTTGCATTACCAGTGAGAATACATAATTTTGAGGTATCGAAGTTCATTTTACTCCTCCTGAAATCTGTTAAAAATATAATAAATAATAATAATATATAGAAATGTAGTTATGCTACATTGCTACCAAAATAAAATATAAATTAAACTATTATACTAACTAAATTTCTTAGTTATTTTCTTTTGTCTTTCCAGCCTTCAATATTTTTCTGTCTTTCACGTGCGATTGCAAGTGCGTTTTCTGGAACTTCTTTAGTAATTGTAGAACCTGCACCTACATAAGCACCATTATTTACTTTAACTGGAGCTACAAGATTTGAGTTGCAACCAATAAAGCAATCATCACCTATTATAGTACGGAATTTATTTTTTCCATCATAATTTACAGTGATTGTACCACAACCCATATTTACACCAGAGCCCATATCAGTATCTCCAATATAGCTCAAGTGAGGTAATTTAGAGCCTTCACCAATATTAGAATTTTTAACTTCTACGAAGTTACCAATTTTTACTTTATGTGCAAGTTTTGTATTTGGACGAATGTGTACATATGGTCCCATTTTTACATCATCTGCGATTTCACAGTCTTCAGTAAAACTAAACATAGCTTCTACATTATCGCCCATAACTGTATTTTTGAAATGTGAATTTGGTCCAAGTTTGCAGCCTTCACCAATTTTACTATTGCCTTCAATCCAAGTAGATGGATAGATTATAGTATCTTGTCCAATTTCAACGTCAACATCTACATAAGTGCTATTAGGGTCCATTAAAGTTACCCCTTGAGCCATTAATTCTTTATTTTTGCGCTGACGAATGATTTTTTCAGCATTTGCTAATTGTTCACGAGAATTTATACCTAATGTTTCTTCATAATTATCAGCGATAGAAGCATTTATTTTCTGTTTTTCTTTACGTAAAATAGATAAAACATCTGGTAAATAATATTCGCCTTGAGCGTTATTGTTATTTACTTTTTTCAAGCTAGCAAATAAAGCTTCGGCATTAAAACAATAAATTCCTGTATTGATTTCATTGATTGCAAGTTCACGTTCGCTAGCATCTTTTTGTTCTACGATTTTTTCTACAGAACCATCTACTAAACGAATTACACGTCCATAGCCAAATGGATCTGGCATAAATGTTGTAAGTACAGAGGCTTTAGCTCCTGATTGTACATGTTCTTCATAGAATTTTTTTAATGTAGCACCTGTAACAAGTGGAGTATCGCCACATAAAACCATTATAGCAGTATTTTTATCTTTGATTAATGGTTCTGCCTGCATTACAGCATGACCTGTACCTAATTGTTCTTCTTGTAAAACGATTTCAGCTTTATCGCCTAAAACAGCTTGTACTTGTTCACGACCAAAGCCTACTACGACTATATTACGTGTGGAACCAGCACTTTTAGCAGCATCAAGTACATGTTCTACCATTGGCTTTCCACCTGCACAATGGAGTACTTTTGGTAATTTAGATTTCATGCGAGTGCCTTTACCTGCGGCTAAAATTATGGTAATTAATCCTTCTGATTTCACCTTAAAATTCACTTTCCTTTATTGTATATGTGATGTATTTCTATCTCATTTCATTTGCAATTATAAAATAGAAACTTCTTGATGTTTTCATATCAAGCAAACCCCATGCATCCCATGGTTTATTATCTATAAAATTCATTTTGCTATTATCTTAGCAAAAAATCTTATACTGTATATCAAATAAAAACTTATCTAAGTTTATTATATCATATATAAATCATATCTAAAAAAAATCTTTAGCATTTATTTTTTATTTTACATATTGCCATCTTTATCTTCCATACTAAGCAATAAAGTATGTTCAGAACGTTCCATGTGATATTCAGAAGCTTTTTGTGCAGCAACTGCATCACCTTGAGCAATAGTATCTACTATACGACGGTGTTCTTCTAAAGTTTCTTCCAAACGACCAGGATAAGCCATGGATTTTGCACGGAAACTTGTCAATTGTTCGCGTAAATTATAAATAATACCTACTAAACGATTATTTCTGCTTGCTTGATATAAAATATCATGGAATTTCGTATCAGCTTCAACGATTTTTTCCATATTTTTTTCTTTTATAGCTTCACCAATGACAACTAATAATCTTTGTAAATGTTCAAGTTCTTCATCAGTGATACGTTCAGCAGCAAGTCCACTAGCTAAAGAATCTAGTGAAGTTCTAATTTCAAAAACTTCATTAATATCTTTAATGGATAAATTGGATACATATGTACCACGGCGAGGCATCATAATTACATAGCCTTCTAATTCCAATTTACGAATTGCCTCTCTAACAGGAGTACGACTAACACCTAGTTGTTCAGCTAAATGAATTTCCATTAAGCGTTCGCCTGGTTTTAAAATACCTTTTCTTATAGCATCACGCAAAGTTTCAAAAACTACTTCACGTAAAGGTTGATAACTATCTAACTTTATCGGTGTAAGTTTATTGCTCATGTTTATTCCTCCATTAAAAATTTTTTTCTGCTGTTTCTACAGCAAATACATCTGCATCAAAATCCAACTGTATTTTACTTACTATATCTTTTGCTTTTTGACTATCTTCTACAATGGCAAAAACTGTTGGACCACTGCCAGACATCATTGCAGCCATTGCTCCATAATCAGAAAGTTTTTGTTTTATTTTAGCTATCTCAGGATATTCTGGGATAGTTACATATTCTAAGACATTGCCTAAAGCTTTACAAATACCTTGTAAATCTTTTTTTATTAAAGATTTGCGCATTGCTTTATTATCAGGATGAATTACACTATCTTGTACTTTATGATAATTTTTATATACCCATGCTGTAGATACATCTACTTTTGGTTTTACTAAGACAATATTTGTCTTTGGCATAGCTGAAATTTCTTGTAAAATTTCGCCTCTACCAGTTGCTAACATTGTTCCACCCATCAAGCAAAATGATATATCTGAGCCTAATTGTTCTGCCATCTTACATAAAGCATTAATGCCCAAATTCATTTCAAATAATTCATTTAATCCTCTAAATACAGCAGCAGCATCTGTGCTACCACCAGCTAATCCAGCAGCTACAGGTATTCTTTTGATTAAATTAATTTCTACACCACTGTTTATCTTATATGTATCTAAAAATAATTTTGCTGCTTTATAAATTAAATTATCTTCTGGCTTTGCTACACCTTTGACATCACCATGAAGTATAATGCCTTCTTCTGCATCAAGTTTAGTAAAAGTCAATGTATCAAATAAATTAATAGATTGCATAATCATACTAACTTCATGATAACCATCTGTTCTTTTGCCTAAAATATCCAAAGTAAGATTTATTTTCGCATTTGCATTTATTGTTACCATCTTATTCATCCTATCAATATCTTGTACTTAAAATACATTACTCATTCTTAAAAGATTTTATCATTCTATCAATAAAAAGTCTACTATCTCATATATTATTGTTAATTCTATCAATTCAAAAATCTTTTTTCCACTTGTACACGAATGTACTAAAAGTACAAAAGGCAAATATTTACCTTCATAAATACTTGCCCTTCATTATTTTACAAATTTATCAATCGCTTCTTTTAATTTATCAATTGCCTCTTGGTCATTTTCTTTTACCGCTTCTACTAAACAATGTTCTATATGGTCTTGCAAAATTATTTTAGAAACATTTTTTATCGCTGAATTAACAGCTGATAATTGGATTAATACATCACTACAATCTCTATTTTGCTCCACCATACGTTTTACTGCACTTAAATGACCAATAGCTCTTGATAAGCGATTTAATACAGCTTTTGTTTGCGTATGTGTGTGTGTATGTCCATGATGAGCATGTACCGTTCCGTCTTCATGAACATGCCAAGCTGAATTTATTTCCTTATCATTATCATTTATTTCCATTTAGCAAAAACCTCACTTTTTTTCTTGAGCATTCTTTGCCAAAAAAATCTCTTTTTGTAATTCGTTAAATTGTTCCATAGACATTACTACAATGTTTTTACCACTACTGCGCTGTACAATCAATGTTTCTTTTTCATCAACAACTTTATCAGCATAAATAGTAAATTCATTTAGTAAATCAGAAGATGATATAGCCATCATATATATCACATCCTTTCCGATTAAAATAATAAAATACAACACAATTTATATTAACAAGAAGAAATTCCCAATCTAGGGTGCTTCACAGGTTTTAAACTGCGTTTGCGAATAATCGCTAAAGCCTCACTCATGGAAATATCTTCTCGTGAAGAATTTTCTTCAAAAACACAAATAGGATTTTTCACACCTATCTCTGAAGCTGGCATATATACATATTCTAAATTGACATTATCTCCATAGATAACACCATCACATAAATTAGCTTCAATCAAAGTTCTCATAAAAACCTCTTTACTCTAAAACATATTCTTTCGCCACAATACTGTCGCACAGATACCAGCTAAAAGCACGGCTAAAATACAAATATCCAAAAACGCCAATGGATTTTCTGACATAGGCACTTCCACATTCATACCAAAAAAGCTAGAGATTACAGTCGGTATAGCTAAAATAATTGTCATAGCAGCCAAAAAACGCATTACTAAGTTTAAGTTATTCGACATTATCGAAGAAAAGGTATCAGCAAGCCTAGCCAAAATTGTACTATACATCTCAACCATTTCACGAGCCTGTTTATTTTCAATAATTACATCTTCTAGTAAATCTTCATCTTCTTCGTATAACTTTATAATATTTTGTAAACTGTGATTAGAGCGCAAGCGCATGAGTTTTTCAAGCACTGCACCATTAGAACGCAAAGAAGCATTAAAATAAGTAAGTGCTTTTTGTAATTCCAATAAACGTAAAATCTCTCTATTTTCAGTGGACTCACGCAATCTAGCTTCAATTTCATCAGAAAGTTTATCTATTTGACGAAGATATTTCAAATAATATGTAACAGATTTGTACAAAATTTGAAATAAAAAGCGTGTTTTCTTGAAGGTGCGAAAAGAACGATATGTTCTTTCATTAAAATCTGAAATCACAGGCGTATCTTCTAAGCATACAGTGATAATATAATCTGGAGTCAAGATAATCGCTAATGGCAAAGTATCATAAGATTCAAATGTTCTCATCACTGGCACATTAGTCAAAATCATAATCGAATTATCTTCTATATCTGTATGTGAACGTTCCTCATTATCTAGTGCTGAACGCAAAAAATCTGGTTCTACTTGAGTTAAATTACCTACTACTTTCAATTCATAAGGAGTAGGCGCAACTATATTTATCCACGCTCCTTTTTCTAATGATTTTAATGTCAATTCCTTTAAAGGACCTGTTTCCATGGATTTATAGATTTTCAACATTGCGATAGATTTCTCCCTTCTCTAAAAAACCTACCACAATTTATTATTTAACTAAAAATTTTGTAATATCTTTGATAAATAATCGGGTAGGTATCCTCTATATTTATTTTCTTGATAATTTAACTTGTTACTCTCCGGATACTCGTCCATAATTATTCACCAACCTTTATAATTTAAGATATTGCATAATTAAGTATAATTCATATGATATAACTTATCAAGCATATCAATAACTATAGTTTTTCCTCTCACTTAACTTTTTAAATTAATAGTTGACAACTATAAAAAAACTTGCTATACTTATATAGCAACTAATGGAGAGGTGTCCGAGTGGTTTAAGGAGCTGGTCTTGAAAACCAGTGATTCCGAAAGGGACCGTGGGTTCGAATCCCACCCTCTCCGCCATTAAATTAAATGATACAGGGAAATATTTCAAAGTGTTTCAAAGTCTTGATAAATCTAGTATTTAAAGGCTTTCTAGTAGTTTGAAGTATTTCCCTTTTTTTCATTGCTTTTAAAAAGTTTGCCCCTTTTTTGCCCCTTTTAAAAACTAAGGGCTTGTAATTTATTTTTAACTTCATTATTCATAGCATCAGTAACATGAGTATAAATACTCAATGTTGTATTAGGGTCATTATGTCCTACACGTTGCATAATAGCTTTTAATGGTATATTATACTCTGCTAATATACTAATATGAGTATGGCGGAAAATATGACTTGATATCTTTTTATCTGTAATTTTTAGTTTTCTTAATTTACTATTAATATATTGAATATTAAAAGGGTTGCCAGTGCTATTTGTAAAAATATAGCCTCTATCTTTATATTTTTTACAATTCCAGCTGGCAAGCCTTTTATTTTCTAAAATTATAGTATCAAGTATATATTTTGCTCTATTATTTATAGTAACATCACGATATGAATAAATATTTTTAGGTGTACCACGTTGTATATCTTCGCCATTATGTGCAGATTTTATAATAGTTCCGTTTATATTGATTATAGATTTATCCTTGTAATAATCTTGAACACGCAAGGCGAGTAGTTCCCCACAACGTAAACCAGTAAGGGCGATAAATTCCATAGCTAAACCAATGCGAGGATTTATTTCTTTTAGTTGATGCAGACATGATTTAAGTTCATCAGCATTTAGAAATTTATTTTGTAATCGCTGGACTTCTTTTTTTGTAGCAGTTCTTTTTCTTAATTTTATATCTATAAAGTCGCTTATATCCTGTATATATTGTGATTTTTTAGCATATTTCATTATAGATTTTATAATTACCAACGTACCATTTGAATAACTATATGATAGTTTTTCTGTATAATACATATCGAAAATTATTTTTTCTGCTATGGCTGGCGTAAAATCAACAAATAACATATTAGAAATAGCTTTTTCTATGCGTTTTATATAGTTTTTATGGTTCAATATAGTGCTAACTTTAATACATGATGAACTATATTCAAGCCATTCAGTAGCAACTTGTATAAAGGTTAGACTATTAATCTTTTCAAGTTGCTTTTTTTCTGCTTTATTCAATACATCATAAAATCTAGCTTGTAATAATTCTCTAGCTTTTCTTTTGGCGTGAGTTGTATTGCTGTTTAATGTAACAGATAATTTTATCATTTTATTAGTATTAGGATTTAAGAACCTTTCACAAAATTTATATCTAATACCTTTTGAGTTTATAACTTTCTCAATCCACATAATAAACCACCTTTTCAATGTATTATCTTCACATAAACCACATCTATATAAATGCTCATATAATAATTGAAAATCACTGAAATACTATATAGATAAAATAAAAAGCATATAAAAATATGCTGGATAAATTTTATAAAGTTCTCATCATAATATGATTAAAATAAATCTGCTATCGTTTCATCAGCATGAAGTGATTATCATAAATCAACTTCAATATATAAATCATGTTCATTATTATTTGCTAATGCCTGCAATCTAATTAACTCATTCGCTTGAAGTTCTTTAGCAAAAGCCATAAAATCTGCCATGTTTTCAGTATTCAAGCAGTTTATATATCTTTGTTTATCGTTTACAGGTATAACAATAGGCAAGATGTGAGCTTGCAAACAACTATAAACGATTAAGGCCCTACCAACTCGACCGTTACCGTCTGAAAATGGGTGTATATGCTCAAATTGTATATGCTGGCGTAAGATACTTTCTATTATTTCATCAGTATTTTTTGCCAATTCTATTTGATACTGTAAATTGGCTCGCCAATCTTCTAACGCACTAGGCACTAAATAAGGCGGTGTCGGTGTAAAATCAGCCCCAATTACTAAATTAGGTATAGTTTTAAATCTACCTGCTACGCCGTCAATAGCATTATTACATAAGATAGCATGAATAGATTTTATAAACTCATTATTTATTGATGCATCATGTTTTAAATCATCAATCATTTGATTAATATAAGATTTATAATTCAATACCTCGTTAAGTTCTCGCATATTCATAGCACGAGGGATATAATTATCAATTAAAATACTTTTTGTTTCCCCTTGTGTCAATGTATTGCCTTCTATGGCGGTGCTATGATGTGCCATTCTAACCAGTAAATCAGAAAAATAATCATTTGATAAATAAATTCTTTCTTTCAATAAATTCACCTCGATACAAAAAATTTAACCGCCAATACAAGCGATTTTAAAGCATAGCCTATACAAATATATCTATACACATATAAAACATCTATACAGGGCTATTATTAAAGCAATCTAACCATAAAAGAATGATAAATCATCATCAAAAATAAAAGATATAAACTCATAATATTATTAAGCCAGTCCATTTTTTATTAGATAATATGAAAGCTCAAGTTTGAGCTTTCAAAATGAGTAAACTTAATAAAGCCAATAACACATCAATCTTTTTTGATGAAATATTAGCCAATTTCAGCCCTTTTATTTTGCTGGTGCTTATGATTGTACCTATAAAAAGCCTTATATATTACCGCCTAAAGTATTTATCTTATGGCGGTATTTTTTTACCCATGTTATTCAATTACCAATTTTAACAAACGCAAAATACAGGGATTAAAAATTTTACTTCAGCTATTTAATAATTAATTGCTTAGGCAACGCAATCAATCATTAGTTAAATAAATAGGTACTTGCCTAATGTATCTATTTATCTTTGTTGTTAATATGAAATTGATTTTTAAGATTTAATAATGTTTCTTTTTTATCCAACAAATGTTTTAACTTTAATTGATATTCTTGAAGTCGTATTTCTTTTGCTGTTCCTTCTAATTGATGAAGACCTTTATCTTTTATATTTATATCATCAATATTATCAAATATCTGATATTCTTTTACTTTCTTATTAATAATTTCTAATGCATCATTAATTACATTATCAGCTAAATAGTAAAAGATTTTATAAGCTTTAGTATTTGCAAGAGCTATATCTATTTTTGATAGTTGTTTAATGAAATCTTCCTTGTTTATTTCGCCTGTTCCTATTAAACAATCATCAGAATAACCAACATCAAAACATATAACATCTTTATTTATATAATTAAGATGTAGCATTATACCTACATTACTAGTATTAAAGTTAGGTATATTATCACGAATAAGCTTCTCTAATTTATTATCTTCTTTATTCCCTATAATATTTGTCGTTCGCCCCAATAAATCATCAGTAGATACTTGAAGCAGGTCGGCAATTTTGCATAGTGTTTCGTATTTGGGTTCACGTCCTTGACTTTCATACCCTTTGTATGTTGAATATGAAATATTTAACGCCATTGCAAAATCTTTTGCTTGTTGATATCCTGCTTTTTTTCTGTGATATCGTAAATTTTCTTGAAAGCTCATTGTTTCACTTCCTTTCATAGATTATTTTAAGTCTCTATTTGAATAACGTCAATAAAATTTTTAATAAAGTTTAAAAAATAGTATTGATTTTTATAAATTATTATATTATTATTGGTTTATAAAGTAAACTTATTAATGTTTCAGAGCTTTTAAGTTTAGAAATGATAATCCAAAGAGGTGTAAAAATGCTTAAGTTAGACAGAAGAAAATTAGATTTAATACTTGCTGAAAAATGCTATAACTTAGTAGATTTAACAAAAAAAGCTGGCGTTAGTTCGGCATTGATAACAAAAGTAGTTAGCGGGAATTATACGCTTACCACTAAGACACTAGGCAAAATAGCAAAAGCCCTAGATGTTAAACCGCAAGATTTAATACAAGAATAAGAAAACCGCCAATAATAATTTATGGCGGTGCTGATGAAAGTGTATAAAAAAAATTTGCGATAAGAATAATAGAAAGTAGGTCGATAATATGGCGGAACTTATTCACTTAAAAATAAAAGCTATGAGTTTTGACAGATTAATAAAAGAACTACATAGCTTAAAAGATATGTATATAGATTTTAGTAATAACAATAGCAATATTATAGCTACTTCAACATTTCATATAGTGGCTAAAGATTTAGATACATTGTTAAAAAAATATGATGAAAGAAGATGCAATATTGAAGATTGATTATATAGACAAATTAGTTGCATTATCTGATGAACTTGAAGCGATTGCTTTTATTGTAGGGGATTTAAGTTATCAATACTATAAAAAAGATATTGAAAACGTTACTTTCTTTTTAAGTGAAGAAATACACAAGAGAGCCAATGAACTAAAAAATTTATCTGAATTAATTAAATAAAAAAAGCCCTATACAAAAAGTATAAGGGCTAATAAAAAATATTAAGCAATTAAAATATTAACACTAAATAAGAAAAATATAAATATAAAATGAGCATAAACCACATCTATATAAATGCTTATATAAAAACTAGATTTCTAAGATTTTAAAAGGAGCAATAAACATGGGTACTGTAGCAGATACTTTAGTAGATATCAGAATAAAAAATAATGATGTATATGTACAACTAAAACATATATTGAAACTTTATGATTTCAGCCGTTCTACATTATGGCGGTTAGTAAATGAAATGCGACTAATACCAAAATATCAAAAGGCATTTCGTGATGTAAGCCCACAAAAAAAGCTAGTACATCTTGCTAGTTTTGAAGAATTTATCAAATATAAACATCAAAAATATATGAAAATGTAAACACTCAAAGAATAATTTTATAATAAGCCCCTAAAATTGGGGCTTTTATATTACATAATTTAAGGGCTAAATAAAGCCCTTTATGACTTGATAAGGTCATTATCTTAATGACCATACATAGAAATATAGAGAAAGGAGCAAAAGAAAATGGCTTATAAAAAAGAAGTAATAGACATAAAAGAAGGCTATATCTTAGAAATAACTAAAACTAAAAGATTACCAGCAAAAAACAGATTAAGATGCATCAAGATGAATACTACATCAGAACAGCAGGAAAAAAGAAATATTAAATATGCTATTAATTTATTAAGATTGTTACTTCTACAAAATTTTAACGAAAATGATTTATATTGCACATTAACATATGATAAGCCAGTAACAGGAGAAGAAGCAAAAAAACATCTAGCCAACTTTAGAAAAAGATTGCAACGTTTAGCAAAAAAATTAGATGTAGAAGCAAAATATATTGTAGTAACAGAAATCGGCGGAAAAAATAAAATACATCATCATATTATTATTCATACCAGCAGAAATATTATCAAAGTATCTCATATTCGTGATATATGGAAAAATGGATTTGTGAAAATAAAATTATATGGCGGAACTTTGCAAGACGCTGAAAACTTAGCCAATTATTTTATAAAGAAAAATAGAAATGCTTTTTATATATTGCCTAATATATACAAAAAGCGTTGGAACTCTAGCCAAAACCTGCAAAAGCCCCAACGCTCAACGGCTGTTATACATCATAAAACTTGGAAAATACAGCCAAAAACCAAAAAAGGTTATTATTTAGACACACATTCAATAATAAACGGCTTTTATGAATTTGATAGCGGTGTAGAATACGAATATCAATTTTATAGACTGATACGTATAAAACCGCCAAAATCTAAATAATAAATACACGAACATTCATATAATATCATTATTTATTATATAAGTATATATGTTTATATATTTATAAACTAATAACAATAATTAATAAAGTTATATTTTAAATTTTAATATAGAATGGATATGTAATGTTAGCCGTTAAACAATCAAATAAAGTGATATTCTTTAATATAAATATATTACAAACCTCTTACAACTATATTATAAGTAAACTATAAATATTATATGGCGGATTGCAATATAAAATCTTATATAGCCCCCAGTGTCTTATATATCAATGCTTTTTTTATACACCGGAGAGTCCACATTTATAAAAAATATGTCTAATCGCCGTATGGGGTGTGGTATATCTGCCATAAATGAAAATTTATATCAAAGGTACTTCTAGAAATTTTTTATAGTGCGGGTAGCTTGCAAATCCCAACATTTAACTAGATATAAAAAAATAATTATGAATTTCCTTCCTTTTCTATTAAAAATATTGATATATAAGCATTTTTTAATAGAATTTGGGGAAATACATATATAAATATATTTTCTTATAAAATTTTACCAGCGAATTTTTTATAAAATCTTGTTTATAAAATCTTGATAGATATTGTAATTATTGACTTTATAAAATTATGGCTAATATCTTATATTTGCTGGTAAAATTTCTAAAAACCTTGCAATATCAATACTTTATAACTATAATGTAATTAATAAAACCTAATATTACTAGGGATAAATATCAACAGATGCTGTACGAATACGTTAGATAGCTAAAATAAGTGTGTGCTTGGTTATAGATAAATATCAACAGATGCTGTACGAATACGCAATAGCTTCTTGTAAACTTTCAGCAATAGCATTAGATAAACATCAACAGGTGCTGTACGAATACGTAATATTTTATTCCATTTTTTAATTCAAATTCAGATAAATATCAACAGGTGCTGTACGAATACTTTAGATTGTCAAACATCTCCCTTGTTACTATCGTTGATAAACATCAACAGGTGCTGTACGAATACAAGTCTTGTCGCCAGCCTTTGCCCATATATTGACCGATAAACATCAACAGAAGCTGTACGAATACTCAAATTCAAATTGTGTTTGACTGTATCTACAAAAGCTGTATAAATAAACTAAAATATTAATTAAATAAAACTATTATTTTGCCATATTCCGAAAAAGCAGAAAAAGGATATAACAAGTCTTTTTTCTGCAATTAAAAAGATTGAAATTTCAGTTTATTTTTTTGCTAAGTTAAGTAAATATTTTTGTATTGTCAGATTGATAAATTATGACCGCCATATAATAGATAAAAATATGCTGGTATATAATAAGACCTGCAATAATAAAAAACGTCTGTACATGGCGGAAAATTTAATATATATTGTTTGATTTTATATTATGATGTGTGATATTCTTTAGAAGTTCAGCGGTAAATTTATTTGGGTAGAGAATTTAAGTATAAAAATAAACCTAGCAAAGTAAAAAATTGCTAGGTTTGAGTATTTATATAGATGTGGTTTATGTGATATTCCCCTTTTTTGCCCCTTTTTTAATAAAATGGCTGAAAAGTATTGATATTATAAGACGTTCCCACACTCTCCGCCATTAAATTAAATGATACAGGGAAATATTTCAAAGTGTTTCAAAGTCTTGATAAATCTAGTATTTAAAGGCTTTCTAGTAGTTTGAAGTATTTCCCTTTTTTTCATTGCTTTTAAAAAGTTTGCCCTTTTTTAATATACTCTTATCATTTAAAAATTTATATAATACAATCATTAATTATAGAATTAAACTTATTGTACAAAAATAGATAAAATCTTTTTCTAAAAACAGATTGACTATAGGGCGACACTATACTTTATAATAAAAAAAAATATTTCAAACCGAGGTTTTTTCTATGTTAAACTTACGTACAATGTATAGATTACGCCGACTTATTAATGTTATGTTACCTGTATTAGCTACGCAATTAGCAATCATTGGCATGAACTTTTTTGACGCTACAATGTCTGGTCATGCTGGTGCAGAACAACTCGCTGGTTCATCTATAGGTGGAAGCCTTATGATGCCTATTATTGCAAGTTCTACAGGTATTTTAATGGCTGCTACGCCTATAATCGCCCATTTGATTGGTAAAAATGAAAAAGATGGCATAGCTACCGTTATTCATTCCGGACTAATTTTATCTATTATTATCGAACTGATTTTACTTCTAGCTTATTTCTTCTTTATTGATGATATTTTAGCTATTTTAACACTTGAACCTGATGTATATTATATAGCTAAATACTATATGTTAGCTTTAATCATTGGTTTAAGTGGTGGCTTATTGACTTTCCCACTTCGTTCTTTAACAGATACTGTAGCAGGCACTGCTGTTTCCATGAAAATTTATCTATTAGCATTACCTATCAATGCCTTTTTAAACTATTGTTTCATCTATGGTAATTTTGGTGCCCCTAAATTAGGCGGTATCGGTGCAGGTGTAGCAACTGCAATCACTTATTATATTTTACTATTTATTTTTATCGCTATAATTATCAATAATCCTCAATTTAAAAATCTAGCTTTATTCAATTTTAAATTTTCCTTAAAAAGTATCAAAGAATATTTAGGTATTGGTATTCCTAATGGCATGGGTATTTTTATGGAAGCTAGTTTATTTGGTTTTATCATCATCTTTATCAGTAAATTCGGTACAAATTATATAGCAGCTCATCAAGCAGCTATGAGTTTTTCTAGTGTTTTATATATGTTACCATTGAGCTTTTCTTTAGCTTTAACAATCATCATTGGTATTGAAGTAGGGGCTAAACGATATTTAGAGGCTAAAAAATATGCTTATCTAGGTTTAATTGTATCCTTCCTTTGCGTATTATCAATTGTCGGCTTAGTATTTTACTTCCGTGATTATATAGCACTTTTATACGCTACAGATACTACTTTATTGACATATATTGCTCATTTCTTAATTTATACGGCAGCATGGCAATTATTCGACGCGATTGCTTGTCCAATCCAAGGTATCTTGCGTGGTTACAAAGATGTAAAAGCTGCCTTTTATGTAAGTATGCTTGCTTATTGGGGTATTTGCTTACCTTTGGGTATGTTCCTTGATTATTTCATGACTCAAGGGGCATTTGCTTATTGGCAAAGTATGGTACTTGGTGTTGCTACTTCTGCTGTATTATTATTTTTTAGACTTCGTTACATTGAAAAACGATTTATTTAATAATCGTATAAAAAAGGAGAAATTGAATTTAAATTCAATTTCTCCTTTTTTTATTTGTCTTTTATAGCTCTTATTTTTTTGCTAAATCTACCATTAATTTTACTGTAGCTGCTTCTACTGATAATTTTCCTGCTGGTATTACGCCTGCTCTGCAAGCTTTTATACCAACTTCATATCTATCCATATGCACTCCATCAAATAAACATTGTGTAGTACAAACAATTTTTACACCTTGTTTACTAAGTTCTTCAATAGCACCTACAATATCTCTTTGTTTATCTTTGGCAAAAGGTATTCCACCTGCACCATATGCTTCGATAACTATACCTTTATAACCCATTTTGGCTAAATTAAATAAAAGTTCACTATCTAATCCTGGCATGATTTTTATTTGTGCTACTTTTAATTCTAAATCACTATGAACCTTAAAACTTCCATTCACTTGAGGATTTTCATATTCATTCCAGTTTATATTATTTCCTTCAAAAGTAGCTACTGGCATTTTATTTATACTTTGAATTGAACGCATATCTTCACTGTATAATTTTTTAGCCCATAAACCTTCTATTATTTGACCGCCACAAACAGCAAATACACCTATTTTTTCTGAACTTGCCATCGCAAAAGCTGCATTTAAATTAAATTTTGCATCAGTATTTTCTTCTTCAATAGTTAGTTGTGAACCAATTACCACTACAGGTTTTGCTAAATTCTCCAACATATAATGAAGCGCACAACATGTCCAATTCAATGTATCTGTACCATGAGTTATTACAAAACCATCATATTGTTCATATAATTTTTCAATATAACCTGCGATATATTGCCAATCTTCTGGTTGTAGATTTGTGCTATCTAACTGCATAATATCATAACAATCTATATGACCATAATCTTTTAAATTCGGTACCATCTCTAACATTTCTTTAGCCGTAAATCCTGGTACAAGTCCATTTTCACTAGGACGTGAAGCTATAGTACCGCCTGTTGCTAACCAACAAATTTTCTTCATAAAATCCTCACCATCATTTTAATTCATTATTCATTTCATTATCCAATTCACTTTGATATTGTTCATACGCTTCTATATCATATTTTAGACCAGACAAAGCTCTTTTCGCTATCGCTACAGGGCAATCAGGCGTACAAACTGGACATTTTCCGCATAATTCTTCTACAGCTACTAAAGCTTTTTTTACTTGTTCTACAGTTGCCATATATTTGCTCCTAAATTAATTTTCCATCAATTATTTACAATATCTGGAAAATTAGCTCGTAAATAATCACCTACTAATTCTCCGATATGTTTTTTACCTTCAAAATCAGGATGTAAACCATCAGTTGTCATATTATCTGCTAAATAACCTTGCTCATCCATCAAACCTGATGCCACATCTACATGATACGGTTGTTTTTCTATCCATTCATTTATTTTTAAACGTTCCTTATCCCACCCTTCACTGATATCTAAATTTATAACAGATTTCATTCTTGATGGATTTACAGAAGTTACTGTTAAAAATACAGGAATAATATTATGTTGCTGACATTTTTGTTTTATCGATGTTAAATTATTGATTACAGTTTCCGCTTTCACCCCTGTACGTATATCATTCACACCCCCCATTATAACTAATATCTTAGGATTAAATGATAATACATCATTATCAAAACGATTTAACATATTTGAGGTTAAATTTCCACTAAAACCAATATTTAATACAGGCAAATTAGCATAAGTTTCCCAATTATATAAAGTCGCACTAGGTGGAGTGCTTACAGCTCCCCCTCCATGAGTGATACTATCGCCTAATGCTGCTACTTTTACATTATCTTGTTTTACAGTGAAATAACTATTTTTAGCTTCAGCTAATTTATGATTATTTTTGTCATATGCCTGTACATTAAAAAAATAAAGTCCTTTTTTTGTATAAGCTTTATTATCATAATAATCCATGCCTTGTGGGCAAGTATATGATGCTATTTTTTCTATATTATTAAAATCATATTTAGGCACATAAAATACATCTATTTTATAATGGTCTGCATTTTTTACAGGCACCCATGAATATACTGGATAAACTGGCATATAATCCATTTTATCAAAATGAGTAGTGATTTTTAGCGGTGATATTTCTACATCTTTTGCCACCAAATATGTAGTATATTCACGTCTGCTAAAATCTTCTAATTTATATTCATCACCCTTGTTTTGCCAATTAAGCTTATATATTTCCCCCTTGTGTAATAATCTAGGTTTCGTATAATCTGATACTGGCACTTTATTTTCATCTAAACCTCTGACTTGCCATTTTAAATTCTGTGATAAATCCACTTCACTATTATCTAATTGATAGCCAGATGCATAGATATTGTATTTTGTAAATAATACTTCTTGCGTATCTATATTTTTTACAATTAATTCATACATAACAGCATTTGGGATTTCTGGCCAATTTAAAATAGCTGACTTAAACTCTACATTTTCAATTTTATTTTCAGTAGCATTATCTAAAGTTTTACTTGGTATGATATTCTCTTCTTTAGCTAATATTGTAGTTTTTTCTTTTTTATCCGTATTTTTATCAATATTACCTGTATTATCCATTTTGTCTGTTTTTATTTTAGCTTCTTTTGTTTGCACTAAAGCTTGTTTAGAAGGAACTTGTGCAAAGGTTAAATTTACATTCATAAAATTTAAAAGACTTACAGCTAATACAGTTCTTATAAAAAATTTTTTTAATTTCACTTTATTCTCCCTACTAAATAAAACAGATAGAAAATTCTTCAATCTTCTATCTGTTTAAAATATTTTTAAGTTCTAATATCTTTTGCGTTTAGATGAAGAAGCAAATCCCAATTGTTCCCTATATTTCATAACTGTTCTTCGTGATATTTTCATACCATTTTCATTCAAGATATTTGTTAATTGTTGGTCACTAAGCGGTTTTGCTTTATTTTCATTTTCAATGAGTTCTTTTATTTTTGCTTTTACCTTATCAGCGATTATGTCTTCTTCTCCGTTTTGTTTGCTTACACTACCTGCAAAAAACTTCTTCAAAGCCACTATACCATAAGGCATTTCCATATATTTATTAGCAACTGTTCTACTAACAGTTGATTCATGTACACCAATATTTTCAGCAACAGTTTTCATAAGTAAAGGCTTCATATAAGACAAACCTTTATAAAATACCATTTCTTGTTGTTTTACAATCTCATTTACTACTTTCAATAAAGTTATACGTCTTTGTTCTATACTTTTAATCAACCAAATGGCAGAATTTACATGTTGCTCAATATATTTTTTACTATGCGTATCTAATATATCTCTTTTATAGCAAAGACTGTTTACTCGTAATTTAGGTACATTCGTTTCATTTATAATTACTTCTAACTGTCCGTTAATATCCCTAACTACTACATCAGGTACAATATATTCTAAATTTTCTTTACCAAAAGATGCTCCTGGTTTTGGGTTAAAAGTGCGAATTATATCTATCGCTTCTTGTACTTGTATAGGTTCTACATTTTCTAATGTAGCTATCTCTTTTATTTTTCCCTCAGCTACTTTTGGTAAATATTTATCTATAATAGCTTTTATAATTCCGTCATATACATTAATTTTCTTTGCCTGTATAGCTAAACACTCTGGTAAATCTCTCGCCGCAATTCCTATTGGTTCTAATATTTGAATTTTTGCCAAAACATTTTCTATTATCTTTTCATTTATTTTCAATAAAGATGATATTTCGGCTGTACTCACTCTTAAATATCCTGCTGCATCTAATAATCCAATGATATATCTAGCTACTTTTATCTCTTGTTTATCGTTAAAAGTAAAATCCACTTGTTCTGATAAATATTCTTCTAATGTCTGATTATTTCTCGTGAACTCTTTTACTTTAAAATCATCGTCATTTGCTACAGGTTCAGGCTTTTCATCATCTTTGTTTAAGTATTCTAAAAAATCCATAGTTTTATCAAAGTTAGAAGCAGGCTCAAGCTCATGTTCTGAGCTTGAGTCTATTTCTAAAGTCGGATTTTCCATATATTCTTTTTCGATGAGTTCGCCTAATTCATAGGCAGATAATTGTAAAATATTTATGGATTGCTGAAGTTTTGGTGTCATTAACAATTTTTGTTTTAAATTTAACGATAATGACTGCTTCATTGTTTTTTCCTCTTTAAATTAGCATTCAACAGGTTCCATAGCTGCAGCGAGTGCTGCACCAAGTGCAGAACCACCATTTTCTAATACAAGTTCTAATTTGTCAGCTTCTTCGCCTAAAATTTCATAAATAGCTTTTTGCATATTGTCTTTTATTGTAGGCATTTTTTCATATACAGAACCATCTACAGCTACAAATTGTTTTGGAATACCACCATTTGGATATAAATGCCACATAATACCGCAATAAGTAGCAACTACTAATCTTGCAGAACGGCTAGCAATTGTTTCAGCTAAAGCTTTTACCCAAATAGCATCATCTGTAGTTATATCTGTATTGATTTTTGCTTTTAATAAATCACATACTCCATCTAAATTATCGCTATTATCAGCTAAAATAGTGGATATATCAATACTTGTGAATTCTACTTTGCCAATATTCCAAGCATCATCTAAGCAATAAGATAATAATTCACCCATATAACGACCAGAAACCATTTTTTCTAAGCGTTGTTCATATGGTTTTTCAGATTCCATATCTAATTTGTAATCGTATTTATTGATAGCGAGTTTATTAAATCCGCCAGATTCCATATTTATAACCATTGCAGGTTTGCCCATACCAGTGAATGTTTCATAATAGCATGTATTATGACCTGTAGCATAGATAGAACCAATATTTACATTACCTAATTTGTATGCAGCTGCTAATAAAACTGCTACTGTATCGTTAATAACTGCTGTTGGTTCAACATTTGTAAGATTTTTACGAGCTAAAGCTGCTTTTAATAAATCATTTACAACTTCACCTTCAACGCCTTTTGTAGCAAATTCTTTAGTCCAAATAATAAGACGTGCATTATAAATATTTGTCTGAGAAGATGGGAAGGAGAAAGTATGTCCTAATAAGTATTTTTTATCGCGATTGCCATCAACAGCTTCTTCTACCATATCAGCGATAAAATCAAATAATTCATCAGCATTTGCATCAGCGCAAATAAAATCATATTCGCCTGGCACTACTAATGGTTTAGCAACTTTTTTAATAACTTCGAATTTGCCTTCACCATCTAAACGAATTAAAACTACACGAAGATTTGTGCCACCAAAATCAAGTGCTAAGTATTCTCCTGTTTCTTTACCAGTAGGTAAACCGATATAAGATGGTAACATACGTAAAGAGGATTCTCCTGTTTCTTTTACGCCATGTTCTATATCATAGCGAAAAGATGCTGCTACATCTTTTATGGCATCGCTATCAAGTGTAAATTCATCAATCATTTCTTGAAATTTTTTGTTATCCATCGAATTATTTTGCCCCTTTTTTATCTAAAAGTGAACTACTCTTCATTAAGAAATGAGAGCTTCTTGGAAAATAATTAGTAATCTAACTATATCTGCCAAGCACTACGGCTAGTCCCTAACCTGAATTTATATAATGATTTACATTATTATTTATCAATATTTTGTATAAATTAGGCGATTTTCGCCCATTAAATTAAAATCTTCCTTTAGGAATTACTTCCATCCAGTTTCCATCTGGGTCATTGATAAAATAAATACCCATTTCTTTATTTTCATAGCAAATGCAACCCATTTTTTCATGGAGTTCATGCGCTTTTTCATAATCGTCTACTTCAAAAGCTATATGGAATGTATTATCACCTAAATTATAAGCTTCTTTTTGACCTTTTATCCATGATAATTCTAATTGATGAGTTGTTTCATCGTCGCCCATATAAACTAAAGTAAATTCTGGTGTATCTAAACGGTCTACTTCTTTCAAGCCTAAGGCTTTATTATAAAAATCAATTGATTTTTCTAAATCTAAAACATATATATTACTATGCAAAAATTTGAAATTCATACCCACACCCCATATCTATTGATCTTTTTATATCTTATTTTAGCATAGATTAGAAAGTTGAACAAATACACTTTGCCTACATAAAAATAAAATAAAATCACTATTTCCAATATATATCTTCTACTTTTTTTGCTATGATATAATTAATAGTTATGAAATAAATCACAAAAATGACATATTCTTAAGAAGATTAATTAATACAAAAAATAAAATTCTAGGAGGCTTTTTTATGAATATATCTGTTCTTGGCTGTGGTCGTTGGGCAAGCTTTCATGCTTGGTATGCCAATCATATTGGTCATAATGTAAAAATCTGGGGTAGAGAAGGCTCTAAACATCTAGAACAGCTACAAACTACACATCAAAATGAATACCTTAGTCTATCTCCTGATATTACTTATACAAATGATTTGAAACTCGCATTAAATTTTGCTGATACAATCATCATCTCCATCAGCTCTCAGCAATTGCGAAACCTAGCTAAGGAAATCAAAAAAACTGATTTATATATGCAAAAAACATTTATTCTATGTATGAAAGGTCTTGAAATTTCAACAGGAAAGCGTCTATCTGAAGTATTCACTGAAGAAATTGGCGAAGATTGCAATGTAGGTGTTTGGGTAGGCCCTGGTCATGTTCAAGATTTCTTAAAAGGCATTCCTAATTGCATGGTTATTTCAGCCAAAAATACAGATATCAGTAAACATATTATCAATATTTTTAGCAGTGATTTAATTCGTTTTTACTACAGCGAAGATTTAATCGGTACAGAAATTGGAGCTGCTGCCAAAAATGTAGTAGGTATTGCTGCCGGTATGCTCGATGGTATGCACTACACTAGCTTAAAAGGCGCACTAATGGCACGTGGTACTTATGAATTATCCAATTTAATCAAAGCTTTAGGCGGAAATAATATGACAGTATATGGTCTTAGCCATCTTGGCGATTATGAAGCCACTTTATTTTCATTATATAGCAATAACCGTTGTTTTGGTGAAGATTTTGTCTTAAACAAACCATTCAGCAAATTAGCCGAAGGTATTTACACTATGCAAGCTCTCTTAAAACTTGCTGATAAACATCATGTAGAATTACCAATTTGCGCTGTCATCAATGAAATTGTAATCAATCATAAAAATCCTAAAGAAGAATTATTAAATTTATTCATGCGACCTTTAAAAGCTGAATAATACAGGTGGTGAAGCTATGTCAACATTTGCGATTACTTTAAAAAAATTACTTCAAGAAAAAAATATGAAACAAAATGAACTAGCACGTTTAACTAAAATTAATAAATCTTCTATCAGCGAATACTTATCGGGAAATTATCAACCCAAATATAAAAATATCCTAAAAATAGCTGAAGTCTTAAATGTATCTCCAAATATTTTCTTGGAAGATACTTCTAGCGAAGAAAATGTTAAAAGACTTCCTATTTTAGGCAAAATCGCTGCTGGTATTCCCATCTTAGCTCAAGAAAATATTGAAGGTTATTTGCCTTATGATGATAATGATGCTGATTTTTGCCTACGTATCCATGGTGATAGCATGATTAACGCTCGCATCAATGATGGCGATATCGTTTTTATCAAACAACAATCAACTGTAGAAAATGGAGAAATCGCTGCTGTCTTAGTCAATGATAGTGCTACCTTAAAGCGTGTTTATTTTGTAGATGATACAGTACAACTGCGCTCTGAAAATCCTAAATATAAACCGATGATTTTCTCTAAAAATAATTGCGATAATTTCCGCATACTAGGAAAGGCTATCGCTTTATACACTAAATTTTAAATAAAAAAGATGCTTTGAGAATATATATCTCAAAACATCTTTTTTTATTTCATCAAAATAGATTAAATTACAATATATTAATCAACCATTTTCATGCCACATTCTTCCATAAGTTTCTTGGCTTCTACATATTGAGCTATACCTTGAGCTACTTTTTGAGCATCTTTCATAGCTACAACTACAGTAGCTGGTCCATTAACTACATCTCCACCAGAGAAAACTCCATGTCGCATAGTCATACCATATGGTTTTTCACGAGTTTTTACAAATCCATTTTCATCTACATCAATACCACTTGTAGAGTCTACAATTCTGCTAGCAGGTTTTTGTCCTATAGCAATGATTATTTTATTTGCAGAGAAATATTCATGTCCATCTGTATCTACGACTTTGTCTAATGCTTCATCAAATTCACGTACCGAACATTTTATACCTGTTACTGCATCTTCTCCTGTGATTTCTACAGGACCTCTTAAAGCGTGTATTTCTACACCTTCTTCTTTAGCTGCATCTATTTCAGATTTTAAAGCTGCCATATCTTCTTCACGACGACGATTTACAACTTTTACAGATTTTGCACCGCAACGCATAGCTGTACGCGCAGCGTCCATAGCAGTATTACCACCGCCAATTACCACTACTTCATCGCCTTCTTTGATTGGCACTTCATTAGGGTCAACGCTATTGCTATTGGATAATTCCACCATCTGCAAGAAATATGTTGCTTGAATTACTCCTTTTAATTTAGCACCATCTATTGGTAAAGATTTAGATAAAGCATTACCAGTACCGATAAAAATAGCATCAAAGCCCTGATTAAATAATTCATCTACTGTAATTTCTGTGCCTACCATGATATTTAATTTAAAATCTACGCCTAATTTTTTAATGCGTTTTACTTCACGACGAACTACTTGTTTTGGTAAGCGAAATTCAGGAATACCGTACATCAATACTCCACCAGCTTCTGGCTGAGAATCAAATACTGTTACCTTAAATCCCATTTTAGCTAAATCCCCAGCTACTGTAAGACCAGCAGGGCCTGAACCAATTACTGCAATATTTCCAGGCTGAGATTTCGCTACATTTGGAGCCACTAATTCAAGTTCTCCGTCCATGTCGGCAATGAATCGCTCTAATTTACCAATTTTTATTCCTTGACCTTTACGTCCCAAAATACAAGAACCTTCACACTGACGTTCATGCGGGCAAACTCTACCACAAACTGCTGGTAAATTACTACGCTGAGCAATAATCATACTAGCCTTACCTAAATCGCCATGCGATAATGCATCTATAAATTCTGGAATATTATTACTAATTGGGCACCCCGTACGACACATTGGCTTTTTACAGTTCAAGCAACGTTTTGCTTCAACAATAGCTTCTCTAAGCGTATAGCCATTTGTCTCGTATCCTACATCAGCTGTATTTGACATATAATTCACCTCTATGGTTTTAGTACTAAATTATTTATATTAATTATATCATTAAATCAAACTAATATACAATTATTTTAACAAAAAAAGCCATCAGTTATAAGAACTAATAGCTTTTCTTCGTGAAATTTATATTTTATTTTTAACGTTTTTCAATATTTTTAACTTCTAATTCGATACCGCCATGCCAATCTTTATCTACTTCAGCATAAATGCGTACAGGTGTATCCATGTATAATTGATACCATATATCATCATCAACTTCTACTGTCATAGAATTTCCTTCATTATCAGTAAATGTATATAAATCTTTGTAGATATGTTCAGTGAATTTGCCATCTACTAATACACGTTGTTCGTCCCAACCGTTAGCTTTAATATCTGCAATTGTCGTTACTTGAGCACTATTGTGGTGCTTAGCTGCGAATACAACAGCTGTACCTAAAACAAAAACAGTTACTAAACTCAATACTACCGCTAACATTTTTTTCATATTATCACTCCTATATATTTATTAAAAATAAAATCCTTATTTATTATTTTTATCAGGTAAATAAACTCCAACATTTTACACTTATATAATAAACAATTATTATTAAAGAATAATTATATCCGAATTAAAATTAGATTAAAAATAGACGCTAGGACTTTTTATTTACTAAAAAAAATGGTTTTATATATGTAAGAAGTATTTTTAGGAGGAATTTTTATGAGCAAAATTTTAATTGTAGAAGATGAACACCGCATTGCTCGTTTTTTACAAATGGAACTAGAGCATGAAGGTTTTTCAACTGCCAGTGAGAGTAATGGGCTACGAGCATACGAGCGTATTATTCAGGAAGATTATGATTTAGTCTTACTAGATATTATGCTACCAGATATGGACGGATTAACCATATGCCAAAATGTGCGCAAATTATCCGATATCCCTATCATCATGCTCACAGCAAAAGATGAAATAAATGATAAAGTAACAGGACTTGATATCGGTGCTGATGACTATATCACTAAGCCATTTGCTATTCAAGAACTTCTAGCTAGAATACGTGCTACCCTTCGCAAACATAATAATTCTACTACTAAACCTGCAGAAGAACCTTCAGTGTTCAAATTTAAAAATATCCATGTATATCTTGACCGTCATGAAGTAAAAGTTCATAACCAATTAGTTGAACTCACTAAAAAAGAATATGATTTACTTTTATATTTATTACACAATCATGACCATGTTTTATCTAGAGAGCAAATCCTCCAATCCATCTGGGGTTATGAATATATGGGTGATACCAATGTAGTCGATGTTTATATTCGCTATTTACGCGCCAAAATTGATGATTATTTCAATGAAAAATACATTCATACAGTAAGAGGCATCGGCTATGTTATCAAAACTTAAAACTTATTTAAATATGTGTATTCACCCTCGTTTAAAATATATGCCTATTTCCCTAAAATTAGCTTTTATCTACAGCATCATGCTCTGCTTAATTTTAATTGTAACTTTAAGCAGTACCTTGATTGGCATACATTACGTTCTCTTTCACGAAGCTGAAGTATCCATCAATTTATCTGCTAATTATGTAGAGAAAAAAGCTAATAATGAAACAGTGCCAGAATTACTACAAGATGTAAAAAGTTCTGCCCTTATCCCTGGCGTTGTCATGCGTGTAACAGATAGCAATAATAATATAGTTTATGATAGTTTGCCAATGTATATATCTATCAATCACGTTCAGGACTCACTTGCTAGACAAGAAGAACATCCTCAAATTGAAGATTACATTCGCAATGCTCTTTTACCTTCAGATTTAAAATTTGTCAATTTTAAACATTTTTGGATTTTCTATACGCAAAGAACTATTGTCAAAAACGATGAAACGTATACACTTCATTTCTTGCGAACGATTACAGCAGAAAAAGTATTTTTAGAAGAATTATCCGAAACTATTTTTTATGCTGGTATTGCAGGGGTAATAATCTCTATTATCTGCGGTTTTCTCCTCAGTAGAAGATTATTAAAACCATTAAGAGATATTACCACGACTGTAAAAAATATTGAAATCCAAGATTTAAATCAACGCATCAAAGTACAACCAACTAGAGATGAATTAGAAGAACTTTCTAATACCTTTAATTTAATGTTAGAGCGTTTACAAAAAGGTTTTGAGCAACAGCGTCAATTCGTATCCGACGCCTCTCATGAGCTTCGCACGCCTGCCACTGTAATTTGCGGTTATTCAGATATGCTTGCTCGTTGGGGTAAAGATGACCCTCAAACTGCTGATGAATGTATCACAGCTATTCATTCTGAAGCCATTAATATGCAACGTTTGATTGAAAAGCTCTTATTCTTGGCTAGAGCAGACCAAAAACGTCAAGTATTGCATAAAGAGTCATTGAATTTAAAACCTTTAATTGCCGATATTGCCAAAGATACGCAATTAATAGCTCCTCAACATACTATAACTTGCACTCATAATGATGATGGATATATCTTTGCTGATGAATTAGTGATGCGTCAAATGCTTCGTATCTTTTTAGATAATAGTATAAAATACACGCCAGATGGCGGAAAAATCACCATTTCCTCAGAAAATAAAGTCAAACATATGATTGTAAAAATCTCAGATACTGGTATCGGTATCGCTAAAGATAAACAAGATAAAATCTTTGAGCGTTTTTATCGCGTAGATAGTGCTAGAACAAGAAACGGTGTCGGTGGTACAGGTCTTGGTCTTTCCATTGCCAAATGGATAGCTGATGCCCATGATATCGAAATCAGATTATCTAGCAAATTAAATAAAGGAACAACAATTATTTTAATCATTCCTAAAGATAATTAAATAAAGCACCTTAGGCTTAAATTTGTGAGCTTAAGGTGCTTTTTTGTATTTTATTTATAAAATTTTAATCAATATCTAGCTTGCCCGTTGATAAAAGAAATCATTGTTTTAGCTGGTAAAGTTACCATTGTACCATCTGGTTGTTGCCAAGAAATAGCTTTTTTCAATACTCCAGAAGTTACATATCCTTCTTTAGAAAAGCTTATATCTTTACCGCCTGCAAATTCTACAAATCCAGCCATTTCATCGCCAGCTAAACCTGTTTTAAAACCATATGGTCTTAAAAGAGCGTCATCTCTCAAGCGACCATTTTTCACTGAACCATCAGGATAAAAACCTAATTCATATTGGTCTTCAAAAGTAATCAGACCATATTTATCTTTATTCACACTCACAGTTACTTCTTCATCAATAATACCAGATAATACAGTACCATCAGTCGCAAAAGTTACAGGCTTATTACCTTTATAGCGTACATGAGCATAAGTGGGGAAAGGAATAGAAACACTTGTAAACGGATGGAAAATACGAGGATAGAAAATGCTATTATTACTTTCCTCATAATAATCATTGATTACATTTCTCCAACCAGTAGGACGAAGTGCAATATCACGATTTAATACACCTGTTATCACTTCATTATTCTCATTTAATTCTACTACTGTACCTTTTTTGAATTTCAAATCATCATTTGCCACGCTAAAACCTTGAGGAACTAATACTTTTGTCTTATCTAAAGTCATAGTTTTTGCCTCTGCCATAGACATAGATAAGCCACAACATAATAAACCTACTGCTAAAAATACTTTTAATTTTTTCATTTTATCACCTCTTATATTTAATATGACAAAAGCTCATCAAAATTGATGAGCTTTTATTTATCTTATTATTTTAGCACTAAAATTATTCTGGTTTTTTAATTACTTCAATGCCACCCATGTATGGACGAAGTACTTTTGGAATTACTACAGAACCATCTGCTTGCTGATAGTTTTCTAATACAGCAGCTACAGTACGTCCTACTGCAAGACCAGAACCGTTCAATGTGTGTACAAATTCAGGTTTTGCACCTGCACTGCGACGGAATTTGATATTTGCACGGCGAGCCTGATAATCGCAAACATTAGAGCAAGAAGAAATTTCACGATAAGTATTATAGCTTGGAAGCCATACTTCGATATCGTAAGTCATAGCAGCTGTGAAACCAATATCACCTGTGCAAAGTTTTACTACATGGTAAGGGATTTCTAAGAGCTGTAAAACTTCTTCTGCATTATTAACCATTTTTTCTAATTCATCATAAGATGTTTCAGGTTTAACGAATTTAATCATTTCAACTTTGTTGAACTGATGTTGACGAATAAGACCACGAGTATCACGACCAGCACTACCTGCTTCTGCTCTAAAGCAAGCAGTATAAACGCTGTAGTATTCTGGTAATTTATCGCCATCTAAGATTTCATCTCTATGGAAGTTAGTAGCTGGAACTTCACCTGTTGGTACAAGATAATAATCTAAGCCTTCAAGTTTGAACATATCTTCAGAGAACTTAGGCAACTGACCTGTACCAGTCATGCTATCTTTATTAGCGATAAATGGTGCAAGCATTTCTGTATAACCTTGTTTATCTACATGTAAATCCATCATGAAGTTAATCAAAGCACGTTCAAGTCTTGCACCTAAACCTTTATAGAAAGTAAAACGTGTACCTGTAACTTTTGCAGCTCTTTCAGGATCTAAAATATCAAGGTCTGCACCGATATCCCAATGAGCTTTTGGTTCAAAATCGAATTCACGAGGAGTACCCCAACGGCGAACTTCTGGATTATCGCTATCATCTTTACCTACTGGTACAGATTCATGGCACATATTTGGAATGCGAAGTAAAATATCATGTAATTCATCTTGAATTTCACGGAGCTGTTTATCTAATTGGCTAATTTTTTCACCAACTTGACGCATTTCTAAAATCACAGCATCAGCATTTTCTTTATTCTTTTTCATTTCGCTGATTTTTTTAGAAACAGCATTTTTCTGGCTTTTTAAATTTTCTGTTTCAGCAATGATTTCACGACGTTGTTTTTCAAGTTCCATGAAACGGTCAAGATTCATTGGATTATTTCTGTTTTTTAAATTCTGTAATACTAATTCAGGGTTATCTCTGACAAATTTTATATCGAGCATTATTTTAACCTACCTTTTTTTGTAACTAAATATGTAGTAATCTTAATTTTACAACATAATCCATTAAATTAAAAGTTTACCACATAATTATTTCATTTTCTATGGATATATATTTCAAAATCCATCAATATTTATTAGTTTTTAGCTTCTGTTCCTTTGATATCATCTAATAAACTTTGATTGCCATTTATTGGTTTTACATTAGCATATCTAAACAATTGTAAAAATATATCATGCGCTATTGGTGCTGCTACTTGACCACCATAGTACTCGCCACCAGCTGGGTCATTGATGATTACAAGCACTGTGAATTGAGGGTCTTCCACTGGTCCAAAACCACAAAATGAAGCGATATAATGTCCTGGCAAATATCCGCCATTTACCATATCGATTTTCTGTGCTGTACCTGTTTTACCAGCAATATGATAACCTTCAATACTTGCTTTAGAACCACCACCTGTGGAAACTACTTGTTCTAATACAGATTTCAAAGTCTTATCCACATCAGAGTCAATACAACGGCGAACTTCTTCGCGTTCCATTTGCTGATATACTGTGCCATCAGCATTATAAATAGCCTTCACAATATGAGGTTTTAACAATACACCATCATTTGCTATAGCAGACATAGCAGTGATCATCTGAAGTGGTGTTACCGCGATACTTTGCCCAATAGAAGAAGTCGCTACGTCAGAAGCAACCATATCTTTTGGATTGAATAAAATCCCAGATTCTTCGCCTGGAAGCTCAATACCTGTACGTTCGCCAAAACCAAATTTACGAGCATAATTCATCAAGCGCTCGCCACCTAATTCCAAACCTAATTGAGCAAAACCTGTATTGATAGAATTTTTTACAACATCAAGGAATGTAACTGTACCAAAGCTATCGCCACTCCAGTTTTGAATAGTTCTACCTGAAACTTCAATAGTTCCTGGATCAACAAAAATATCTGTTGGTGATACTAATTTTTCCTGAAAACCAGCAGCCGCTACAATAGATTTAAATGTAGAGCCTGGTTCATAGATATCTGATACAGCTCTATTTTTCCAAACATTAGGATCGTATTTATGGAAATTATTTGGGTCATATGATGGTCGAGATGCCATAGCCAAGATATCGCCATTTTTCGGGTTCATCACTATAGCTGTTACTGATTCAGCACCATGATCCATCATCGCCTTATCCAAAGCTTTCTCAATGATAAATTGATACTGTGCATTGATAGTCAACTGGATATTTTTACAATTAGCATCTACAGGTGAATTCTTCAAAAATACAGAATCCATAATCGGTCTAGCCAAAGCATCTGTAAAAATAGAAGAAGTTTGTTCTTCACCTTTTATCATGCCATCAAATTGTTGCTCAATACCATCTAAACCTTTATCATCAGTACCCACAAAGCCGATTACATTGGCAGCTAACATATCATTTGGATAATATCTTTTACTTTCTTGAATAAAACCAAGACAAGCTACATATTCAGGTTTTTCCTTCATTAAATTTTTCAAAGCCTTCGTTTCTTCCGGTTCCATCTGTCTTTTCACCCAGACGAAACCACCACCTTGAGCGATATCATCTAAAATATCTTTTTCGGTAAGCCCAATCAAAGGAGCTACATCTCTTGCCGTCTGTTCTGGATCTTCCACATGATTAGGGTCAATATATAAAGAGCTAACCATTGTACTTATCGCTAGCTCTTTCATTTCCGCATCATAGATAGTACCACGAGGCACATGAAGCACAGATGACTCTTGAACTTGCGATTCTAAGCGAGATAACATTTCATCTCCACGAACTATTTGCACCCAAGCATATCTAGCCATAACGCCAATAATAAAAACGAGCAATCCTATGAATAAATAAATTATATGCATTTGCACTTTATTTACTTTTTTTACTATCTTTTTATTTTGTCCACTATTTTTATCCATAATCTTCTTAGCCTAAAGACCTACGATAAAATACCTCACTTTCCTTAAACATAACTCTAATTATATCAAATTTTACTATAAAGATATATTTCTAACCTTGAATTATCTAAAAAATTATTTCATAGGCAAACAATCCATTTAATGATAAAATATTAATTGTATCTAAGTATACATATTTACATTTACTAAAATCTATTGAGGTGAGTTTTATGAAAGTAATTAAAACAACTAATGCACCTGGTGCTGTAGGACCTTATTCCCAAGCTATCGAAATCGACAACCTTGTTTTCGCTTCTGGTCAAATCGCTTTAGACCCTGCTACTGGCGAAATGGCTGAAGGTATCGAAGCTCAAGCTCATCAAGCTTTAAAAAATGCTCAAGCAGTAATCAACGCTTCTGGCGCAAAATGGGAAAATGTAATCAAAACAACTGTATTCATCACAAATATTGATGATTTTGCTAAAGTAAATGAAATCTATGCCACTTACTTTACACAACCATATCCTGCTCGCTCCTGTGTAGAAGTAAGTAAATTACCAAAAGGTGCCTTGATTGAAATAGAAGTAATCGCTAAAAAATAAGCTTTAACTTAAAAATAGGAATGATACAAAAAATATCATTCCTATTTTTTTATGCCAAATTATATTCTTTTATTAATTTAGCAAGTAACGCTCTACAAGCTTTATCTACATCTTCATACGTTTCATCAAAATTATCTGTATACCATGGGTCTTTTACATCACGATTTTCGCCGACAAAAGACATCATTTTATATACTTTATGCTCTGTATCTTCACCGATAATATAGCTTAGATTGCGTAAATTATTATTATCCATCACGATAATATAATCATACATATCATAATCTTGTTTTGTTATCTGCACAGCTTTTCGCTTGCTAAATGGAATATTCATCTCACGAAGTTTTGCTTTTGTACCATAGTGAGTATCACAGCCGATTTCTTCACGACTTGTAGCTGAAGAATTGATTATAAATTTATCAGCTAAACCCGCTTTTCGCACTAAATCCTTCATCACAAATTCAGCCATAGTTGAACGACAGATATTACCATGGCATACAAACATTAATTTTATCAAAATATCCAAATCCTTTCACAAAATATAATAATCTAATTTAAATACTTTATTATTGCATCTTTAAATTATTACTTATTATATAATACTATTCATTTTACATATCAAAATTTTAATATCTACATTTATTAATATTAAAAATTTGACATCCTCCATGGCAAAAATTATATTGTCTGCATTTATTACATAACTCTATTGGAAACTCTTGTTTTCCTGGTGTGTTTAAAACTTCTCTCATTTTTAAAAATAATTCTCCATTAGTCCAGGCTTTATCTAAAGTTGTTTTTCTTAAATCAATACCTTTCCATTTTGTATTACACATAAAAGAACAAGGATACATATATAAATCTTCTGAAATAAATGCTGAAAATCTACTAGCTTCGCAAAACTCTACTGTTTCAGATCTTAATTTCTGTTTTAATATTGTCAAATAAGAAATCATACAACTATCAAACCCTATTTTACATATTTCTACTTTAGTTATAATATCAAAAAATTCTAAAAGAAGATCATCTTCTATTAAACATAAATCAGAAGAAGTGTATATCGGTTTATAATTCAAAAATATAATGGCATTAATTTTTCTCAATAAATCCTTTTCTTTAGATAATAATCTAATTGCTTCTTTTATTGTTTTTTTACTTAATAAAAAATGAATATTTACTTTTATACCATACTCATTACATTTATTTATTACGTCTCTAGCATCTACATATGGTTCATACCAACTGACAGCTATTGCTCCACAAAATTTTTTTGTAGCTAAATAAACCTCTTCTGTCATTCCTTGTCCATTAGTAGTATATGAAGGAAGTATAAAATGTTTTCTAGTTTCTTCTAAAATTTTTATAAAGTCTGGATGTTGATTAGGATTGCCACCACCTAAAGCAATTTGTAGTACTCCTATTTTTTCAGCTTGTTTTAATAATCTCTTATATTCATTAAAATCCATATGTTTTCCAAATTTATTAGAAGCTCGATAACAAAAATCACAATTTCTTTCACAATAATTTGTTATTGAAATATCTAATAATTCTGGTCCTTCTAAATTATAAAAAGGCTCTTTTCCAGAATTTCCTAATCGTATAAAAAACCCTGAACTTCTGTCAAAAAATATTTTATAATCACTCTTTTGATAATTTCTAAATATTATATCGCTCAAATTTACCAACCTCCAATCTGACCATTAAAATAAATATCATCTTCACATAATAAAAAACTCTCCATACAAAAATATATTTCTGCTGATGAACCATCAGAATTTAAGTATCCAAAATAAACGGTTTTCCCTTCTTTTAAAAGCTGATTTACCTTTTTAACAACATCTTCTGAATATCCTTCTTCTAACAAAAACTCTTTTACTTCAGTTGAAGGCGTATCTACTCTTTTTTTCATATAAGTAAATAATTCTTCTTTATTATTATTTATTGCCTCAAATAAATCTTCAAAAATTTTGTTTATAGGAGAATCTCCTTCAATACCAATGGCTTTAAAAAAATTTTCTTTATTCCAGTCTTTATTTACTGAAATTATAAATGATGTCGATGAACTATTTGTTATAAAATCTTGTTTTATCTTCATAAATTTAATTTCTCCAATATTTCATTTAATATTTTAACTATATTCTCATCATTTTCTATAATACTTTTAACATTATAATTATTAAGTGATGGCTGTAATTTAAGTACAGTTTGATTATCATTTAACATTAATAAAGCAATTTCATTTTTTTCTAATAATTCTTTTTGATATAAATATATTTTAAAATTATCGTATTCTTGCATATAATAATCCATATATTCTTTTTTTAAATCTTTAGCATAACGAAAACATTCTATAAAAATTTTAATAGAATAATTATATGCAAATGAATTTCTTTTCATTTTTAAATGTTGTTTAATTTCTTCTTTTAATTTATTTAAAGAAAAATCTTCTTTAGCTGTACAATAACATCTTTCTCCCATTAAAATTATTTTCATATCCCTCTCCTATTATCATCTTCCTGTAATTTTAATAAAATTATTTTTATATTATTTTGTATTAAACTACTCGTATGTGTTTTCATTTCTATTAAACATTTTTCTACTATATCAGGACTATTTCTATATAAATCTTTCCATAATCTTAAAGTATCAAAATAATTTAAAGTTAAAAGATAAATTGTTAATTTAAAGTATTCTTTATATCTTATATTGTCCTCTCTATTTTTCACATTTTTTAATAAACAATTTATCAACTTTTTATATAACCCCTCATCTTCTTCATCTTGATAATAATTGACTTTCAATGGATCACCAACAAAAATATTTCTTATAAATCTTTTATACTCTATACTATCAACAATTATCTCATTCATAAATTCAAATAAAACCTTAATATTCATCTTTTTAAAAGTTTCATAATCATAATTTAATAATAAATGAGTAATTATTTTTTTTTCATGCTTTCCATGCTGTAAAACATGATTTTTCCATTTTTGAATATCTTCTTCTGATAAATATTCATCTTGTATATCCCAAATATATTGCCAATATAATTCATCATATTCTTCCACTTTTTTTATAACTTTCCCTAAATCTTTTTGATATTTAGTTTTTGATAAATAAAATATATATTTTTGAACGCCTTCTCTAATTATCAAATTATTATCTCTCATATTCTGCCAAAACATCATAAACTTATCAATTTCACTAAAATTTTCTAAAATATAATTAGTAATACAAAAATCTCTAAATTCATCAAAAGTAAAACTAATCATCATAACTGATTTTTCCAATAAACCTGATTTAACAACTTCTTCTGTTTTAAAAATCACATCCGTCTCTAACATCTTGATTAATGTCTTTTCTTCATCTTCAGTAAAAATTTCTACTGGTATACAAAAAAATATACCTTTTTCAAGCATATGTTTAACTATTTTATTAAATAACATATTTAATTTATTTTTTTGATTTAAAATAACTTCATTTCCACAATATTCATTTGTTTTTATTTCAATATATTGCTGAAAAACTTCATATTTATATACATCATATAAATATATTTGTTTTTGATGTATATTTACTTCACAAAAAAATCTAAGTAGCAATACATCATTACTTAATAATTTATACGCTTTTTCTGATAAAAATTTTATAGATATATCAAAATACTTCATATATCCCAAAAAAATTCTCTCTTTAAATGCATTTTCTTCAGTATCCATATTCATTCTTATATAATTTTTACAATAAATACCTTTTTCAATAATTCCAAATTTTTCTTCAAATAATTCGTTTCTTGTTGACATTATTACTTTTATATATGGATACTCTTCACATTTCATTAAAAAATTCTCTATACATTGATCAAAATTTTCTATTGATGTATTTTCATTAAGTCCATCAATTATTACTATTATAGGATGTTTTGTTCGTTTCCATTCATGCAACAATACTTTATTTATATACGTCTCCGAATATTGCCCATTTATAGTTAACTGATTTAAAATATAATCTATAGGATTTCCATTTAAATCATATGCATTATAATATAAAACTAAATAATTTTTTTTTAGCAAAAAATTAGAAGTAAAATCACATAAAAAGTTTGTTTTTCCTTGCCCTGCATTTTTAGTAAGTAATAAATATTTTTTTGTAGAATATTCCAAAATATTTAACCAAGTTCTCATTTCACTAATAATAGAATTATTATATAATATTATCCATTTATTATAAAATTCTATTAAATTTAATTCTAGATCATTTTCATCTTTATATAGTGATTCAATAAAATTTACATCTTTTAATATTTTTTTTATTAAATCTTCAACAACTATATTAATATTATCAATTTCTGATAACAATTCTAAACCAGAAAAATTAATAATATTTTCTTTTGGTAATATTTTATTAAATTCAGAAAAATCTATTTGCATTATCTCTTTTATTGTTTTATTTACAAATAAAATAGGATCCACAAAACAACGTGCATTCTCTTTAAATAACCCTTCTTCTACAAAAATTTCTGAAATATATTTTTTATTTTTTATATTCTTTTCAATTTGAGCTTCTGTATATTCTGTCAATGTTTTGTACAACTCATTTAAATACTTATTTTTACCTTTAGATTCATCAGGTAGTAAATCTTTAAACATATTAATTGAACTTATTCGAAGACCCAAATTTCCTTTTTCATTTTGAATTTGTACCTGTAGAATCCCTACAATTCTATCATTACAAAATACTGGAGCTCCTGATAATCCTTTATAATTTGCTACAGCTCCTGCAATAATATTTATTAACGAATAATCCCATTCACTTGAAGAACTTTCTTTAAAAAATCCATATCCTAAAATATTATGTTCTTTTTGCTGCTCACCAATATATCCTTGAATTTTCCATTTAGAATCTTCATCTAATACTTCATTATCAGCAAAAATGTTAGCTTTCCAAAAGATATCTTTTTCTATTTCTAATATACTAACATCATTAATAGATTTTTTTTCCTTAGCAAATATTTCAAGTCCTTCTATTTCAACAGTAATTTTATCTCCATTTATAATATGTTTTGCAGTTAAAATTAAATTTTTTGCAACAATAATACCATTTCCTTGCGCAACTATATTATTATTATAATAACTTTTAATTTTTACAATATATTTTTCCATTTCATACCTCTACAACTCTATTTTTCTCTTATCATAAACAATTTGATATCCATATTTGAACTGTAATTTATCTAATACATCTCTTTGTGGAATACTATAATTACAATATATTTTATTATTTCCTTCTAAAATCACTTGCGCCAATGTTTCCTTTTCTGGATGTTTATTTCCATGACCTCCATTTGTAGAAATTAATATTTTATCTGCTTTAGAATTTTTTAATAAATCTTTATTAGGACTAGTAGTCCCATGATGAGATAACTTTATAACATCATATTTTTTATCAATAAATTTATACCATAAAGAACTATCTGAATCACCAGTAAACAACATCTTTATATCTTTATATTGAATTTCTATAACAATAGAGGCTTTATTAATTACATTCATAGGAGCCATACTAGATGTTCCTATCCAATTTTCTAAATCTTCGCTAATTGCAGATATATATTCTTTATTATTACATTCTTCTGTTTTTAATTCCATAAATAATTCCAGTAACTTTATAAATTGATAGCCACTAGAAATAACATAATCTACGCCAAAAGTACTAATCATTTTTAAATTTAATTTGTTAGCTAAGTCATCTAACTCTTTATCCGTTGGAGATAATACAATTAATTTACATTCTCCTATTTGAATACTTCTAGTTCTTATTTGTTGATATTTATTATCTATTCTTTTTACCGTTTTATCTAAAAATTGAGTATTTAAACAGTATCCATTTTTTAAGCATAATTCTTCAAAACTTAAACTATGTTTTGCTGATATTTTTTTGCTTTCACCTGGAATTTGTATAAAAAGATCATTTAATATTTCCTTTTCCTTTTCTGTTTGTTTCTCTTTAATAGAATAATTCTTTATTCTTTCCATAAACTCAGAACGATTTAAAAGTGTATTAAAAAAACCATTAAACCAAATATTATCTATAGATATAATATTTGGTTCATTAGCCAGTCCATTATCCTGAAGAAAGGCTATTGCTCCTTCTATATGATCTTGATCAATATGCGTAATTAATAATAATGTTACTCGACATCCTTTATTTTTTAGATTTATAAGTAAGGGACGTAAATATTTTTTATAAGTTGATTTAAAACCACAATCAATAATAATACATTCTTTATTAACAAATTCAATGACAAAACAATCACCTGCTTTTGCTGGCAAAAAATGTATAATACAATTTTTCATATTCTTCTCCTTTAGTATATATTTATTTCTTATAAATTATATTTTCCATATTATATCTTTTTCTATAATACTCTATCGTTCTATACTCTAAAATATCTTTCATATTATCTACAAAAACTTTATTTTTTATAATCTCTTTCATCTTTTCATTTAAAGCTAATGCAAAACCTTCTTTTTCTACAAAGAAGCCTTTCCCTGAAGCTTTTAGATATTTTATCGGCATGGTTTTTGCTTTTGCTAGATGTTGTTTATCTGTTATCTTTAAGTATTTATCATAAGTCATATCACTTGCAAAATCTTTCCAGTTTTTATTTTTACTGAAAAACTCTTTCCATGTAAATAAAACGTCTTCATCTGTTATCGCTAATTTTATATTTCCTTGATTATAAAAAGCATACAATATCGGCATTTTATATACTTTTTGCATATCTGTCGTTTCTATTAAATTGATAAAATCTCTGCCAATAGTTTTATATACTGCTTTTTCATCATCAGACAACTCATTTAAATCATTTAAGAAATCTAAATAATGTCTGAATGGATTTTCTTTTGCATGGCTCATACAGTATTGATAAATACTATCTTCCATATAAGTGAATAACTCCACTCTTGTTGGTCTTTGCTCTAACAATTCCTTGATACGAAAATATTCATTATTTATTTTTTCCTTCATGGTTAAAGTTTTCATATCCATTTGTTTAAATAAATCTATTAATTGCATATCGAAATCAAGGATACAATCATCAGGTAAATCTTTTTCTTGATATACATAAGTTCTTTTGCTTTCTGTTGTACTTTCAGTTAATAGCGAAATAAATTTACCTGCTTTTACATAATTGCCGATAAAGTCCAATACATTTAAATATTTTTTTCCTTGATAAGTGCGAAGTCCTCTACCTAATTGTTGCAAGAAAATAATCGGCGATTGGGTAGGTCGCAAAAACATCACCATATCTACAGAAGGAATATCCACACCTTCATTAAACATATCTACAGAAAAAATGACTTTTATCTGCCCTTGTTTCAATTTATTTATAGCTTCTTTTCTCTCCATAGCATACGCGCCACTGGCTTCACTGTAGACCGCCACCGAAGCAATACCTCGTTTATTGAAGTCTTTCGCCATCATTTCTGCATGTTGTTTAGAACAGCAAAAAGCTAAAGCTTGCTTTGAAGCATATTTTTGATAATATTTATAAATCAATTCAAATCTTTTTGTATTAGCTTGATAAATATTTGTGAGTTCTTCTTCATTATATCGACCTTTCACTAAATGCAAATGTGAATAATCTGTTTCGTCATATATACCATAATAGTGAAAAGGCACTAATATTCCTTTATTTATCGCTTCTTTTAAAGTTATTTCATAAGGCACATTATAATCACATAATTCATATATATTTTTCCCATCTAATCGCTCTGGGGTGGCAGTTAAGCCTAAAAGAAATTTTGGCTTAAAATAATCCACTATTTTTTTATATTGAGCAGTAACTGCATGATGGAATTCATCTATGATGATATATTCAAAATAATCTCTAGGAAAATATGCTTCGTTTAAGTATTCATCTTTAGCCAATGTCATGACAGAAGCAAAAATCATGGATTTATCTTTATCTTTTTGTCTTTCATAAAAAAGACCATAATCTTCAGATTTACGGACATTTTTAAAAGCTTCTACTGCTTGATATAAAATTTCTTCTCTGTGTGCTACAAATAATATTCTTTTATAATTAGCTGAGTCGAATGCTGATAAGTACGTTTTGCCAATGCCTGTGGCTGCATGAATTAAAGCTTTTGTCGCTCCTTCATTTCTGCTGTTATTCAAAGCGTATAAAGCTTCTATCTGTACCCCTCTTGGCTGAATTAATGGCGTGATATTTTTATTTTCTATTTTATATTGTTCTAAATCCTTGATTATTGCTGGTTTCCGCCAATATTTAGCATATCTATATAATTCTTCATCAGTGATAACAATAGCATGATTATAAAATAAATCCTCAAAAGTCGTGAAAAACTGTTGAAAACTATCTTTATCCAGTAAATTATTAAATCTATAATTCCATTCAATACCTGAAGTTAAAGCACTTCTTGAGATATTTGATGAACCTATATATATTTCACTATAGTCATCATAATGAAAGAAATAGGCTTTAGGGTGAAATGAATGTGTATTATCATCATAAAATCTTAAATCTACTTGATTATTTAATTCTTGTTTTATTAAGTACAACGCTGATGGCTGTGTTATATTTAAATAATTTCCTGTCAAAATCCTTATCGGTATATTCTTAGCTACTGCCTGTTTCAAATCTTTTAGAAGTAAACGCACTCCAGACTCCATCAAAAATGAAACAATGATATCTATTCTTTTTGCTTTATCTATACTGTTTTTTAATTGAAAATATAACTGCTTAGATTTTGTCTGTCCACCAGTTAAAACATTCGTAAAATCTCTTATTTCTTCCTTAAGATTAGATTGAGCCATTTTTCATTTCCTCGCTGTGGTCTTACGTCTGCTGTTATCCATTGTTCTTCTACTTTCAGATTGTCTACATTGGCAATCAATTTAGCAAAGCTATCTTCTGTCATATCTGTGAAATATCTGCCATTTCGCTCGCCAGAAAAATCTCCATATTTAAATGATGTATAGATTATGCCTTCATCTTTTAGAGCCTTGCTCATTCTCTTAAAAACATCAACTAAATCATCTAAAGATAAATGCAATATAGAAGAACAAGCCCATATACCATCATATTTATTTACTACAGATAATTCATTAAAATACATATGACGAACTTTTATCTTCGTATATTCACTAGCGATTTTACAAAGTTCTATTGAGCCATCTATCGCATCTACATTAAAATCTTTAGCTAAAAAATACTTCGTATCTCTACCAGAACCACAGCCAAAATCTAAAATATAACCTTTAGCTGGCAATTTATTTATAAACTTATCTTGAGTAGCCTTAAAATCCACATTTAAAGTTCCCTCAACAAATTCTTTAGCATTAATATCATAATAATTTATAGTCTTATTTAACATAAAATAAACCCTTCTCAAATATATCAATATATTATTTTATTATACACTATCTATTTAACTAAAAAATTAATAAAAAAAGGATATGACTTTATGCCATATCCTTTACTTCTTTACATATTTTATACTAAAAACAATTTCATTCTAAACTTTTTGCCTTTATCAGCAAGTTATTAACTAAAAATATCAATTATTTTTCAATTTTATTTTGCCGATAAAAATAAAAACCCTTTTGATTTATATAAATATAATTCAAAAGGGTTTATCATAATTTATCCATGAATAATATCTGTATACTCTGGATACTGTGCTAACCTATCTTCTGGTGGTATATGAACAGCTCCCGTAAATTTACCTCTTGCCCAATCTGCATAAGTTCCCCAATAAAAATAACTAAAATACGTTCCATCTGTTACAGAAACATTATATTCAAAAATTTCTGGTGCAAAAGTTCCTTGCTCATTTATAATACCAGCAAATTTGGCATTTAATCTAATATGTTTTGCTGGAATTATATCTGATAAATCAATATAATTTACACCATCTTTTAAAATCACCTTTTTCTTATCTATTAAATGTACCATATTATCTGAAACTTCAATTGTTAATACAATAGAAGCATTAAATGGAATATTTGCGTTTACCATTAATTGTTGAAATTGCAATGTTTTCTTATTACATTTCAAATTATTACATTTACCTTCCAAATACTTCCATTCAGTTGTATGACTACCAATCGTTAATATTTCAGAAAAATCATAGTCAATAGCAAGACGCTTTGTAGATATATCTTTCTTTTCTGATTTAGATTTTAATTCCATTTCTGTTAATGAATCTAAATAAAATTTAACTTCTGATATCTTAGCATTCAAATGAGTATAATATTTTGGTCTACCTAATTCTGGTATAATATGACCAATATAAGAATAACCTATAAATATAGGTTGATCATCCCATTGACGCAATATTGATTCCTTTGAAATACCTTCTACATATGCTACTGGAATTCCATCTACATAAGAGGCTCCACCATGCTCTTTATCAAAAGACAGTGCATATCTAGCCATTTTATGCAATTTTATTTTTCCGCCTCGCCAATTTTTTTCAGTAATATCATGACAAATTCCCCATCTTAGAATACCGCTTCGTTCTACAACCATTCTAAACAAATAAGTTGCTCCCCAACCTACAGATTTTCCTCGAACCATCAACGGATTATGTCCCATTTCATTTTCATTAGCTAATCGTTGTATATTTGCTGAAACTATAGTTGTAAAACCTTTGTTAGCTATTAAATCTTTAGCAGCAGGAATTTCAATATAATCTGTATCATTATCTAAGCAAAGTTGATAATTATTTTTATATTTTTCTAAACGTGGACATCCATGTATTAATCCATAATGACGATTTCCAGACATATCCTTAACATGTGGTATTAATTTTATACTACCATATATTGTTACTACTTTAGAATTTGTAGAACCAATACTTATATGATATTTTCCAGTTTCTTTTACTTTATATATAAATTCTATATTATACTGTTGATATGGATTAAGAAATATATTTTTTGTTTCTATCATATGTTGATTAACAAATAATGGTATATTAGTATATATTTCTCTATCTATACTATTCTTTATATCAATAGATGCATGTATATATACACCTTGTTGCATAACTAATTTTTTACATCTAAAATTCATATATTCTACTTGAGCATGTTCAAAAACTATACAATTAAACTCTTTGTTAGCAATTTCAATTAAATGTTCTCCTGCCTTACTTGCAATATAATATGCAATAAAACTACTTCTAGCATGTGGATCAAGTAATATATTATGACGTAATGAATATAAACCAAATAATGCAATATTTTTCTTTTCACCATTATCATATAAATCAAATTGAGCTTTAGCTACTGATAAATTAGGATTATAAATTTCTCCAGATATTTTTAATGTGCCAATATTATCTACATGTTCTACTAAAACATTACTAATTTCAAGTTCTTTTAAATCATGAGATATTTTTATTGTATCTATTAATTTTTCCTCTCCTAATTCATTATATCCATAAATATCATATTGAATTATATCCTTATCTATATATAATAATCCAAAATTATTTTTGCCAATAGAAACTACTTCTGGAAATTCTTCCAAAAGTCGTTTATCTGTTATATGCTCAATTTCCGCATAATATTTCTGTAAAGTTCCTTGAGATACATATATCGATTGTTGGTTATTTTTATTTGATGTTATTGCTTTTGTATAATAATGTATATGTCCAGATATAATTAAGTCAATGCCATATTTATCAACTATACTAGAAATATATTTGTTATTTAATACATCAGTATAAGGATGATGTAATATCAATATTTTCCATTTACTATTCTGTGCTATTTCTGATTGCAAATCTACTTCCAACCATTCCATAGTCGTATCAATAAATTCTTGTATTGTATCATCAACTTGTGCATCTGAATTAATTGCATTCATTTCATATAAACCCCAAGGATTACTATCTACGAATACAAAATGTGTATTATTAAAATTTATTGAATAAGAGTTGCCTCGTCTAGCATGATTTACATAATTTTGAATAGGTTTAATAAAATAATAATCAAAATATTTGCCATTATCATGATTTCCTGGTGTGTAATAAACAGGAAATTGCTGTAATGATTGGGATATTAATTTGAACCAATTTTTTTCATATTGTTCACGCTGATCGCCTGTCGCAAAAGATATATCTCCACTATGAAGAATAAAATTAGGTTGATGTTTTTCTATACTTTTTTGTATATCTTCATGTAATTCAAAAGAATGCGTATCGCCTACAGTAAGAATTTTTAATTTTTCACTATTTTTTGCTGTAGAAAATGTATTTTTATGAATTATTGTTTTTCCTTCATAAATATTATATTGATACATATTATTTATTTCTAATTTTATTAATTGGGCAAAGTATAATATATTGCTATTTCCATTATCTATACATAATTGTTGTAATTTTGCAGTTTTATATGTTTTCGCCCCTATTTTTTTATATTTTAAGCTATAATTAGAATTTTGATTCACTTCCCAAGCGATGACTACGCTATTTTCTTGTAGTGCTAATAAATATGGTTCAATTATAATTTTTCCCATGGCAAACTCCTATGTTCTTCTTCAATTAGTGATAATTACATTATACTATAAATTTTTGCTTTATTATATATAAATTAGATTATAACTCAACCTTATCTAACTAATAAATCACACAAAATTAACGATTACTATATTAGATATCTTGTTTATTCTATGATAAAATAATGATAATTCATAATAAATATTGCTATTAGGAGTATTGTGATGCTAGAATATAAATTTTCAACAAGTCAACATTCACAAAATCTATTTAAAAATAATATTGTACCTCGTCTAGCTTATGTTCAAGATATAAATGAATATCACCAAAATTTATCTATAAAACATTCACATAGCCAATTTTTGGAAATTATTCATATAATTAAAGGATGCGTCATTTACGAAATAAATCAAAAACATTACCGATTAACTCCTGGAGATACACTTGTCATTAATCCACAACAAATACATCGCATATCAGAATCATCTAAAACTTTATCAGCAATTGTATTAGGAATTAATAATTTACAAATTCAAGGGCTAGCACCAAATTATTTAATTCCCCTAACCGTATCCCCCATAATTTCTATAAACTCACCATTTAAAGATCTTCAACCTTATTTTTTATTATGCCGAAATTTAGCAATGATTCACAACAAAGACTATCTAATAAACAACCCCCAAACAACTCTTTTAACTTCTTTAATCACAATAATTCATAATTTATGCAAAAATGCCAATAAATCAGAAAAAAATGAAAATACTGTTTCAGAACGTATAAAATATTATTTAGACGCCCATTACCTTGAAGACATTAATCTAGAAATCATAGCTAAAAATCTACATTTAAACAAATTTTATTTATCTCATTGTTTTAAAAACTATATGGGAATTTCTCCTATGCAATATATTAATAAACGAAGAATTTCCGAAGCACAAATGCTTCTAATATCCACAAAATTAACAATTACAGAAATCTCTTTTCGTTGTGGATTTAATAACTCTAATTATTTTCAAACTACTTTCAAAAAAGCTATTGGTATTACTCCAGGACAATATCGAAAAAATTGGTAATGATATTAATTTTCAATTATATGTATAGAAAAAAACCAATTCGATTATATTAATATCGTAATTGGTCTTTTCTATATTTGTTATAAAATAAATTATTAAAGGGGTTTAACGATGTGAATTTAAAAATTCTTCAATTTTAAATAAAGATGTATTAATTATTAAATCTTCTGGAATATCATACTTAGATATTAAATCTTGTGCATAATCAAATTGACCAATTTTTTTATGATAATGAGCATCTGATCCAATACTAATATATGTGTTATGTTTCTTAGCTGCCATAATTATTTGTTTACATAAATCTTCACTTCCAGGACGTGCTAAAGGAGATGAATTATTAATTTCTATAGCTTTATTATAATAAGCTGCCATTTGTGCTAATAAATCTGCATTTACTGGATAAATTGGATTATCCGGATGTCCAATTATATCTACTGTTGGTATCTGCATTATTTTTTCCCACACATTCATCATTTCATTTAAATCAGCACCAGGAACAATACATTCTTTATGGCAAGATACTATTACTATATCTAACTTCTTTAATTGATCTAATGTGAAATCTATTGTTCCAGAAGTATCCATAATATTAACTTCTGCTCCACATAAAATCTTTGTATCTTTAAATGTTCTTGGTATATCTCTATAAGTATTGAAATATGCCCATTTTACACTTCCAGGATATCCAGGACCATGCTCTGTTAGACCAACAGCTTTTAATCCCTTATCACTTGCTTCTTGTATTACTTCTGTAAGTGTACTATAAGCATGCCCACAAGCTAAGGTATGAGTATGCAAATCTGCTACTATATTCATAATAAAACCTCTTATACAAAATTTTTATTAATATTAATAAACTTATTATAACTGAAAATTACTATCTACGCATTGTTTAGATAATTTTTCATCTATAAAATCCATTATTTGTACACCATTTTTATATTCAGTTTCATTGCATAGAGATAAAAAATAAGAATTTAATATATTAGCATAACTATCTGGATATCCTAAATCACCATTAGTAGCACTAATATGATTTAAAAATAATTTATTTGATATTTTAGATGTAAAATTATTTTTTATTGCTTGTTTCTTATCCTCAATACTCGGTCCATCCCATAAATCTTGTAAATCTATAAATTTATTGTCATGCCAAGTTTGAGCCCAAATCTTATTATCAAATTCATAAAATTTATATTCAATAGGACTACATTCTAATGCAATAATTTTACCACGCACTAATCCTAAATTAGGAAATATTGTTGCTCTACTATCCCATTTATAAAATAATGGCATAAATTTTACAAGCTCATTTTTTAATGCTATTCCATATTCTGGATAGTCATCTTTTAATTCATTTGCATTTTGAACTCGCATAATAATTACTTCTGAAGGATATTTTTCTAAAAAATCTTTTAACGTACTCATAATCTCATTCATTGTAATATTACTATGCCATTCACGATGTGCTGCAATCATTTCACGTCTAATTCGCATATCAAAAAATCGAACACCACATTGTAATTGTTCATCTAATGAAAGATTCTGTGTTTTATAATATCTTTGATCACAAGTCGCTGTCATAGTATCATGGGTACCTGGTATTAATAAATCACAAATAGATGTATCATCAGAAATCATACTCATCCAATTTGATAAATTATATTTTTTCATAATTATTCCTCAATTCAATGCATATTATCCTTCAATTTTATTTTCTTTAATTAATTTTGCTCTAAGTTTAACAAGCATATGAGACATACATACAGCAACTAAAGCTAAAACAGCTAATCCAACAAAAGCCATAGCTAATACATGTGTATCTGTCAAATAAGAACGAATAATATGTCCAGCTGCATCTTTTTCAGGTGACTGTACTAAACCTCCCAGGATTATTGGAGCAAGTAATGCTGGTAAATATCCTAATGTAATTGCAAATGACATTGCTGCGGATGAATGTTTTTTTGCAACTCCTAATTCACCAATTGGAGCATAATATACACCACGAATCATAAAACAACAAGCTGATGCACATAACATTAAAACCATTAATAATGTAAACATTCCTGATGAAATTAATCCTTCTGGAGCTTGATCTGGAAGATATCCTTGGCTATATAAAGCGATATCTGGATGATTAGTAAAGAATATAAATGCAATAGCTGAAAGTAAAATTACTAAAATAATTTGTAAAGTTCTCATAAAATGAGCTGTAGATTCAAAAACTTTTTCAACAAGAATAGATGATACTAATGGTAACATTCTTAAACCAATTACAATACTAGCAAATACAGCAGCAGCTACAGCTGATGTTCCATAACCAGCTTGTAAAAATCTTGCAAAATAAGTGCCAGCTGCTACAAATGTTCCATATATACAAAAAACATTTAAACCTGCAATCCATACTACTGGCAATTTTGCAACATATCCAATACCTTTTATTGCTTCCATACTACTTTCTACATGAGTGTCCTCATCACCAACTTTTACATCTTTAGGAACAACAAAATAAACTGCAAGACCTGTCAAAAGTACAATAACACATGATGCAAGCATCATAGTTTTTGGAGCAACTTGATAATACAACATACCTGCCCAAAGTAATGAAATAAGAAAAGCTAATACCCCACGACCAAATTCAAATAGTCCAAATACTAATCCCTGATGCTCTTCACTTGTTGACGAACGTAAAGCTTTAAAATTTGCTGGTTTAAATAAAACTTCTGAAAAGAACAACATTGAAAAGAAACAAGCTAGTAATACTGGCATACTAAGTCCTGGTGAAAACAAAGTAATAAATAATGAAATACATCCTACTCCTAATGATGATAATAACATTATATTACGTATAGAAAATCTGTCTCCAACCCAGCCTAGAGCAATTGTACCAACTAAAATAACTAAGCCCTGCATAGAATATAAATATCCTGCTTCTTGATCTGTTACGCCTAATGCTGCTGGAAATCCCCCTGGAACCGAATTTCTTATATCCCAAAATGCATATAATAATTGAGCATTTATCGTTATAAGAATTAATTGGAAAAATGTAGCTGGTGTAAACCCGTACTTTAATAATAAATGTTTCATAATTAGACCTCCTCATTTGTCTATGTATAACTATATATTTATTGTAATTCATATTAGTTTTTTCAATATTTGTATTTTTGTTATTTTTATCACTTTTATATTAATTTTTATATAAAATATTGTTTTTTTATATTGTATTTCATAAATTAGAAATTTTTTATACAGTAATTTAATAAAATATTCTAATAAAAATTAACAACAAAATAAAAACCTCTAGAATATTTATCTAAAATTCTAGAGGTTTTTCTATATAATTTTAAATTTATAATATTAAATATTTTTTATACAACTACTATCAATAATTATATTATCAATCAAGCTTTAACATACGATAGCCAATCCCTATATGTGTTTGAATATATTCTGGATTAGCTGTATCTATTTCTATTTTCTTACGCAATGTTGCCATAAATACACGCAAAGAAGCCACATTATTATCCCAAGCATTACCCCATACTTCTCGTGTTATATAAGTATGCGTCAATACTTTGCCTATATTTTTAGCTAATAAACATAATAATTTATATTCAATTGGTGTTAGATGTAATTCTTTACCTCTACAATATGCACAACCTGATACATAATCTATCTTTAACTCTCCATTAACAAATATACTATTTTCCTTATGCGAAGTTTGTACATAATTTATCCTGCGAATAGTAACTCTAAGTCTAGCTAAAAATTCTTCTACAGAAAAAGGCTTTGTTATATAATCGTCTGCCCCAGCATCTAAAGCTTCAATTTTATCTCTATCTTCACATCTAGCACTAATTACAATAATTGGCATATTTGACCACGAACGAACTTTTGTTATAATTTCTACCCCATCCATATCAGGAAGTCCCAAATCCAATAGCATAATATCTGGTTGATTTGATACTGCTTCTAATAAAGCCTGTGAGCCTGTAGTTGCTACGTGAAATTTATAATTTTGCATTTTTAATGTAGTAGATATTAAATTTCTAACTGCTGCATCATCTTCAACAATTAATATCATTGGCTTATTCATTAAAATTTATCTCCTCTTTTGGTAACGTAAATATAAAAACTGTTCCTTGTGGTTTATTATCTCTTACTTTTATCTCTCCACCATGTGCTATAATAATAGATTTACACAAACTAAGACCTATACCAATTCCTCTTCTACTATCAGCTACAGTAGAATTTGCTGTATAAAACATTTCGAAAAGCTTATCTTTTGCTTCATCACTAATGCCTTGACCATTATCTGCGATAGAAACTTCAATTTTATCACTTTTTATTTTTGCACTAATAATAATAGTTGAACCTTTTGGGGTATATTTTATAGCATTATCTATTATATTTATAAATACTTGTACTAATAAACGCGCGTCAACTTTTACCATCATTATATCTTTTGTTTCTTCAAAAACTATATGATGATTTTTTCCTCGACGATATAAATGCTTTAAAGCTTCATTTATAATATCGTCTAATAACTCAGTTTGTAAGTTAATCTTCATCGTCTTATTTTCTATACGCGTAATAAATAAAATATTCTCTACTAAATTAATCAACCACATTGAATCATCATAAATATTATTATATAATTCCTGTCGTTTAACATCATCTATTTTAGCGCTATTACTTAATAAAAAGTCAGCATTACCAGAAATACTTGTAAGTGGTGTTCTTAAATCATGCGAAATTGAACGCAACAAATTTGACCTAAGCTGTTCATTTTTTGCTTGTAAATAAATTTCTTGACGCTTTTTACTATATATTTCTTTTTCTAAAGCTAATGCACATTCACCTAAAATAGATAAGACCAAATTATTTTCAAATACATCTAAATCCTCATTATCAATAGCTATACCTACAACACCATATACATTATCTTTAGAACGAATTGCCAAATACTGACATTTAACATTATTTAATGTACCTGTTTTTACACCTGCTCGTTTATTATTTTTATAAACCCATTGTGCTACAGCTCTTTCATTACTATTTATCAATTGTTCTGTATGAACATCATTTTTTACATTATAAACAACAGGTGGCAATAAACCTTTTTTATCCGCACTATAATAAACTATTGTTTTGTTTAACAATTTTAAAAGTTGATGAGATGTAACTGTTGCTATAGCTGCATCACTGCCTGCTTGTTGCAATAATTGATTTGTCTCTAATAATATTTTAGTTCGATAAGCTAATTTAGCAGACTGTATAGCTTGTTTTTTTATTTTATTAGTGAGACCACCTGTAACAAAAGCTGATACAAACATTACAGAGAACGTAATAATATATACTGGGTCATATGCCGTAAAAGTATATCTAGGTTCAATAAATAAAAAATCAAATGCTAATACATTCAAAACGGATAATACTACACTATATAATCTCTTAGATGTTTTTAAGGCAGCAATTAATACACCTAAGATATATACTGTCATGATATTAGCTTCGCCTAAATTCATCGAATAAAATAACATACCAATCATACTAGTTATTATTAAAATAACTAATATAGTTATAATATCTGATGTATTACATATCTCTCTTTCATTTACTGATTTCTTCCAAAAATTTTTATAAAATAAAGCTTTATTATCTGGAATTACATGTATATCTAAATTCGGTAATTGTTCAATTAATTTATCGGTAAAAGATTTACGCATTAAACGCATAAATCCATTTCTAGCAGTACTTCTTCCTATAACTAATTTTGATACACCAGCAAGTCTTGCAAATTCTGCTATTTGAAACGGTATATCTTCTCCTACTACCATTTCAATTTTTGCTCCTAATTGCTCTGCTAAATGAATATTTTCCTTCAATCTTTTTTTATTTTCTAATGAAGTTTTTTCAAAACTTGATGTCTGTACAAATAAAGCTGTAAATTGAGCTTTAAAAGCATTTGCCATTCTTGCCGCTGTACGAATAATTTTAGAATTTGATGGCGATGATGATAAACATACTAAAATATGTTCATTCGTATAATAATCTTTATTATTTTCATTTTTAACCTTTAAAGATATTTTATTTACTCTATCAGCCATGCGACGAAGTGCAATTTCTCTAAGCGCTGTTAAATTTTCAATAGTAAAAAAATTACCCAATGCCCTATCAGCTTGTTCTTTTTGGTAAATTTTTCCTTCTGATAAACGTGTTACTAAATCCGATGGTTCTATATCTACTAATTCCACTTGCTCAGCTTCATCAAAAATTCTATCTGGTATACGTTCTCTCACAATTATTTTGGTAATTGAAGCCACAATATCATTTAAGCTTTCTATATGTTGTACATTAATTGTTGTATATACATCAATGCCTGCTTTTAATAATTCTTCAATATCTTGATAACGTTTGATATGACGACAACCATCTGCATTTGTATGTGCTAATTCATCAACTAAAATTAGTTGTGGATTTCTTTTTATAGCTGCATCTAAATTAAATTCATTTAAAGTTATATCTTTATGATTAATCACTAATGGTGAAATTACTTCTAAACCATTAACTAAAGCTGCAGTTGCTGGTCTGGCATGAGGTTCTATATAGCCCGCTACTACATCAATTCCTTGTTTTTTCGCTTCATGTGCAGCTTCCAACATAGCATAAGTTTTGCCAACACCTGCTGCATAGCCAAAAAATATTTTTAATTTTCCTCGTTTTGATTCATGCTCTTCTATATGAATTTGTTCCAAAATTTTCTCTGGCGATTTTCGTATAATTGGCATATAAGCCCCTCCCAATTACATATATGTTATAAACCAATATACTTCCACATCAAAATATATTTGATATATATTTGACGTGGAGGTTATCCATTTAAAATATTAAATTATCTTATCTAACATTAAATTAACTTTTAAAACATTTACTGTTTCTTCACCAAAGAAGCCTAATACTTTATGATTAGTACATTTATCGATAATAGCATTTACTTCTTCTTTAGTCATATTATTTTCACGAGCTAATCTTTCTACTTGGTATTTTGCTGCAGCTACAGATATATCTGGATCTAAACCGCTACCAGAATTAGTAACCAAATCTACAGGAATAGGCTCATTACCTTTTTCTGGATTAGCTTTTCTGATTTTTTCTACACGCTGTGCTATTAATTTTTCATAATCTTCACTTGCAGGACTTAAATTTGATGGAGCTGCATATGCTAACTGATTTCCCTCATCATCTTTATAAGTACTAACATCAATTTTTGTTATACGACCCCACATATATCTATCACTTGTATATTGTTGACCTAATAATTCACTACCATATTTTACACCATTTACTTCGATAATTTTGCCGTTTGCAGAGTTTGGAAATAATACCTGACAAATACCTGTCATTACCATTGTATAAATAAATCCACAAAAAACAGTGAAAGTAATTACTGATAGCAATGCTTTTTTGAAATTATCCATTACAAACTCACCTTTCTTAAACTAGACCTAGACCAACTAATATAACATCAATAATTTTTATACATATAAATGGCACTATAATACCGCCTAAACCATAAATCAAAAGATTTCTTTTTAACAATTCCCCTGCGGGTACTTCACGATATTTTACACCTTTTAAAGCCAAAGGAATTAATGCCACAATGATAAGTGCATTATAAATTATTGCTGATAAAACTGCAGATTGAGGACTGTGTAAATTCATGATATTTAATGCCGATAATCCAGGATATAAAGATAAAAATAATGATGGTATTATCGCAAAATATTTTGCTAAATCATTAGCAATACTAAATGTAGTTAAACTACCACGAGTCATTAACAATTGTTTACCAATGCGAACTACTTCAATTAATTTTGTAGGTGAAGAGTCTAAATCTACCATGTTACCAGCTTCTTTAGCAGCCTGAGTACCTGTATTCATTGCTACTGCTACATCTGCTTGAGCAAGTGCTGGAGCATCATTTGTACCATCACCAGTCATTGCTACTAAATGACCTTTAGCTTGAAAATCACGTATCATGGCTAATTTACCTTCTGGTGTAGCTTCTGCTAGAAAGTCATCTACACCTGCTTCAGCGGCTATAGCTGCTGCTGTTAATGGGTTATCACCTGTAATCATAATAGTTTTAATACCCATTTTACGAAGGTCAGCAAATTTTTCTGCTACACCATCTTTTACAATATCTTTTAAATTAATAACACCTAATATTTTATAATCTTGAGCTACAACCAATGGTGTACCACCTATTTGAGCTACACGTTTCACAGCTTCCTCACACTGTGCAGAATAAATACCACCATTTTCTATTACATAAGATTTTACTGCATCAGCAGCACCTTTTCTAATTTCATGTCCATCATAATTTACACCACTCATTCTAGTTTTAGCAGTGAACGGTATAAATTCCATATGATTTTCCTCAATATTTCTACCACGAATGCCAAATTTTTCTTTAGCCAAAATTACAATACTACGACCTTCAGGTGTTTCATCTGCTAAAGAAGATAATTGAGCTGCATTTGCCAAAGTTTTTTCATCAATTCCATCTACAGGAATAAATTCAGAAGCTTGACGATTTCCAAGTGTTATTGTGCCTGTTTTATCAAGCATTAAAATATCAACATCACCAGCAGCTTCAATAGCACGACCGCTCATTGCTAATACATTAGCTTGATTTAATCTACTCATACCAGCTATACCAATAGCTGAAAGCAAAGCACCAATTGTCGTAGGAGCTAAACACACAAGTAAAGCGACTAAAGTTGTTATTGAAGAAGGATTTTCCATACCTGCTTGTTTAGCAGAAAAATCAGAGTAAGTATATAAAGACATTGTTACTAAAATGAAAATAATAGAAAGAGCTATTAAGAAAATCTGCAAAGCCATTTCATTTGGAGTTTTCTTTCTCGCAGCGCCTTCAACCATAGAAATCATTTTGTCCAAGAAAGATTCGCCACTATCACAAGTAACACGAACTACAAGCCAATCAGAAGTAACAGTTGTACCACCTGTTACAGCACTACGGTCGCCACCACTTTCTCTAATAACTGGAGCAGATTCACCTGTTATTGCTGATTCATCAACAGATGCTGCGCCTTCAATTACTTCACCATCAGCAGGAATTTGTTGACCTGCTTTAACAATAACAATGTCTCCTTTTTTTAATGAAGAAGATACTACTACCTCATAATTTTCTTTATTATTTACATCATGAAGTTTATACGCTTCTACATCTTTTTTAGCTGCACGAAGTGCATCAGCTTGTGCCTTGCCCCTGCCTTCAGCAATAGCTTCAGCAAAATTAGCAAAAATACAAGTTAACCATAAAATTATAGCAATTGCTAAAGTATAACCAGATGAAACATCTTGTACACCACTAAGTGATGCTACCCAAAGTAAAGAAGTCAAAATTGCTGAAATATATACTAATAACATTACAGGGTTTTCAGCTTGCACTTTTGGACTTAATTTTACAAATGAATCTTTAATAGCTCTTACAACCATTTGATTATCACTGAGAGCTGATTTAGTTTTTATCATTATTTTTAGCACTCCCCTTATGAAATCATGCTGAAATATTCAGCAATAGGTCCCAAAGATAACGCTGGGAAAAAGTTTAGCGCACCTACTAAAATTACAATAAATATCAACAAGAACACAAACATTGCATTACTTGTAGATAAAGTACCTGCGGTAACTGCCACTTTTTTCTTCTGTACTAAACTACCTGCTATAGCTAAAATACCAACAATAGGTAATAAACGTGCAAAAATCATAGTTAAACCAATACTAGTATTTAAAAATGGTGTATTCGCATTAAAGCCAGCAAATGCAGAACCATTATTGCCACCAGCAGAAGAATAAGCATATAACATTTCAGAAAAACCATGGGCTCCTACATTATTTAAACTGTCTGCTACACTAGGCACTATAGCTGCAATGCCACTTGCTACTAAAATACCAATTGGTGTTGCCAAACATACAAGTACAGCCCATTTCATTTCAAATGGTTCTATTTTTTTACAGAGATATTCTGGTGTACGACCAACCATTAGTCCAGCAATGAATACTGTTAATATGGCAAACGCTAACATACCATACAAACCACAACCAACACCGCCAAAAATAACTTCTCCTAATTGCATTTGAAGCATTGTAACTAAACCGCCAAGAGGTGTATAGCTATCATGCATAGAGTTTACTGAACCATTTGATGCAGCTGTTGTATAAGCTGCCCAAGTAGAAGATTGAACTATACCAAAACGAGCTTCTTTACCTTCCATATTTCCTCCAGCTTGATAATCCGTACTAACAATATCTACAGCACCATTTTGAGCAAGCTGTGGTGTACCGTTCTGTTCATTTATCGCTATTACTGATAAAAATGCTATCAACATAATATACATAGCTGTAAAAATAGCAATACCCTGTTTTTTATCTCTTATATTACGACCAAATGTAAAACATAATCCTGCTGGAATTAATAATAAAGCAGTGCATTCTATCATATTTGTAAGTGAATTAGGGTTTTCTAATGGATGCGCAGAATTTACACCAAAGAAACCTCCACCATTTGTACCTAACTGTTTAATAGCAATCTGACTTGCACCAGGTCCCATTGGCACAAATTGTTTTGTAACAATTGTCGCATCTTTTACTTTTTCGCCATCAACAAATACTACATTATTATTTCTATCAATCGTTGCATTTTCAATAATATTCCCCTCACTATCCACAGCAATAGGTTCAACTAATTGTACTTCTTGCCCCGGAGATAAATTCTGTACTACACCTTGAGAAGCTAAAGCCATAGTAACTACTACACTTAATGGTAATAAAATATAAATTATAGAACGTGTTAAATCCACCCAAAAATTACCAATAGTTTGTGATTTTGCTCTAACAAATGCACGGATTAAAGCGAATAAAACTGCTATACCAGTTGCTGCTGAAACAAAGTTTTGCGTAGTAAGTCCCATAAATTGAGAAAAATAACTTAATTGTGCTTCACCACTATATGCTTGCCAGTTTGTATTTGTAGCGAAACTTGCTGCTGTATTAAAAGATAAGTGCCAACTCATAGCATCAATATTCTGTGGATTAAATGGCAATTTATCCTGAAAACATTGAAAAATATATAAAAAACCTAAACCAATAAAGAAAAACCATATTACAGATGATAAATATGTTTTCCAAGTCATTTCTTCATCTTTTTTTACACCTATAATTTTATAAATAAGATTTTCAATCGGTGATAATATTTTAGACAAAAATACGTGCTCTCCATTCATTACTTTTACCATATAAGTACCTAATGGAATAGAAAAAATAACAAGTACAATTAAAAATACAAGATATTGTATGATGATATCTGCACTCATTATTGTTCATCTCCCTTCATAAGTATGTAAAAATAATAGATAAGCAACAATATAGCGACTACGCCACTTATCCAAATCCAAATTTCCATTTTTATTCCTCCTTGCATTTTTATATCTTACTATAGGAAAAATAAAAATAGTGTTATGAAATATAGCTACTATATTAAGATTGTATTAAGATAAAAAAACTGCACTTTAAAGGCTTTTTACCAAATGCGAGCGTAAAGCCCCTAAATTTATTTATGGGGATATAAGCTC